>JAABUY010001529.1_pt1 | contig 30623 bp, 25 predicted proteins | sample 5560271 | NCBI WGS metagenome assembly JAABUY01 (sample SAMN10711886, study PRJNA513374) | rock metagenome | isolation source: Antarctica rocks | place: Antarctica: Victoria Land, University Valley | reverse complement strand
AAAAGGGATATTTTGTAATCCGAAAATTGGCATGATGCATTGATTGGCTGAATCTGGATATGTGGTCGATGAAATCTGTAATGGGAAGGAAAGTGGGTATGCATGGTTAGCCTGTACTAATAGAATGATGTGTTGTGTGTGGTACATAGGTGCGAATGGAACTTGGGTTTCCTAAAATCCGTGTCTCTGGGTCTGGTATATTGTTTGCTTTGGTGCCGGAGATGGCATTGATGTCTTTCTAGGACAGAACAACGATTCAAGCGAACCGTACCTGTGCCTTTCTCCCTCACCTCCCTGACATCCTTTGTCCCCTTCCCCCATCTCTCCCTCCCTCCCGCCATCGCAACACGCCCCCTCCCACGCACCACCACACCCTATCCTATCCTCCCTCCCTACCTACCCCACCCCCCATCCCTCACCCCCCACCCACCTTTTCTCCCCAAGTAACCCCACTTTCTGCCACCAGGGCAAGGAACGACCATCTCATCTCATCTAGCCTAGCCTAGCCCTCTTGTTCTTTACACCCCCCCCCCCGTCTCCTCTCCTCTTCTCTCCTCGCATCTCTCGCATCCAACAAAGCACAAATTAAAGAGCACAAGACGGTGATGTAGGTAAGAAGTTCGCTGGGTCGCTTTCTTGATTGGGTTTGAGGGTTTTGAGGGTGCGGGGGTGGGGGTTTGGATGGGGGAGGTTGAGGGTGAGCGTGAGCGTGTGGGTGGGTGTTGGGGAGGTTGGGGATTGGGGTTGAGGGTGGGGGAGAGGAGGGTTGTGGTGGTAGGGGAGGGGAGGGGAGGGTTGTTGTGGTAGGGGAGAGCGAGGTAGTGAGGTTTTCGGGGGGTTGTATCGAGCCGGTCTCCACCGATACTTTACTCTTCACGTCTTTTTTTGCTGTGCTGCCTTTTTCTTTCCGTGCTTTTGTGTTCTTGAGGTCTTCTCGTTTTTTTTTTTTTTTTTTTTTTTTTTTGGTCGCTGATACTTGCGACAGTCGTGCGGTTTTCTTTATTTTCTCCTCCCCTTTCTTGTTGTTCGCGTCTTTCTCGCCGTTTTTTGGCCTATCCCTCGTCTGTTTCTCGCTCCTCCTTTCTCTTGGTCCCAGACCCCTTTTTCTTCGTGCTCTCGTACTTTTCCTCTTTCTTCTTTGTCGTTCATATTATTGGTATATGAGGGTCAGAGCGAATATGTGCATGTAGATATATTGGCTATGTAGTAGAGGCATATATCTAGTTGATTGGTAGATAGATAGTAACGAAGGAAGAAAGAAGTAGGAGGTGAGCTATATACCCCTAGAGCCAAGCCGGCTAGAGCCGGCTAGAGCCGGAGCGGAGATACCTAAACACCGGGGTTTATATGTATGCGTTACGTACGTGTTACATACGAACATACCTCATTTCCAACACTCCCTCTTAGGAATTGAAGCTTCATATGAGGCTATTCAGACCTTCTACTGATTGTATATTCATGCTCTTTTATTCGCTGACGCCATGCTCGGCTAGTCTCATGACTGACCTGAAACTCAGGAATTTGCCTGACTTCAGAAGCTTGATGAGATCGTCGATCATCATTTGATCGATGAGTATGTATTTCAACCTAATTGCTTTCTCTTCTACCTTGTTTCGAACATAGTGATAGAATGTATCAATGTGCTTGACTCGAGAATGATTGACGAAATTGCTACTTATTTTTATAGTCGCTTGATTGTCAGCTAGAATGATAGTTGAATTCATATTCAAATCATCATATTTCATCTCTTTCAATGCTTGAATCAGAAAGATCAATTTCTTGACTGCATTACATTCGTTGACGTATTCAACTTCAGCAGATGACGTGCTAACACATTGTTGATGTTTGAAGCTTCAGCTAATTGATTCATTTCATAGAAAGAATGTATAGTTGAAGATGAATCTTCAAAAATTCAAGCAATTTGCATAAGCTGAATCAATATATTCAAAGAATTCAGCTTTCTCAACTCTCTTCTCTCTGAAAGATTCATATTGAAGTCTCAGCTCAGCAGTATTGATCAGATATCGAATGATTTGTTTGACAGCTAAATCATAATCAAGAGTAGAATTCATCGAATATTTGCTGCATTTGCTCATTGCATAGACTATGTCTGATTATGTTTGACAGACTACTCACATCAGTGTTTCAATGATTGATTGATAACTCTCTATTTCTTTAAAGATAACTTGATACTTGATTCATTGTTCAGACTTTCAATAAATGTTCTTCTTGAGTTGACATCTGTGATGCATTGATGTTTTCGTTGAGCTGCAATTGCTCATGCTCAGAAGCTCAATGACTCGCTTAATATAAGTGCTTTGATTGATTCAAAGAGTTCACTCAACTTTATCATGAGTTATGTGCATTTCTAAATATGACTCGATTGAGTCAAGATCTTTCATTTGAAAGCACTTTGTGAATTGCAGCTTCAGAGCTTCTATATCAAATATATTCGATTCTAGAATGAGTAAATCGTTCACATAAATAGCGATAATAATGTTATTCTGATGAGTGAACATTGAATGATTAATTTCTATTCTTTGATAGTTGATGAAAATGAGATAAACTTTCAGAATTGCATATCATTCTTGAGATGTGTCAGAATCGTGCCTAGATAATACAATCAATGAAGATCAGAGTTGATAGTGCTTGATCTTTAGAAATAACTATAACTGAATATTAAGAATACAGAAGAAGATTGATACGTTAACTTCTATTTATGTAATGTTCAAAGACTGCATTAGACTCGAAAGAAATGTGTTTATGACATGAAAAGAATGTGATGTAGATGAACAAGATGTTGATGAAAGAAAAGAGTGTTGAGTCATATCTGAGTCAAACCTGACTAGCTCGCTGATTAGCTCTAATCATTACGCAGAGAACTCGCTAGCGTTCACTGCAAATTAATTAAAGCTTCAGTCTTGTTTAGTCTTGATACGCTCGTAACATTATTTTTTTCTTCGAAAATTCATGTTCACATGAATGTAGTTCATTTGCTCACTTTTGTTGATAGTTATTTCGATATTTAGCGTGATTTGTTTGAATATAGCTTATGAAATTCGTTCAAAACTTTCTTTGAATCATTGAATTTCTCTTTATCAACATAGTATTATTCATTATTTCTATCTAGATTTATTCATTTGACTTTGTACTGTATTCAATCTTGATAGCGTCTGAAGTTCAATATACTGTTTATCTTTCAATGTTCATCATCTTCAATAGTGATTAATCTGAGTGATTCTGAATGCTGTTCTGATAGAAAGTCTTCTGAATATGATTGCAGTAGCTTCGAGCTGAACATTGAATGCAGATGCTTCATGCTGACTGATAAATGAAAATGATAAAAGATACTCACTTTGACAGTGATTTGATAAAGATCTAGCTGTTTATCTTTCAAATCTTTGCAGAGTCTCGTTGTCTTGACATTTCTGAAAGATAGTCAAACTCAGTCATTTACTTCATAGATGATGTTTCATCTATGTTTATTGATCTGAACTTCAATGATCAGCTTCATCTTTTCTAATTGTTGATGATCGAAGTTCAGTAACTCTTTCATTCAAATGACAATATCATCTGCTTTTCTAGCTTCAAGTCGTTCATGAGTTGTTTCGTAGTCAATCGTATCTGAATTGAAATTCATTCGAGAGTGAAATCTTTTATTGAAGTAGAAGAGAGTCATTGAAGTGATCGAGAAGATATTGAAATTGTCACTGAACTTCATCATAGATATTCATTTGATTCAGTCATTCTGCATGTAATTGCAGTAGATTCTAAGTTCGCGTTCAACGTCTTGATTGACTCATTTCGATTGATCATCAATCTCAGAATGATAGACTGTGAATAAACTAGCTGTGATTTTCAGTCGCTTGCAAAGACTTTTTCACATAGTCGATATGAATTGAGAGTTTCTGTTTGAAACAATAGAACTGAGTAGATTATGCAGTCAATAGACGTTTCATAGCATGATTCAAATCATTTCTTCGACTGAGATGTTATCATCTTTTCAATGACAGAGAACATAATAATGTTCTTTGATGAAATGATATATGATTGTGCAAATAACGTTATAGTCTTCTGACAGAGATAGTTCAATGATGAAGTTTATAGCTATATCTTTTCAACGTTTCTGTGAAATCGAAAGAGAATGATGAAGTTCATTGATGCTATTTCTAGAGACTTTGCTTCGCTGATAAGCATGACAGTTTCGAATGTATCATCAAATAGTAGCTCAATGATCTGATCAATAGTAGAAACGCTGAACTAAATCAATGATTCATCTATTGTCGAAGTGAAAGATTGAAGATTGATCATGCACTTCTTGTAGTAATTTCGTGTGCATGTTTTCAGAGATTCACAGTAGATCTTTTCTAAATAGAACGTCGTCAATGATTTCGCAGTTCTTCAATTTAGTGATATGAAATTTGAGCTTGTTTTCGTTCATAGCTTGTCTATATTCGCTGCAGAACTCATCTGTTTGATTGATCATTCATACTCGTTGATAGAGATTTGCTTTCGATTCAATAGATAGAACATCGACTCTATCAAAGATCAGAATAGTCTGAAAACAATCTTCAAGACGCTGAGCTGATTCAGAGACGTTTGTTAGAGACATTCTGATTAAAGCATTGACTTTAATGTTCATTTTGCCTGATTTAAAGATGATCTAAAAGTTGAACTTCGATAGAATGTTCAGATAGTTGACTTGTCGTCGACTCAACTGTTTATTTTTCATGAAGATCTTCAAAGTCTGATAATCAATGAACATTTGAATGAGTAGTTCAATGCATTTCAGCTCAAGTCATCAATGTTCGAAGCATCGAATAATGATTAACAATTTCTTGTCATAGATGTGATAATTGATTTCAGCGAAGATCATGCTTTTACTGTAGAAGATCATTGAATAAAGAACTTTCTTGTCATCATACTGAAATAGTATTTCATCTTTTACATAGTTTGAAGCATTAGTTTTCAGAATAGCTTGTCGTTTGAGATCAAAATGACGAAGTACTGAGATTGAGCTGACTTGTTTCTTTAGATTGTTAAAGACTTGAACACAAATCTCATTTCAAACAAAAGATGTATTCTTTCTAGTCAACTGAGTGAATGATTTGACTAGCTTCGAGAAGTTCTTAATGAAACGACGATAGAAGTTAACAAATTTCACGAAGCTTTGAATTTCTTTTAGATTGATCGAAGTGATTCAGCTGACTATAACTGTCACTTTGCTGAAATTCATACGAAAATTTAGTTCTGATACAATGACTTCTAAAAAGACAGTCTCTTTCACATTGAATTCGCACTTTCAAATATTCATTTGCAGTTCAGCTTCGCGTAGTTGACTCAATACTAATTTGACGTGATCTTTATGTTTCTTTCTCATTTTGCTATAGATGAGAATGTCATTTAAATAGACTTGACAAAAGTCGTTCAGAAAGTTTCATAAAATGTCATTCATATATTGCTGAAAGAAGATCAATTCATTAGTCAGTTTGAATGATAACATCTTGTATTTATATGCTTTTAAAGCAGTGATAAAAGTGATGTAATTCTCGTTATCGAGATGCATTTGAAGTTTGTTGAATGCTGATATGATGTTCAATCTAGTCAGATGCTTGCAACTCACTATTTTATCAATGATCTCGTCTATCAACGATAGAAAATATCTATTTCTTTTGAAAATGACATTTAACTTTCAATAGTTCACGCAGAATTGAAGATTTTCATTTGCTTTGAGAACGAATAAAACGAAGAAGAAATAGAGAGTCTGACTAGAAGTGATGAATTTCTTCGACAGATTCTCGTTTAAGTACTTCTTTACTTTCAGAAGTTTGACAGAAAACATTCAATAGACTCGACAGCAAGAAGACGTTGAATCATTGATGAGTTCAATTTTATGATCATAGAAGCAATGAGAAAGTAGTTTATTTGATTGAACTCAATCAAAAACATCTAGAAACTCATGATATTTCAATGACAGCTTTGCTTTAATATCTTTCAAATTCTGAGCAGTTTCATTGATTGAAGAGATGTTTAAAGCGTTCAAATCATACTGAGTATTGTACGCGATTTTTCTATTGATGTTCATCATGAATAGAACAAAGACTTCGATCTTGTTTTTCTTTAAATGATTCAACAGTGTTTTGAACGAAGCTGCGTCTATGCTTCAAATCGAGAATAACTTTTCTTGAATGAGTTGTTTGAGCATCATAGAAATCTTAGTCTGAGTGATTGAAGAAGATGAAGTTGATCGCGATCAACTTAAGTGCTTTGAATTAAGAGAAATTGAAAAAATCGAAATAGAAGTATTCAATTGATCTGAAAAAACAATGACGTCGTTTTGCATATTCAATAATATTTCGTTTTTATTCATTCAGAGCTTACTCAATATGACTTCATGATGATTGATATAAGCTATCAGCATTGATACAGTCAATTTCTTATGACTTTCGATGATGAGATTGAGTAGAATTTTATGAGTGATGATTTTCTTAAATATCTTCTCATCATAATTTCTTATTAGCTTCTCTTTTGTCAGTGATATAGATTGAATTTTCAGTTTCTTGCATACTTTATCGACTAAATTAAAATATATGATCATGTAAATGATTGAATCACTGTCTATTAGAAAACGAAGGCTGAAAGATCAATTCTGAGAGATGAGATGAGCATCAATTAGAAACGACTTTTCAAAGTAATTTTCTTTCGATAGAATTTCGTTTAATTTGCACAAAGATATAATCTCTATTTCTTTGATGACTTTTGAAGAAATGACTAGTTTTTTTAATTGAAATTCGAATCAAAATCGAAGCAATCATATTCATTGTTCACGACATTGATTCTAGTAAATCGATCGAGACACTCTTTAAAGCTATGATCTGATTTATGACATATAAAACAGCTTTCGACTAGAATGTCTGCTTCTTTGACGCTAGTTAAAATCACGTCGCGCGACTTTAGCTGATCAGACTTCAAGTGATCGACTGACTGAGTGACAATAGTCGCTTTATGAAAGATAGTCTTAGAAAGATTATCAACACGTTTGATCTTGTTCTTGATTTCTCGAATGACTCGCTGATCATTATTCAAACAAATCAGATAGAAACGAATTTCTTTTAGAAAATCAGATTGAACTAGTTGATTTACTCAAACAAATCGAAGATGAGAATGTATTTTATCTTTTAGATCAGCGATCAGTTGCTTTTCATGATAGTCTAGATAGAAAGATAAACGTTGAAACTGAGTATAGAATTTATAGAATTTCTTGAATTCTTGAATCAAGTTGTAGTATTTTCTACGAAAGTTGACTTTCTTATTTGAATCATTAAACAACTGAGTTAGCTTTTTCAAAAAATCGTTGATGATCTTATAGAGATTGATATAGTCACGTTCGCGTTTAGCTTGAGTGATCTCAGCTGCATCATTGAATAATCTAGAATATATATAGCTCAATTTGACTCATTTATTAGAAAAAAGATCGACGTTGATCTCTAGTTTATTCTGAATTTTTCCGTATCAGTTCTTTCAAGTAGAGTTCTTTTCATCAGTAAACAGCGAAGAATCAGATATTTTTTGAGATCTAGAACGCTCAGAGTAGATAGAATCAGAAGAAGTGATTTCTTTAGCTTGAAGTCTAGTCTTCAACTCTTTGATTTCGTCTTCTTGTTGTTTATCTAACTCGTAGAGTTGATCTGTTTCTTCATCAAGAGCTAGCCTTCAAGTCTTTCAAATTTCGTAAAACATGAGAAGTATTATCATTTCAATGAATGATTCATCATCTTTCTGAATGAATGATGCAACACTTGATGATTTTGATGAATCAGCATCAGAGATTTGAAAGAAACGATTTCGAAATTCTTCGAAATGCTCTTCAGTAAACGAATGACTAAGCATGATGAGATTTGTTTGAAAGAGAATTGAACGAATGATGATGCTTGATGATTAAAGAAGAAAGACGTATAAAGTGATGTTTAATCTTCAATAAAGAAGATGAGATTTGTTTGTTGATTTGATTGATTCTCTAGCAAACAATGAAGATTCTTTATCGTTGAATCTATCGATCGATTTGATTCTTGAACAATTCACGAAGATTCTTTATCGTGATTCTCATAATCGAGTGAACTTTGTGTACTTAATAAGTGATAAGTAGTCTAGCAATTCAAACAGTCTTGTCGTTGATTCTATTCAACTCTTTAATGTTGTTCTATCTTTTGATTATCATTGATCATCAGATAAATTAATTTCTTTAGACTCGTTCTGTCTAAATGAGTATGTTGAATGAGTAATGAGATCAGTATCATGTGATTAACAAATTCTTAATATAATGTCAAAATCATGTCTAAATGATACAATCAATAAAGATCAGAGTTGATAATGCTTAATCTTTAGAAATAACTATAACTGAATATTAAGAATACAGAAGAAGATTGATAGAAAAACTTCTATTTATGTAATGTTCAGAGACTGTGTTAAACTCAAAAGAAATGTGTTTGTGACATGAGAAGAATGTGATGTAGATGAACAAGATGTTGATGAAAGAAAAGAGTGTTGAGAAAGAAAAAGAATGTTAAGTCATATCTGAGTCATATTTAAGTCAAACCTGACTAGCTCGCTGATTAACTTTAATCATTACGCAGAAAACTCGCTAGCGTTCACTGCGAATTGATTAAAGCTTCAGTCTTGTTCAGTCTTGATACGCTCGTAACAAGATGTTTGTTTCAGTTCATATAGAGTCTTGTTTAAATGACAGATCAAAAAGATTTTATTTGATTCTTTTTGCTCAAATCTTAATGATTACTGTTAAAGATCAGCATAGAGCGAGTCATATGAATGTCATTTAACTAATAGATAAATGCTAAGAAAGAAAAGTATCTACAGAAAAGAACTCGATTCTTATATGTGTATTTCTCAGCTCTGTGCTAGACTCGATTGAATTGACGTCTTACACATATGATGCAGAGTCTCAAAAACATCACTTCTAGCTCAAATGCTCACTAGACTCGATTAGAATGAAATCAAGATGAAGATTAGAAAGAATAAATGAAGATTAGAATCATAACATTATTTTTCTTTCTTGAATATTCATGTTCGCATGAATGTTGTTTCTTAGTGCGCTTTTCTTGAATATTTAATATGAAAGTCATCGATCATCTCTTGAGTGTTTATAAATTCGTCGTCGTCAGCGTTATATCAGTTGAGATCATTGTCATAGCTCTTTCATTTGACTTGATATTGAAGTCATCTTTGATATCGTCGAGAGTTCAATATATCGTCGATTTCTCATTCATCTTCATCGTTTACCACTATTGATCTTGAGAGTTCATTCTTCTGATCAGACAAAGAGTCATTGATAATGAGACGAAGAAGCTCTGAATGAAATACATCATGTATACACATAGTCTCGAGTAGTTTCAATTTATAAAATGAGTCAATGAGATCAATGATCTGAAAAGAATTGAGCATCTTGTCATTCAATTTTTTGAAGAGTCTTGCTGTAATGATGTTTCATTCATTCAAAAACATTCTTGATTTGATCTCATAATTGATCTTCTTTCTATGCTTGTTAGCTTGATTCATCATTTGTTTTCGTGTTTTGATCAAAGCTTCACGAGCGAAGATCAATGTCTTGTTCATTTGTTCAGATATATTCTTGACTTGATTGATCTGCAAGCGTTCGCGAGTGCTTTCATACTCAATGATGTCAGAGTTGAAGCTTATACGAGAATGAAAGATCTTGTTCATGAAGAAGAGAGTCAAGAAGATGACTGAGAACAAAATGTTATTGTCGATGAACTCGATCATGAGTAGTCACTTAGATCAGTCATTCTGCATATACGAACAGAAGAATCAAAGATATCGCTTGACGTTCTGATTGACTCGTTCGCTTTGATCATTGATCTAAGAATGATAAACGATGAACAATTGAAGAAAAATGCTCAGTCGTTTGCAAAGAAACTTTCATAGTATAGAGATGAATTGCGAACCTCGATCAGATACTATGAAGCTTGATAAATCATGAGTTCAATATACTCATTGAATCAGCATTTCAGCGGTCTTTTTGACAATGACATCTTTATCATCAATGATGCAAGAAATATAATGTCTTTCTTTTGATAATTTGCAGATGATCATCAGAATAGCGTTGTACTCGCTCGAATCAAATAGATTGATAATGAAGTTCATTGTTATGTCTTGTCATCGCTGTTCAGATATTGATAGAGATTGAAGCAAGTCGTTTGATTTATCTCTAGATGTCTTTGAACGTTGACAGATATAGCAGTTTCAAATATATTGATCTATCGTTTTTCGCATGAATGATCAATAGTAGTTTCGCTTTATGACTTTCACAGTTCTAAGAATATCAGAATGATCAATTAATGATTGATCGTGCATCTCACGAATCAGATTCATTTGTAGAAACTCGTTGAACAAAATTCATAGCTGACTATCATGATACAAGATTTCATTCTGAGTTCAACAATTCTTCAATTTAATATCTTCATATTGTGTCTCATCTTTTGCTATTGCTTCGCGAAGTAGCGTACAATTCTCGTCGATCTCATTAGTCTCAAGAATCTGTTTATAGATTGATTCACTGATGTTCTTCTCTAGATCAGCAATTTTCATTTGATTCAAAGTCAGAATAGTGATTCATTGATAACGAACGCGCTCATCTTCTGAATCTCTGAGCACGACGTCAGCTTGACGAGTTAATGCATCGATCTTGATGTTCTGTTTGTCAGATCGATACATTATTCTGAAGTTGAAATCAGCGAGCTTCTGAACTCAACACATCTGACGTCTGCTCAGCTTTTTATCTTTCATCAACGAGATGAGCGCTTGATGATCAATGAACATCTTGATAGAAATGTCAGTTAGCTTCAGTTCGAGTCGTCAGTGTTCAAATGCTCAAATGATGATCAGAAGTTCTTTATTGTATATCTCGTAGTTGCATTCAGCAGAAGACATGTTCTTGCTATAAAAGACAATTGAATGTAGTACTTCTTCGTCATCATATTGAGAGAGAACTTCATCGTTGACGTAGTTGAATGAGTTAATTTCGAGAATAGTCTCACAAGTTTGATCAAAGTGACGTAGTATAAAAGTCTCGATCATACGTCTCTTCATATGATCAAAGATGATCTGACAGACTTCATTTCATTCAAATATGATCTTCTTTTAAATGAGTTGAATCATTGAATGAACAATCTTCGAAAAGTTCTTGATGAAGCATCGATAGAAATTGCAGAAGTCAATGAAGAACTGCATCTGAGTGAGATTATTGAGTGTAGATCAATCAACAGCTGCTTGCATCTTTCGCGAATTCATCTTCAATTCTTCGATTGATATCAAGAGTTCTAGAAAGATAGTTTTCTGAACATGAAACTTGCACTTGTTGATGTCTATCTGTAGATCAGCTTCTCGTAGTTTATTCAAGATCAATCATACATGTCACTTGTGTTTCTTCAGAATCTTGCTGTAGATGATAATGTCATTTAGATAGATTTGACAAAACTGATGTAGATACTTGAACAACACGTCGTTCATATAATGTTGATAGAACGCAGATTCATTGATTAATTCAAAGAGCATTACATGATATTTGTATGAATTGAAGAAGATAATAAAGATAGTCAAATCTTCGCTATCTGAGTGCATGCGTAGTTTGTTGAACGCGACAATGATGTTCAATCAAGTCAGATACTTGCTTTCTTGTATACAAGCGAGAGTCTCGTCTATCAATGACAAAGAATAACGATCTCGTTTAATCAAAGCATTGAGTTTTCTGTAATTGATGCAGAAACGCAGACTATCGTCTTTCTTTTCGATGAACAAAATGAGCGAGACGTATGATGCGAAGCTGAAGAAAATGAATTCTTTGTTTAGATGATTGATCAGATACTTCTTTATCTTCTGAAGCTTGTGATTGAACATCTGATATAGTCTGCTTCGAGAAAATATTTCTTCATCGATCAACTCAATTTTGTGATCGTAGAAACGATGCAATAATAGCTGATCAATCATAGCTCGATTGAACACGTCTAGATAGTCATGATACTCAAGAAAGAGCTTGACTTTGACCTTCTCAAGAATCTTGACGTGTGAGAGCTCATGCAGATTCACTTCTTCAGACTTATTTTCAACTGTAGTTATGAGTCGATCGATTTTCAAGATGATAACAGCAAAGATCTTGATGTCTGATCATTTGACTAACATTCTATATGTCGCTGTCTCTATCATTGCTATGTTCATTGAACTGAAAGAGAATGATTTCAGACTGAACATTGACTTAGAATTGATGCTAGTCAAAGTCACGTCACGCTGTTTTAACTGTTCAATGAACTTCTTGTTTTGACTGAATTAAGATGTAACGAAAGTGAAAAATCTCTTCAGTATATGAGTAGAAGTCAAGCTCTTTCGTTTCGTGATTGATTTATTGCTTGAAAATAGAGCAATCAATTTCTGATTAGTAGAGTTGAAATTCGAAAATCGATGAGAATCGTTTTGCATATCAATTACTAGGTTGATTTTGTTCATTCATGTTTTTTCAAGAATCATTTGATGTTGATTTAATCGAGTGATCAACATAGAAGCTGTGTCAATCGTATGATCTTGAACAGTCAGATTTGAATAAATGACATGAATAATGAGTTTCTTAGCATAATAATCGTCGAATTCTTGAATTGACTTCGCTTTGATCAAAGTCAGAGACTCAATTTGCAACTAATCACAAACAATTTGCGCGATCACTTCATCAATGAATGAATAGTCAGCAGCTTTGATGTCAATCAATGACTTCAATGAGTAACTAATTTCATTGCTAGAAAGTATACATTCAATAGTTAAAGATTCAGAAGCAAAAGAATCATCTGACATGCTCATCGTTGAAGAGATTAACACATCTTTCATCGCGTCTTTGATGAAAGTCTCTAGTTTTTTGCCTCGCTATTCTCGAAAGACATTTTCTTATTCTTTTTATTCTTCGAAATGATAATCTCATGTAGACGAAGAGTGAATGCATGAGATGCAGAAGTGTTAATCTTGTTCAGCTGAGAGCAATTCTTGAACAAATGATTGAGAGTCTTGCAGATGTAGCAGATAATTGATGATCTCGCTGACTCAGAAATAGAAGAAATAGTTGATTTAACATAATCGATTATCGAAGTTGTTACTGACAGAGAAGTAACGCGTTTATCAGATACAACAGTGACTTTGATGATGACAATGCAACGTTCGCTGCGAAGCTGATAATTAACTCGTTGTTTACTATTCACATCTTGAAGAAAGATTCTTAAGCGAGTGAGCGAAGTAAAGTTCTCTGAACAGACTGATAGATTGTTTTGCAAGCGATTATTGATTTTATTCTGAAGATTGTTCATCAGAGTGCAATCGTTGTATTCGAGATAGCTGAATAGCTTCATAAAGTTGAAGTAGAAGACATTGAAAGACTTGTCTGCTTGTCTCAGAGCGTTGTACTCACGACGACACTTTCGATTCTTATTCAGTTCATCGTATATTTCTTTCAGATGCTCAAATAGCTCGTCGATCGAAATGTATGAATGCGAAGCGTCATGTCGATGTCGAGCGAAGATGTGCTCAGCAGCATCATCTTCTAGTCTAGATATCACATAAACAATACAGATATTCTCATTATCGAAATGATCGACATTTGTCTGAAGCTTGTCGTCTATCTTGACTCTTCAGCTGTTTTATGTCAATTCATCTTCATCAATGAATATAAATGAATTCGAAAACTTGAAGAACTTGTGATGATCATTGTCAAATAGAGTGAACGACTTTCGTCGAGTATGATTCTTGATAGAAGCTTGAGACTTCGTAGACTGTCGAGATCAAAGATGATTCGCTGAACGCTGTCTCTTTTTGAGACTCAATACTTTCTCTTGTAGTTCAACAATAGTCTCTTCTTGAGTGTTTATTGTCGTTTAATTGATCTTTAGCTCATCAAGTCTCTTGATGTGATTGACTTGTAAATTGATTCATTGCTTGTTGAGTTTCAAAGTCATGTCTCGTTGATTTCTTAGCTCGATCAGCATCTTGATGATCTCGTCTGACTGATTGATAGCTTATTGACGAAGTTGTTGACTCATGTTGATGTTTCATGAAGTAGCGACATTCTGAGATTTCGCTGAAGCATCGAAAGAAATAAGAAAAACTCGTCTACTAGCAATGCTTTTAAGCAGACGAGCTGTTCGTGACTCGACTGATTCAGAGTCGTGTGTCATTGTGAGAGAGATAAAGATAGATAGATAGATTTGATTATGATAAGATTGAGTGATTGATTTGATAAATTTGAGTAAATTTGAATGTGTGTTTTGATGAAAGTAATTCAAAGAATTTCTTGCAAATTCTCTGAATGAACGAAGTAGATTATTTCGTATCATCTACACGTCGATAGCAGAGTAGTTGATTAGCATTTATCTACTGTTAGAAATCAGCATAGAGCGAGTCATATGAATGTCATTTAACTAATAGATAAATGCTAAGAAAGAAAAGTATCTACAGAAAAGAACTCGATTCTTATATGTGTGTTTCTCAGCTCTGTGCTAGACTAGATTGAGTTGATGTCTTACACATATGATGCAAAGTCTCAATGACATCATTTCTAGCTTGAATGCTTACTAGACTCGATTAGAATGAAATCAAGACAAAGACTAGAAAGAATAAATGAAGACTAGAATCATAACAATTACTGCATTCAGATCTCTTCTTTTAGATGTGCTTCTAGAAAGATAATGATGATGTTCATTTGTTCAACTTCGTAGTCATATTTGATCATCAGTGCTAAAAGCATTTTGATGATGATGACTTTGATCATTGAGACAAAAATCTCATTATAATTGATTTCTTGCTTCTGACGAAATTTCTTACACACTCATTTAGCTTTGTATTTGATCATCTTCTCTTTGAATTCTCGCTTAATGATAGTTACTCAGCGCGTCGACAGTATTCATCAACTCGACGAAGATATTCTCAGAGTAAAGATGTTGTTTTTGATGTGAGTGTTCAGTTCACTTCTGAAAGTGAGCTTTCATTGTTCTCAATCGAGACTGACTTTAGCTTGTTTCACTGTTTGTAATGTATTCGATTCAATTTGAATTCAATTTGCTCGACTGACAAAGTCTTGATTGTCTTTAATTCAGAGATCATTGAGAGTCTTGTAATCAATCGATTCAGCAATGACTCATTTGAGATGTTTGCTCAAAGCATCAAAAATATCAGTATTGCTTGAGCTATCTGACTTGATTGATTCTAGTTCTAGTTCTAGTGATCTGCTTTTAGTTTTCTGTGAAGTGATTAATATTCTTGTTTGATGATCGTTGATTTGATCATCGAAGCTTAGTATTAAAAGATCTTTATCATACTCTTCAACTTCGATGACTATCTCGTTTCATTGAATGTGACTAGATATTAGTATCTTCTTCTCGTTTCACAAGCGATACTGATTGACTCTCTTGTAGCTCAAGAACTGACATTTTAAGCTCTTGTCATTGAGCTTTCAATGAACTTTCTTCACATGATGATAAATTATGCATTCAAATGTATGCAGATAGCTAAGATCAGACTTCTTGTCATGTTATGCTTCATAAAGAGTTATTTTGTTCAACGCAATGATAGAACTTCTGTTCTTCAGATAGATGACAGTCATTATTGTTTTCTTTCATAGTCTGATTGATGAATTGACGCTAGATAGTATAGCGCAAGTTCATTCAAAAAGAGTGTGAAAACATCATTCTGCAACTTTATTTTGACTTGAGTTATATGAAGTCATCAACTTTCATTTGATCTCATGCTTCTTGAGCAAATCAATAATGTGATGATCAGCATACTTCTCTTCATTGTCTGAACGAAGTTGATGAATCGAAGTATTTCGATTCTTCATTAAATTCAGATAGTTTTGAAGTACGTCTTTTAGATCGAATTTTCGATCTATTAGATAAATGATTGTATATTAACTGTAATCATCAATCATAGTGACAACATATCTGAATTCTTCATCGATCATAAGTATTTTATCATCGTCAACAAGATTTAAATGTATCAGCTCATCAATCTTGATGACTCTTATGTGAGATCTTTGACTTGAAGCTCAATGTTGCTTGTCTAAGACACAAGTCTCACATATTGATTCTGAAAATTCTCTCTCTTCTAGACTATTGATTGAATTCACATTGATGTCGATGCTCATGTTGACTAGACGTTTTACATCTGTCATATTCAGATGAGCTAGTCGTTTATATCATTGATATCATGATGCTCTGATTGATTCATGTGTTCTGCTTGTCAGTGTTTAAAAATTTGAGAAGTTAATTGATGTATTCATGAAGTAGAATTTCTCATCACTTCTCAAGTCAATGAGAACAATGACTCTCATTGAATCAATGTGTCAAAGACTGAGCTAAACTAAAGATACTATCAATATAAAAGACTGATATTATTATTACTTTGATAGAATCTAAATACAAGACAATACATCAGATAATGTATAAGATGAAAAACAAAGAGTGAAAGAAAAGAATGAAAGCTCAACTTTTATATACATGAATTGAGCAGAATCAAGACTAGACAGTAGTTTTATGACTTAAGATTGCAAAGATTCACGCACACAACTGAAATGATCAAAACAGAATTGCTGAAACTAAATTAAAATGATAATGACTAAATTGATGACTTGATTCATTGAACTGCGAAACAAATTCAATGAATCGAGATTATTTAAGACATCAACAATTTATGTTCTAAATCAAATTGATGATTTGACATCATGACAGTAACTTCTCTCTTCAAGACTGAGCTTTTGCAAGATGATGAGAAGAAACAAGATAAAATGAGAAAGAATTGAAAATGAAGACTGAAATGAGATAAGAATTGATATAAACGCATTTTAATGTGATGAAGCACAGATGAGACTAAAATAGATCTGAGTCACATCTGAATCAGATCTGAGCAAGATGTCTGAAGAGTAAGACGAGATAAGATGCATTTTAACATGATAATGCACAGAAATTGAAACACATTTGAATCACATCTGAGTCAGATTTAAACGAGATGTCTGAGTCAGATCTAGACAAGATCTGAGTCAGATTTGAGCAAAAAAAAGACGAAATGCAGTTTAATGTGATGATGCACAGAAATTGAAACACATTTGAATTACATCTGAATCAAATTTAAACAAAATGTTTGAGTCAGATCTAAACAAGATCTGAGTCAGATCTGAGCTGAGTTAAGATAATGAAGATTGAACTTAAAGTTTTTGACATTGACATTGAAACATCACAAATGACAGTACATGTGATTCTTCGACAACAGAATTGACGAGATAATATTCATTGAGCGCTTGCTCACAATTATTCAGAAGATGAAAAGACTTTCAAATAGAAAAGTAATCTTTTCAATCAACATAATACTTAAGCAGAGATGAGTTATAACATCTATCACGCTTGAAGTTTAATATGCTGTTTACATATCAGAATCTTTTGTCATTCTCAACAATAATGAGTTCTTGAAATTTCTGATGTTGACTTGAAAGAAGATCACTTGCGATATGATTCAGAAGAATAACATGAAAGATTGAATGAATCTTCATGAATACTGAAAGATTTAACTTGATGATCAGAGAATTATTCTTGAAGACACGCTTGATCTTGAAAAAGTCAACATTACAATCATTTAACTTGACAATGAAGTGAGTGATGTTGAGATTGCAAGCATTCAGTCAGACTTCATTTTCGATGAAGTATTTAGAACAAGAACGACGAGAAAGATTGATATTGAATTCGTAAATGATCTGAGCTATAAGCATCTCATCATGTAAATGTTCAGTTAGTTTCTTCATCTTCTTAATGAACTCTTCAACATTGATTAACTTGTTTCAAGCTTGAAACGTAAGATTCTTGAACAGAGACTCAGAAGACTCAAAGTTTAAATGTGAGTTTTGACTCAAATTGATCAAGAAGAATGATGTTAAAGTGATTGATGATGATGCATTATTGACGATGAATTCAACTTCAGAAAGTCACTTAGCTCAGTCATTCTGCATGTAGTTGACGAAGACTTGAAGATAATGCTTTATAACAGCATTGATTTTCTTGATTTGATCATTAATTTCAGAATGATACGTTGTTGATAACTTAATGTCTATCTTCTCAGATATTGAAAATGAATTGTGTATCTCAATCAGACATGAAGAACTTGAGTAAATCATGATGTTTTCAAACATGAGCATAGAAGCAGTTGATAGCTTCTTCAACTTTCATAAAAGTGATTAGACTGATCGTCAAGTTGAGTTTTCATATCTACATTCTGACTCGACTTGAGTACTTGAGTCAAATCTTCTGACTCGACTCGAATACTTGAGTTGAATCTCATGACTCGACTCGATATTGATCTCGAGTCGAGTCAGAACTCGCTGACTCGATTCGACTCATTAAGCAATCGAATATGACGTCAAGAGAGCTAAATATAGAAATTTTTCCGGTTTTTCGCCTTTGCATTATCTTTTTGCATTATCTTTTTGATAGAAAGTCATAAAGAGAAACATGAAGAAAAACATGAAGAAAAACATGAAGAGAAACATGAAGAGAAACATGAAGAGAAACATGAAGATCGTTTGATAGAGAGCTTTGATAAAAGACTATGATAGAAAGCTATGATAGAAAGTCATGACGAGAAACTATGAAGACTGTTTGATAGAGAATCATGAAGAAAAGTCATGAAGAAAAGTCATGAAGAGAAGTCATGAAGAAAAGCTATGATAGAAAAACATGATAGAAAGCTATGAAGAAAAGTCATGAAGAAAAGTCATGAAGAGAAGTCATGAAGAGAAGCTATGATAGAGAAACATGAAGGCTATTTGATAGAGAGTCATGATAGAAAGTCATAATAGAGAGTCATAATAGAATATCTATCTATTTATCTTCATGTCTTGACGAGTCGAATCGAGAATTTCAAGTCGATACTCGATTTCAATTTTCTGACTTGACTTGAATACTTGAGTCAAACATCTTGATTCAACTTAAATACTCAAGTCAAGAATTCTGACTTAAATCGAGTCTTGACGAATCGAGAACTCGACTCGATCTCAATGATTCAACTCGATGCAATCAGTTTAAAAGTGATGAGAATTAAATGTTTCATTTTGATAAAATGATCAACGAAGATTAGAACATATCTATATGTGATACTCATGAAGATACTGAGCGATAAAGAATCTACATAGTTTATGAAGATATCACATCAACGACGTTCAAGAACTGAAAGAAAACACAATCATTCTTGAGTTCATTGTTTAAAGAGCTTGAAACGTGTGCACACGTGACAGTTTTGTACAAAGCGTTGAACATACTTATAAATGTTTAATCATCAGTAAACTCGACTGATCAGTTCATAGCTTTTTGCTCTTTCTGAATGATCATTGATGACACTATCATGAGTGAGCTGAATGATACAAAGACGTAGTTTATCTGAGTTGAGCACGTACTTTCTTTCTTGAAAGTACAGATGATTCTCGTGTTTTTCACACTCGACTAGAGAAATCTTGTTGTGATGTCGTGCTTCATTGCGAAGCACTTCAATTATCTGAGCTGCGAATTTGTCATTGATTTCGACTTGCTTTCACAATGTCTGAATGAAAGTATCAGCAAAATCTTCATCAAGATTCAGAATGTTTTAATTTAGTTAAGACTTGATGTTTTCAACGTCAAATTCTTTAATTTCTAGATTCATAGAGATTAAAATTTGCGAAGATGCTGAGATAACTGAAAACAGATGTAACTGAACTGAATCTAAAGTGATGATTTGTGACTGAAGCTTTATGACTTTAATGTTGAAGATGTTGAAGATGAGATTCTTAATAATATCGAAGTCTAAAACATGAGTTTTCAGAATTGTCTGATGTTGATATTAATGTTAAGAATCGAATGTATTTCTCTCTTTAGAAAGATCTTCTGAGCAACATGTCAGAGCATTTAACTTATCATCGATCTTGTCGAAATGATAAGCGATGTGATAGTTGAATCTAAACAGAAACTCACTTCAACGAGCTTGACAACGACTCAACTGCTTAATTGACATGAAATACTCAAGATTTTTGTGATTCATGATCATTTCAACAGAATAAATAAAGTCTTCAAGCTCTGATCATCATTTCTTGAAAGCGCAAACAATGATCATGAGTTCTTTATCGTAGATCTCGTAGTTACACTCGATTGAATTATGCTTCTTTGAAAAGTAAGCGACTGAATGAAGAATCTCATTTTCATTGTACTGAGAGAAAATGTTTTCAAACACATAGTTCAAAGCATTGATTTCTATCACAATCTTATGATCTAAATTATAGTGATGAAGAATAATCTTGAAAGTGAAGACTTTCTTAAGAATGTTGAATGCAATCTGACATTTCTGAGATCAGACAAAGAGTACATCTTTTCTGATGAGATGAATGAGCGAGATAGCTATTCTACTATAGTCATAAATGAATCTTCTATAAAAGTTCGCAAAATCTAGAAAACTTTGAACGTCTTTAACATTGATCAAGATGAATCAGTTGACAATGATGTTTATCTTAAAAGAATTCATCTTGATTTCTTCGATGATGATTATCAATTCTAGATATGAAACTTGAGTGATGTGAAACTTGCATTTGATTATATTCATTTGAAGATCTGCTTCTTGCAGCTTTTGCAGAATGAGCTTGACATAAATCTCATGCTCGAGTTCATTGTCGAAATAGATCAAGATGTCATTTAGATAAGCTGTACAGAACTTATTTAAATGTTCACAAAGAGTATTGTTGACATACTTCTGAAACAAGACAGATTCATTACATAAATTAAAGAGCATGATTAAATACTTGAATAATTCAAATCAAGTGTGAAAGACGATGAGAACTTCATTTTCTTCTTTGATTCAAAGTTGATTGAATGCAGAAATGATATTCAGCTTGATAAAGATTTTAGCTCAACTCAGACGATTCAGCGTTTCTGAGATCAGAGACAGAGAATATCGATTCTTGACTGTGATAACGTTCAGATCTCGATAGTTCACGCAGAAGCAAAGTTCTTCTTTAAGTTTCTTGATGAAGAGAACAGAAGTGATCATTTGAAAGTGACTGACTTGAATGAAATCTTTGCTCAGATTTTCATTCAGATAACGATGAAGTTCTAGAATTTTATCATGATTTATGTTGTACAAAGCGAAGACTGAGAATTGAGCATCTTCTTTAAGATGTATGACATGATCATGAACTTGATGCAAAGACAAGATATTAACATTCTTCTTGAAGAAAATGTTTAGAAACTTGAAATATTTGAATGATAGAATTGTGACTGAATCGACGTTCTTACTTTGTCAATAGACTTCAAGATCTTCTTGTGTCGTGAATACAGTCAAATGAAATTTCTTTTTCATTTGATAAAGATTCAGACAATAATTCTTATCATACATACTGTCTTGAGAGCGAAATGAGAACTGAGTAAGAGTTGAACTGTTCTTTGAATGAACAGTTAAAGTTGTGTGACGCGATTTTGACTCATCAGAGTCTAGACTAGAAGATGAGATTGATTCAAGATTTAAGAAGACATCAATTTTCTTTAAAGTAATGCTAAACACTTCAATGTCTTTGACATGAGCAGCATGATCAAAGCTTCAAACTTTCAACTCAACTATATCAAGTTGTATAAAAAATTGATCGAATTAATCTGCTTGAAAGATAACAGAAGTTTTAGAAAGAAAAGAATTTTAACACTTGATTTTTGATAAGTATTCTTTTTGAATGACTTGAAGAATACAACTAAAAGCTTTTTGTTTCAAATGAGAGACAAGACTGAACGAGATTTGTTTCTTGTGAATGAGCTGAGTATTAGTTGACTTTTCATAAGCAAATGAAGAATTATATTACTTCTTGTGAGCAAATGAGAAACTGAGTTACTTCTTGTGAGCGAATTGAGAACTGAATTGCTTCTTGTGAGCGAACTGAAAACTGAGTTACTTCTTTCAAGTGAATGAGAAACTAGATTGCTTCTTGCAAGTGAACTGAAAACTGAGTTGCTTCTTTCAAATGAATGAAAAACTAGATTGCTTCTTGCAAGCAAACTGAATGCTGAATTGCTTCTTATAAACAATCTGTAGACTGAATTGCTTTTTGTGAATGATCTGTAGACTGAATTACTTCTTGTGAGTAATTCATGAACTGAGTTGCTTCTTGTGAGTGAATTGAAGACGAGACTAAAAGAAAGCTACTTTGTTAACTTCAAATGAGAAATTTTCTTCTTGTTGATTAAGATCATAAATCTTGATGAAGAATGAGTAACAATGATTAAGATAAAAGAAGAAAGACAAGATAAGAATATTGTGCTCAAAATTGACATCAATGACGTGACAACGAAGTCATGATAGATTCATGACGATGAAATATTGACTTAATTCAGTGACATAGAAGAATAGTTTTTCAATGTGTTCATTGAGAATCATTGTGATTTCAATGACATGAGTAATGTCATTGATTAAAGTGACTTGATCATCAAATTCTCGAAGTCTGCAAGAATGAGTTAATTGATGTAAGAGAAAATGATGTTGTTGCGTGAAGAATTTATTCATAAAGACATAAGCAAAGACTTTACTATCAATCAGAGCGAGAGTGAGAACTTTAGATTGAGCTTAACATAGAATACAAAATACTATTATGTGATTATCTTTGAATGTTGAATTGAATTCAAATAGTTTCAAGACAGATTTAGCAGAAAACTTTCTATATGATTGAAGTGAGAGTGAAAAGATTGAGACTGATAGACAAGATGATATGTATACAGATTTCTGAGCGTGACTTAGCTCAAAGACTAAACTTTTCTTGTGAACAGTGAGACTTCTTCATTTATACTGACGACGTCATTGTCGTAGATGTTCATGATACGCAGAGTGAAGAACTTCTTATTTGAGCATTCTTTAGCAATTTTGCTCGAATGTTGCAATTTGCAATAGTAGCAAAGCTTTCACTTATTGCAGATTTTCTTGATTTCAAAAATGATCAGAATCTTATCTTGAATGATGACAATGACAAAGCTTAAATTCATTAACTCATCGAGAAATGAGAAAGAAAAAGATGAAGATACTGTTGAGATGACAGTCACAAAAGTGATAATCTTTGAATTCAAAGAGTTACTAATTAATGCAAAGATGTTCTTGACTTTAATGAACAAAACAATGATGAAGATGAAGTGAGATTGATGATGCTTAAGCTGCTGAAACTCTTCATTGATATCAGAGAATGCTTAAACTCATTAATGAAAGATGAATGATTGAATTTCATCAAGATTTCGTCAGAAGAAAACGATGACTTAAGTGAAATAATTGACATTACGCTTCAGACAGTCAATCAATGAAAAATCTTTCATCAAAAAACATTCTTTCTTTTGATAGAAAAGATTGTAATAGTCGACAAAGCTATTCATGTCTTGCTTCAAAGTTTCACGAAAATATAAATGAACATCTTCTGTCTCAAAAAAATTGTTGCAGCAATGATACAACTTGTATCATTAATCTGCAAAGATGAAAATAATACAAAGATCATTGACTTGATATTGATTCATTAGATTGTGAGTCTTCTTATCTATGATGAATCATGACTCAACATAAATGATCTTGACTCAATGAAAGAAATAATGATCATCATTCACGTTCATGCGCTGTATCAGACTCTGCTTTCATGCATTCAATTGATCTTTGTTTCTTTCATACTCAAATATGTCAGAAAGCTTCTTGAATTTAAAAGCAATGAAGACAGCGACAGAATTTGCAGAGAAATAAACGATGAAGAAAGATTGATTATTCAAGATTTGTGCAACGATTCGAGCTATCATTGCAAGAGACTGAGAATTCAACTTTATATAAACTGAAGAATTGAAAACAATGAATGAAGATGAAGTGATGACATCATGTTGTTGAACTTGATTTTGAAGCTCTTGCATTACGCGAAAGATCTCGACTGAATTTTCGATCACACTTTGAGCGAACTGTTCAACAGCACGCTCATCGTTGATCAAAAGATTGTGAAGTGACTTTATTTGAGCAAAAGAATAACTAGATGAGATTTCAACATATGAAAACGTTGCAGAAAGTGTAAATCTTTCGTAATGTCAGAAATTGAGTTAAATTAAAGATACTATTAATATAAAAGACTGATATTATTATTACTTTGATAGAATTTAAATACAAGACAATACATCAGATAATGTACAAAATGAAAGACAAAGAATGAAAGAAAAGAACGAGAATTCAACTTTTATATACATGAATCAAATAGAATCAAGACTAAACAATAGTTTTGTGACTTAAGATTGCAGAGATCTGTGCACATAACTGAGATGATTGAAACAAAATTGCTGAGACTAAATTAAGATGATGATGACTAGATTGATGACTTGATTCATTGAACTGCAAAACAGATTCAATGAATCGAGATTATTTAAAACATTGACGATCTATGTTTTAAATCAAATTGATGATCTGACATTATGATACAATGAATAGAAATTTATCTTTTTGTATACTACACGTATATTCTTTGACTTTCACTTGTTCAACTGACATCAGATTATAATGCAGCTTCAAACAGTGATAAACATCGTTTAGTTAAATTTTGATTGATTGATTCTTTAGCAAAATATTGATTATAATTGTATTTTTCTCAATAATGATTACTACTTCATTATTTGCAGTAACAATGCTGTTTTCAATCACTTTTCAATATGTCTGTTCATTGAACAAGTTCTTGTCATAGCAAACATGATTCTTAGCTTTGATGTTTATTCATCAGACGTTGATGCAACTACTTGCTTGATTGATGAAGAAGATTTTTATTGATCTGACTATTCTGATCTTGAAGTCTGTTTCAAAGTTGATGACTAGATTCTTGTTTCTCTCGCTGAGTTTTCAATCATCTGAACGAAGATTAAAATGTAGATATCAACACTTCTGTTGATCGTGACTCATTTGCTTGCAATGAGAGCAGATCTTATTTGACTCTTTTTGAAATTTGTTGTTTTTGAATTTTCTCTTCTTTTCATTAAACTGAGTTATCATGCTCTTGAAGCTGAAGTTCTTCTCTTCGTTCACTTGTTTATCATGATCAACTAAAGCGATAGTCATTTCATTAATTAGTAGCTTGAATTTGTTGATCTTAATACTCTGTATCAGATCAAAGATGTATGATTCTAGACTTTCATTAAGATTTAGAAGAAAGAGATTGCTCAACAGTCACAATTCTATTGTTTTTTCAATGTTTGAACATCTGATAATTGTCAGAATCGTGTTTAAATGATACAATCAATGAAGATCAGAATTGATAGTGCTTGATCTTTAGAAATAGCTATAATTGAATATTAAGAATACAGAAGAAGATTGATACAAAAGCTTCTATTTATGTAATGTTCAGAGACTGCGCTAGACTCGAAAGAAATGTGTTTGTGACATGAAAAGAATGTGATGTAGATGAACAAGATGTTGATGAAAGAAAAGAGTGTTGAGAAAGAAAAAGAATGTTGAGTCATATCTGAGTCATATCTGAGTCAAACCTGACTAGCTCGCTGATTAGTTCTAATCATTACGCAGAGAACTCGCTAGCGTTCACTGCGAATTGATTAAAGCTTCAGTCTTGTTCAGTCTTGATACGCTCGTAACATTATCTCTCTCTTCGAAAATTCATGTTCGCATGAATGTAGTTCATTTGCTCGCTTTTGTTGATAGTTATTTCGATATTTAGCGCGATTTGTTTGAATATAGTTTATGAAATTCGTTCAAAACTTTCTCTGAGTCATTGAATTTCCCTTTATTGACATAGTATCATTCGTCGTCTTTATCTAGATCTGTTCATTTGACTTTGTACTGTATTCGACCTCGATAGCGTCTGAAGTTCAATATATCATCTATCTTTCAATGTTCATCATCTTCGATAGTGATGAATCTGAGTGATTCTGAATGCTGTTCTGATAGAAGATCTTCTGAATATGATCGCAGTAGCTTCGAGCTGAACATCGAATGCAGATGCTTCATGCTAACTGATAAATGAAGATGATAGAAGATACTCACTTTGACAGTGATTTGATAAAGATCTAGCTGTTTGTCTTTCAAATCTTTGCAGAGTCTCGTTGTCTTGACGTTTCTGAAAGATAGTCAAACTCAGTCATCTACTTCATAGATGATGTTTCGTCTATGTTTATTAATCTGAACTTCGATGATCAGCTTCGTCTTTTTCAATTGTTGATGATTGAAGTTCAGTAGTTCTTTCATTCAAATGACAATATCGTCTGCTTTTCTAGCTTCAAGTCGTTCACAAGTTGTTTTGTAGTCAGTCGTATCTGAATCGAAACTCATTCGAGAGTGAAATTCTTTATTGAAGTAGAAGAGAATCATTGAAGTGATCGAGAAGATATTGAAATTGTCATTGAATTTCATCATAGATATTCATTTGACTCAGTCGTTCTGCATGTAATTGCAGTAGATTCTAAGTTCTCGTTCAACGTCTTGATTGACTCATTTCAATTGATCGTCGATCTCGAGATGATAGACTGTGAATAGACTAGCTGTGATTCTCAGTCGCTTCCAAAGACTTTTTCACATAGTCGATATGAATTGAAAGTCTCTGTTCGAAACAATAGAACTGAATAGATCATGCAGTCGATAAACGTTTCATAACATGATTCAAATCGTTTCTTCGACTGAGATGTCATCGTCTTCTCAATGACAGAAAACATAGTGACATTCTTTGATGAGATGACATATGATTGTGCAAATGACGTTATAGTCTTTTGACAAAGATAGTTCAGTGATGAAGTTCATAGCTATATCTTTTCAGCGTTTCTGTAAAATCGAAAGAGAATGATGAAGTTCATTGATGCTATTTCTAGAGACTTTGCTTCGCTGACAAGCATGACAGTTTCGAATGTATCGTCGAATAGTAGCTCAATGATCTGATCAATAGTAGAAACGCTGAACTAGATTGATGATTCGTTTATTGTCGAGATGAAAGATTGAAGATTGATCATGCACTTCTTGTAGTAATTTCGTGTGTATGTTCTCAGAAACTCACAGTAGATCTTTTCTAAATAGAACGTCATCAATGATTTTGCAGTTCTTCAGTTTAGTGATATGAAATTTAAGCTTGTTTTCGTTTATAGCTTGTTTATATTTGCTGCAGAGCTCATTTGTTTGATTGATCATTCATACTCGTTGATAGAGATTTGCTTTCGATTCAATAGATAGAACATCAACTTTATCAAAGATCAGAATAGTCTGAAAACGATCTTCAAGACGCTGAGCTGATTCAGAGACGTTCGCTAGAGACATTCTCGTTAAAGCATCAACTTTAGTGTTCATTTTACCTGATCTAAAAATGATCTGAAAGTTGAACTTCAATAGAATGTTCAGATAGTTGACTTGTTGTCGACTTAACTGTTTGTTTTTCATGAAGATCTTTAAAGTCTGATGATCGATGAACATCTGAATGAGTAGTTCAGTGCATTTCAGCTCGAGTCGTCAGTGTTCGAAGCATCGAATAATGACTAGCAATTTCTTGTCATAAATGTGATAATTGATTTCAGCGAGAATCATGCTTTTACTGTAGAAGATCATCGAATGAAAAACTCTCTCGTCATTGTACTGAGATAGTATTTCATCTTTTACATAGTTCGAAGCATTGATCTTCAAAATAGCTTGTCGTTTGAGATCGAAGTGACGAAGTACTGAGGTCGAGCTGACTTGTTTTTTTAGATTGTCAAAGACTTGAACACAGATCTCGTTTCAAACAAAAGACGTGTTCTTTCTAGTCAGCTGAGTGAATGATTTGACTAGCTTCGAGAAGTTCTTAATGAAACGACGATAGAAGTTAACAAATCTCACGAAGTCTTGAATTTTTTTTAGATTGATCGAAGTGATTCAGCTGATTATGACTGTCACTTTGCTGAGATTTATACGAAGATCTAGTTCTGATACGATGACTTCTAGAAAGACAGTCTCTTCTACATCGAATTCGCACTTTCGAATATTCATCTGCAGTTCAGCTTCGCGTAGTCGATTCAATACTAGTTTGACGTGATCTCTATGCTTCTTTCTCATTTTGCTATAGATGAGAATGTCATCTAGATAGACTTGACAAAAGTCGTTCAGAAAGTCTCATAGAACGTCATTCATATATTGCTGAAAGAAGATCGATTCATTAGTCAGTTTGAATGATAGCATCTTGTATTTATATGCTTCTAAAGCAATGATAAAAGTGATGTAATTCTCGCTATCGAGATGCATTCGAAGTTTGTTGAACGTTGATATGATGTTCAATCTAGTCAGATGCTTGCAACTCACTATTTTATCAATGATCTCGTCTATCAACGATAGAGAATATCTATTTCTTTTGAAAATGACATTTAACTTTCAATAGTTCACGCAGAATTGAAGATCTTTATTTGCTTTGAGAACAAATAAAACGAGAAAGAAATAGAAGGTCTGACTAGAAGTGATGAATTTCTTCAACAGATTCTCGTTTAAGTACTTCTTTACTTTCAGAAGTTTGACAAAGAACATTCGATAGACTCGACAGCGAGAAGACGTTGAATCACTGATGAGCTCGATTTTATGATCGTAGAAGTGATGAGAAGATAGTTTATTCAATTGAACTCGATCAAAAACATCTAAAAACTCATGATATTTCGATGACAGTTTTGCTTTAATATCTTTCAAATTCTGAGTCGTTTCATTGATTGAAGAGACGTTTAAAGCGTTCAAATCGCACTGAGTATTGTACGTGATTTCTTTATTGATGTTCATCATAAATAGAGCAAAGACTTCGATCTTGTTTCTCTTTGAATGATTCAACAGTGTTTTGAACGAAGCTGCGTCTATGCTTTGAATTGAGAATGACTCTTTTCGAATGAATCGTTTGAGCATCATAAAGATCTTAGTTTGAATGATTAAAGAAAATGAAGATGATCGCGATCAATTTGAGTGCTTTGAATTGAAAGAAATTGAAAAAATCGAAATAAAAGTATTCAATTGATTTGAAAAAACAATGACGTCGTTTCGCATATTCAATAATATTTCGTTTTTGTTCATTCAGAGCTTACTCAATATGACTTCATGATGATCAATATCAGCTATCAGCATTGATACAGTCAATTTCTTATGACTTTCGATGATGAGATTGAGTAGAATTTTATGAGTGATGATCTTCTTAGATATCTTTTCATCATAACTTCTTATTAGCTTCTCTTTTGTCAATGATATAAATTGAATTTTCAGTTTCTTGCATACTTTATCAACTAGATTAAAATGTATGATTGTGTAGACGATTGAATCACTGTTTATTAAAGAACGAAGACTGAAAGATCGATTCTGAGAGATGAGATGAGCGTCAATTAGAAACGACTTTTCAAAGTAATTTTCTTTCGATAGAATTTCATCTAGTTTGCACAAAGATATAATCTTTATCTCTTTAATGACTTTTGAAGAGATGATTAGTTTTTTGAATCGAAATTCGAATCGAAATTGAAGCGATCATATTCATTGTTCACTGCATTGATTCTAGTAGATCGATCGAGACACTCTTTAAAGCTATGATCTGATTTATGACATATGAAACAGCTTTCGACTAGAATGTTTGCTTCTTTGACGCTAGTTAAAATCGCGTCGCGCGACTTTAGCTGATCAGACTTCAAGTGATCGACTGATTGAGTGACAACAGTCGCTCTATGAAAGATAGTCTTAGAAAGATCGTTGACGCGTTTGCTCTTGTCTTTGATCTCTCAAATGACTCGCTGATCATTATTCAAATGAATCAGATAGAAATGAATTTCTTTTAGAGAATCAGATTGAACTAGTTGATCTACTCAAACGAATCGAAGACGAAGATGTATTTTATCTTTCAGATCAGCGATCAGTTGCTTCTCGTGATAGTCTAGATAGAAAGATAGACGTTGAAACTGAGTATAGAATTCATAGAATTTCTTGAATTCTTGAATCAAGTTGTAGTATTTTCTACGAAAGTTGACTTTCTTATTTGAATCATCGAACAACTGAGCTAGCTCTTTCAAAAGATCGTCAACGATTCTATAGAGATTGACACAGTCACGTTCACGTCTAGCTTGAATGATCTCAGCTGCGTCATCGAATAATCTAGAATGTACATAGCTCAATTTAACTCGTTCATTAGAAAAGAGATCGACGTTGATCTCTAGTTTATTCTGAATTTTTTCGTATCAGTTCTCTCAAGTAGAGTTTTTTTCATCAGTAAACAGCGAAGAATCAGATATTTTTTGAGATCTAGAACGCTCAGAGTAGATGAAATCAGAAGAAGTGTTTTCTTTAGCTTGAAGTTTAGTCTTCAACTCTTTGATTTCGTCTTCTTGTTGTTTATCTAACTCGTAGAGTCAATCTGTTTCTTCATCAAGAGCTAGACTTCAAGTCTTTCAGATTTCGTAGAACACGAGAAATATTATCATTTCAGCGAATGATTCGTCATCTTCATGAATGAATGATGCAGCACTTGATGATTTCGTTCGTGATTTCGATGAATCAGCATCAGAGATTTGAGAGAAACGATTTCGAAATTCTTCGAAACGCTCTTC
>JAABUY010001521.1_pt1 | contig 30750 bp, 29 predicted proteins | sample 5560271 | NCBI WGS metagenome assembly JAABUY01 (sample SAMN10711886, study PRJNA513374) | rock metagenome | isolation source: Antarctica rocks | place: Antarctica: Victoria Land, University Valley | reverse complement strand
GCCGCATGAGTGAGGCAGAAGACGTGTTGGGCGCCGCCGCCGCATGGGCGAAGGCCGGCGAGCAGGTGGCAATCGCGACGGTGACGGAGACATGGGGCAGCTCGCCGCGGCCGGCCGGCAGCCAGATGGCGGTGACGGCAAGCGGCCGGATGGCCGGGTCGGTCAGCGGCGGCTGCATCGAGGGCGCGGTGGCCGACGCGGCGAAGCGCACGATGGAGACCGGCGCGCCGCAGCTGCTCGACTTCGGCGTCACCAATGAACGCGCCTGGGAGGTCGGCCTGGCCTGCGGCGGCAAGCTGAAGGTGTTCGTCGAGCGCCTGGGATGAGGCTCGACCTGCTGGCCCGGCTCGAACAAGCCCGGACGGCGCAGACGCCCGTGGTGCTGGCGACTCGGCTGCCCTCCGGCGAGCAGTTCCTGCTGCCCGATCCGGACGCGCCGCCCGGATTGGCGACCGCGGCCGAGGCGGCGCTGCGGGCGGATAGCAGCCGGACGGCTGAGGCCGATGGGGGGCAGTGGTTTCTGCATGCCTATAACCCGCCGCTGCGCTTGGTGGTCGTCGGCGCCGTGCACATCGCGCAGGCGCTGGTGCCGATGGCCGCCGGCTTGGGATACGGCGTGACGGTGGCCGATCCGCGCCGGGCCTTTGCCACGGACGAGCGGTTTCCCGGCGTGGTGGTCAGCACCGCCTGGCCGGACGAGGCCATGGACGCGCTGCGGCCGGACAGCCGGACGGCCGTCGTCACCTTGACGCACGATCCGAAGCTCGACGACCCGGCGCTGGACCGGGCGCTGCGGTCGCAATCGTTCTATATCGGGGCGCTGGGGTCACGGAAAACCCATGCCGCCCGGTTGGCACGGCTGCGGGACCTGGGCCATGACGACGCGGCGATGGCGCGGATTCGCGGCCCGGTGGGTCTCGATATCGGTGCTGTGACAGCAGGGGAGATCGCGCTGTCGATCGTGGCGCAGATCGTGGCGGCGCGGCGCAAGGCGGCGCTGGCCGAGTGATCTTCGGCCCGACGCCCTTGGCGGATGCGCTTGGCGCAGTGCTGGCCCACACGCAGCGCCTGCCGGGCGGCGTGCTGCGGAAAGGCGCGGTGCTGGACGCCACGGCGATTGAGATGCTGCGGAACGCCGATGTCGCCGAGGTGATCGCGGCCCGGCTCGAACCCGGCGACGTCGCGGAGGACGCCGCCGCGGCTCGCCTGGCGCAAGCCCTCGTGACGCCGTCATTGACGGCGACCCGCGCCAGCACCGGGCGGGTGAACCTGATTGCATCGGCGCCGGGACTGCTGCGGGTCGATCCGGCCGGGCTTGACGCGTTGAACGCGTTGGACGAGGCGCTGACCATAGCGACCCTACCCGACGCCGCCGGCATGGCAGCGCGCGAAATGGTCGCGACGATCAAAGTCATTCCCTTCGCCGTCCCAGAAAGCGTGCTGACCGAGGCGGAGCGCATAGCCCGGCAACGGCCGGTGCTGCGGCTGCACCCGTATCAGCCGCTGCGAGTGGGCCTGGTCATGACCAGCCTGCCCGGCATGAAGCACAGCATCCTCGCCGGCACGGCGGAGGCGACGGGGGCGCGGGTTGCCGGGCTTACCGGCGCTATGCTGCCGCCGATCGAATGTGCCCATGCGACGGCGCCGATCGCCGCGGCGCTGCAGGCCCTAATGGCGCAGGAGGCGGACGTGTTGCTGGTGGCGGGCGCCAGCGCCGTCGTGGACCGGCGCGACGTCGGGCCGGCGGGCATCGTCGCGGCAGGGGGCGAGATCCTGCATTTCGGCATGCCCGTCGATCCCGGCAACCTGATCTGCCTCGGGCGCATCGGCGCGCGGCCGGCACTGGTACTGCCCGGCTGCGCTCGCAGTCCGAAGCTGAACGGGATCGACTGGGTATTGTCGCGCTTATTCGCCGGACAGGAAGTGGATGGGGCGGTCATCGCCGGGATGGGCCTGGGCGGGCTGTTGAAGGACACCGGCGCGCGTCCGCTGCACCGTGCCAAGGCGGTGGCCCCGGACACTGGGCTGTCAGTGGCCCCGGGCGCCGAGCTGTCAGTGGCCTCGGACACTGGGCTGCCAGTGGCCCCGGCCGCAGCGCAATCGACGATAGCGGCCATCGTGCTGGCGGCCGGGCGTTCCAGCCGGATGGCTCCGCATAATAAGCTGCTGGTGCCGGACCGCGCCGGGCGGCCTATGGTGGCGCGCGTGGTGGACAACCTGCTGGCGAGTGCAGCGCGTCCGGTGATCGTCGTGACCGGGCATCGGGCGGCGGAGGTCTCGGCCGCCGTCGCCGGCCGGCCAATCCGGGTGGTGCACGCCGCGGACTACGCAGACGGCCTGTCCGCAAGCCTGCGGGCCGGCATTGCCGCAGTGCCGGCTACGGCGTCGGCGGCGTTGGTCTGCCTGGGCGACATGCCGCTGGTGACGGGACGCATGATCGAGCGCTTGATCGGCGCCTATGATCCCGACGAGGGCCGGTCGATCGTGGCGCCGACCTGCCGGGGCAAGATCGGCAACCCCGTGCTGTGGGACCGGCGGTTCTTTCCGGATATCGGCGGCCTGGTCGGCGACGTAGGCGCACGCGCGTTGCTGGAGCGGCACAGCGAGTACGTGGCGTTGGTCGAACTGGGCGACGACGCCGTGCTGCGCGACTTCGACACAGTCGAGTCGCTGGCCACGCTGCCGGCCCACATACGGCCAGAAAGCTAACCCAGCGCCGCGGCGGCCCAGGCCGCCCAGGCCAGCGCCTGCCGGTCCCGCCCGCGCGGGGCGACGACCTGCACGCCGAGCGGCATTCCGTTCGGGCCGACACCCGCCGGGACCGTGACGCACGGCACATGCAGGCTGGTCCAGATGAAATTGAACCCGGCGTCCCCGGTCCAGGCCAAACCCACTGGCGCCTCTCCCGCAGCCGATGGCGTCAGCAAAATGTCGAAGTCGGCCGTGAGGTCGGCGAATTCCCGCTGCAGGAAGCGGAACAGCGCCTGGCTCTCGACCACGGCTGCCTCGGGCTGCGCCAGGCCCCATTCGAGGCGTTCGCGCAGCGCTGGGCTGATTTGGTCGCGGGCGGTGTTCATTTCCCAGCCCAGGGCGCGGGCGCTCTCTTGGTTCATGATCACGGCGTGGGCGGCCTCGAGCGCGTCGAACTCGGACGGCAGATCGAAGTCGCGCAGGGTGGCGCCGGCACGGATGAGCTGCGCCGCCATCCGTTCGAACAGCTCCGGGGTTTCCGGCCCGGTGCGCTCCCAAACCGGCGAGCGGCACAGGCCGATGCGAGGCGCGGAATCCGGCCTGACATCAGGGTCGCCGAGGTCGCGCCCGGACACGGCGCTCACGAACAGCGCGCAGTCGGCCACGCTGCGGGCCATGACGCCGACGGTGTCCAGGCTGTCCGACATCAGCTTCATGCCCATGCGGTTCACCAGGCCGAAGCTCGGCTTATAGCCGACCACGCCGCAGAAGGCCGCGGGGCGGATCACACTGCCGGCCGTCTGGGTGCCGAACGCCAGCGGGAAAAAGCCGGCCGCGACGCCCGCCGCCGAGCCGCTGCTCGACCCACCGGGCGTGCGGGCCGGGTCGTGCGGGTTGGTGGTCGGGCCGGGCGTGCGGGTGGCGAACTCGGTCGTCACCGTCTTGCCGAGCACGACGGCGCCGGCGGCCTTGGCCCAGGCTACGCAGGCGGCATCGGCTTGTGGGCGATGGCCGCGCCAGATGGGCGAGTTGTATTCGCTCGGCATGTCGGCGGTATCGAGCACGTCCTTGACGCCAATCGGCAGCCCGTGCAGCGGCCCCGGCCGTGGTGTGGCGGCCCTGGCCTGGGACGGGTCGAGAAACGCCATGGCCTGCACCACGGGCTCGCGCGCGGCCACACGGTCCAGGCAGGCTTCCAGGAGATCCGCGGGCGTCAGGCTGCCACCGCGGATGGCGTGGGCGGCCGCTGTCGCGGTCAGCATGGCGGGGTCTGGCATAATTCCTCCAGCGTTCTATCGGCTCAGGCTGGCGCACCTGCGGGCGCGGGTCCATCTTTGTCGTGTGACGAAGCACTCATCCGCTCTTATCCACGTCGGTCATACTCAGGATGGCACGATGACCTACCTGGTGGACCTGCCGCCCGAGGCATTGCCGCCGGTGCTTGGGCGCGACCTCGCGGCGGCATGGGATGCGGCGCGGGACGCTGCCTCCGACGCTGCCTGGGGCACCGCGCGGCTGTTCCGTTTCCGCCAGCCGGACGGCAGCGTCACCGACCTAGCCTTGTCGGACGAGGACGCGCGCTGCTGGGCGGGGGCCGTTGACCTCACCGTCGGCATGCAGACCAGCTACGGCCTGTCGCTCTGCCTGCGGCTGCTGGCGCTGGTGGACCTGCTGGCCCGTGCTCCCTGGACCGCAACGCTGTTCCAGATCGGCCGCACCGGGACCGCGCTGCACCCGGCCCTGCTGAGCACAGCCGCCACTGCGCAATTGACGGCAGAGGCCCGGTTCGATGAAACCGGGTTTCGCGCCAGGCTGGCCCATTTGCCTGGGCCGGTTTTATCGACAGGAGCTACCGCATGACATCCTCCCCGACGGGCCGGCTGGCCCTGGTTGCCGCTGCAATGGCGTTGCTGGCCGGATGCCACGCCGCGCCGCGGTCGCGCGCGGACGCCGCGACCACCGCCGCGTGCCGGGCCGAGGTGGACCGGGTTTATGCCGCGCAGAACCGTGCCGACCTTTCGCGGCGTGACCAGCGGGATACGCCGTTTGCGGAAAGCTACAACTCGGGCATCACGTCGCGCGGGCTGGGCGCGCTGTTCGGCCGCGGTAACCAGGTCTCGTCTTGCGTCAACAACTCCGGCGCGGCTGGCAATAGTGCGGGTGGAGCCAATGTCGGCAACGGAGTCGGTACCGGACCGACCTTCAGCCCAACCGCGCAGTAACGTTGCCATTTCAGGAAACACCAAGGCGCGGCGTTGCCGGGCGGCGTCGCGGGCCGTAAACCTTTCGGTTCCACAGACCTTGAGGAGCACGCCCATGAGCAAGATCATCCGCACCGAGCCAAACAAGGTGCTGGCGAAAGCGGTGGAGTATCACGGATTCGTTTACTGCCAGGGCGTGACCGCGTCGGACGTGAGCAAGGACATCACCGGGCAGACCGAGGAGGTGCTGGCCGGCATCGACGCCATTCTGGAAACCCATGGCACCGATAAGACCCGGCTGCTCCAGGCACAGATCTGGCTGAAGGACATCCGGGATCGTGAGGCGCTGAACGCAGTTTGGTCGGCCTGGCTGCCCGAAGGCGGCGCGCCAGCCCGCGCATGCGTCCAGGCGAACATGGCGGACCCGCGCATCCTCGTCGAGATCATGGTCACGACATGTAAATGAGCGAATAGGCCTGGCCGCACGGCTCCTTTCGACTTCGTGTTATAATCACCGCAACCCGGATTTACTGGTGGTCCGTCGGACAGTGATGAATTTGCCTCACTGTCATCCGCTTACAATGTTTGGGATATATTGATTGCTAAACTGGAGTTTACCGTTGTTTTTAGGATATTTATCTTACTGACAGCAGTCATCCACAGGCTATTTCGTTTAAAATCTGATGTTTGCAATTCACTTCGGTTTATCGGATTGCCAGGTTTCGTGCCCGACCGCTACCCAAGCCTCACAAGTGAGTGATGTTCGGCTAGCGGAAGGAAGACGGCATGACGGTTCGGAACTGTGGGCGATTGGTGGCCTTTGGGGCCATTTTGGCGCTATCTGCCCCTGTTCACATTCAACCGGCCGCGGCCGCCTGGTCCACGAGCGGATGGACCCAGCATGTTGTTTCCTGGCCCAACGGCATACCGGCTCATACTGGGGCTGCAGCTTACACCAGACTTGGCCGAGATTATCCGGTAGCTCGGTATGGCCGGGCTGGCGGGCCTCTGCAGTGCGTACCGTTCGCTCGTGAGCATTCGGGGATCGCGCTGGTCGGCAATGCGGCAACCTGGTGGAATAGCGCCGCCGGCGTCTATGAACGCGGTGCCCGACCCGAGGCCGGCAGCGTATTGAATTTCCGTGCCACCAGCCGGATGCGCCTGGGGCACGTTGCCGTCGTCACGAAGGTGATCGACGCCCGCAACGTCGAAATCGATCATGCCAACTGGGCTTCTCCCGGTGGAATAAGCCGGGCGATCAACGTCGTGGATGTTTCGGCGCAGAATGATTGGTCCGCCGTTCGGGTCGAACTGGGGCAGAGCGACGAGTTCGGCGCCGTCTATCCGACCTATGGCTTTATCTACAAACGCCCTGATCGCGGAACGCTGGTCGCCAATGCCGATGTTCTCCCGGCGCGCACGCTGAACCCGCCAAGCAGCGACCTTCGCCCAGTGAATGGACGGGCCTTGGTCAGCCTCGGCCGCGAGGCGGAAGAGGAGGTGGCCGAAGCGGCCGACGACGCCCAGCCGCGGACGCGCCATACCTCGTATAACCGGGCAAAACTTGGCAAGTCGGTCCACGGTGCGACCCCGCGCACGATACGGCGCGCCCGCAGCTTGCAGGGTGGATGACGCGTGCCGTCCTAAAACCTAGGATACCTCAGCCCGCGCCAAACAGGACGCCGGCCAATGTGCCGGCGGCGAGCATCAGCACCGGATGCAGCCGCGTTGCCAGCACTCCCGAAGCGACAGCCAGGGTGATGCCCGACGTGAATACGTCCGTACTGGTCGACACCACAAGCAGCGTGGCGCCGGCCATCACCGCGCCGACCGTCACTGGAACTAGGCCGGCCTGGACCTGGCGACGCCATGGGCGCTCGCGGAAACGATGCCAGGCGCTGGCGGTGAACCAGGTGAGCAGGCTGCTCGGCCCGATCATGCCGAGCGTCGCCGCGAGCGCACCTGGTAGGCCAGCCACGCGCCATCCGACCAAGGTCGCGACCAGCATGTTCGGACCCGGCGCCGCCTGAGCGAGCGCGAACAGCGCCGCGAACTCGGAACTGCTCATCCAGTGGCGCTGGTCCACCACGAGCCGATGCATCTCCGGCAGCACGGAGCTGACACCGCCCACCGCCAGCAGCGACATCTGCGCATAGACAAGGGCCAGCCAGCCGACATCGCCACCAGGTATGCTCACGCCTTGGGATGGCGATGCATGAGGATCCCAACTGGCACGAGGACCAGCATCGTAGGCAGCAGCGGCAGGCGAATCACGGCGATGGCGAGGAACGCGGCAGCAGCGAGCGCCACGTCGAGCGGCCGGCCACGGATCGGCCAGGCGATCTTGCACGCGGTGGCCAGGATCAGGCCGGCTGCGGCGGCAGCGAGGCCGACGAAGGCTCGGTGCACCGTTGGGAGCGCGCCGTATCGCGCATAGGCGGCGCCCAATCCGATGGCGATCGCCATGGGCGCAGCCAGCAATCCGGTCAGGGCCGCCAAGGCTCCGGGCACGCCGCGAAATCGTGCGCCGAGCGCCACCGTCAGGTTGACGATGTTTGGTCCCGGGAGGAATTGGCACAGCGCCAGGAGTTCGGTGAACTCGGCCGCGCTCAGCCAGTGCCTCCGCTCGACGATCATCCGCCGGGCCATCGGCAGCGCACCGCCGAACGCCAGCAGGCTGGTGGCGAAGAACGCCAGCAAGAGAGTCCGGCTGCTGGGGATTTCATTGAAGGGAGCGGCTGCGTCGAGCGGAATCGGCGTCATGCCGCATGGTAGCGACCGTGGCGCTGCGCCAACAACCCGGGCCAAGACGATGCGGGCGAAATCGGCTAAGACTCAAGAAAAGGATCGTCCGCCATGCCCGATTCCGTCCAGGCCTTCCATGCCGCCCGCGATTTGCTGCTGCTGCATCGGCGGGACCTTGCCGCGGCATGTGAAGCATTCCGCTGGCCGACGCTCGATCGGTTCAACTGGGCGCTTGACCACTTCGACCGCATGGCGACAGGCAACGATGCGCCGGCGCTTCGCTTCATCGGGCCTGACGCTTTAGACACCAGCATCAGCTTTGCCGCGCTATCCGCGCGGTCGAACCAGGTCGCCAACTATCTTCGTGCCATAGGGGTGCGGCGTGGCGACCGGATCCTGCTGCTGCTCGGCAACGTGCAGCCGCTGTGGGAGGCGATGCTGGCGGCCATGAAGCTCGGCGCTGTGGTGATCCCGGCGACGACCATGCTGACCGAGGACGACCTGCGCGACCGCTTCGTCCGCGGCCGGGTGCAGCACGTGATCGCCGCAGGGGAGCTTGCGCCGAAGTTCGCGTCCATAGCTGGCGGCTATACGCGCATTGCGATCGGCGGCGCGGAGGGCTGGCAGCGCTTCGAGGACGCCTACATCGCCAACACCGTCTTCGCGCCGGATGGCGAAACCTTGGCGACCGATCCGTTGCTGCTCTATTTCACCTCCGGCACCACTTCGAAGCCGAAGCTCGTGCTGCACAGCCATCAGAGCTATCCGGTCGGCCACCTGACGACCATGTTCTGGATCGGCCTGCAGCCCGGCGACGTGCACCTCAACATCTCCTCGCCAGGCTGGGCAAAACACGCCTGGTCGAGCTTTTTCGCGCCATGGAACGCTGGCGCCACCATCCTGATCCTCAACCAGCCGCGGTTCGACGCAAAGCACCTGCTGGCGGTGCTGGACCAGGCTCGCGTTACCACGTTCTGCGCGCCGCCGACGGTTTGGCGGATGCTGGTGCAGGAGGACCTATCGGCGCACCCCGTCCATCTGACCGAGGCCGTCGCCGCCGGGGAACCGCTGAACCCCGAGGTGATCGAACGCGTGGAAGCAGCCTGGGACGTCGTGATCCGCGACGGCTATGGGCAAACCGAGACCACGCTGCAGATCGCCAACACGCCGGGCCAGGCGGTGACGCCGGGCTCGATGGGCCGGCCGCTGCCCGGCTATGACGTGCGGCTGGTCGATCCCGACGGCGCCGAGGCCGAGGAGGGCGAGATCGCGCTCAGCCTTAGCCCGCCGCCGCTGGGCCTGATGCAGGGCTATCTGCAGGAGGACGGCACGCTGCGCCCCGTCGAAGGCGCGCTATATCGCACGGGGGACGTCGCGCTGCGCAACGCCGACGGCTCGCTGACCTATGTCGGCCGGGCCGACGACGTGTTCAAATCGAGCGGCTACCGCATCAGCCCGTTCGAGCTGGAAAGCGTGCTGATCGAGCATGAGGCGGTGGCAGAGGCTGCGGTGGTGCCCTCCCCCGACCCGACGCGGACCGCTTCGCCTAAGGCGTTTGTCCTTCTTGCCGAGGGTTTTGCCCCCGATGCGGCCACGGCGTGCAGCATATTCGAGCACCTGCGCTCGCGCCTGGCGCCCTACAAACGGATCAAGCGTCTGGAGTTCGCGGACCTGCCGAAGACGATTTCGGGCAAGATACGTAGGGTGGAGCTGCGACGGTTAGAGGCTGAACGGCGGGCGGGTGGGACAACCGGCGCAACGGAGTTTCTGGAAAAGTAGGGCTCGGGTGTGCTATGGTATTCAAAGGTAACACCTCCGGGGGCTGTCTTGATGCCAACTACGTCGACTACAAGTGTTAAACTCGACCCTGAGACCAAGGCCCGTGTGCAGCGGCTGGCGAACGCCCAGCGACGGACCACGCATTGGATTATGCGAGAGGCTGTCGAACAATATGTCGAGCGCGAGGAGGCCAGGGAGCGCCTGCGACAAGATGCCCTGGCGGCTTGGGCCACCTACCAAGCGACTGGGCAGCATGTGACGGCTACGGAAGCCGACGCCTGGCTTGCGAAGCTTGAGGCGGGAGAGGATGCGGCCCCTCCAGAATACCACGGCTGATTTGGACTCCTGCCGCGTTGCGCGACATCGCTCGGCTGCGTGCGTTCCTTGCACCAAAAAACCCAGAAGCAGCACAGCGCGCAGTGGCGGCTATCCGACAAGGGGTGAGGCTGCTCCGCGATCATCCAGAGGTGGGACGGCCGGTTGAAGCAATGGCGCCAGAGTTTCGCGAATGGCCGGTCGGATTTAGCTCGGGCGGCTATGCAGCACTTTACCATTTTGACGGGACGGAGGTGGTGATCCTGGCTGTCCGGCATGGCCGTGAGTTGGGATTTTAGAACAATGTATAGTTCACCGTAGTGTCCCCCGCTCGCGGGCCGATCGGAATGCCGGCAATCCCGAACGGCCTAGAACAAACTTCCTCAGGCTACCAAGTTCCGCGGTTCCCGCCCCGCCAGCACGGCGTCGATCCCGTCCAGCACCAGGTGCCCCATCGCGTCGCGCGTCTCGACCGTCGCACTGCCGAGATGCGGCAGCAGCACCACGTTCTCCAGCGCCATCAACCCAACAGCGACCCGCGGCTCGTTGTTGTAAACATCCAGGCCTGCCGCCGCGATCTGGCCCGATTGCAGCGCTGCAATCAGCGCATCGTCGTCGATCAGGGTGCCGCGGGCGGCGTTGACCACCACGGCGCCGTGCGGCAGCCGGGCAATCCGATCGGCATTCAGCCAGTGCCGCGTGCCCTCCCCGCCCGGTGCGTGCAGCGACAGCACGTCGCAGACCGGCAGGAAGCTGTCGTCGCTGTCGTGGAAAATCGCGCCCTGCTCCAGCTCCGGCGGCAGTCGGACCTGGTCGCGGTAGTGCACAGCCATGCCGAAGCCACGCGCCATGGGCACCAGCTCGCGCCCGATGCGGCCCATGCCGAAGATGCCCAGGCGGCGGCCGGCAACGCCGGTGCCCAGCAGTTGGGTCGGCGCCCAGCCGTTCCATTCGCCCGACCGCACCAAGCGCTCGCCCTCACCGGCGCGGCGGGCAGCGGCCAGGATCAGCAGCATGGCGCACTCGGCGGTGGCGGCGCTCAGCACGTCCGGGGTGTTCACGACCGCGATGCCGCGGTCGCGTGCGGCAGCGAGGTCCACGTGATCGAACCCCACGCTGAAGGTGCCGATCACGCGGACGCTGCCGGGCAAGGCCTGGATCGTGGCGGCGTCGAGCTTTTCGGCCGGGCAGCACAGCACGGCGCTGGCGCCCTCGGCACGGCCCAGGATGTCGGCGCTGTTTACCGGGGCGTCGGTGGCATTCAGGCGCGCGTCGTAGTCGCGGGCCGCGCGCGCCTCGATCGCCGGCGGCAGCCGCCGGGTTACCAGCAGGATGGGTTTCGTCATGGCATCAGCTCCATAGCGGGTCGATGGCAGGGTTGCCGGCCAGCACGACCTCGATGTTGTCGAGCGCACGGAACCCCATGGCGTTGCGCGTTTCCGTCGTGGCGCTGCCCATATGCGGGGTCAGGAACACGTTCGGCAACGCGGCGAGCCGGGTGTCGAAGTCCGGCTCCTTACGGAACACGTCGAGTCCGGCGGCGGCCAGCTGTCCCGATTTCAGCGCATCGATCAGCGCGTCCTCGTCCACCAGCGTGCCGCGGGCGGCGTTCACCAGCACGGCGCCGCGCGGCAGCAGCCCGATCGTCTCGGCGTTCATCAGCTTGTCGGTGGCCGCACCGGCCGGCGCGTGCAGCGAGACGATCTGGCAGCGCGGCAGCATCTCGCGCAGGCTCGGCACGAACTCGGCGCCGTGCTCCAGTTCCGCCGCGGCACGGGCCATGTCGGTATAAAGCACGCGCATGTTGAAGCCCCGCGCGCGCTGCGCCACCGCGCGGCCGATGCGGCCGAAGCCGATGATGCCGATCGTCTTGCCGCTGGCCTGGATGCCCAGCATCTCCCGCATGCCGAAGCTGCGGCGCCAGCCGGAGCGCATGATCTCGGTATGCTCCCAGGCGCGGCGGCAGGCGCAGAGCAGCAGCATGAAGGCGAGGTCGGCGGTGCAGTCTGTCAGCACTTCGGGCGTATTGGTGACGATCAGGCCGCGCGCCTTGGCCGCGGGCACGTCGATATGGTCGAAGCCGACGCTGCAGGTAGCGGCGACGCGGACGGCCGGCGGCAGGCGGGCGATGAAATCTGCGTTGAGCTTCAGGTTACTGCTGAAGAACAGCGCCTCCGCCTTGTGGCCGCTCAACGCCTGGAGGACGGCGTCGGGCGGCATGTCGGCACTGTCGGACAGCACAGCGTCGAACTCGGCGCTGGCGCGGTCGGTGACGGCCTGCGGCACGGGCCGTGCAACAACCAGGCGGTGTTTGGTCATGGATCGTCCTCCCTTTTCCATTTCCGCCATGATGGCCGGGCTTGCCCGGATACGGAAGGGGCGGCACGGTGGCGGCATGCAGAACCCACCCATGCAGGCGCGGCTCGCGGTCGATATCGGCGGCACGTTCACCGACCTGGCGCTGGAGCATGGCGGCAAGCGGGCGACAGCGAAGGTCCTGACCACCGGGGCGGAGCCCGAGCGGGGCGTGCTGGACGGGGTCACGGCCATCCTGCGCGGAGCCGGGCTGGCGCCGGCGGACGTCAGCATCCTGGTGCACGGCACGACGCTCGCCACCAACGCAATCATCGAGCGCAAGGGCGCGCGGACGGCGCTGGTCACGACCCAGGGTTTTCGCGATGTGCTGGCGATGGGCAACGAGAGCCGCTACGACCAGTATGACCTCAACATTACCCTGCCGCGGCCGCTGGTGCCGCGCCACCTGCGCCTGCCGGTGCCGGAGCGGCTGGACAACGAGGGCGCCGTGCTGCTGCCGCTCGATGAGGACGCGGTGCACGACTTGGTTCCGGTGCTGCGGCGCGAGGAGGTTCAGAGCGTCGCCATCGGCTTCCTGCACAGCTTCGTCAATCCGGCCCATGAACGCCGCGTGCGGGACATCCTGAACCATGCGCTGCCGGGTCTGCCGGTGTCGCTGTCGTGCGAGGTTTCGCCGGAGATGCGGGAGTGGGAGCGGTTCAGCACGACCGCCGCCAATGCCTATGTGCAGCCGCTGATTGCCGGCTATTTAGGCCGGCTGCAGGCGGGCCTGCGCGGCATGGGCTTGCACGCGCCGGTGTTCCTGATGCTTTCGGGCGGCGGGCTCACGACCATCGACACCGCCTGCCGCTTCCCGATCCGCCTGGTCGAGAGCGGCCCGGCCGGCGGCGCCATCTTCGCCGCCGACATCGCCCGCCAGTGCGGCCTGGCGCGGGTGCTCAGCTTCGACATGGGCGGCACGACGGCGAAGGTGTGCCTGATCGACGACCATCAGCCGCAATCCTCGCGCACGTTCGAGGTGGCGCGGGTCGGCCGGTTCAAGCGCGGGTCGGGCTTGCCGCTGCGCATCCCGGTGATCGAGATGGTCGAGATCGGCGCCGGCGGCGGCAGCATCGCCCAGGTGGACGCACTGGGCCGCATCGGGGTCGGGCCGGAAAGCGCCGGGGCAGAGCCCGGGCCGGCGTGCTATGGCCGCGGCGGCGAGCGCCCGGCGGTGACGGACGCCAACCTGCTGCTGGGTCGCTACGACCCGGAGCGCTTCGCCGGCGGCGCGATGCGGCTGGACGCGGACGCAGCACGGGCGGCGTTGCTGACCGCGGTGGGCGCACCGCTCGGGATCGCAGCCGAGATGGCGGCGCTGGGCGTCGTCGAGATGGTGGACGAGAACATGGCCAACGCCGCCCGCGTGCATGCGATCGAGAGCGGCAAAACCTACGGCGGCCGCACCCTGATCGCGTTCGGCGGCGGCGGACCCGTGCATGCGTGCCGGGTGGCGGAAAAGGTGGGGATCACCCGCGTGCTGGTGCCGAGCGGCGCCGGGGTGGGCAGCGCCATCGGTTTCCTGCGGGCGCCGGTGGGCTATGAGGTCGTGCGCAGCCTGTATCAGCGCTTGGGCCGGTTCGACGCCGGTGCCGTCGATGCGCTGCTGTCCGACATGGCGCGAGAAGCCGAGGCCGTGGTGGCGCTGGGCAGCTTCGGTGCGCCGACGCGGCAGGCGCGCATCGCCTATATGCGCTACGTCGGTCAGGGCCATGAGATCCCGGTGGCGCTGCCGCCGGGCCGGATCACCGATGCCGACGTGGCCGGGCTGCGCGCCGCGTTCGACGCCGAATATGCCCGGTTCTACGATCGCCCGGTGCCGGGTTCGGATGTCGAGGTCATGAGCTATGCCGTAACCGTTGCGACCGTGCCGGAGGTCGCGCCGGCCGGGACCGCGCCGGCGGCACTGCCGGGCGGCACCCGGATGCAGCGAGTGCTGGATACGGCGACGGGCGAGACCGGCGACTGGGCCGTGCACGACCGCGGGTCGTTGACAGCAGGCCAAAGCGTTCCCGGCCCCGCCATCGTCGCCGAGGACGAGACGAGCACGCTGGTCGGCCCGGGTTGGCGCGCGACCATGGACCCGCGCGGCTACCTCGATTTGGTCCGGGAGGGCGGCGCATGACGGTGCTTGCAGAAATCCAGCGGCAGGTGATGTGGAACCGGCTGCTCGCGGTGGTCGAGGAGCAGGCGCAGACCATGATCCGCACCGCCTTCAGCACGACGGTGCGCGAGGCGGGCGACCTGTCCGCCGGCATTTTCGACCTGCAGGGCCGCATGCTGGCCCAGGCGGTGACGGGCACGCCGGGCCACGTGAACAGCATGATGGAAAGCGTCGGCCACTTCCTGCGCAAGTTCCCGGCCGACACGCTGCGCCCCGGCGACCACCTGATCACCAACGACCCTTGGCTCGGCACCGGGCACCTGCACGACCTCACGGTGGTGACGCCGGCGTTTCGCGGCGGCGCGCTGGTGGCGCTGTTCGCCAACACGGCGCACGTGATCGACGTGGGCGGGCTCGGCATGGGACCGGAAGGCCGGTCGGTGTTCGAGGAGGGGCTGTATATCCCGATCGTCAAATGCTTCGAGGCAGGCCGGCCGAACGAGACGTTCTTCGATTTCCTGCGCGCCGGCACCCGGCTGCCGGTGGAGCTGGAAGGCGACGTTTATTCGCTGTGCGCCTGCAACGACGCCGGGGTGCGGCGGCTGGTGCAGATGATGGACGAGTTCGCACTCGACAGCATCGACCCGCTGGCCGCGTTCATCCTGGACAGCAGCCTACGCGCCACCCTGGTCGAGATCGCCAAGCTGCCGGCCGGCACCTACCGGGCCGAGATCTGGTCGGACGGCTATGAGCGGCCGGTGCGCCTGGCGGCCCGCATGACCGTTGGCGCCGACGCGATCGAGGTGGATTTCGACGGCACCAGCGGCTTGTCCGGCCGCGGGATCAACGTGCCGGCGGCCTACACTCGTGCCTATGCCAGCTTCGGCATCAAGTGCGTCGTGGCGCCGGACATCCCGAACAACAGCGCGAGCCTGGCGCCATTCCGCATGCGCATCCCCGAGGGCTGCATCCTGAACGCGCCGCGTCCCAGCCCCGTTTCGGTGCGGCACGTGGTGGGACAGCTGCTGCCGGACCTGATGATGGGCTGCCTGCACCAGGCGGTGCCGGACCGGGTGACGGCGGAGGGCTCCTCGTGTTTGTGGAACCCGCCTTTGCGCGGCGGCCCGATCGTCAGCGGGCAGAACTCGCCGCTGGCGGATTTCGAGGTCATCACCTTCAACTCCGGCGGCACCGGGGCGCGGCCGGGGCAAGACGGGCTGGACGGCACCGCGTTCCCGTCCGGCGTGCGCACCATGCCGGTGGAAGCGACGGAGAACGTGGCGCCGGTGGTGTTCTGGCGAAAGGAGCTGCGGCCCGACAGCGGAGGCGCCGGGCGCACCCGCGGCGGCTTCGGCCAGGTGATGGAGATCGGCGCGAAGCGGGACGCGGAGTTCGCCTGCAATGCGGTGTTCGACCGCGTGGCCCATGCGCCGCGCGGACGGGACGGCGGACAGGACGGCGCGCCGGGCGTCGTGCGTCTGAAGAGCGGGACGCTCCTGCGCACGAAGGGTTACCAGGTTATCCCCGCCGGGGACCGCCTGGTGCTGGAGCTGCCCGGCGGCGGCGGCATGGGCCCACCCGGCGAGCGCGACCCGGCGCTGCATGCACAAGACGTACGCGACGAATTGGTGACTGAGGAATGAGCATGCACTGCGACCTGATCATCTGCAATGCACTTACCCTGGGCGGCACCGGCACTCCCCGGAGCCGCAAGCTGGGCGTTTGGTCACGCGCGACGGGGGTTAAGCCAGGTATCCAGGGCAAACCGTGTGCGTTGTACCACTGCTGAAAGATTACCGTTGCAAAGTTACAGCAAAGATTGCCGGAAATGGCGGACAGCACGATAAATGGCTATTCGGTGCCGCCGAGCGCCGCATACCCGTCCAGATGAGCACATCATGATCATTCGCAAAATTGCCTCGACCCTGTTCGCAACCCTTATTGTTTCCGCATCGTTCGCCGTCGCTGCCGGGGCCGCAACGGCGGCCCGTCACCCACGTGCCGCGATGCATCACGCCACCAAGGCCCGTTCGGCCATGCAGCGCGACTCTGGCAGTACGGCCACGGACGCGCTGAACGAGCAGAGCCTGACCGCCGCCCGCGGCAGCAGCGCCCCGGGTATGGCTACCCCGAGCATGTCCACTCCGTCCACCACCACCACCACCCCGCAATAGCTGGGCTGAAAATCGACCCCGGCGGCCCGCATTCTGCAGGCTGCCGGGCGTGCGGGCGGCGTGCCACGGTTCCGATGCTCAAACACGGATGATGCCGCCAGACCTCGTCGCGTTCACCCTGTTCGCCGTTGCGATGTCGGTGACGCCGGGACCGAACAACATCATGGTTGCGGCCGAAGCTGCCAACCACGGGATGCGTGCGACTATTCCCCATATGCTCGGCATCTGCCTTGGCCTTGGCGCTATGGTTGCCGCCATCGGGCTGGGCCTGGCGACGCCGCTCAACGCCTATCCCGCCCTCCACGCCGCCCTGCGCTGGGTCGGCGGCGGCTGGATGCTTTGGATCGCCTGGCGCATCGTCCGCAGCGATCCGGCTATGCCCTCGGGCGGCCAACCCGCGGTGCCTATGGGGTTCGGCGCCGCGGCGTTGTTCCAGTGGGTCAATCCGAAGGCGTGGGTCATGGCCGTCGTGGCAAGCACGACCTATACCAGGCCCAATCACGCCCTGATGCCCCAGGTCCTACTGCTCGCCGTGCTGTTTACGTTGATTGGCCTGCCGTGCATCTTGTCTTGGTCGCTGCTGGGCGCCGGCGCCGGCGCCGGCCGCGTGCTGCGGACGCCCGCACAGATATGGACGTTCAACGCTGCCATGGCCGGGCTGTTGGTCCTCTCGGTGCTTCCCCTGCTGACGAGCTGAGCTGCTGAAAGAACCGATTTTGCAATTTGACTTCGCCACCCTGTCCGCCAAGGACCGCTACAAGCTTCTGGTCTCGACCGTGACCCCGCGCCCGATCGCCTGGGTGGTGACCGAGGCACGAAATGGCATGCTGAACGCCGCGCCCTATTCATTCTTCAACGCGTTCTCCAACGATCCGCCCGTCGTGGTGATCGGCATTGGCGGACGCGAGCCGGGCGACGCCAAGGACACCGGCAACAACATCCGCCGCACCGGGCAGTTCGTGGTGAACCTGGTGGACGAGGCATCGGCCACCGCCATGAACGTCACCGCGATCGACTTCCCGCCGGATGTGGACGAGCTGCACGAGGCCGGGCTGCACACGCTGCCCAGCCTGCATGTGCGGCCGCCGCGCATCGCCGAGAGCCCAGTGGCGATGGAATGCGAACGGCTGGCGACCATCGAGCTGGGCATTGACCGTTCATTGGTGCTCGGGCGGGTGCTGGCGATGCACATCGCGGACGCGGCCGTGCTGGACGCGTCCCGCTGCTATATCGACACGCCGAAGCTGAACCTGATCGGCCGCATGCATGGGGCCGGGTGGTATGCCCGTACGACCGACCTGTTCGAGATGCCGCGCATCGACGTCGCCGACTGGACGCTCAAAGCCGACCGCTGATGCTCCTGCTGCGACCGCTGCGGCAGCGGTCGATGGCGCTGCTGTGGGGCGGGCTTGCGCTGTCTTCGATCGGCGACCAGGCCTACGGCGTCGCGTTCACCTGGATCGCGGTCGAGGCATTCGGCCCGGCGGCCGGATGGCTGGTGGCGCTGGGGCCGCTCGCGCTGGTGCTGACGGTCATGTTCGGTGGCCGGATCGCCGATGGCTGGCCGCCGTTGCGGGCGATGCTCGGCGCGGACATGCTGCGCGCTGCCGTGCTGCTCGGCGTCGTCCTAGCGTGGTCGGCCACCGGCGGGCCATCCCCGGCAGCGCTGGTCGTGGTGGTCGTCGTGCTGGGCGCCGGCCAAGCCGTGTTCCGCCCGGCGCTCCAGGCGGTGATCCCGGCTCTGGTTGCGGACCCGTCCGCATTGCCGGCCGCCAACGCGCTGCTGGACGCGACGGAGCGGATCGCCCGCCTGGTCGGCCCCGCCTTGGTCGGCGCGCTCGTGACCGTATTGCCGATCCGCCATATGCTCACGGTCGACGCCGCGAGCTTCCTGGCCTCGGCAGCGGCGCTGCTGGCGATCCAGCGGCATAGCCGGCTGCCCGCCACCGGACCGGCATCGCCCGGCAGTGTGCTCGCCTCGATGCTGCACGGTATCCGCGTAGTGCGGCGGCATCGGCTGCTGGGCTATGTGCTGGCGGCGACCAGCTTGCTGAACGGCGCCTGGTATGCCGTCTTCTTCCTAATCCTGCCGTTGATGGTGGCGCGCAACGGCCTGGTTGGACCGGGCGGAACGGGCGTCGCCGCGTATGGCGCGGTCATCTCAGCCTATGGCTGCACCAACCTGCTCGCCAACCTTGTCATCGGCAGCCGTCCGATGCCAGCCAAGCCGGGGCGCCAGATATTCATCGGCAACCTGATCATGGGCGTCGGCATAGGCGGGCTTGCGGTGATCGAGGCGGTCGGCCTACCGCAAACGGCGCTGCTGCCGGCCTACGCCGCCATCGCCGCGTTTTGCGCGGTCGGCGGACCAATGCAGGACATCCCGGTTACCGTGCTCATGCAAACCGCGCTGCCCCGGCCGGACATCCAGGCGGCGACCCGTGCTTTCATCGCGGCAAACCAGGGCGGCCTGCTGTTTGGGCTGGTAATCGCCCCGGCGCTGCTTGGACTGCTGCCATTGTCGGCCGTGGTGACGCTCTGCGGCGCGCCGATCATCATCTTCGGCGTGGTGGGCCTGCGCCGCTATGTTTGAACAGTGCCGGGCTCGATCAGCCGCATGAGCGTGTCCAACTGGTCCGCCTCGGCCGCCGGCTTGTCCATCCGCACCCGGGCCACGCGCGGGAAGCGCAGCGCCACGCCGGACTTGTGCCGGTTGCTGCGCTGCGCCGCGTCGAAGGCGATCTCCAGCACCAAGCCGCGCTCGACCTCGCGCACGGGTCCGAAGCGGTTGGTGGTGTGGTTGCGTATCCAGCGGTCGAGCACGACCAGTTCCGCGTCGGTGAAGCCGGAATAGGCTTTCCCGACCGGCACCAGCTCGCCATCCTCACGCCAAAGGCCGAAGGTGTAGTCGGAATAATAGCTGCTGCGCTTGCCGTGGCCGCGCTGCGCATACATCACGACAGCGTCGATCGTGAGCGGGTCGCGCTTCCATTTCCACCATTGGCCCTTGGGCCGGCCGGGCACATAGGCGCTGTCGCCGCGCTTCAGCATCAGTCCCTCGATGCTGGCGGCGCGGGTGCCGTCGCGGATCACCGAGAGCTCGTCCACGGTGGTGAAGGGGATCAGCTCGGACAGGTCCATCCGGGCCGGGCCGTGCTGGGCGAACCACGCCTCGAGCCGCGCCCGGCGCGCGTCGAACGGCAGCGGCCGCAAATCCTCGGTGCCGTCGAACAGCAGGTCGTACAGGCGAACGGCGACGGGGTAGTCGCGCTGCGACTTGGCGCCGGGCGCCTTGCGGTTGAGCCGCTGCTGCAAGTCGGCGAACGGCGCGACCTGCCCGTCCCGCAGCACCAGCAGCTCGCCGTCCAGCACGGAATGGAAGGTCATCGCTTCCACGATCTCGGGGAAAGCGGCCGAGATGTCGTCTGCGCCACGGGAGAAGATGCGGCGGCCCAGCGGCGTCGCCACGAGCTGGACGCGGATGCCGTCCCACTTCCACTCGGCGCGGAAGGCGGCCGGGTCGAGTGCCGCGATATCCGGCGCCTCCAGCGGGTGCGCCAGCATCGGCGAGCGGAACACCGGCGCTCCGGCCGGGTCGGGCCGCGGGCCGGTGCCACCGATCCAGGCGAACAGCGGCGTGTAGGGCGGGGTCAGGCCGTGCCAAACCTCCTCGATCTCGTCGGCGGCGATCCGGCCCTCGGCGACTTCGGCCAGGGCCACCTTCGCCAGCCGTGCCGAGGCGCCGACACGCAGCTCGCCGGTGATCAGCTTCAGCAGCGCGTAACGGACCGAGGCGTCGGATGCATCGAGCCAACCCGCCAGCACGAACGGCAGCTCCGACTTCGGGGTGCTGACGAGTGTTTGCACGACCTCGGTCATCGTCGGCGGACGGGCGTTGCTGGCCGTCGCCGGCCAGATCAGTGCGGCCGTTTCGGCGAGGTCGCCCACATAGTCGCGCGACATGGCGAACAGCACGGGGTCGGTGCGCTCCTCGACCAGGGCGCGGATCATCGCCGGCTTCGCAGCCTGGAAGGCGAGCTCGCCGGTCAGCGCGGCGAGGCCGAAACCGCGGTTGGGATCGGGCTGGGTGGTGAAATAGCGGCGCAGCAGGGCAATCTTGGCCAGGCGGCCCGGCGTGAACACCAAGCGCTCCAGCAGGTCCGCGAAGGCGATCATGCGGCTGCGGGTTCCGTAAGGTCCTCTTGCTCGTCGCCATAGCCCACCAGGCGCAGCGCCCGGCCGCGAATGCCGCGCTTGGCCGCCTCATGGATCAGCGCCTCCTCACGGCCATGCGTCACCCAAACCTCGGGGGCGGCGACCTCGTCGAGCGTCTGGTTTAGCTCGTCCCAGTCGCAATGGTCCGAGATGACCAGCGGCAGCTCGACGCCCTTGCTGCGGGCGCGCTGGCGGACGCGCATCCAGCCGGAAGCGTTGCATACGACCGGCTCCGCCAGCCGCCGTGCCCAGCGGTCGGCGATGGCGCTGGGCGGCGCTATGACGATGGCGCCCTTCAGCTTGTCCTTTTCGGCGACCGTAGCCGGCAGCAGCTCGCCGAGCGGGATGCCGAGGCGGCCATAGGCGGCACACAGTGGAATCTGCGCGCCGTGCAGGTAGATCGGCCGGTCCCAGCCCGCCTGGCGCAGCAAGGCGATCACCCGCTGCGCCTTGCCCAAGGCGTAGGCGCCGACGACGTGGGTGCGGTCGGGAAACAGCGCCACGCTGTCGAGCAGCTTGGCAATCTCGTGCTCCGCCGGCGGATGGCGGAACACCGGGAGCGCGAACGTCGCCTCGGTCACGAACACATCGCAGGGGATCGGCACGAAGGGCAGGCAGGTGGGATCGGGCTGGCGCTTGTAGTCGCCGCTGACGACGGCCCGGCTGCCGCGCCACTCCATCGCCACCTGCGCGCTGCCGAGCACATGCCCAGACGGCTGCATCCACACCCGGACCTCGCCGATGATGATGGGCTCGCCATACTGAAGTGCCTGCTGGACAGCGCCGGCGTGGCCCTCGCCCATGCGGACGTCCATGAGCGCCAAGGTCTCGGGGCTGGCTAGTACGGCGTCGTGGCCAGGCCGGGCATGGTCGGCGTGGGCATGAGTAATAATCGCGCGGGCCACCGGCCGCAACGGGTCGATGTAGAAGCCGCCGGGCTCGCAGAACAGACCGTCCGGTAGAACCTTAAGCCAGGTTTCGGGATGCGGCATAGCGGCAGGCCCGGACCTATAAGCCCGGGCCCCGCGAGCTTAGCCCGGCTTATTCAGGCTATCGCTCGCGAGCGGCACCGGCACCCAGCGCAGGCCATCGCCGCTCTGGATCAGCATCAGCACGGTCTTGCGGTTCTGCTTGCGGAACCGGTCCAGGCGCTCCTGCACGTCGGCGGGGCTGGAGATCGCCTCCTGCTGCACCTCGACGATGACGTCGCCGGGCTTCAGGCCGCGGCCAGCGGCGGTGCCATCCGGCATCACGTCGGTCACGACGACGCCCTTCTGGTCCTGCGACAGCTTAAACTTGTCGCGCAGGTCGTCGGTAATCGGCGACAGCCGCGCGCCCAGGCCCGAGATCTCGGACGTACGGTTTGGCGGAGTGCGGTCCGGCGTGGGCGAGGCAGACGCCTGCTGCACGTCGTCGGGCAGCTCGCCAACCGAGGCTTGGACGGTGACCTCCTTGCCGTCGCGCCACAGCAGGACGGGCACGCTCTTGCCGATCACCGTCTCGGCGACGATGCGCGGCAGGGTCTTCATCTCCTTCACATCCTGACCGTTGAATTTCAGGATGATGTCGCCGTTGCGTATCTTAGCCGTATCGGCCGGGCCGCCGTCGTTCACGCCGGCGACCATGGCGCCGGTGGTATCCTTCAGGCCGATGCTCTCGGCAATGTCGGGCGTCACCTGCTGGATGCGCACCCCCAGCCAGCCGCGGCGGGCATGGCCGAACTCCCGCAACTGCGACACGACGGACTTGGACAGGTTGGACGGGATCGAGAAGCCGATGCCGACCGAACCACCGGACGGGGAGTAGATCGCCGTGTTGATGCCGATGACCTCGCCCGCCATGTTGAACAGCGGCCCGCCAGAGTTGCCCCGGTTGATGGCCGCGTCGGTCTGGATGAAGTCGTCATACGGCCCCTGCCGGATGTCCCGCCCCCGCGCGCTCACGATCCCGGCAGTGACGGAGCCGCCCAGGCCAAAGGGGTTGCCGATCGCCAGCACCCAATCGCCGACGCGCTCGGCGTCGCTGTCACCGAAGGGCACGAACTTGAACGGCTTGTCGCTCTCAACCTTAAGCAGCGCCAGGTCAACCCGTTCGTCCTTGCCAATCAGCTTAGCCTTGAGCGTCGTGTTGTCCTGCAGGGTGACGCTGATCTCGTCCGCGCCGTCGATGACGTGGTTGTTCGTCACGATGTAGCCGGCCGGGTCGATGATGAAGCCGGAGCCGAGGCTCACCGCCTTGCCGGCGCCCGGCGGCCCGCCGTCGGGCCCGTGCGGCCCCTCACCCTGGTTTGGACCGCGGCGCTGCTGACCCGGACGGTTGCGATCCAGGAAATCCTTGAAGAACTGCTCGAACGGCGAGCCCGGCGGGAAGCTCGGAACTTCCGGGCCGCTCCGCTCGCCCCTGTCGGCCCGCGCCTGCCCGTTCTGCGTAGACGAGATATTGACGACGGCGGGCAGCAGATTGCCTGCGAGGTCGGCGAAGCTTTCTGGAGCGCCACGCGCGGCTGCCGGAGCTGCGAACGGCGGCAGCGTAGCCGGAAGCACGAACGCGCTGGCAAGTGCGACCGCACGAAGGGACCGAAGGCGCATAGGTTAACTCCCGTAAGGACGGCAAAAAGCGCATGTGGTTATGCAGGCAAGGCACCCACAAGCCCATAAGTGTGACGGCTCACGAGTTTGGGAATGACGCCGGATAAACATCATTGCTGCGGCGCCTGGCGCAGGAGGCGCAAGAAGTCGCTGTCCGGCGTCAGCACCAGGCGGGACTGGCCATTGCCGAACGCCTCGCGATAGGCCTGCATGGTCCGGTAAAACTCGTAGAACTTGGTGTCCTGCTGGAAAGCGTCGGCGTAGATCTTGATCGACTGCCGCTCCCCTTCGCCGCGCGAACGGTCGGCGGTGGCGCGGGCCTCGGCCAGCAGCACCGTGCGGTCGCGCTCGGCGTTGGCGCGGATGCGGGCAGACGCCTCGGCGCCCTCGGCACGGGCTTGGCTGGCGATGCGCTCACGCTCGGACTTCATGCGGCTCAGCACGGCTTGGGTGTTCTCCTCCGGCAGGTCGGCCCGCCGCAGCCGCACGTCCTCGATCGTCACCCCAAACCCGCGCATCTCGTCGCTGACCTGGCCGCGTATCAACCCCATGATGCGGCCGCGATCGGCCGACAGCACCGCGAGCAGCTGCTCGTTGCCCAGCACGCGGCGGAGCGAGGAGGTCACGACCGAATTCAGCCGGGCGCGGATGGCGTCTTCGGCCGAGCCCACGGCCTGGAAATACTGCAATGGATTAGTGATGCGAAACCGGGTGAAGCTGTCCACGATCATGCGCCGCTGGTCGGCCAGAATCACCTCCTCGCCGGATGTCTCATAGTCCAGCAGGCGACGGTCGAAGCTGATGACCGTCTGCACGAACGGCACTTTTATATTAAGGCCCGGCGTGCTGACGACGCGGATCGGCTGGCCGAACTGGGTAATCAGCACCTGCTCGGTCTGCGACACTGTGAACAGGCTGGCGCTGGCCACCACGAACAGCACGAAGGCGGCGGCGATGGCCGCCATCACTGCGCGGCTCACCGACGTATCTCCGATGGCGGCGCGGGCGATGTCGGCACGGCCGTTGGTGCCCTGGGCCGGCCAGTGGGATCGAGCGGCAAGTAGGGCACGATGCCCTGCAGCTTGTCGTCCACGACGATCGAGGGCGTCTTGGTCAGGATGTCCTGCATCGTCTCGATATACAGGCGCTTTATCGTCACGTCCTTGGCGGCGGAGTAGGCGTTATAGACGCTCAGGAAGCGCTGCGCCTGGCCGCCGGCCTCGGCGATGTTGGCCTGGCGCGCGCCGTCAGCCTCGGCCGTCAGCCGGGCTGCGTCGCCGCGGGCGCGCGGCACGATGTCGTTACGATAGCTTTCGGCCTCGTTGCGGGCGCGGTCGGCGTCGGTGTTGGCGCGCTGCACATCGCGGAAGCTTTCGATGACGGCGCCGGGCGGGTCCACTTTCTGGAGCTGCACCTGGGTGATCTCGACGCCAACGCCATACTTGTCGAGCACGCCCTGCGCGCCGGTCGTGACATCCTGCTCGATGCGGGCGCGGGCCTCGGTCAATGCGGGCTGGATCGGGGTGCGGCCGATCACCTCGCGCATCATGCTCTCGGCAACCGACTTCACGGTGTTCTCGGGGTTGCGCGTGTTGAACAAGAAGGTGCTGGCGTCGCGGATGCGCCAGAACACGCTGAAGTTGATGTCAATGATATTCTCATCGCCGGTCAGCATGAGGGCCTCCTCCAGCACCTCGCGCGCCGGCCCGGCCCGGCCCGGTGCATCGCGGCCGAGATCCTGGGATGCGCCGATGCGGCTGACGCCCGTGCTGTCGGCCGCAATACGGAAGCCGATCTCGGTGCGGTTGATGCGGGTGACCGCAGGCGTCAGCGCCTGTTCGATCGGCCAAGGCAAATGATAGTTAAGACCTGGCAGAGTCGTGCGCTGGAAGGCGCCAAAGCGCAGCACCACGCCCTGCTGGTCCGGCTCCACGCGGTAGAAGCCGCTGGCCAGCCAGATAACGGCGCCGACCAAGCCAATCAGCGCGATCAAACGCGGGTTGGTGCGGCGCCCGCCCGGTCCGCCCGGGACGAAACGCCGGGCCGACGCTTGAAGGCGGGCCAGGACTTCGTCCAGGTCCGGGATGCCGTTCGGGCCGCCGCCGCCCCAGGGACCGCGATTTGGGCCACGTGGGGGCGGATTGTTGCTGCCTGGACCCCAAGGACCAGAGCCGCCATTATTCCAAGACATATAGTTACAGTGGCTCCTGTAGATCTGCGCCGTCGGTTGCAGCGGCCCGGTTCGCAACAGCCCCGGTTTACAGTCCGGTGCCCGAGCGCCATATGCGACCTCACGGCTGCGTGCATATTGACCGGGGATCGAAGGTTTACAAGCGATGGCGGCACTGACGACGGACGGGCTGAGGGCGGCGCTGCGCGGTGTGATGGACCCGAGCTCCGGGCGGGACATCGTTACGGCCGGGCTGGTTGACAGCTTAGCGGTGCGGGATGGCTTGGTCCACCTTGCGCTCCGCACCGACCGCAGCAGCGCCCCGGCGATGGAGCAGGTGCGCCGTGCCGCCGAGGCGCTGCTGTCGAAGCAGCCAGGCGTGGTCAACGCGACCGTCGTGCTGACGGCGCACCGGGCCGAGCCGCCCGCCCGGCCTGCGCCGCCAGCCAAGGCCGCACTGCTGCCCGAGGTGGCCCACATCGTCGCCGTGGCCAGCGGCAAGGGCGGCGTCGGCAAGTCCACCACCGCGGTGAACCTGGCGGTTGCCCTGGCGCAGCAGGGCCATCGGGTCGGGCTGCTGGACGCCGACATCTACGGCCCGAGCCTGCCGCGCATGCTGGGCGTGGACCGCAAGCCAGAAGTTCGGGACGGCATGATGGTGCCGCTGCAGGCCTGGGGCCTGTCCGCCATGTCGATCGGCTTCCTGGTGGACCCGGACGCGGCGATGATTTGGCGCGGGCCGATGGTGATGGGCGCGCTCGAGCAGATGATGGGCCAGGTGCACTGGGGGGCGCTCGACATCCTGATCGTCGACATGCCGCCGGGCACCGGCGACGCGCAGCTCACGATGGCGCAGAAGGTGAGCCTCAGCGGTGCTGTGATCGTGTCGACGCCGCAGGACATCGCGCTGATCGACGCCCGGCGCGGCGTGCGCATGTTCGAGAAGACGCTGGTGCCCGTGCTGGGCCTGGTCGAGAACATGAGCGTGTTCTGCTGTCCGAACTGCGGCCACCGGACCGAGCTGTTCGGCCATGGCGGCGCGCGGCGCGAGGCCGAGGCGCTCGGCATTCCCTTCCTGGGCGAAATCCCGCTGCTGCTCGACATACGCACGACGTCGGACGCCGGCACGCCCATCTGCGCCGCCGACCCCGACAGTCCCGCGGCGCAAGCGTTCGCCGCCATTGCCCGCCGGGTGTGGGACGGCCTCGCGGCGCGCCAACCAAAGGCGCCGCGCATCGTTATGGACTGATGGAAGCCTCGATTGTACTCTGCTCCGATGGACGGCATGCTGCGCGGCTTCTGGTATCTGGCCGTATCCTCCCGAAGCCTGAAACCCGGCAAGACGCTTCCCGTGTCGCTGCTGGGCGAGGCGTTGCTATTGGGCCGCCGCCTCGACGGGTCGGTGTTCGCGGTCAGCGACTCGTGCGCGCATCGCGGAATGCCGATGCGGCACGGCTCGTTCGACGGGCAAACGCTGCGCTGCTGTTATCACGGCTGGGCGTTCCGCAGCACGGATGGCTGCTGCACCGAGATCCCGTCGCTGGCGCCCGACGACCGCACCGACCCGGGCCGCTTCCGGCTGCGCACCTATCCGGCGCAGGACGTTCAGGGCAACATTTGGGTCCATGTCGGGGCGCCGGGCATCGAGCCGGGGCCGGTGCCGACGGTGCCGGGCTTTGCGGGCGAGGCGCCGCAGGTCACGACGACGATGCGCTTTCCTTGCGAGGTCGACCTCGCCGCCTGGGGCTTTTTTGACCCCGGCCATCCGGCTTTCGTCCACACCTCGCGCTGGTGGAAGAAGGACCCGGCCTCGCGGCTGCGGCTGAAGGAAAAGGAATTCGAGCCTGACGGCATGGGCTTCCGTATGCTGCGGCATCATCTGAAGGAGGGCGCCAACCCGTATCGCCTGCTGGGTAAGAACGTGCGTATCGACATCGGCATCCATCTGCCCGGCGTGCGGATCGAGCACATCCAGGGCGACCGCCACTCGGCCTGCGTGCTGGCCGCCGCGACGCCGGTCAGCGCGACCGAGACGGACGTGCACTACTGCGTGTATTGGACGGTGAAATGGCTGGCGCCGCTGCGTCCGGTCGCGGCGTGGATGGCGCGGGATTTCCTGAACCAGGACCGCGAGGTGGCGGCGCGGCTGATGGGCAACCCGGCCTTGCCTGCGCCGCTGTTCGTCGGCGACCCGGATGCTCAGGTGCGCTGGTATATGCGGCTGAAGAAGGAATATCTGGCGGCGCGGAACGAGGGGCGGGAGTTCGTCAATCCGTTGCGCGGACAGACGCTGCATTGGCGGAGTTGAGGATATGCGAGCGCGTTCGCTCGAAGAGGTGCGGGACAACATCGACCGTCTCGATCGGGAAATCATCAAGCTTGTGGCCGAACGCAGCAGCTTCGTGAAACAAGCCGTCCGGTTTAAAACCTCCCCAGTTTAAAACCTCAAGGTCGGACGTCGAGGCTCCCAATCGTGTGGAGCAGGTGATTGTCAAAGTGCGCGCATTGGCGATCGAGGCAGATTTGGAGCCGCAGGTCGTTGGAGCCGCTTACCGCGCCATGATCGCCGCGTTCATAAAAGTTCGAGCATGCTGCGCTTGGGCAAGGCAACGTCGATCACTGCAGCTCTTAGCCCGATTAAGAGCGTAGGCGGCGGGAGCGGCGGCACGGCCTCGGGATCATCCATTCACTAAGTCAATCTCGCTTTTGCTAGGAAGGCTGTTCTGCGAGCCGGCGCGGCTGCAGCACAACCCGGCTGCGACGCTCGCGCGGGCCATCGCGGCCGCCAGGCCTATGCCGCGATCAAGCGCTGCCGCCAAAACACCGGTGAAACAGTCGCCTGCGGCGGTCGTATCGATGGCCGTTATCGAATACGCCGCGACCTGGCCACCGCCGTCCTGTGCTGCCCATTCGGCGCCGTGCTCCCCTAGGGTGCGCACGACGCCCACGCGCAGCGCCGCATGCAGCCCTGTTGCATCGGCCGCCGTGCCATTTTGTGCAGCGAGCCACTCGGCCTCGGTCTCATTCACGATCAGCAGGTCGACCGCACGAAGCGCATCGGCGTCAAGCGCGGCAGCCGGAGCGAGGTTCAGCACGATCCGGCAGCCACGGGCACGCGCGCGACGGATCAAGGCGGCGGTCTCCCCGGGATCGGTCTCCATCTGCAGCAACAGAGTCGTGTCGCTGGTCAGGATCGCATCTTCGACCTGATTGGCGCGGGCCAGCGCGTTGGCCCCCGATCCGACCGCGATCTGGTTGCGGCCGGCCGCGTCCGTGCAGATCGCGGCGCATCCGGTGGCGAAGTCGCCGCGGGCGACGCGGGACAGGTCCACGCCGGCTTCGCGCAGCGTCGCGAGCGCACCATCGGCGAGCGCATCCCGGCCGACGCAGCCTGCCATCAGCACGATGGCACCGTCCCGGGCCGCAGCGACGGCTTGGTTGGCGCCTTTGCCGCCGGGCTCGATGCGGGCAGCGGCACCCAGCACGGTCTCGCCGGCGGCCGGCAGGTGTTCCAGCGCAAAGATCAGGTCAAGGTTGATCGACCCGAAAACGACGATCATGCGTGCTCCAATAGCTCCATCAGCTCGGCCCATTCGCGCTTGGAAAGGCCGCTGCCGGGTTGGTCGACAGCCTCCCCGGCCAGCTTGCGGCGGACGACCGCGAGCATCTGCGCCGACAGGGTCGCGGCGCCCATCCGGTAGTCCTGGAACGCCTGGAACGTTTCCGGCACCCAGGCGCGCACCGTTTCCAGCATCGCGTCGGCATAGGCGCGTATCTCGAACTGTGCATGGGCGTCGGCGCGCAACGACAGGAAACCCAGCAGGTTGTGCAGGTCCGCCTTCCAATACCACTGTGTATAGGTGTTGAGCGTCAGGTTCATGCGGGCGAGCTCCCGCGCCAAACCCTGGCGCGCCGGATCGACCGGTGTCCCGTCCGCGCCTTCGTTCAGCATATAAGCGTAGTGGTCATAGGTGAGCGTCGCATCGCGCCTGAGCATGTCGAGAACGGCGGCGGCCTCCTCGCCCTCCAGCACCGCGCCGCGGCCCTGGCGGTTGCTGCTGCTCTGGGCGGCGAGGTGCTCCGGCTCCGGGATGTAGAACTCGCGGTCGAGGATGCTGTAGCGGGCGGAATACTCGTTCACGTTCGCCATGCGGTGCCGGATCCACTGCCGCGCGACGAAGATCGGCAGCTTCACGTGATACTTGATCTCGCACATCTCGAACGGCGTGCTGTGCCGGTGCCGCATCAGATAGCGGATCAGCCCGGCGTCCTCGCTGACCCGGCGGGTGCCACGGCCATAGCTGACGCGCGCCGCCTGCACCACCGCGCCGTCGTCGCCCATGTAGTCGATAACGCGGACGAAGCCGTGGTCGAGCACGGGCAGCGCGCGATACAGCATTTCTTCCAGTGCGGGCACAGTGGCGCGCCGGGTGGAGGCTGCGGCCTCTCGCTGGGCGTCGATCTCGGTCTGCTGTTCGGGGGTCAATCGCATGGCTAACACCGGTCTAGCGCATCGCAACGGACTCCACCAATCCAAACACCGGAAGAGTTTTCAAACCTGAGATGGATTGAACGGCAAACCAAGTTGGATTGCGGAAATCAAACACCTTTAATGTTTAGGACAATATTCAGGTTATCGGATGCGAATCGCGGGCGAACGAACGTAGCAAGGTTGGCTAAAATTTCTTTGTTTGCCGCTTACATTGCCCCGCCGAGATGGAGATGTTTTCGCGCCAGGAGGCGCCCGACTTTGGATCTAGACGTTGTGGGCCATATAATTCAAACTGTGCTGCGCCCGTATTGCGGTCAATCGTGAGAGTCATCACGGAGGCTTCGTGCGGAAACTTCTCGATCTCAATCCGAATAGTCAGTCTAATTTTGTCAGCTGTGTAGCTTTCCAAATCGACTGGCGAGGTCTCGCCGAGTAGTCCATTATGGACGCGGATAGTTGGAGCTACAAACCTGCTCCAGCCATCACGGACGGTAAGAATGATGGGAACCGGATCGCGCTGGATGGAGCATTGGAGGCCGTACGATTCGGCTGCGACGATACGCGTCGTAAGAAGCAGCAAAACCATTACGACCGATATCGCTCTCATCGAAACCCCTAAGATTTACCCCTAGCATTTCGCCGAACGTTCGCCTATATATCGTGTGCTGTAACAACGGCTATGGTGATAAACGGCAGTTGGAATAAGCGTTGTGGACCCGGGGGCAGTGCCCGGCGCCTCCACCATCCCCAGGGGATGGATTATGGGGGCGACACAGGCTCGACACGCGTAGTAAAGACCTGCCTTTTGCTCGGCATGATACCGCCGTTATCGGGTCATATCACAAGTGCCAATGACAATCATGAGGCGCTCGCCGTCGCTGCGTAAGCAGAGATAGGCGCGGTTCGGGGGGGCACCGGGCA
>JAABUY010001520.1_pt1 | contig 30787 bp, 23 predicted proteins | sample 5560271 | NCBI WGS metagenome assembly JAABUY01 (sample SAMN10711886, study PRJNA513374) | rock metagenome | isolation source: Antarctica rocks | place: Antarctica: Victoria Land, University Valley | reverse complement strand
CCGCCTCAGCCTTTTTACCAAGAATTACTTGCACCTCGAACGGCCTTTGAAGGGTTTCACTCCATGTGCTCGTAAACCCAGCGTTGCGACAGTCGCAAACGGTACTACAAAATCTGTACGAACTGTGAGTCTAGTACGCGCCCATCATGACTCTCAATAGCCTCTCAAACGAAATTGTCTCTCTCATTACTGATAATCTTTACGTCGCTTTAACACGGTCTTATCAGCCAAGTTCTACGACATGGCTCTTACATATACTCGCATAACTGAAGAAACTGTCTTGCTATGAGCAGCGTTGCACAACCGCGAAGCCATCTTCAGATCATTGTTGCAAAGAGAAGCAGATATCTCAATTCAGAATAAGAATGAAGACACGGTACTACATCATCTAGCTACGAAAGCAAATTCATATTTGGTAACTCTGCTTCAACACTCTCATGATATCGATCTTTGAAACAAGAAGGGCGAGACATCGCTGCTATGCGTCGTTCAAGCAGAAAATGAAAAGATTGTGAATCAGCTTCTACAAGCCGATGCAGATTCTTTCGCGTCGACTACTATTGAATCTGAAGATGAGACTCGTCGACAACTCGAGCTAGAAATTCATGAAAACAACAGAATGCGACTGCAACGTCGAGAAAGAGTTGAGGAAATCTACATCAGACGCGATTACAACGTGAAGAAATATGAGGAAAGATTTAAGAGATCGCTACACTTTGCGACTCAGAAAGAACATAGAAACTTCATCGAACACATGCTTTCTTTCTCGTTCTCTTCTCTTCTTTCAAAGTTCTTCGGCATGACGACGTCTTGACAGTCGAATGCAGAGTCAAAGAATCACAAGAAGAGACTACGAAGAATGAGACGAAAGAAAGAGCTGTTGTGTGCTTGATCGTTCGAAGAAATCTTACAAGAGATTTCGTTTATGAATGCTTTCATAAGCATTCAAAGACTGACGCACGATTTGAAGCATCATAAAAGACAACGATAGCGTCTGTATTCTTCGACACAGATGACTCTCTTGACCCTTCAGCCACAAAATGAAGAAATTCTGTCAGATCGCTGTTTCGACTCTTGCGACTCTGATAGCTGCAAGTCCGTTCAACTGTCCGTCGATCGCAACTGTGACTGTGACTTACGAGAGCGAGTTTTCAACCTCAGCTTCAAGTTCCGTTTCAGTCACGAGTGCTTCATACTCTGTGAGCACTGCGATTATCGATGACTCAGGCGATTATATGACGATTTCGATCACTAACGTGTACGGAACTCAATTGTCTCTGTTCTTTGCTTCTAATGCTGACGATTCTGTCTCGATAGAGAATTCGTTGATCATCATACTTTTTGACATCTCGTCTACTCAGTACACTTTCCCAACTGAATGGGCAGAAAGAATATACGTTGAGCTCAATATCAATTCTATGAACAATAAGATCGAAGACAGTCTTACAGATTCATCGAATATTGATGTCAGCTATGTCGATGACTACTCTGTGCTCATCACATGCTTCTTCGAGAACACAGCGATCTTCGATTGCAACATCGATCTATTTAAACAGTCAGACATCACATGTAACAATCAAGTCGACGACTCTGTCTGTCTCAACTTCGCTCAGAATATCGTCAATGAATCTGCTTCGCCTTTTTTCACAGCTTGCGCAGAAGCTGTCTACACTTATTCTAAAGATGACAAGATCAACGTAAGCAATCTCAAGAGCAATCTGATTTCTTGTTGCATCGACATGTCTTGCAAAGCATTCTCACGACAACTACATAAACGAGAAAATTCAACTCGTGAGCAGTCTCTTCAAATCAGAAATGCTGAGTCAGAGCTCGAAAAAATATGTGTCTTTTCATCATCACTACATTCATTCGCGCGCAAACTTTGACATCATCAACACTCGTCGCGATTTCGCGTTCACGAATAGATTCACGAGACGAATTAAGAAGTTTCATTCAGCGTACTGTTGCTGCTTCTAGCACTCTGAGCGATATATGTTCGCTGCATGAATCATGTCAAGATGACGAATATCTGATTTCTTATAAATGAGAGCAATATATAGTTTTCATCTGACTTAGATAGAACTTCAATTAAACACATTTGACATTGAAATACTTGAATCGAATTATCATCTTTTATTGTAAAGCTCAGTTCAATATACTACTAATACTCGATCATGATAATATTGCTTTCTCTTCAGACTTTTAATCATAAAATCGATTCTGTAGTATGAATTAAGTCTGACATGTATGAGACGAAATCTATTCACAATTGAAGGCACAAAAATTGAAGATATTCTCTAGAGAAGATTCAATTTTGACTCTCTCATCGAGCATTCAAAAATCATCTATCATCTTTAAGAAGTCGATTGTGAATTCGTGAAGGTCAGTGATCGTTCAGACCGTAATTATATTAAGGCAATAGATTTTCTTCACCTCTATACAATCACTCAACGTCTATTTTCCTGAATATCACAAGATGCATTTTCTACAGACATTGCTCTACGATGTCATTCTGATAGCTCAAGTATACACAGCTCTGACAGCTTTCAACATGACAGATTCTTCACACGATGCAGAGAATAAAGGTAATTCGAAGAGCGACAATTCTTTTGCGAATGAGGCTAAAGATTCGAAAGCTCAAGTCAAGAGTAAGATCGACGAGAAACTGCATAGACGACAGATATGCACACGCTTGTTCGTGAAAACAAGGCTAAGAAAGATGACAGAACAAGCCTTCGAAGATTGAAATCTTCGTTTATAGCGAAAGAGATTGCAACGAGTTTTTAGAGATGATGAACAATCTCATCTTATCTTTCGGCAAAACGTATCTGAACGATCTTGCCTACAGCTTTGAGTTACTCTATCGAAATCTTCGAGATCAAGAGCAGCTCGACATATTCACAAAGAATTCAAGTACTAATGATGCATGCGACGATTTCATTGATAGTTATTTCAAGAGCATCATCACTTTCTGTAATAATTGAGAACATATTGTCTGCTTCAGATTCTGAAACAATTTGAATCTTTGAGTGAAGAGTATGATTCTTGTCGCGAGATCGATGAAGAAAGCGCATTTGTTCTGTGAAGGTTTATTAGCAGATATTCATTCTACAGCAGTATTTAGTGTGATACGCTCTCGATGTAGTTAAATTCTTGAACACTCAGTGAACTAACAGACAAACGTATGCCTAACATCACGACGCATCGATCATTCTCTCAATTTTCAAGGTTTATAACTGTCTTTATCGATTTCTAAGACTAGTCGCAGGGAATATCTGTGCTCACAATTCTCTCATCTTCTGAAGTGTTTCAGGTATGAAGAATCGCTTCGATACTTTTTCAATTCGATGAGGTGATTGTACAACAGATTCTGCTCGACCTAAGTTGAGATCTTCTTCAAAGGCAATTCAGCGTCGAAGCGTTCTTTTCAGGTTTTATTTGCTACTTCAGTTCAAAGATGTGACTTTTAACTAGATCTTGATAGACGACAGCAATTCAAGAACGCTAAACCTCTGATTCTGAGAGCAGTAGCCGCAATAGCAAGTTCTTCTTCTGAGAGATCATCTTGTTAAGTAATATCAGCGCAACATAGATTTCTTTCGTCAAGATGTTTAAAAGCTCATCATCACTTCTCTCTGATAGTGTATTGAAACGCGTCACTCTACTTATTCGTTTTTTCGCCTTTGCATCTTTTAGAACTGATTTTGATCAATCGTTTGTTTCTTCTTCTTATTCTTCTTGTCTTTCTTGCTTGGCAAGTGATCACTTTGTTGTGAAGTAGATACGCTTCAACTGCTTTCTAAACTAAAACTCGAGATGCATGTCTTCGATTCGTCGAATATTGAGGCTTGTAGTGATCTCTGACTCATGGAAAAAGATTGTTGCGATCACTGATCAGAGACTGAGAGCTTCAATTCGATGCTGTCAGTTGTGAGATACTAGCATTTCTTTTTAGCACGTTGTGAGCATCTTGACAGTCTGATGTGAGAGTATCTCTTTCACCTCTACAGGCTCTGACGAAGGCGAATCTACTTCTGCGATCGAGCTTTCTGTCTCACTTGATACGAAGTACGCTTCCGTAACTTGTGGGATCTGTATCCGTAACGCTTTGCAGAGTCAGCGATAATGTCAATTTCTTCTACGCCATTGCAACGAAGCTGACGCTACAGAAAGAACGTCCGAATTTGAGCAGAGCTTACTTGACGCGCTGCGATCAACATATCGCTTGCAGATCTTCAAACTCATCTTCAACACGATGAATTTTCGTAATAGCTTCTCTCGTCGTGTCTGATTCTCTGAAGACTCTGCTGCAATCTTGCTTACGAGATCTGACTTCATTTGCAGAATAGACGACGAAGATAACATGTTTCTCAGTCTCGTAACAAGATAGTCTTTCACGACTTGAATCGCAACATTATCAATGAAATTCTTCATTGCAACCTGTTAAAGAGAAGTTAGCATTCAGATATTTATTGAAAAGATTAGAATAGAGCGATAATCTTATAGTATGCCTTCATACAATCGAGAATCTCGAAACAAGCATATCTGTTCATATCGACTTCATTGCGTGAAGACAATGTCGATATCAAGTTCGATGTTTTGACGTTTTTGACATTGATCTGCTTCGTCGTTGCGTTCTTCTTCTGATCGAGGAATGTGTTCAAGCGTCTTGCAATCTCTTTCTCGAGACGTTTCTGTCGAACGTTCTGAATTGTTTCAGTAAAATAATGATTGTAAGTGATCGAATGATCTCTTCGATGAGGTTCTAGAAGCTCATCGAGCTTTTGATCTAGTCGTCTGAGCTTCTCATTCATAAGAGAATCGACAATCTCTCGAAGTAACGCTTCTGAAGTGACATCGTTCGTCAAATGCGACGCTGTCAGCTTCAGAAATGCTCTTGTCGCATTTCATGTGTCATGAAGATGCTGTCGAGCCAAGACTTTCCAAGATTTGAATTGTTCGCAGAATAGATCATCAATTATGAGAGAACTGAACATTCCTGAAAGCTCTCTTTCTCTACTTTTCTTCAAAAGATCTCGAATCTCACTGATGAAATCGCTTCTTTCAACCAATTCGAATGTAGACGATCGATTGAAAGCATCGAGCAACATTGCAGAAGAGCTTCCTTCAGGAAAAATCGTCTCGACAATGAATCGATGATGGTCTTTCACTCGCATTGACTTCGCAAAATTCAGATTGAGATTCTGAACAACAGCGCGAAGGCGCTTACAGTAATCTTCGATCGAGCGAGAGTCTTCGAAGAAAGAATCATCGTAGATGTTGTCAATTGCTGCTCTTGATAATGACTGAAAAGCCTGACTGATACGTAAAAGAAACAGTCGTTGTTTCTCAACGATAGCGCGACTATCTTCGAGCCTGTTCAGTTGTATTTCACAATTCTCAATGCTGACTTGAATGTCGTCAACTAGACTTGAAAGCTCGATTCTAATTTGTTCAAGAAGAACAGTGCTCAGTCGATCTCTCAATGTGATGATTTCAACTGAGCGACGAGAAAAATCTTTTCAGACATTCTGAGAGAAGAATTGTCTCTCGGCAAGATCGCGAGCTTTCTTCGTGCAATCTTTCGTTTCATAATCTCGATTGCGTAGCACATGTCATTCAAGACGAAATTCTATGTCTTTGTTTCTCGTCAGATTAATGAAATCGATCTCGCTTTTCAAATCAACTGAAAGAGTGTCAGGCTTGATTATCATTCTCAAAGTGCGTAATTCGATTGAATCAACGTCTCTTGTCATCTTCAGCACAATCTGATTTGCGTAATCATTCTTGACGAATACAATCGCGAGATTGATACTTCTGCGATTTTCCATGTAGCATCGAACCATTTTCAAAACCAGCTTCACATTCGCAGCGCTCTGCGCCTTGTTCTCAGAATGTATCAGACCTGACAGATTGACAATCGTGAGATGTGATCGATCTGATTCTGATATCTCAACACGAAGAACATCGTTGAAGAATGCGCTTTCAGTCATGAAGACGCTCATCAACGTCTTTGCTGTTTCAATCAGCGACGAAAACTTCTTGAAATCTGTCAGCGTCTCTTGAAAGCTCAGAATTCAATGACGATCTGACTTCGATCTTGTCTGATTGAGTACGATTGCGACAGAGACAATGATGATAGAGATTCTTCGAAGGATCACTTTCGTTGCGAAGCGTGTGCACAGATTATCTTTGATGAGAAATGATATTTCGAAGATGGCTTTCAAGACGAAGCTTTTGCCGAAAGATTGATCGTCACAAACGATAAGCTGTGACAGAGAGACATAGTGACTGATTTCCTGAGAGCGCAGTTTGTCAATATCATCGAGAAGTTTAAGCTGATCATCGAATTGTAACAGATCTAGTTGATCTACATGCAAACTATCGTTCATCATGTTCAGTTCGAACATCTCGTTTCTTCAGCTTGACAAATGAAGAAAGATCTAGTCAACGTAAGTTGCAAGAGATCGATTTAATTTATTTTTTGAGAGGTTTTAGTGACTTGAAGAATACGACACAGGCGATAGAGAAAATCTCGAGACTGAAATTCATTCACAAGAGTGGGTTCATTTTCTGTGTGTTGACGTCAGTCTAAGTAGTCACAACGCAAAGTCAGCATGATATCTAGATCGACTTTCTAGAAAAGATGATTGATTTGCATCAATCGAAGACTTTTTTCTTCGCCTGCGCACAGCTCATCACATCTCTATGCGATCTTTCACATTCTACAATTACTCATTTTTGACTTCTAACATTCTCTATCATGCCTTCATCATACCCAGTGCCTGATTTATCAGATCACGATTTCTTAACTAGATCTTCAGGTAAATGCCTCTATCTTTTCTTTTTACTCTGCTGATGTTAGAACGAATCAGATGATCTTTCGAACGTTGAAAGTCTAGTGAATTCTGAAAATGATCACTCATCTAAGGTATTGAAGATCACTACGTCTCTGAAAGATCTTCAAAGTGACGAGCAGCGAAATGTACTCAACATAGTCGACCAGCTTCGCAAATGTGATCTCGAGAGCATGCTGTTTCTTTCTCAGCTTGTTGTATGCAATGATCAATCAGTCGGTAAAAGCTCTGTTCTCGAGATGCTCACAGAAATTTCTTTCCCACGCAACGATAATCTTTGTACACGATTCGTCACAGAGATAATTCTACGTCGAGCGACAAGTGATGCTATCACGATCAAAGTGATTTCAGATAACGAAAGATCTAATGAAGAACGAAATTTCATAGAAGCTTTTAAGAAATTCATCTCGAATTTCGAGAAGCTTTCTGACTTGATGAATAAAGCAACGAGTCTTATGAGAATCAATAACAAATCCACTTTCAAATTCAAAGCTTTCGTCAAAGACGTTCTGAGCATCGAAATCGAAGATTCTTTCAGATTTCAACTTACACTAGTTGATCTTTTCGAGCTTGTTCAGACTCAAATCAAAGAAGTGACTGAAGAGAACGTTCAGCTTGTCACAGAAATCATTGATCAATACATATTTCAGCCTCGTACGATTTGTTTGACTGTGATCTCTGCGACTAATGATTATGCTAATCAAGATATTCTAAAAAAAAGTTAGAAAGATGAATTCGAAAGAAGATCATACACTTGATATCATCACAAAATTCGATCGTCTATCCGCAGACTCTGAGAGCGAAAAAGCATTTCTCGAGCTGACACGTAAAGAAGACATATTCTTTAAATTAGACTGACATGTACTGAAGAATCGTACTTACGAAGAAGATTCTAGCTCGTTTGAGGAGCGTAATCTATCTGAGAGCAGATACTTTTGAAAATCGAACTTCGCTACACTATCTAAAGATTGCGTTGGCATCGATTCTTTGCGGAATCGCCTCAGTCAACTTCTTTTCAATCATGTCAAGCAGAAGCTTTCTAAGCTACGAAAGAACCTTGAGAAAGCATTGACAGACTCACGAGATCAGCTGAAGACAATGAATGATCAAAGAGTCACGTCGACAGAATGCAGAATCTTCTTGATGCAGCTTAGTCTGAACTTCTATGAGGTTGGCAAAGCTGCAGTTAACGAGCATTACGAAGAAGATTACTTCACTCACAACATCGATTCTACCTTTTCACTACAATCACTCGCGACAATACGCAGACTGCGAATCGTCATTCAGTACATGAATTCTCATTTTTTCAACTCTTTACGCACGCGTGGTCATAAATATCACATTGATAGGTCAGAAAGATCAGACTCTAAGGAAGCAGAAATCACTATAACAGACGTGATTTTCACTCTCGCAGACTCAGAGCACGAGGCATCGACTAAACTATCTAAGCCTGAAGCGCTGAAATGAATCGAACAAGTTCTCATGCGAATTCGTGATAGAGAACTCTCAGGAAATTTCAACTCGCTCTTGATTGATGAGCTCTTCTGAGAGCAATCTAGTAAATGACGACAGTTGACTGAGAATCACGTGAAGAATGTCGCGCAAGTCTGTAGCCGATTTCTTCATGCTTTACTTCGAGAGAAATGCTCTAAAGACGTATACACTCGCCTCTGATCATTCAAAATCGAGGACGCTCTTAAGCTTAGATTCGAGAACTCAGCTAAAGAGATGAGAAGAATCATGGAAGACATAAGAAGTTATTCAATAACGTACAATCACTACTACACAGACACAATCAGCAAGAGACGTTGCGAAAGAGAACAAAAGTCTCGATTCGACTGTATTGAGAATGTCACTCGACATATGAGACTTTCAGAATGGCGATCGAATTCTATAAGCGCGAAGGTCAACGCTAGACAAGCAATGCAAGAGTATTTCGACAAAATAGACTCGAACATGAAGAATCGCAGCTGCGAAGAGACACTCGACAGTCTGTACTCGATCTACAAGATTAGTATTTCACTCGCATTCCTGATAGATCATCTCTAACTCGATTATGCATAGCTCTCGCAAAAAACTTTCATCGATAACATTACTACGCAAGTTGTGAAGCGACACGTCGTGCGTGATCTTGAGAAGATTTTTTCTTCCATCATGATAAACAGTTTGTCAGACATCGAAACGAAGACAATCATCTCGAAGCCTCTGTCATCAAAGAGACAGAGAGATCTTCTTGTGAATAGAATCAAGAAGCTTAAAGATGATCGTAGCATTCTTCAAGGCGTTATGAGAAGCGCTGAATCATAAAATGATTATTTTGCTGTCAGAAATCATGTTTCTTTAGAAACAACAGCATCTATGATCAGAGAAGATTTTCAGGAAGATTAGCATATGTTAAAGACGAAAAATCTTCGATCTCTGCAGCTTCTTATGTCTTCTTATATTCGTGCTGAATGTAAACTCTCTGATCGACTTTCCTTATCAAGATACATATTTCTCTGAATCAGTACTTTCTAAGTCGAAGAGCAAGACTCAAGCAATCACTAGAATAATGTCATTAGAATTTTCAAGCTGTCAGACTTACTCGTTTCATGAGAGTGCGGACTGAGGCAGCAGCGAGAAGGCGAGAAGAGACAGGCGACGAATCGTCGAGAAGCAGAGAATGAAGTTTACTGTGCTTGATAATTAGTCATAGAACTTGATAGTTAGATTTGAGAATCAGATGAGAAGACATTCAACTCGTCAAGAAAGTGTCCTCATCGACGCGAGAAGATTCGTACCATTTCGATGAGATCATCATTATCTTCATACCAGCAAGTTCCGATCGACATCTGACGACGGCATTCACAATTGATGCTGACATTCACAACTGACGACGACATTCACAACTGATGCTGACATTCACAACTGACGACGACATTCACAATTGACGATCTAGAACTGAAGACTTGCATTAATATTCTGAAATGATTCATCTACTACAGCAAACTTAAAGAATTCATAATTCAAAAAATCAAAAAGCAGATTTCATATAAGGAAAATGTGCTGTTTTATCATTGTTCGATCGAGATTCTACAACGAACAATCATCACAACCTCTTAAGAATGCATTAATTAAATGACTTCAACGCAAATATTCACATCTCTTCGACGATCGCGATATTCTCTCTGATTTCTACGAATCATTATCTTACGCTATGCCTGTTATCAATGTGCCTACTTAAGAAGCATTCTCGAGCGTGTCATCGCAAGCAAACAAAAGCGCATCTTCGTACGCTTCAGATGTATCTTTCTATCAATACAAATAACATCGAGCTGCAGCGAAGCACTTGATTATCTGCTTTATCGTCGCGATTTGAGTCTGAGAGATAATGTTGAGATGAACTATGTTTGAAGTTGACTCGATTGCAGCCTTATTTTAGAGCTAGCTCTAAGCACAGCTAGACATCTGATCACTAGATAGCAATTCAAGCTTATTCCACACACTCATATTAGAACTAGGCAACGCACAGAATGAGATTCTCGTACTCTGAAAGATGTAACAGAAGTGCAGATCATATTAAACGAATGATTAACACTATGAGAAAGTGTGAAGAGAGACGTTTGCAGTTCGCTAAAAAGGGGCACTAAAGCTTGATTACTGATGCTTATCAAACCTTGCTTGCCTCTCAAGAGAAAACTCTTCCTTGCTCTATATAAAATCCTTGAGCTCATACTTTTCGTCCCCTTGATCACGCATGAACGAATGATGAATGACTTTGTTCTCAAATTAGAAGCAGAAATCGAATTGCGACTTTCTGTCTCTTGAACTGTGTACAGCTTCAGAACTGAATGCTCAAGGTTCAGAATTGAATGCTAAGATTGATTCTTTCTTATGAGCGCTCATGTTTCTAATAATGAGTGAAGCGTCTGACATCTCTTTCGACCTTGAAATAGCAGTAGTAGTTTGTATCTACTTCGCGATTGAACTTCTGACCGAATTGTCACAGCAATGACTGTTACGATTCTAGCTACGCATCTTCGTTGATAGCTATGTTGATGACTATGTTGATGACTATGTTGATGACTATGTTGATGACTATTCTGAGAGCTATCGTCGATCGCTCGTCGCTAGAGCATAGACTTGTTTCGAAGTCAACTCTATTCAGAGTTAGCTTATGTTCTTCTGAGTCATATAGATAGTCGGCTCTTCTCTTCTAGATACTTTTCTTCCTTAGCATTTATATACTCGTTACATTACACTCATATGACTCGCTCTATGCTGATTCCTAACAATGACAAGAGTGAAAATCTCATCTCGATTTGTCAGCTGTAGAAGACAGCGAGTATGAACGTTGCATCAATTCTTGAAAGAACTTCTCTTGCACCTACATGCAATGTTGTCGTATCTATGTCGAACTTATCATTGTCTCTCTTGCGAGATTTTCTTGACGAGTTCATCTCATTCGATGACAGATGTTGTCTTCATTAATCTGCTATCGAATATCATCAACAAGATGATGAGATATGCATTTGTAAGCTTTTACTAGACAAAATAAAGTGGGGAAAATGAAGATTTCTATAGACAGAGATTCGCTCTTCGCGTCGTCTTAATTAGACGAGAGTACAAACACTTAAGCGTCGTCACAATCACGCAGAAAAGAAACTTCATCGAAATACAATCAAAAGCGTTACAAGAGTCGATGAAGTCTGACTCTCAGATGTCTGAAAAGCGCAAACTTCAACATTCTCTAACCTTCTCTTCGCTCGTCGCTGCTGATCTCGCTCTTGTTGACATTACCTGAATTTTCTTCCTGACTCGAATCGTTTTGTCTCTTTGAAAGTGAAGTTATGAATGTTTTCATCATTCACTGTCGATTGACTTGCTCTGTCAAATCTTTCAATGTCGACCTCATTGCTTCGAAATAGAGATGCAACGCTTCGACGTGTTGACTCAGTAGATTTATCTGTCTTTCGCAAATGTTAATATTTTTCATTGATCGTCGCATTGCTTTAACGAGATACCTGGAATTTTTCTCTATTCTAAACAGACGTTAGCAATGTTGAGACCACAGTATTCTCTTCATACAACGTCTTGATCTCTTTGTATTTTGATTTCGTCTTCTCAGATTTAACGCTAAAATCTTGATCATCGAGTGAACCTTGCAGATTGACATGATCGATGCACGTCAAAGTAGAGATTCAATCTTCAGACGTCTGATTGATTTGAAGATTCTGAAAGAAGATCGTCGATCGAGAATTAGACTTCAAGATGTCATGATTAACGAAATAATTCAGAAATGAGAATAAAGTCGAGTCTTCATAGTCAGTCGCGTAGTTGCTGTTAATGAAGTCGTTTCATTCATTATCGAGGTATTGTTCATCAAAAAAACTAGTCATGACGAGAAATGCGTGCAAGTATGATACATCGACATTCACGCATCGCTGTTCCCTTTTAAATTTCAGTACAATCGTGCATTCGCTTCTGGCGCAAAAAGCTGTCATTAATGAAGCATTGAATGTGAATCAGTCATATCGCTACAGCTTGAAGAATTTACTCTCACATATTGACTCAGTGAGTCTAAGCTCTATGCACATGAGCAGTTGTGTCGCGAATCCTTGTGATGATCTGCATAAGTCATGCGAAGATGACAGGCGCTAAAGCGCACTGATTTATGAGATAGTCAATCATTCTTCTCGAGTAGTCTCTATGCTTCTGACCATGATTTCTTGCTGTGAAAGTAAAGAGCGATATCAAGATAGTGTAGAATGAGAACATGAATTGAAATTCATCCGCATAGTCTCATTCTTTTGCTGTGAAAAGTCTCGCCGCAATCGTGACTTGAATGTACTTGACGACGATTCGTGCGCGTCGATGATTTTAGCGTATTCTTGCTCTTTATGTTCAGTTATTCATGACTCGATTGAATGAGAAATGTAATTCTCAGGTACCTGTAAGACTGCACAATGATGGTCAGCATTCGACAGTGTTGAGAACAGATGACTTAGAGATGAAATGATCTGAAAACTTATTGTTTGAGGGTTCGAACTCTGTATAAAGTACAACTTCTTCGATTGCTTTTCTCAAACAATTCAGATGCTCGAATCATTTGAAGCAGTCATCACATTCTCACATTTCCATCACAATCTTCACTCTGATAATCATGACAACGCAAGATGAGAGCGTAATGTTTGAATTTTCTAGAGTGATATGAGAAGTCTCACAGCTCGAACGAACGAATTTTGACATTAGCAACAGTCTGGCCAAGCCATCTGTCGCACATGTGATGTTGAGCTAGCCTTCTACGAGAAACTTCGCCGGAAAAGAACAGCCCTCGAGAACGAGATTTTCATATTGCATCAGCGACTCTTCGAAGCTGGTCAAGTCAATCAGTTCAACGAAGTCCGCATGAGATTCTTCAACATTCAAAGTGAAGAGATCGCAAAATTGAAAGAGATCGTGAGCAATTATCAACGAGTATTTGCAAGTCAGCAGAAGGCACTGAAGTCGAAAAAACGAGAGCGTGCTCTTGTAACGCAATCTCTGAGTCACGAGTTCAGTTGTCACAAAGCAATCGAGAGATCGTTGAAGCAGAAGCGTACTTATGTTCGGAACTTTATTGAATTTCTGAATACTCTTGAGATTTCAAGAAGAGCGAATTCAAATGACAACACAAGCATTGACACAGTTTGACTTGAACGAAATTGCATGAAGAGAACACTCGAACAACTGAAGGCCAAGACAAAGAGCTTAGAGCAGAAGCTTCAGAACATCAGAGATGATCTTCAGCATAAGCGACTTCTGCTGAAAGAACTATCACGCAACTTTGAGATCGCGTCAGAAAGTACATTCATGTCATCGAATTCTGAGAGCAGTGAGAAAGAGAATGAGAAAATGATGCTGTTGCCGAAACTCAGCGAGCAGCGAAGACGAGTGCTGAGTTGAAAGATCGATAGCGAATTTTATTCTTGTATTTGATTTCTAGTTGACGTCGCACAGAGTTTGTTGTTCTGCGTGCTTAGATTCATCAGTATAAATATTTGTCATCGCAAGCTTCTCGACTGCAAATCACTCTCGAATCAACTGATAAGTTCTTGCGCTTCATGTCGCGAGAGCGAAAGCACAGTCTTTAATTGCTCTGAATGAGCTTTCTTCACTATAGTTTCGGAATCTGTCAATTTGAGTCGCTTGCCACTTGCATTCGTCATAAAATGTGAGTCGAAAAATAATCGAAGAGCAGCGACCACGACAGTCTATTATGCGAATTCGCATGACGTGCGCGAAAGCCACTATTCTTCGTAGAGAAGAGTATCGTAAAGGTTTGATCGTCTGCGTTTGTGTGTTCGTTCAAAAGTAATCGTGATGTCTCAACGTCAGATATAGTGGTTTCTTGCTCGCGTTGCCTCGTTATTTGTGTTACGATTCTAGCTACGCACCTTCGTTGATAGCTATGTTGATGACTATGTTGATGACTATGTTGATGGCTATTCTAAGAGCTATCGCCGATCGCTCGTCGCTAGAGCATAGACTTGTTTCGAAGTCAACTCTATTCAGGATTAGCTTATGTTCTTCTGAGTCATATAGATAGCCGACCCTTCCCTTCTAGATACTTTTCTTCCTTAGCATTTATATACTCGTTACATTACACTCATATGACTCGCTCTATGCTGATTCCTAACATTATATAAATGCTTCTTCGTTACAGACGAAGTGAAATAATCTGCATCGATTTCTTCGAATGCTTCTGCTAGTAGTTCTTCAATCCTCTATCGACTTTGATCTAGCGACTTGCGTTCGTGCAGCAGCACTCATCTTTCTTTCCTCGTGAGCTGATTCAGCGAGAATAAACAAAAGATTCGAACTCGTGCGCTGATCAGCGAGTATAAACAAACGATTGAAATCATTCGACTAGATCAAAGATCAGCGAATTAATCATTCATTCAGATTCGCAAGAAATTCTTCGAATTTGTTGAACAATCAAACGAAACCAGTCATAGAACTGCGTGAAGTCTCTATCTCGAGAAGCAAATCCTCAGTGAGCCTGCTTCAATGACATTGTCAATGCGATGATCTACTCGCTCTCATCGCTCTACTCATCAGTGGACCTGATCATACGTTCACGTGCAACTAGTGAGCCTGCTACAATGACGAGCTCAAAGTCGACCTCTTCGATGAGCAAGTCGATCAGTGAGCCTGCTTCAATGATACTGTCAATGCAATGATCTATCTTCTCATCGTTCTACTCATCAGTGAATCTGATCATACATTCACGTGCAACTAGTGAGCCTGCTACAATGACACCTTCCGTCAATGCGATGACCTATCTACTCACATCGTTCTATCTATCAGTGAATCGATCTGTCGACTCGTTCGCGTGCAACTAGTGAGCCTGCTTCAATGACACTTCTACCTCGCATAGTGAGTCTGCTACAATAGACATTTCGATTCTACACAAGACTAAGAAAATACATTCATGCGAACATGAATCGTTGAAGAGAAGAAGTAATGTTACGATTCTAGCTACGCATCTTCGTTGATAGCTATGTTGATGACTATGTTGATGACTATGTTGATGACTATTCTGAGAGCTATCGTCGATCGCTCGTCGCTAGAACATAGACTTGTTTCGAAGTCAATTCTATTCAGAATTAGCTTATGTTCTTCTGAGTCATATAGATAGTCGATTCTTCCCTTCTAGATACTTTCCTTTCTTAGCATTTATATACTCGTTACATTACACTCATATGACTCGCTCTATGCTGATCTCTAACAATTTGACTCAGGTTTTCATCAGTCTTCGACGTCACTTCGACAGAAGAAACACAATGAGCATCTGCAAGCTGCAAGCTATTTTCTTGTGTGATCAAAGAAAGTATAGATCTTAGCGAATCAGACTGAGTCTTGTCGTCGCTCAAAGAATTATTCATAGCGAGACTCTCGTTACGTTCGTCTGAATCGATTGCAGAAAGGTTCATCTTTCTATAAGTATCATCAATCTCTAAGACGTTTTCATCAAGACTTTCATTTGAATCTTCTTCAGATCTCTGCGAAGATTTTGCCTCATGCTTTGATGTCTCGAAAAAGAAGTGAAATGAATCTCGCTTGCAGGCGAAACTGATCATGTACTTTCTGAGAATAATCGCGAAAGACTCTGAATATATATGGTTGAGAAAAAGATTTTTCTCATCTTTTGTAACCGAGTGTTCTTGAGATCTCTCGCATCGATCTTCGATGTCTGATTCGCAATCGTCGTAGTTTGAGATCATCTCGAAGTATCTAGTCTGAATTTTGACTTCTTCAATATCTTTCAACACTTGACAAATAAACTGCATCTTCTGACGCAGACGATCGTCTTCAAGATTATAGTACTTGAAAGATCGCACCTTGAGCAGAAAATTCTTGACTGTGTTCGCATCAGCGAATTCGATATGCTTGATTTGCTGATATTCATTAGCCGATGCAAGCGACGCAAGCTGACGCAGCCACTGCTGCCGAAAGTCAGGTTTCGCAGCTTCAATAGTCTCAACTTCTTGCGATTCTTTGTCTCGTTTTCGTTTGTCTAGCACATTGCTAATCTTTCACCTCGCACAATCTTTCTTTGAAGCAGAGTAATGTCGAAGAGGGATAAGTCATAGTTGACGATAAGAGAATCATTCGATTTCGATCTCGATTGATAGATCTCTGTGTCGATACGAGAACGCACTCGTTTGTTCTTTTAGCCTCGTCTGCTCGTTATGCAGAGCACGAAAGGCTTGAGCAAGTGAATTCTTGCATTTGATGAGTAAAATACCCTTGAGAATTGCTGCACTCGACTCGAGCCACTTGATCTTCTCGAGGAATGTGTGAATAGACGGAATGATATGCTCTATCGACAATATTCGTTGAAGTAACGTTCTTTGCAGATCCGAAGATCTTACAGTCGGTAAAATATCTTCTCTAAGCAGTCTCGCTTCGATATACGCGCGATCATTCAGAGATCGAAATGAACAACGTCTCTGCAAAAGATGAACGATATTCGCATCGAGCTTATTTCGATGAGTCTCGCGATCGTCAACGATATAGCTTCAAGTCTGCTTGATTCGACACAAGTAACGAGTCATTTTCTTGAGCATGTCAGAATATCAAGAAAGACACGAGAAAGAAGTCTGTATTTCAGAGCAATGAATATCTAGAAGTCTTTTGAAATGATCGAGCTTCAGCGCGAGCCAGAGTTCCGTGAAGAGAATCAAGGCGTCGAGATCATCTCTGACCTCATGCATTATAGATGACGATTTCATGCGCGATACATTGCATCTCTTTTCTGTTGACGACAGTCTTGCAAGTCACTTATTTCTTCTAGCGAATTTCTCGTCTGAAGAAGTCTTTTTATCTAAGGTCGCGATACGAATTTGACGATAGATATCTTCATCAAAGTATCTTGCTGAATCGAAGTTCTACTCGCGTAACGTGTTTTTTGCATGCGCGTTGATATCTGAATACTTAGCAGAGATCGAAGTAGTCACAGTCGAGATCTCATATCGTTGAAATAGAGATTCGCAATCCATCATCGATCTTTCTCGGCAAGAAATCGATTTGCGACTTTCAGACGATGTTCATCATCTATACAGAGCAATGATTGTGAAGAGTCAAAATGCTGTGACTTCTCGAAGGAATTGCTATGAGGTTGAAGACTTTGTGATAAGTTCGCTTTCGATACTAAAGCGAACACGTAGTGCTTTGACTCAAGTCTGTTGCATTTTTCCCGGTGAAATCTCTTCAGAAGCTTCGCTGCGTTTTTAGAATCAAATTGTCGAGAATTGTCGAGTATCTTCTCGAGCTTAAGCTTGCTCAGAGAAATTTTGAAAGATTCACAGAAAGTTTGATTCTTCTTTCGAAGTATCTGCAAGTCGTTAGAGAACACGTTTGTCATGTTCACGTTTTTCTTTGCGATCTGAAAAGATTTCTCGCGAATTTTCTGTTGTGAACAATGTTTATTATGTTTGAAGTGATGATGACAGAAGTTGCTCTCTCGTCGTCAAAAGCGAATGCATCGAAAGCATCGAATTGTGAATGATCTTTCATACTATTAAATCAGATATGACGTCTCATTCTTCTCTTGATCGACATTTTGTCATTTCATTCATTTACTTCGACTTGGTTTCAGTAAAGTTGCGTCGATCTTGCGTATGACTTCTTGCAAGCATCTGACGTGATTGCAGATAGTTGACATCAACGATCTCAGACTTCTCGATTCTGATCGCATGAGTCAGCTGATAAGAAAGCTGAAGAATTCTGCGAATCAACAATCTTCTTCTCTACTGTTCGTCGAGCGACAAGTCAAGAATCTTGCTCTGCGAGAGCTGTTCTTTGACAACAACTTCAAGAAACGCTTTTGCGACGACGTTGCAATCTTGCGAATTGATAACGTGAGCATTTACTTCGATCATTCTATCTTCTTTGCGAAGAGCAGCTCAAGTCAAACGATACTCTTGGCAGTCGAGAATTCTTGCGTCTGCGAGATCGAGTCATTTTTCATTCAGTGAGCCGAGAACATCACAGTGCAACATCTCTACAACGTTTTGCACGCTCGTCTCTTCTGTCTCTTCGCTGATGTCGTCTGCGTGTTTGTCGATGACTTTGCTGACTTCGACCATGTCGTTCAATTGCTGAAGTCATGAATCGCTGTCAACAGCGCTTCTGTTCATTTCAACAAGATTCAATCGAGAGTTGTTATCGTTAGACGTGGAGACGCAGTCAGTCTCAGTCCCATCTATGATCTTCTCAAGATAGACGATCTTCAGCAGAGTCTTCACAATGAATCTCTGAAAGAATTTTTCTCTTCGATCAAAGTGCTTCATCTGACTGCTGAGCAGCTATCTTTCCTGACACGATTTCGACGGCTCAAGAAGCTTCTTTGAAGAGAGATAGACGAGATGCGTCAGGCTCGACAAAATCTCGGCTGTCTATATTCTGCTGCGCACATCAGTCGGTTTTTCCGAATGGCTGTGACACACATCGCAGTCTCAATGAGTCGGCCATTCGATTTCATATTGGCGAGTCAACGAGACAACGATGTCGAGCCAGATTTCGTTCATCACTTGTTCAGATTCATGCGATTCGAAGAGAATCATCAGGTTTCTCGCGACGCGCTGATGACTTTTATTGCTTCAAGTATCATGTTAGACGCATATTCTCTCAAGATGCATGGTAAGACAATTCTGACCTCGAAGAAAATGAATGTTCAACATCTGACCAAAATTCGCAGTCTTCGACTCAGAGATGCTTTATGACGTTCAGTATCGACATATTTGTCTTCAGTTTCTTATTGAGACATATGATGATCGCGATCTCGTTCAGCAGCAGAACATCTTCATTCATAGTCAGCTGATTCAACTCTATTTCTACATGATCGCATTCGAGAAGTCAGCGCTACAAATGCATCGAAAGAAGACGACTTCCCTCGATATTGACTGAGCACAGAATAAGAGCAATGAAACCTGCTTTTGTTGTCTTCGACGAATGCCTGAGAATACTCTTTCTTGTGAACACGTCATGTGCGAGATTTGCGTTCGAAACATCGATGATGAAATCTCGATCTTTGACTCTCAGTATCGAATTGACGTCTGTATGCTCTGTCGCACGAGGAAGCTTCTGGTGAGATTAAGATCGCTCACGATCGGATTACGGCTCTTGAGTATGAATGGCGAGAAAACTCGCGAGATGATAGCGATAGAAATTATGAATGTTTTGCAAAGTATTCTGAAAAACATCTGAAGAATTCAGGACTTGTTCGACGTTGCATATGACATCAGCGTTGATGAGTTTAACGATTCAACACTGAGTTTTTCCTTGACTGACATAGAATCAGAGAATCTTATCGTGTTGATTCTCTTTCTGCGTCAGCTATCAGTCTTCAAGTGTGTAAAGATGTTTGATATTCTGACTAAGCAGCTATTCTCTTTCTCTTTCGATGATACGAGCATTCTCAGTCGTCTTCGGCGTCTGCTGAGATCGTGATATCGTGACGAATGTCACAATGCGAAAATCTTGAAGTCTTATTTGCAGAAGAGTCTTGACTCCCAGAGTCGATTGTTCGATCACGTCGAGAATCTCATCGTCACGAAAGTTGACGTCATCATCGCTACTATTGACAAAGACTTCTCGATCTTGTTGACGAATTATAATGATTCAGGCAAGTGAGACGAGAAGTGCGATATGTAAGAAGAATATTTCATTTCAATTCCGTGCTGATTATGAGTCAGACTATAAAGTCATTCGTTCAACGAATCTGAAAGACGAATCGTACATTTGACAAGCGTAAGTTCCTCTCCTCGTACGATTGCAGTGACTCAAGTTGTTTAGGGGTCGAATGACTTCGACAGCCTCAGTGTAAGCGTTCATGACTGTCTTCGTTGTCGCCTGCGGCTGACTTCTATAGCCTGTATTCACCCGCGTATACATGTGCGACTGACTCAATTCAGAACGAAGATATGAGAGAACACAACAATTCTATCAAGCTTGCGCTTTGAGAAAGTCTGCGCATCGATTCTTCGCTCTCTAGACCTGATCTCGTGATATTCGTGAAGACAGGTACCAGCAGAAAAATCAACTCGTCGAGAGCTGCTTCTTTCCGTCACGTGCTATTCGACGACTTCATTCCTCGACTGTGACGAGCCTATATGTTCTCGTTCGACGGCGAAAGCAACTTCAGAGACGTTGTGAACAGCTTGAATCGCGAAAATCGTGAAGACTATAAGCGCTTTAACGTTGTTTTATCAAGGAACGAGTCGACTATTGACAACATCAGTCGAATGAACGAGTTGCGTCAACTTGTTCTGAATTCACAGATGATTCGAGAGTGCAAGAAGACAATATATGTCTTGCTTATAGTATCTTTCTACTTTGAACTGAGCAGCATCTCGAGCTCACTATCAGGGAATCGAATTCGCTGCCTCGAGATGATACGATGTCGTCTTTCAGATCAAGTCATGATGAAATTACTCGAGCGAATCCATTCTTCGCGCTTATTCTTCGTAACACATAGCAAGGCCTTGAAATATTATCTCGACAAACGCGATCTCTGCTCGTCGTGTCGACGATATCGAAAATCTGTGAAGTTCATCGTTCGAGACCTGAATCAGCTGATCAGTATATATGCAACGAGTGCAAGAAGGCCTCGACGAAAGATCAGCGCTTTTTCGCAGACAATGCAGTGATTTGTAGATCAGCAACATCTTGACGCTTCGTTTGACACGATCTATCATGAAAGTCTGAATCGCTCATGTAAGTCGTGTGTGACTGTCGCGTACTGTGAGCTGAAAAGGCAGGCCTCTGATAACAAAGGTCGACACGAATCGCTCAAGAAGTCTCGCCTATATTAGCAATCGATGTCGATTTTTCGTAGGAAGAAAAGACATACAGTTGAGCAGAATCATTCAATCAAAGGCAAAGCAACACTCGAGTCACTGCATTGAACTCTGAAGTGAGTTAGATCTGTTGTCGCGACGAAGAGTTCATCACGTCTGTTGAACTCGTCATTGAAGAAGACTTCGTGTGACGAATGAGAAATTCGAGATGTCTCTCGAGTATCTTTCGCGAGTTTACAACTCATATATCACATTTATCTAATGTATTAGAATGTTCGTTCGAATTCGCGCATCATAAAAGTGTTGAGCATGAATATCATCAAAATCGAAAAGCTTTGAAGCTTCAGTTTTCAACAAGCATACAAGTCATTGCGATGCGATTTAAAATCGTTGTAATTGTAATGTATTGCGTTCATTGAGAGTATGATATAACGAGATAAGTGTCAGATGTCATTCATCGCAGCACTCGTTCTAAGATCAAAGTCGATTCAATTCTTGAATGCTTTCAATGTGTCTCAGTCAACGACTTCAAAAGATCTTTAGACTCTTTCACAACGACGTTTCTGTTTGATCTGAGCACTGATATATCTGTCTCAGAGAATTTCAAGATGAACTGACCTCTCTTATCGATCATATTCGCGAATTTCAAGAACGAGGTTTTAAAGAAGAACGTAAACGCAAGCAGATATGCTGTCAGATCTGCAAGAATAACTTTCTTTTGCAAAAAGTTCTCAACAGAAATAGCATCAGTGACAAGCTTCATCGCATCGACATGACAATTGAAGGCTAGAGCGCTTTTCGCGATGAATGAAGACAGATCTTGCAAGTCAATCAAGAAATATTCAACATGTTTCGTTGTATCGATCGATATCAGTGTGAGACTAGAGAGTTGTCGAAAGTTCGAGAAAATGAATTTCGTCGCTTTGAGGTTCAGCTCGATGTTAAATGAGTTGTCGAGAAGATTGAGGGTAGAATTGTAGGTTTTCTAACGACTTGTGAGCATTCATCATTTCTTTGAGAATCTCTACGCACAGCTTGCAAGTAACAGTTCATATTGCTCTCTACTTCTTTACGCATGAGTTTCTTGTGCAAGATTCGATGATATCAGCTTCTATGTCTGATGATTCTCTTCGAAAGAGGTTCGTTCATGATGTCTTGAAATTTCGCAAGTTCTTTCTCAGTACGAGCGACGAGCTCTTCGTGATGATGCGCGTGAAGATTGATGAGGCTCTTCAGGCCAGCGAGAGCATCACGATTCACGAAGATTTTGATCGGACGGCTGAATCTGCATCTCATGACAGACGCAAAATTCAATGTCATCAAAAGAGCATGTGTCATTGCGTTCTCTGAAGAGTCGCTTGAAGGTTTAATCGCGAATCGAAGCTTGTATTGAACGTCTCTCAGCATATTTTCTACAAAAGTTCTTTGACAACGAGACTTATCAGCTTCAGATCATTCTCACTCAGCTCTTCTAGTTGATCAAGATCAGACTGTCGAAGAGCATCGTGAAGAAGAGTTTTCTTCGCATCAAGAGAAGAAAAATGAGTTTGAATCAAGCGAATGCAGTCGTCTCTTCGTTCTGAAGTCATGTAAGATTCGAAAAGAACATGTCGCAGCTCAAAAACGTAGTTGCACTCTTTCAAGAAATTCTGATCGTTAGAACAGATGAACATCTTCGCGATTGTCAAGTTGTCAGCGTTCGTAGAATCGTTCTTACACACTCTGATCGTCTTTGTCATGATTGTTTTCGTTGAATTCACAATTCTCAATCAGATGCTCAATCGAATTTATAGAATGTTGCAGAAAGATCAGCTGGTGGCAATGCAATATCTTTTCTCTCGAACACGTTTACGTCACATTCAGACAAACACGATGTTGAAGACTTCGTTCGTAGATTCACATTTCTGATCTCATGGCATGAAGACTCAGCTGAATCGATATTTGATGTCGTGATCAAGATCTAGCGACCAGAGTCTCAGATTTGAGCCTGTGATGAGAATGAACAGAGTCGAAAATTGAGGCTCATTGTGACTAGATTGTCTATGAGCGTATGAAAGCGTGCGAATGTTGCTCTTATCAGAATGATCATCTGAGATGTGAGCAGAGTAGCTGTCTCTTGCTGAATATCTCTTCACTGCTGATACCGGGATCCTTTGGTCATCATCGACAATGATAGCTCTTTCGTGAGAATGGGGCGCAGAACACTAGGTTCGCGAAAGAGTGAAGCGAATAGTGCGTATATCTTTGCTCTTACTCTCGTTCGCAGCTATTCGCTGTCTAGATGTTCTTGTCACTGCATTATTGTGTTCGTTAGCCAATGTTAACGTAAGTGTCTAGAGCGAGACTCAGGTCTTCAATATGATCTAAGTCTTGCTCAGAAGATCATTAAAATTGTTGATACACGTTGTCGAAGCAGTTGACAATGATCGTTAAGATGTCACGATCGCAGATCAGCAATCAACACAGCTCTGACTGCATCAGAACGTCAGAATCGATTTCAATCTTGTCATTCTGTCTGAATCAGCGTATGACTTAAGAGCTTCTTGCTTGTGAAGTTCAAAGAGATGTCTGATCTAAGCGATGACACAGTTCGTGAGCTTCGAATAAGCTGAACAGACTAGAATTCAGAATTGGTCGTTGTGATGTCTAGTCTTCAACTTATTGACGATGATGTCGGCTTCGGCTGTTAGCAGACTTCATCTAGATCACGTTTCTCATCAGCATATATCGACCCATTCTCTCTGTAGAATTCATTGTCAGAAGACGAGAAATGAGAGACAGTCGAAATTGATTCAGTCAGATTGTGCGTGAATGAATCAGCGACTTGCTGAATGTTGAGCGAGCAGATCGAGAATTACAAACCCCGTCATAACATTGTTATCACGTCGACAAAGATAATAAGATACTACGAAACAATCAAGCTGAAGAATGAGTCATACCCTTAGTCAAGTGCGTTCTCATATATCAGATAAAGTATTATACCGCTGATATAATGCTCTAGCTATTTTCGACGAGCACTTATTAATCTTTCGAATATGTACATATTAGCATCATCTCGTTCAAGAACGAGACGATCAGAGATTAGACGTTTCTGACCTCATTTCGATCGACTTTAAGAGATAAGTGACGCTTCTCATTCAAGCACATTTCGAGAAAGAGTACAGAAGACTTCAAAAAACCGTTCTAAACATACTCGTCAGCAATTCAGACAAAAAAGCAAGGTTTTCAAAGAAAATCTCTCTGCGATTATTCCCTCAATATAAAGATCGTGAAATTCGTGAACACGTCGATTACGCTATCGCAAGACACGCAGATATTCAACTCTCTCGATTCTTAAATCGAAAAGAGTTTCAAATTTATCGTGACACTTCATTTCACACATTCAGCGTCGACAAACAGATATACAACTCACAGAACTTCGTCATCGACGCGTCAGCTTCGTTCTGCTCACAGACACTCGCTCTGATACTCTCAGCACTTCGAAGAGTCTACATATAAGAATGTCGAGAAGAAGAAGAGACAATCAGACGAGAATGTACTGAGCTACGAGAAGAGATCAAGACGATACGAGTGTGCTGACTCGAACGATAAGCGACTTTCAAGAAAGTTTAACAGATCTGATTACGTGAATGATGAGAATGATCATCGTATCAGCTAGGTATGAGCTTGAGTCTTTAAAATTTCATATGATGCTCTTCGCTAATAACATGCATCTCAGACGTCTTCTACATTCACATTCAGACGCAATGCATTCTATTATTCGATTGCTCTTCTTCGAGTTTGACATGCTATACAAAATATAATCTCTTCATGCCTGCGTGATCTTCGCAAAGTCTGATTTCGTCAATTATGTGTCACGCATTTCTTAATGTTCTTGATGCTTATAGCTTCTTGAATCAGATCACAGCAGATATGTTCTTTCTTGAATAAATGCAAAACGTTCGAGAATGTCATCGCGAATGATATCGAATCATAGTTGATGATCAAATGATTATGCGTCGCGCTTTCTCACTCACTTCTGACTTCTCATTCACTTTCGACTTCTCAATCACTCTCTGACTTTCGTAATTGACTTCTGACTTTCTCAATCACTTCTGACTCTCTCATTCACTATTGACATTTCATTCACTTCTGACATTTCATTCACTTCTGACTCTTCAATTCACTTTTGACTTTCACTTCTGATTTCTAGTTTGAAAATTTGCTTATCGTCTCTTCAAATGACTACTAGCTGCTATGATGACACACAACACAAGAATGTTTCATCACTCAGATCGCATCAGACATCGAGACAAGAAGATTCTCGACAGATTCATTGCGACGAAAAACGTTATCAATCACGAGTAAGCTTTCAGCGCGAAACTCGATGAGCTTCTAGAGAAATGAAAGAGCAACGCAGTAACTGAGTTGCTGAATGTTTAATTTGAGCATAGAATGTAAACAATTCAGGCAGATAGCATGATTTAGAAAGCTAATAAGATCATATGAGAGAGTCAGAGTTGAAGAAAGTCAAAACTGAAGTCGATGAGAAGTCAGAACGAAGAAGAGTCAGAACAGAATGAAGATGAAAACTCTTAACAGAATTCGTGAGACGACAACAATAAAAAGTAACGCATCAATCGAAGATGAAAACATCACTTCACATCATCTTTCAACTATTTTCTCAGTCTTGAACAAAAATGAAACAATCGAGCGTTGCAGGCACAAAGCGAAAGCCTAGCATGTTGTCTCTGCAATCTTCGAAGCACAAGTCGTCGCAGCAAATGACTAAGCATCGAAAGACGAATCTGTCGCGCACTCTCTATTTCATGTCGAGCAAGAGATGTAAACGATCTGTCTCGTTCAGCGAACAAGATGATTCTTCGTCGAAAGAAGAATCAAAGAAACGCAAGATCGCTGAAGACGAAGAAATTCTGAGCACGTCGTCTTATCTAGCGAGCTTTCTCTCACTCGACTCTGAATACACTTCTGCTAGTCAGTATCGCGACATTCCCTCGATGAAACTGATGAAAGCATGAGAATCGATTCTTGATCAAGTTGACTGGTTCGAAGTGATGCAGAATGCAGAAGAAAGAGAAAGACTCGACATCTTTCAAAGTGTCTTTAAAAATATCGTGCAGTCTCACATTGAGAAACTGCTGAAACAAGAAGAATGTCGAAAAGACATAAACATCGAATTTAGTAAACGAGACGATGAGAATATCGATATCGAGAGCGAAAATGATAGCAGTGAGAACGATGACGCGAACGACTTTCGACATTTTGAGAACAACATCTTTCTGAAAAGCGAAGAAAGTGAATATGAGAGCGAGAATTATACAGATGACGAGAGTGATGATGAGAAAGACAGCGACAATAAGAATCAAGAGAATGACGATTGTGAGATGATTGATGATTGAGAGTCGATCTAGTCAATTGAACGACGTTGATATTGATTCTTTCAAGATATGATAATCTTTGTCGCAGATTAATTAAATAGTTGTTTATTCGTCAATGATGAAAATTATCTACTCTTACAAGGAAATTCCCAGTGATTTATAGTGCGCTGACCAGCTGCAGAGATACTCTCGATATCATCATTTATTTAGCATTAGCATTTCTGTTTCTCTTCAACATGGTCTCAATGAATTTCAAGAGCCAGTATTGATGTTCAGAAGATTCAGAAAATGCTGTTGTTTCGATGCTGAAATCGCTTCTCAACAGAAGTGACACATTCACGTTTTGTCGAGCGTTGTTTCTACACGTGATTTCTACGATCGATAATGAAGAAAGAGAAGAGAGTTAGATGAGATTAACAATAACGACTTATTTCGTACATGATTCTTGAATCAAGTCTTTTCGCCTTAGCCTTTAAGTCGCACGTTCAACAATCTCTCCTTCACGAAAGAGTCAATACAATTCGCATTCTCGTCGTTGCTGACAATAAATCTGACAGACTCTTTCTATTGAAAGGATCAGCTGAAAGAATTTTTCAGCAGTCAACGATCAACACGACTTATTCGTCAAGCAGATAGTCTAGAATGTCGTGGTCAAAAGTGCCCTCTTTTCACAGAGACTCAGAAAATCTAAGATAGCAAAATAAGCATTCAACTGTCTAGAAAAGAGATTGAAAATTTCGTCGCTGAGAGATCGTTTAGAGAGTCGATTCAAACTGAGCCAAGCTCGAATCTTGACTCTCTTGCTCATTTTGTCAGAGTCGTCTCTGTGATAAGAGCAATGAGAGAATCGTCTGAAGAGGCAATGAACACTAGCGTGAAGCTCTCAATCGACTGAGTTTTCGTCGTTGTCGAGCTTTCTTCTAATAAATTGAAAACATCTTCTGCAGACGTAGAAACAATATCATTCTGTTTTGACCAAAGATCGTAGTATTTACTCTTGACTTTCAGCAGCTCTTCCGATGATTCTTGTTCCACAATTTCATCATTCTTGATGATCAGCATGAGATCTGCGTTCATTACGATAGAAAGTCTATGTGCGACGATAAATGTAGTTCATTCTTCGATGAGTTTATCTAAGGCTTGCTGAATCGTTACTTCAGTATCAGTGTCAACACTGCTTGTTGCCTCGTCGAGAAGCATAATTTTCGAGTTCTTCAGAATCGCTCGGGCAATGATCACTCGTTGAAGTTCGTCATCAGACAGTTTAATCTCATTCTCGCCTACTTTTGTTGCGTATTCATTCGTAAAGATCATGATTTTCTCGTGAACAGCTGCGACTTTACAAGCTAATATTACCTCGTCGTCTGTTGCGTCAAGTCTGAAATATCGAATGTTCTTCAAGATAGTATCGTTAAATAGATCAGAATCTTGAGATACTACTTCGATAGATTCTCGAAGACTTGTCACTGTGATCGTTTGAATATCTTGATCGTCGATTGATATAAAACCTTGCGTAACGTTGTAGAATCGAAATAACAGTTTCAGAATAGTCGATTTTTCATCATCTGTCTCTTCAACAAGTGTCATCTTTTGATCAGATTTAACATTAAAGCTAAGATCTGTGATTACTTTCTTCTTGTCATCATAAGAGAATCTGATCTTGTTGAACGAGACGACATCTTCTTTGACTTTTAAGATCGCTTGATCATCTTTAATACTAGATGTCGTCTGAAACAACTGAAGTAATTGCTTTGCATCTATAAGATTATCTTGTAACTGACGACGTGCTTGAGCGAAGAACGAAAAAGAATCTAAGATCGATCAAATCAGTTATTAATTCATCAGAAAGCTCAGTAGCGCAATGATTAAAAGCAAACGAGCAAGAAAGATAGTCAATGATCTGAGTGTTCACGCGATCAAGAGATCAGATTTTCACAAGCCGATATCTCAAATAGCAATGTCGTTGGAAAGTCATGCAGAGAACGCTCAAGTGAAAGACTTATCAGTAAATTGAACTCAATAAGTGATCAAGGTTGCGAAATTCTCAACCGATTTTCCGCCGCCTCTGACTTGATAAGCCGCGATTAAGCATGCATCAAACAAGTCAATCTTCATAATCACGCTTTGAACTGTTCAGACGAGGTAATAAACAACGTACATCTTTCGTTGAGATTGCATGTATTGCTCGATAACAGTAGTATATCGCTTCAGCTCGTAGATCGAACGATTAAAGTACATCACAGTAGTTCAGCTGTCAACAGAATCATACATGATCTGAGCTTCTTTTTTGACAATCTCTGTGTTTCTACGTCGATACTCGCTTTGCTCTGCGCTGTAGCATGTGACGATTCATAAAAAGACAATTGTCATGACAGCGACAGTTAAGATCATGTAAGAATCGAATAGATAGTAAATATAGATGTAAGTCACGATCAGATCAACGAGCGTTGAAAAAGTCTTGAACAGTATTGTCTCTAAAAGATCGTTGACAGAGCTGCTCTGTTCGATCGATTTGTATAATTCTTCAGATTGCTTGTTGTCATGAAAATCACATGACATATTCATAATGTGGTTGAAAGAAGTCGTCTTGATGAATTTGTATGTGTATTGTTCGACGAGAAGTCATAGTCAGCTTTTGATTAATGAAATATCAACGTTAGACGAAGCCGTAAGGAGCGCGATGTAAAGCTCGATCGTCATAAGTGAAATTCGATCTTGAGAGATTCTCAAAGCATTTATCACGATCTCTAGTTGATATGATATAAGTATATTCAATGCTCGGATACAGATCAAGCAGATCATCACGTCTAGAACGTTTATTTGAAGTCTTCGATTTGAATTAAATGATCAGACATATGAAAGGAAAATGAAGAACTCGCGAGCATAGATGAATCAATTTTCATTTGTCTTCAGACGCTTTTTGATGTCTTTTAGTCGCTTCTTCTCCTTCTTTCAATTCTCGGCTTCAAGTTTCAAATCGACATCGTCAGAAGACGACTTTTCAATCGTCGTTGATTCATATGTCGTATTGCAAAGATCGACATGCTCATTAGACTGATCGATGTTGATAAGTAGTGAAGTATGTTCTTCGCTAATCGAGATTTCATTCTGAAGAGCTGCAAGTAAGATGAGATTCAGTAGTCGAGAAATCTGAATGTCGAGCAGAGTGTAGTCAAAGAAATTTGATGATCGACAGATCGTTAAGAAGAGACTGAAAAGAATGATCTCAAGAATAAGAGCAAGCAGTCATGATTCATAATAAGAGTATCACACGAGATGTTTAGAATCTGCGAGAAACATGATAAGGATCAGTCAAATCAGAACAGAGAAGATGACGTAGATCTAGAAAACTCAGTTTTCAGCAATTTCGAGTAGTGAGTTTAGACAGCTGTCTAGCGTGAATACTCACATTGCTGTCAGTAGTAGATCTGCGTGGTTGACTGTTGAAAGTGTCAAATACAAGCATAGAGACTTCTTCAAGATACGTTATCATGATAGAGAGCACAACGTAGATAGCGAGATTTCGTGATTTCTTCTCATCGAGTCGTTTGAGAGACTGTAGAGTGCAAATACTAACGATTGTAGCGACGAGATAGTAGAGTAAGATCAGCGAGAGAGCTGTGTAGTGAAGAATTCGATTTGCATACTGCATCTGCTGAATCGAATTCATACTTGTCGTGACAGTATTCTGCTCGTGACGAGTACTTGAAATCTCAGTATGCGAATTTGAGTTGAGACAGTGACAAGTAAATACGAATGATTAGTGAACTCTTAACACGACAGTGTGTGATGCAGTGATTCTGATTGATTGCTAAGACTTGAATATAGACAGTGTCGTAAGTCAAAGCTTGTGATAAGCAGTTGAGTAGTTCTGAAAAGAAAAAAGTAAAAAAGCAGATCGAGTGTAGTGACACATTGCATCTCGACGAATCATGAGTATGAGTGACTAGATTCTGATATCAGTCATCTTTTACTAAAATGCTAGTAGTAGTCATATGACTCGCTATCATGAACATCTGATACAATAAGTGAGAGATGCTGCATGCGTTCGGATTGTCTCGATTATCATGATCAATACCATCATAAAGCACGTTCGACATGATGTCACGATCCTAGCCTTGCCAGGCTCAGCCTTCTAGCCCTGCCAGACCTACCCTCGCTCCGTCACCTTGACTAGTCCCTATCGGGCCTAGCGTCGGCTAAGGGACGCACATATGTAGCCAGCTTC
>JAABUY010001517.1_pt1 | contig 30828 bp, 31 predicted proteins | sample 5560271 | NCBI WGS metagenome assembly JAABUY01 (sample SAMN10711886, study PRJNA513374) | rock metagenome | isolation source: Antarctica rocks | place: Antarctica: Victoria Land, University Valley | reverse complement strand
GTTTCTCGACAACAATTCTCTTTACTCAAGAATGACTGTCGAGAAAGAAGAATGAGAAGCAATCAATACTGAACATGAGCGAATAGATTGAGAAAGAAGAAACATAGCTGAAGTCAGAAGAATCATGTCGACAAGTAGATGAGATCAGAAGCTGTTAGATATTTGAACTTCAGAGAAAAACTCATCACTATACAGAGTGAATATCAAATGACTATATCAAGCGCAGAGCAAGCAGCAAGACGCAGGAAACATATACGGAAATAAAGAGCTACGTGGAATTGAGCTTCAAGCGATCTACTAACAAGTAGAGCTGATACTTTATCGTGCTCCATCCAATTCGTCGAAAATCCGGTCAGCCTCAGCGTCTGCGTGGCTAGGCCCAAAAGAGCAACGTCAACAGACCAAACCTATCCAACAGTAACTGTAACTAGAAACTGACTTTGACATCTTGAATATTAATTCAAAGTTTGATGTCATATTACTTAAAATAGAAAAATCATAAAAGAAATCATCAAGAACAATTATGATTATGATTTAAAACTTTAAATCGCTCTGACTACTACACGTCTGCAAAGAGCGTCATGAAGTCAGTTTGAAGATATTCACGAAATTCAAGGATTTTCAATTGCACATAGCAATTCACAATTGAAGAAAGCATGATCTCATCGGACAGTATTACATGCTTCTGATTTCAGGCACCACACATAGTGCCACTTCCGCCACTTTCTCTCACCACGAACTTCATCGACATAAAGTCAATGAAGACTAAAGAAAAACAGCCAAAGAGCACCTTCTCGCCACGACCAAATTCATTTCCTTTTCCGCAGTGTTCGTTCTCTTAAGTCGATCAAGCATAACTATTTTTTTTGGCTAAATTCGAGAAATCCGGATCTGCGTCAGAATTAGCCATCTCAGACTTGGTGAAGCTTGAAAGTCTGCTTGATCTGCTAGATCGTGAACGAGAAGAGACAGAAAGAAGCATATATCTAATTCTCAACTTGGATGCGAGTAAATCGAGCCTTTGTTCCAATTTCACTTTCGTGGTGTGCAACGATGCGTTCAGGATAAATGGCTTGATCCAGCAACTTTTAAGAGAGACGCTTGCCAGGGGTCGTAGGAAATGCTCGAGGACATCAAACATTGATGAACGCTGAGAGCATGGGCGCGATATCCTTGCTGATCTTCCAAGGGCTGTGACATTTGATCTTGCGAGATACATAGGGTTGTTGACTCCAAGCCTGAACGAATTCCATGTGAAAGAAGACCCGGGGCTTGGGGGAAGACAAAAGCCATTGAGCGAAGAGACTGAGGCGGCGAGATAGCGTCGGAGAGACGAACAATGAAAGCCTCACACATCATGATATTTGGAGCCGTGTTTCTGATGTACCTGCGTTTAACGAACACATAACGGCGAGGATGTTGCTCTTCCCCGCAGGACTTGACACCTCTCGTCTGTCTCATTACCAAACTGCCAGGATTGAATGCCTGCAAACAAGCGTACCTTGCTATCAATATCGAATTGGCTCACGAAGACGCTGCACTTCGGCCTTTGGCGTTCGCTTTGGTTGTGGGATATCGGCATCTACTCGATGAAACGATGGTCGGTATGTTTTATTGTCTCGATATGGTGGGGAAAGAACCTTTGAAGAAGGCAAGATTAGGAATGATACGGGGTCATCAATCTTATAAAGGACAAAGTAGTAAGGACACAGTCTTGGTAACCACGCCCAAGTACATTTGATAATTCTTTGAAAGGAAAGAGCGATTTGTGCATCGGATCGAACAAAACCCCTTTAGGATTAATACTGGGGAGTGTATCATTCTAGATTGACTAGACGTTCGATCTGTTCGCTTGACTCGACAGAATTCAATTACTACTTCTCGCGCGAACATATTCAAGACAGAAGAAGTTTGCGTTAACAAGTTACAAAAACCTGATCATTAATGTCAGAGAATTTCGATCCTCAAGTTCAAGGATAATTCTTAAAAAGACAAACAAGATCTCTCGAGAATTCAGCATCATAATTTTAATCAAAACTATATGAAATTGTCTGCCACAATGCTATGATGGCTTCGCTAAAAGGAAAATGAAAAGGACAATAACTGAGATTGTGATTTTGTGACTGATGGATTGCACGAATAGAAGAGACCAATGTCAATGCCACCGATTACCAATAGATCTCGGCAGCTAGGCGGGGAACAGGGGGATGAATAGGCGGTCCTCCCTCCTGTTTCTGCCCTTCATCCCTTGAGATTCAGCCAGAACGTTCAAACGGAGTCGATGCCCGATAGCAGCTTGATAAGGACTTGACGGCGGCGCAGCGGCTTTTGGGGCGTTTGGGGGGCAAGAAGAAGCCCAACCCACTTGATGTCACCAAGTTGATTTTGAAAGAGGCCATCACGGCCAACAAGACCTTCAGGGGTATGCTTGACGCATATCGCTTCTCTCTACAACTCCCTCCTCTCGAACCATCTGCCGCCCGTCCTTCAGTGGACCTCGAGATGGATGGAGAGGCTGCGGAAGAGCCGGATGAACGGTGATTGGGGTGTCGGGTCCGCTTTGGTGATGTTTTGCCTTGAGTGTGTGGTTGTTCCGATGCGATTGCGTTGGTTGATGTGTTCTTGCGTTTTGCCTGCGTTTGGGGTAGGTTGTGACCTTGTGGTGTGTCTATTCCGCTTTGCGTTGTTTTGCTATATCCGTCAATTGGAGGAATTGAAGAAGGCCGGTGATGCCGATCCTATGACAGCTTTTGGAAAATTTCGCTACGCAATTCGCTACTTTCAATACTGCCAAAGAACGACAAATTCCGAATCCGCGTGATTCAGCTTTCGTGGCAGTCCTTTCAAAGGGTGAGAGTTAATGGAAATCAAAATTGAAAAAAAACTCGTCAATATCTTCAAAAATGAACGATCATATACCAAATCCAGCCAGCTAACAAGGTCTTCGAATAACACGCTTCGGCCAGCTTCGGGCCCACGACGATGACGTCACTCAGCAGAACCTCAAAGGCTGATGGTTCCCTTCCTACGTTGCTTAGAAGTGTTACTCAAGTGTTAAATCAATGCCTCATTGAAGCGATCAATGAGCAATTGAAGATTTCTCTACAAGCAAGCTTAGCTTGATATATTAACTATCTGCAGAAGCTTCATCTGCACTATATCTTCGACTCTGTACGAATCTTTCATCTTTACTTTCACGAAATTCGCATTATAAAAGAAATCAATGATTCTGATAACAGTGATACAGTGCTGAAGATGAATTGATTCAAAACACATAATAATGTTCATTCGTTTGACAAGAGGCTGGCAACGAGATTCATCTGTACGTGATGTTGACTACGAACCTTTTGATTCTATTCTGTTTCGAATAGAAGTCAGAAGAGTCAAGAGATCTCAATTCGACGCAGTTTGAACGATGTTAGAACGTTGCGTGATCAGAAAAGTCGTCGTGCAGAGTTTTCACCCACGCGACAACATTCTCTCTAACAGTCACAATCGATCTACGAAGAAGATTAATGACATGTCGATGTCAGTAAGAGATGAAGAGATACTACTAGTGAAAAAGACAATTCAGATAAAGAGTCTGCGAGTTGTGACTACAAGTGATCGAAGAATTTGCGATTCGTCGACTGCGTCGATATCGAAACGTCTTCATCACATCGACAGTGTCGTCAAGTAATTGATGAAAAGATATCAGATAGAATAGTCGTTTTAGATGATGAGTCTGAGAGTCGTGACTACAGTGTTCGAAGAAGTAGTGACTCGTCAATCACGCTGATATACTGAGAGAGCTTGAACTCACCTTCTTTACTTGACGTCAGATCATACATCTATCTACGTGAAAAATCGAGAGCTCATGAGAACGATCAGAATGCATCTCTACTATCGATCAGCTAAGCATCGAACGATTGCGATCGCACGTCTATACTAACAATCTATTCAACGTCTACGTGACACAAGTCAAATCAAGAGAAGAAAAGAGTTATTCAATACAATCACACTCTATCTCTTCATCGTGCGCGTCTCTCTTTCATCACACATTTCTCTGCTCAATGAATGACAATTATTGAGCAAGAGAACACAGTTTCTGCGTTACAATCACGAGCATCACGAATGCAAAGAAACGTCTTTCGTCTTCGAATCGAGAATCGAATCGAAACATCATTGTATAGAATATCGTCAATGAAGAGCAGAGCAAAGACGATGCGTCATAATCAAACAGCACAGACACTCTCATCAAGAGTTTACTCGAGCGTCACGTGCTGAATAGAAGCTATAGATTCATTACTGATAATATAGTGTCAATTTTATTGTTTCGACGACGTGAAGTCGTCGTGTAGTCGGCGAGCGATTTTCTCCCTCAGAGGATTTTGTTCGTTTGATACACATAGCATAGTTTCCCTCATAGGTCGAACTTAAACCGATGTCACAAGAGTGTATGAATTCAAATCAAATCAAATCAAATCAAATCGTTTGACAAGATGAGATTAATAGCATTAAGTGAATATAAATCTTTTACGCGAAATAATCGTTCGAAGACGACTCGATCAGCTCACTTTTCACTACTCATTTTTCTTTCATTCTCTGCATTCTAACACGTACGCTCTTCTTCAGTCTAACATGTTTGCTCTTTTAATCTGAACTTCGAATTCAATTCATCATGATCAATTCACACGTGAGAGCGACTGATCTCGATTCAAACCTAGAGTGATCTGCGTCTCAGACAAATGAGCTCGCTGTGTTAAATGTCTTGAAATAATGATAAGACGAACGTCGAAGTCTGAAAGACGACAACCGCTTCTGTTTTGACCTCTTCGGCCGATGTCAAGAAACCAAAGAAGGTCGCCGCCCCAAGGCTCCGTAACCCTGCCGCCAAATCTGTGGTTGATGACCGCAAGCCCGCCGTTAAGGCATCGCGTCGGCCTAGACGTTCTGCTACGGTCGTCGAATCCTTAACCTGGTTTGAAAGACTTATCTTCGAACTCTCTTCCCATCACAAAATGAACATACACCTTCTCATTAACCCGAAGTATCTTTCAATTCTGGGGAAACTTAGTACGAAAGCTTAGCGTAACCTTGATCATAATCTAACAAAACGTCTGAATGCTTGACACAGTCGCAAGGTTGACCCCATCGTCAAGCCTACGCACACGGGTTACAAGATCAAGAATGCCACTCATCGACTTCGCCAAGCAACGAGCAATTCTGCATTGGGTTTGCTAGCACTCGAGAATGACGTCACTTTTGTGACATATTTTGTAAGCAGCTTATTCGTTATTCCTCACCGCCGTTTACTCGTAACTTACCCTTCTCGATAAACCATAACACTGACTCGAAAATAGTGGTTGAAATACCAGAAGAATCTCTTCGTGAGTTGAGTGCACTCGAGATTAAATTTGATGAAGCGTGATGCTTTGATAGGTGATTTTCAAGAGCTGGTCGATGATGAAGGGAAACAGCGACTTGCCAACAGATGATACTGATCATCACGTAAATCTTTCTCATTACTTGTTATTTTTCTGCATTTTAAATGATTGTTCTGTGACATCAGCATCACATGATTTCTCTTTCTTCTGTTTTTAACTTTAATTACATCTCTTCACTCTTGAAAAGCTCATGAACTCAAAGCTATGTCAAACGAGCATTTGACACCTGCGGGTACAAGGCATTTCAAGAAACGTCTGAACAATGCGGTCAGGATGATCCAAGCTTAGGATATGCCAGAGTGTTCTTAGGTTCACAAAGCAGTAGTTCCGCTATTTCGCGAGACTCTATTGCAAGACAATGAATACGCTGTATTTGCAACAAAGCTCATGCCGTGAGCGAAGAATAATATAAACTGAATGTCTTTGATTGAAGAAATAGGAAATCCAGCGGCGTATTGTATGACGTGAAAAGGTAGGATCAAACACTACTGAGTCGGTGTGACCGCACAGCCCAATACCATAGAAATTATCTAGTGACCAAAACCAGAATTTGAGATACGCTACACTGTCTTCGAACCTTGAAGGAAGTGTGTATTTATAACTGACAGCAAGACCGAAGCTAGTCGTCAAAGACCCGTTGACAGCAATTTCGCCATGGTGTGAAGGAGAATAAAATACGCAAATCCTTCGTAATCAGACGCGCTTTCGACGGCCTTTGACATGAACAAAACAAATATTGCTCGAACTCCTGCTCATCGAGTCCATGATAAGATGTGCAGCATCCTGTATACAGGCTGTCAAGATCTCAACGCTTATTCCTTATATGTGGGCCAGAGCGTCTAGATTGCCGAAAGGATAACGAGCGACGACACGTCATTGCTTCAAATAAGATATCTGAGTTTGCACTACCATTTCTGGGAGTTCAGTGACACCGTGGACGTCTCACCAAGTCGCGCTTTGCGTTTTCCGAACGGTACCAGCACCAAACATGACCATTTTGTTCTTAGAAGGGGACACACAGTATTGTGCAGATTTCAGACGAACGGACAGATCTTTCGAGCGGCTTCAAGGTCTTTATTTGCTGGATAGTGGGTTATCTCTGCCCCTTTCCACTCACCACCCATGAGCTCCCCATGTGCCCTTCCGCCTTCGGTTTGAACAGAACCCCTCATTACCTATAATGTTTTCAAACTTGTTATGGTTAAAAGTCCCAACAGTCGAACACGTTTAGCAGAACCACCCGAGACATTCGTGGCTGGATTTGCATTTTTCGATTTTCCAAGCCGAGGAACGACGTATGTTGGTCAAGCAGCCTTCAACCATTTAACCACGAAATGCCAAGATTCTTGCAATCGACAACGACAAGAGTAGGGACACAAATCCACCGGGACAGAGATCGTGGCCATCAGAGGCACTTAGACAATCATATTACGGATGGACCATTGCACCAAAGTTTCTCCCTAGACGAACACAACCCTAAGACGTACAATTTGGGGACCAATAATGTTAAGATGGACGTTTTGCAAGGAATATCCATCATGGAAGAAGTAAATGGTCTCGAATTTTGAAAAATGGACCCATAATACCTCGCATCCGCGGGCACAATATTGTCAGGTTTCTCGAGAATTGGTGGCAGAGAACGAGGGGGTCTCACTGTCAAACCTGAAGATCATTGGGTGGCATTGCGTGATCAGCCGCTCAGTAAAGAATGCAGTTCAATGCACCGCACTACCATCGACGTACATTGACAAAGGCGACCTGGGCTATCGTTTAGACTGTACACTGAGCTAAATGATAGCTTCTATGCTTTACCGGGTAGAACCTAACGGGTTTCGACTTCAAGTTGGTTCGGTTCCTAGCTCTCAGGAAGATATGCGTTGGAAAGCTCGATCTTCACGTTAGATGCCCTCATTTCCACCATCTGGACCACAGGTGCTGGTGATGGTCAATGTCGCATAGCTAAGAATATCGCGCAAAGCCAGACCAGCTGTGCTCAACAGCCAGGCATGTGTTTGAAGACTCCAAGAATAAGTAGAAGCAATGAAAACTCACTTCGAAGTGGCATCGTTCAGCAAGCAAAGGAGGACAACCAACTAAAAAGGTATACCTAGAAAACGCGTCGAAGTTACCGGACTTTTAGCGTATGCAGAAAGGTTTAGAATCCTTGGCATTCGTTTTCGCTCTGCCCCACGATGATCCGTTTGTATGAGGAATTTGAAAATCAACCCCATCGCCCCTCAATTGCCCGAAATTGAAGCTATTCAGACCTCTTTGTTTGTTGACGTTCCTGACGTTCTTGTAACCGACCGTTTTTATTCGAAATGCCTCAACGCCGGAGTCAAAATCTACCTCTAGATGATCTTCTCACCCTCTCTAGAGCATCCGGAAGGCGTAGAAAACCGACGACTCGAGCTGAACAGCCGAAGACCACTGATCGAGCTGGCTCTCCCGATCGAGCTGCCCTCTTCGATCGAGCTGTCTCTCCCGATCGTCGTCGTAGACGAGCTCTCATTTCATTGAATGTAGATGACTCTCGATTGTCTTCAACTTCTGAGCTGTCTTCAACTTCTTGACAATTCTCGTCTTCTGAATCTCAGTTGTCTTCACTTTCTTGACGATCTGAATCTTCTTCACTAAGACGTTCATGATCTGATTCACTCTCATCATTGTCACGTTCTAAATATTGAGAGAATGAACTCGATCTTTCTAAGAATAAAGCTGAAAGATCAATAGCTTTTTCAGCTGCAGAAATTGCTGCGTGTGCAAAGCATCAAAAAGAACAACAGAATTTTGTGAAGAGACTTTATGATAAACAGAAATAGATGAGCATGATGAACAAGAGACTATATGTCGTCGTCATCTGAATCGTCAGACTAGAAAAGAGACAGATGAGTTGTTTATCTCTGAGCTTAAAGTTATGAACTTTGAAGATCGAATTGATGATTCTATGCTGTTTATATCAGTTTGTCTTCATGTAAATTGAAGACTTGAGTAATCTAGTCACATTGCTCAAATGCTGACTTCAAAGTTTCAGATCTGAAGCTTTGAAGAGATCTTAAATAAAATTATTAAGCTCAAAGATGATGATATCAAGAGCTGAATTATTACTAATTGAATGATTATCATCAAAGTTAATAGATCAAAAGTCATTTGAAAGCAGCAGTTTATTAATGACTTTAATGAGTTAGAATGAGAGAAAATCTTGCTCGCTTTGACTGAAAAGAGAGCTACTGACTATACAATCAAGATAGAGATCAACGCAAAGATTGAAAAGTTTATTTGTAAAAAATCTGCTGAGATTGTTTCTGAAGATTCTGATGTTGATGAGAAATCTCGTCAAAGATGCATTTGCATCGATCAACTTCTGAATCGAGTTTGAATCAAAGCAGAAACACTTGTTAACATCAACAATTTTGATAAAGCATTGCTAAATCATTAACAGTGCAATGATGAACATTGTAGAAATCAGAATAACTTCTGTTTCGTGAATTTTGCAAACAAGCACTATAATATGAATCACACTCAGCAGTCTTTATGAGATAAAATAATATTTAACGATGAAGCAAACATCAGCATTGAGTGATCTTTTATCTTTTTATATAACTTTTGAAGTGATAAACAGAGCTCTGTTATCTCGCTGTCTTGTTGATCAGATCTGCATGAGAAAAGATTGAATGTTAAAGCAGAGTGAGTGAAAAAGAAAGATTTTATGACGAGATTTACTGTTATGAATCTGCATAGAGCGAATCATATGAGTGTATTCTAACTAGAAGTTCAAAGCTAAAGAAGAAGAAAGATGAAACACGTCGTGAGTTTTACTCACAAAGGCACGCTAGGCCGCTAGCGTGTCAACATCAGCTCTATACTAGTCTATGATAGTCTAACATGATCTATATTAGACTAATTCGAAGTGCATGCTCGCAACATTATCTTCTCTCTTCATTTAGCAATGTTCTCATTGCTGCAGTTCGATCGATCTTTCTTTTGATTTCTATCTTGATTTATTTGAATATCATTCATGAAAGTCATTTACGATCTTCTGACATCTCTCGAACTCATTTTCATCGACGTTGTATCAATGTAGATCGACGTCGTATTCTTTTCAATTGACACGATATTGTAATCGTCGTCTGTAGTGCCTGAAGTTCAGTATGTTCTTCACTTTTCATTCATTTTCATCATTCATCACTATAAAATCAGACGACTCATTTCGTTGTTCTTTCAGAGAATTCTTCGAATTCAGTCGCAGCAGATTCGAAACGAACTTTGAATGAATCTTCATTGTCGATTACAATTTCAGTCGATATGCATGTTCGATCTCAGTCAGAATCTTGAAAGATTCTAGCATCTTATCGTCTAGTTTCTTTGACGATCTTGCGATCATAATGTTTCTAGAATCTAGAAACATCATGTCATCTATCTTATAGATCATTTTCTTTCGATGCTTATCAGTTTGTTTCTTCATTGTGACTCTGACTCTTGCTAATGCTTGTTTGATCAACGCTAGTGATCGTTTCATGTGTTTGAATATATTCTCTGCTTTATCTGCTTCGATTCTTGCTCGAGTGATTTCATATTCAGTTGAATTCGAATCAAAGCTCATGTGAGAGTGAAAGCTTTTATTCAGAAAGAACGTCAACTGTTCAATTAACGATGAAATAGCGTTGTTATCAACGAATTCAGTCATAAATAATCAGGCGAACCAATCATCTTGCATATACGAGCAGTAGATTCGTAGATATCGTTTCACATTCTGATTCGCTCTTTTCGTTTGATCATCGATCTGCAAATGATAGTTGATAGATAGTTTCATCTTGATGTCGAGTCTCAGACATAGAGACTTTCAGACAATCGATATGAATTGAGAATCGCGATCGAATACTATTGATCTCGATAGTTCATGAGTTCTGAAGACTCATATCAACAGCAGCTTAACTGTTTGTTCTGCAAAGATTTCTTCGTCATCTGATCAACACGATATATAGTGTCGTTTCTTAGACAATCGATCTATGACTGTCAGAATCGCGTTGCTTTCATCACTTTCTGATAGATCGATAATGAAGTTCAAGAATATGTTCTGTCATCGTTGTTCAAGTATGAGCAATGACTTCAGCAGTTCATTGATTCAATCTCTTGATGCTTTTGACCTACGACAAACGTAACAGTTTCGAATGTAGCGTTTGATCGTCGTTCTTATCTTCGACCAGCAATATGATCGTCTCAACAAGTCTAATGTTCGATTCATGTCAGAATGATCACTGATCGAAAGATCATGTGCTTTTCTTATTAATCGAATGATCATTGACTGAGAAATTCATAGTCTATCATCTTTTCAGAGTACTTCATCAAGTACTCTGCAGTTGTTCAGATCAATATCTTGACAAGTTCTTCTGTTTTGTTTCATGACTGCTCGAATATCAATACATAGTTGATTCGTTCGATTTTCAACTATAGTCTGATTCTGAATAGAAATCACTTCTTCGATCGAATCTTCATTAGCTTTTGATTCTTGTTTCGACTCTGAATCAGATCTGAGCAAGATCTGAGTCAGATTTCTGATCATTTTCTTGATCAGCTTCTATTGACTGCAATTCAAACTTGCTTTCTAACAATAGCATCTGATGCTGATATAGCTTTCGATCATCGTTTGTCTCAATCGACTTGACGTCTGACATTCTGATCAGCGCGTCTACTTTCAGATTCTGTTTTCCTGATTGATATATGATCTTGAAATTATATTCAGATAACTTCTCAGTTCATCTAGTCTGTCGTTGAGTCAGTTCTTTGATAATCATGAAGTAATTTAAATTCAGATGATCGATGAAGATCTTGATCAAAATATCTGTACATTTCAATTCAAAGCGTCAGTGCTTCAAGCAGCGAATAATGATCAGCAGTTCTTTGTCATAGATCTCGTAGTTGCATTCTGCAAGAATCATGTTCTTGCTGTAGAAGATCACTGAATGTAGAATGTCTTCATCGTCATACTGAGATAATACTTCGCTATTGACATAGTTCAAGAAGTCAGTTTTCAGAATAGCTTCTCTGATTGAGTCAAAATGCTTCAGAACGAGAACTGTCATCATCTGTTGCTTTAGTTCTTTAAAGATCGTCTGACAGATCTCTGTTCATTCAAAAAGATGATCTTTTCAAGTCAGCTTTATCATGAGTCGAACGATCTTTGAGAAGTTCTTTATGAATCGTCGATAGAAATTGCAGAAGTCAATGAAGATCTGCACATGAGTCAACGATCGTGACACTTTTCAGCTTCAAATCACATCTACTTTTCGAGAATTCATTCGTAGATCATTGATGAATATCAGTAGTTCAAGAAACGAGATTTTCTGAATCTTGAATTCACACTTGTTTATGTCTATCTGTAGATCGACTTCACGAAGCTTGTCTAGCACTTCTTTCACGTGAGTTCTATGTTCTTTCAATGTCTTACTGTAGATGAGAATATCATTCAAGTATGTCTGAAAGAATTTATGCAGACATTCAAACAACACATTGTTGATATAATGCTGAAAGAACGCAGATTCATTGATCAATTTGAAAAGCATTACTCTATACTTGTAGACGTCGAAGAAAGTAACAAAAGTAGTTAAATTCTCGCTTTCTGAACTCATGCGCAGTTTATTGAACGCGATGATTATGTCGAGTTGAGTCAGATACTTACTGTCTTGAATTCAAGCTAGTACTTCGTCTATCAAGAGTATTGAATAACAATTTCTTTTGATCAGAGCATTCAGTTTTTGATAGTTCATGCAAAAGCGAAGACTATCATCTTTCTTTTCGACAAATAGTATTGACGAAGCAAAAGAAGCTTTGCTGAGTGTGATGAACTTCTTCTTCAAATTTTCTTCTAGATACTCTTTGATCTTCTGCAGCTTGTGACTCGACATAAAATACAATTGACTTCTAGAAGATTGATTCTCATCTTCTAATTCAATCTTATGATCGTATGATCGATGCAAGAGCAACTATGTTGTCTTTTCTCTATCAAAAACGTTCAGAAAGTCGTGATAAACTATTGAAAGCTTCTTCTTCAGTTCATTTAATGACATGACAAATGTCATTTCATTCAGTTTCGTGAAATCTTCGACTGAGCTAGCTTGAAGCGCTTTATTGATTTCACTAATGATCAATGTGAAGATCTTGACATTCTTATTCTTGACTAGAGTTCGATATGCAGCGACTTCAATCATGACAATATTGATGAATCTTTTTTTCTCAGTTGACTGAAAGAGACGAAGTTGATCGAGATCAACTTGAATGCTTTGCTTTCATATGAGTACAGGTTTAATGAATCGAACAGATTCAATGAACTGATTCACTAGTTTCTGATTCGTGAATCGCTTCAAGATGATTGTTGACGTAATCATCAAGTTTAAGTTCTTTCGTTTCATTTTGCAAATTTCACTTGACTCAGATCTGTGAAATGCTGATTGACTGCTTACTTTCAAAACAACAGATTTCGATGTTCGAATCTTCAACGATGATATTAATCGATCGTTTGCAGAATTTATCAAAATTTGATTTCTTTTCAATCAGAGATTTTCAATGATTATCTTGTGCTGATCTAGACGAGTTATCAATAGAAGCATCATTTCATTCTTGTGTTCTTGTATCATGATCAATGTATACAGAGCGTGTGTAATTGACTTTCAATCAGAAATTTCATCATACAATCAAATCAACTTTGATTTTGACAGCGATATTGACTGAATATCAAAGCGTTCACATAGCTCTGACATCAAAGATTCATCAATAAAAGTCATGTCAGTGACTTCAGTATCTATCAGAGCGAGAAACCTGAATATCTTTTCTAGACTACTCAAGATGACATCAACAGTGAACGACTTGAAATCAAATGAATCATTAGACATGCTGATGAAACAGAATATGAGTATATCATCTTCAGTCACTACTTTGATGAGAGCAGATCGTTTTTTGAATTCGTAGCGATCTCGTGCACTTGAGTCGTCTCAAGACAGTCATATGCTCTATGTTCTGACTTCTTGCATTTGAAGCAGAGTTCTTTCTTAAACAACTCTTTCTGAATAGAATTGAGCTTCGATCTTCTGAGTTTCTTTCACGAAGAAACTGATGACGTGAGTCGAGTAGTCAATGTGCTGACGACAGAGCGAGCAGCTTGAGTAACTGATGCTTTGACGACTGATCGAACATTCAATTCAGTCAATCTAACATCGACTTGCATGCAGATGTCGACAAACTCGTTCAAGTTCGTGATTCGTTCGTTGAGCGTTACTCGCTGAAGATCTGAGCTGATCTTATGCTGAAGATCATCTAGTAAAGTCTCGTTATTGTACTCTAGTTCTGCACTAAATCTCTGAAATTTCATTCAAAATTCATGAAAGAAGATCTTGTTCTGATACAGCTTCAAGTACTGATGTTGAGTCGTGTGATGATGATTGAGATCGTTGTACATTTTATTAATCATCGATAGTACTTCTTCGACTTCTAGAAACGAGTTCAAGAAGGTATTTCACATGCGAGATGCAATATGTTTGATCGCAGCTTCACTGACTCGACTTTCGATATATGCAATCTTCAACTCTTCGATAGAAAAATGATTCTTGTTTGTCTTCAGCTTGTTTTGCATTCAAGACAGTCAATTGTCTACATTCTGCAACGAATCTTCAAACAGTGAAGAATTCGATAACTTGATTGACTTCGAGAATCGATCTTCAGAGATTGAAGTGCTTTGTCGACTTGATGCAGCTTCTAAATGATGTATAATCACGTTCTTGTTTCTATTCTCTTTCTGCAGACACGTTTGTGCAATCTTCAACGTGATGTTTGTCTCGTTGACATCTTCTAACATCTGAATCATGTCATTGTGAATCTCGATTTCAATGTCGTGCTGTTGACACATGTACTTGATAAAGACAACGATGTCGTCTACTTCATGAGCACTTATTCAAGCATTCAGTTCAGTGTTGATGCTGATATTGATCATTTCATGATCAAAGAGCAACGCGTTCGTGTTCTCTTCTTCTGTATTCGACGACGCATTCGTGTCTTCTTCTTCTGATGCTGTTCGATTCTGTGATAGAAGTGATTCTCTTCTAACATTTCAAAAGTCGTAGCGAGCAATGCTCACTGATTCTGATTCTGTGCTTCTAATCATTGTATGAGTAGAAAATTGCTGATCGAGATTCTGATGTTACTCTATCAAACTTTCTGAGTTCAAGCAACGACTAGTACTCTATCGAACTTTCTGAGTTCAAGTACTGCTGAAATTTCTGATTTCTGATGACGAGCTCAATAAAGAGTTAATCAAGAACAACGCGTTCGTGTTTTTTGATTCTGATTCTACCGAAATTTCTGGTTTCAAATCAAGATTCTTCTTTAGAAATTTCTGATTTCTATCAAGCTTTCTGAGCTCGAGTTCTGATTCTGCTGTCAAAATTTCTGGGTTCGACTTCTGATTTGAGTTGTGTAGCTTGTTTTTATATCGTCTACACGTCGATAGCAAGATTAATGAGCTTTGAACTAATGTTATGAGTCTGCATAGAGCGAATCATATGAGTGTATTCTAACTAGAAGTTCAAAGCTAAAGAAGAAGAAAGATGAAACACGTCGTGAGTTTTACTCACGAAGGCACGCTAGATCGCTAGCGTGTCAACATCAGCTCTATACTAGTCTATGATAGTCTAACATGATCTATGTTAGACTAACTCAAAGTGCACGCTCGCAACATTTACAAGATTCAATGAACAGCAAATGAAAATGCAAATGAGTGAGACAATGATCAATCAGATAGAATGAATAAACTTGCATCAGAAAGCTTCAGAATCTCATTCATCATCATCTTAAAAATTTTCTCTTTTGCAATAATCATCATGACAACAATCATTTATCTATTCTTTCTATCAGTTGTCTTATCAATCATGACAGCAGTCTTCACAGTCTTTCTTGTGACAGCAGTCTTCACAGTCTTTCTCATGACAACAGTCTTTACAATCTTCTTCGTGACAACAGTCTTTGCAGTCTATTCAATGACAGCAATCTTCATCATCTCAATTTACTTCTTCTTCTTCTTTTTTTTCTTCTTCTTCTTCTTCTTTATCATTTCAGTCTGCAATTGCAGCTCAGTGATCAAGTCTCATTGAAGAGTCAGAAAAGATGAAAAAGATATTTAATCAGTTCTTCATCTAAAAGATAAACAAGATCTCACGTCAAACAATTAAACAAAAGCTCGCAGAGATGAAATTCATAGTGAATGCTCAGATGTGATCTACAAATGATTTAAAAGATATGACAGGTTCAACGTCTGCTATCTATCAAACTGCTATACAAGTAGAGATGTCAGATGAAATGACTCATGCATTTAAGAAAAATCTGAAACTCTTCAAGTTGATCTGATGTGAGATCAAGACTTTATTAGAACTGAGTCATTAAATAGAATCAAATTTCTGAATCAAATTTCTGATTTTCTATCTTCAATTCTCATTTCAAAGCTTTGATATTTATTTCAAAAATGTAATTTGAATGCTTGAAGTGTTATCTTGAATATTTATCATATTTGTTTCGTTCAACAGCGTAATGAAGAAAGTCTTCAAAAATGTTTTCAAAATGAGATCATGTTTCATCAAAATGTCTATGAACTCAGATCTTTAATACGTTGAAGATGAGTTCTATGAGATTGTAATTCAATGAGTAAAGAGACAAATATCACATCTGACATTCATATCAATGATAAATCATCAATTCAACAAGATAAATAACTTATTTGACATTCATGTGAAATGATGAATTCTTCAATTCAACTATTGCAATAAACATTTATGTTATTCATGATGATCACACTTTTTGAAGTTGAAAAGAAACTGCATAGAAATAACAGTTCATCTGCTAGTCATTGAAAGAAAGTCTCATCGTTGAATCAACTTTCGCGAATATCGATGCAGAATAAATATTCATCTTTCATATAAATTGAAAGAACACTTCAGCAATGTTCTTTCATTTTAAAGACTTGATAGCGAGTTGATTGATCAATGAAAGCATAGATCTGATGATGCCAGCTCGTGATCTCATTGAATAAGAATTTATTCATGAACATAAGCTGTTCAGTCATCAAATGAAGCATGTCTGCTATTCAATTCAAACGAAGCTCATTGTTTTGTCTGACTTCTACACGCTGTTCTTTTTTAATACTTCAGTCTTTTCTCTTCAGAATTCTTGATATCATGAATTGATGCACGTTAATGTTTCACTTCTTTCATATGTATCGAATTATCTCTTTCTGCATGACTTACAACTGATCTTCAAGATAGATCATGAGATCATTTTCAGCAATCTTGAAGATCTTTCAAGAAGCGTCTTTGAGTCGAAATTGAGATCTAAAAGATGAGTTATACATAAAGAGATTCTCTTGAACATTGTATACAGTGGCAGAGCAACAATGAATCTCTTCAGCGATTGTCGAAGAAGTTCAATGAAGTAGCAGAAGACGTAGTATTTTGAAGCGCAGGCTTACAGAAAGTGATTCCGGCATAGCTGAAAGAACGTCAGGAACGTCAACAAACAAAGAGGTCTGAATAGCTTCAATTTCGGGCAATTGGGGGGCGATGGGATTGATTTTCAAATTCCTCATACAAACGGATCATCGTGGGGCAGAGCGAAAACGAATGCCAAGGATTCTAAACCTTTCTGCATACGCTAATTGATTAGCGCGATCAACTTCCTGCGTGCAGCATCATCTACTACATACCTTACGCGAGTGAAAAGCAATAATGCCATGTATTGCCGGACTTGCTCGGATTGACACGAGGAGATCTCTGTTATGGTGGCACGTTACTGGGCCAAGCTGAGCCATTATGACCAACACAGCAGTGAAACCTGAGTGCTGGCCCCGCCTTTCAGTACGACACAATCCCACTAATGCAGTGGTGACTGTAAATGATTGGAATCGCGAACATGCCAGATCATAGCTCAGATGCCGAGGCATATAGGCATAGTTCCCTTTCTGGGTTGGATGTTGAAGAGAGACAGCTATTATGGCCCAATTCGCACCAGATCTAGAGCAGCTCCGCAATCTGCAAGACAAGGTCGTTGTGCTGACTGGTTGCTTGGCCTGTTTTCTGTCTCAAGGTCAAGGCTGATTCGAACAGGTGGAGCGAATGGGATTGGCGCTGCTACCGTTGGTGTCTTCCATAAGCGTGGAGCTCTCGTCGTTTTCGGTGATCTCGACTCAGCGTCTGGCGAGAAGGTCTCCTCGCAGTATGATGGCAAGAAGGTTCAGTTCCTGCGCACCGACGTTACGAAATACGAAGATAACCTGGCCTTGTTCCGCCTCGCCTTGAAGACATACGGAAGGGTCGATCATGCCATGGGTATTGCAGGCATTATGGAGCAAAGGAATATCTTTGACTCTGGATTGACGATTGAAGACGTGGAACAGGTGCTGAGCTATAACCGAGAGACGAGAGGATAACCTGAGCTTTGATAGCTGATGCAAAAGCCCAGCCTCCCAGCACCCTCGTCCTGGACGTCAATCTCCTTGGCCCGCTCTACTTCGCCCGCATAGCAGCAGTCTACCTCCGCCACAACGCCCAAACTACCGATGACAAATCGATCATACTCTTGTCCTCCGCTGCCGGCATCCTAGGAACCCCTGGCCTCGCCACCTACTCTGTTCGTTGTCCCTCTCTTTCCCTAACTTTTTATCCAAAAGAACTCGTAACAGGTCCGGGACTCGTCCACTGACTACGATCCCCACCCATAGACCGCCAAACACGGTCTCCTTGGCCTCATGCGCACACTCCGATACATCCTCCCTGCAACTCACAACATCCGCATAAACGCCATCTGCCCCCTCGCTACGGACACAGGCATGCTAACTCGTGCCGTCTCTACCTGCTTCCGCGAGAACAACCTGGCCATGAATACGGCAGAAGATGTTGCCAACATTGCTTTGGGTCTCGTGGCTGGCACTCATAAGAGCAAAGGGAAAGAGGAAGCGGAGAAATGCAATGGGCTGTCAGTGTATGTGGAGGGAGGCAGAAGTTGGGAAATCGAGGAGGGCTTGGATGCAACCAGGGAATTGTGGATGGGGAAGGAGCCGAATGAGAGGTTGATGGCGGTAGGGAAGGTTCTTCCTCCTGTGAGTTGGAATGCTGTAACGACTGGGTGAGGTAGGTTTGTTAACGATTTGTGCTTATAGGATGCTTGGATTTGTGACAAGTGACGTCCTTATCGCCACTTGATTGGTCTTCTTCTTGCTGCTGTTGTAGATATTTTCATATACCACTTATGCTTACAGCATTGGGTGCAAAGACGCTAATTTACACCTATACTCTGATATACTTGCACCCTAAACTACAAGTCCACTTACCTTTTCCACCTACCCGCAACTCGTAGCTCCCTCCGCCATTGAGAGATCGCAGGTAAACCCTACCTCCCATGCAGTCTCCTTCAAATCCTGTTCGTTTTGTTTCCTGTGTTTCATTCCCACCCTATAAGCACAGTCCCTGAACCAGCCGCAAGCGTTACTATCGTGACAGCACAGTGTAAGCTTCGAGATTGGAAGTTTTCGACAAAAGAACGGTGTGGGACAGGAAGGGTCCATGATTCTCCAAAAAGAAAGGCACGCAAAAGAAGGTTTGAGAAAGATTCGATTGCGGGAGGGGATGGAGGAAACAAGGAAGGGCGAGGCTGCCGCTGGTGAAGGTACAGAAATGATGGTACTGCAGGTAGAATATATACAGAAGCCAAGAGTCTTGTGCGTTAAAATCGAAATGCCTGAGTTTAGAGGAATGAGAGTCGATAAGGTAAAGTATTTAGTAGGTAAGGTAAGGTAGCGTGGGCGCGTGGCGTGCGTGGGTAGGTAGGCGTGGGCACGTAGGCTGTTGTAGCCTTGTAGGAGCTTAGCGAGCTCTCGGCCTTCGGACTTTCGAACCATGAGCGTCAAAATAAGATTGATAAGGTGTGGGGAGAGACCGAGGGGACGGCGAGACTTTCACTAAGAATGTTCCCGCTCTCTCGCACCCGGCGATTCCTGCTTCCGAAGACATCCAATTACACTCCTTCCCTTGACAAAGCAAATCAGATCCCATCGGTCCTTCACTGTCAGGGAATTACCAATGCAGGTTCGCAGCCTCAGAACGACTGACCGAGATAGAAGGCATGTCGAGAATTAAGACGAGAAGAAGGAGGATACAAGTGGCCGGGTGCAGCTCTCATACTTTCCTTTGTTGTTACCTATCAACACCTACAGCTCGCCCAGACACCCCCCCTAAATCTTGTGCTATACCAAGCATTTGGTGTTTTCATTTCACACATTGCCCTCATTGCCCTCATTGCCCTCATTGAATCTCTTAGAACCGAAGCATCGTTGTCACCATGGTCTCTCACGACATTGTGGTTGTTGGAGCAAACATTGCTGGCATTCTTGCAGCTCACTACCTCCTAAAGCACACCATACCCGCCCTCCAAGACGCCAACAAATCCGTAACCTACAAGCTCACCCTCATTTCCCCCTCTACCCATTTCTTCTGGAAGATCGGAGCCCCGCGCGCTTTGATCAACTCCGAGCTCATTCCATTCTCTAAGATCTTCAAGCCCATTGGAGATGGGTTCAAGCAATATCCCAAGGACAAATTCACCCTCGTGATAGGCTCAGCAGTTGGTGTCGACCAAAGCCAGAAGACCGTGACAGTACAAACAGCAGATTCAGGTACGAAGACGGTCAGCTATTCAGCCCTCGTCATCGCAACAGGCACAACCTCGGCATCTCCCCTCTGGACGCTCCATGGCTCTCACGAAACAACAATTTCCTCCATGAAGGAATTGCACGCAGCCTTGCCCAATGCATCCACGATCCTAATCTCTGGCGGTGGTCCCACAGGCGTAGAAACGGCTGGTCAGTATCCCCCTCGCTCCTTCCGCCTAAACTCGTATCCACTAACAACCGCTCTAGGAGAAATCGCCACCGTCTTCCCCAAAGCGGACACCACCATCCTGTCCGGCACGCACTCCCTCCTCCACCGCCTCAAACCCGCCATTGGCGAAGCCGCCGAATCAACACTCAAACGCATGAACGTCAAAACCATCAACAACGCCAAAGTCACCGCCGCCACCCCCTCCGCTGACAACCGCAAAACCACCGTCCAGCTCTCCGACAACACCTCCAGAACCGTAGACGTCTACATCGACGCTACCGGCGGCCGCCCCAACACCTCGTTCCTCCCCTCCGCCTGGCTCAACGAACGCGGCTACGTCCTTACCGACCCCAAATCCCTCCGCCTCCTCACCGCCGCAAATGTCTACGCCGTCGGCGACGTGGCCTCCTACAGCGCCGGCTCGGCCATAGACGCCATGGAACCCATACGACCGCTGTGCTCCTCCATCCTCGCGGACTTGTCCCCGGATGGGAAGGCGGTCAAGCAGACGCCGTACAACAAGAGCGAGAAGATGACGCAGTTGGTGCCGATTGGGCCTAAGGGGGGCGTCGGCATGTTGTTTGGATGGAGGGTGCCGAGTCTGATGGTTTGGGGGGTCAAGTCGCGGACGTTTTTTGTGGAACTGGTGGAGCCGCTGGTTTCGGGGGCGAGGGTGGCGAAGGCTTGAGGGTGGTTTGGTGTTGCTGCGGGGGTTTTGGGGGGTCGAGGGATCTGGTCCGATTGAGGATTTGGTTGAATACCAGTAGATATTTCTGCTTTTGCGGTGGGGCATGTGGGGGTGATGTGCTGGACCCTTAATAGATACTAGACGTGGCGTAGAGACGTTTCCTGGAAATAATAGGCCTCTTTACAGTTGCAATAGGGAGCAAAATAAACGCACCCCTTGGTTCTTTCGATACTTGTAAACCGGTACATAATACACCCTCTAAAGCTACCGCAGTAGTTACTATTTGGAGAACACAGGCACATATTGAGCGGCGGAATCATATAAGCCGTCATGTTTAGAAGATTCACTATCTGATTCTCAGCAAAGATAATAAATATATATATATACTGTAGGTAGAGGTACTGTGGGTAAGGAGAACCACGTCTTTTTTCCCACTTCAACTACAGTAGTCAGTCTGCTTTCCATTGGGGTTTTGCCCCCTTGCGGAAATGAAATGAACTATAATATATCACGTATCGCACGACGAACAACGATAAGGACGTCGCATCGATGTGGGCGACTTTGGAAAAACGCGTAAGCACAGGACTTCTCTTGTTCTACTGTACTCCGTCCAGCGCCCCCATGCCTCGCCTCCTACGAAAGCCTCGGGCTTTTCCTCCCCCCCCCGGGGTATCTTTGCTGTTTGTGTCTATGGTTGCAAAAACATGTTGTTCGCAATGAGTGCAGGGGTTTTGGGTTGGAAGTGGCGGGTTGTGTGTGCTTTTTCTTGTTTTCTTGGTTTATTGTGTGGATGGGTAGTGAAAGTTTTTGGTGTTAGTGGGATGGGGAAGGGGGGGGTGAGATGGGGGAAGGGGGTGGGGGTGGGGGTGTGTTTGGTTGATCTGGGGGACGGGGAGGGAGGAGAAGGAGAAGGAGGAGGGGATGGTGGGATGATAGAGATTCCAGCACACTCCTCTCTGCTTGCTTCCACGACCACCACACACACACAGTCCTTCCTATCACTCTTCCTCTACCCCCTTCTTTCCTTCCTTTTCGTCCCTAGATCTTCAACTGGCATCTCACAATACACAACCTCTGCCTCTACCTCTCATCTTCCTCTCTACCTCTCATCTCATCCCATACACGCTCATTCGTCGAAACCAGTCCCTTGGCCTTTTGATTATATTGAGCATATGCAGCTGCTTTGATAGATAGCACTCGAAGAATGGGGAGCCCTGGGTTGTATATCATCCCAGGGGTTGTTTCGTTTCGTAGTGCTGCTGGTCATGTTCTTGGTGGTTGGTTGGATTTTAGTGATGTAATCAAATATTGCTAACGTGCGTGTATGGGTTGGTTGTTTTTAGCGAATTTGTGTTGTTATGATTCGAGTGGTTGGTTTTGAAAATTCGAAAAGTTTAATGGATACATTGAAAGTCTTTTTGGGTTCAAGGGTTTCGATGATCTATAGGTTTTCCTTGTTGTTAGTTTACTATATGCAGGGTTTTCGAGAGTTCATGTGATATGTTGAACAAAGTATATCAATCGAAGTTCAAAGGCGATAGACGATTGGGTAACATGACCTATAATGTTTCCTCGATTTGTGGTTATATACAAAACTTTCCGTTTTGATCGGAGAGTTCATGTGAAAAAGTTGAAGAGAGCACACAAACAGGAGGTTCAAGGGGTAGTAATAGAAATGGGACGTAGTGCAGACAAAGCGGGCAACACAATAGGCGGAAGGAGGGAGATGGAGGGGAGTTTCGCCTACAGATTTCCATCCAGATACTATACACAGAAAGCTTATGTTAGATATATACATAGCTAGATAGTGATGAACAAACTAATTAATTAAACAATTTGTAGGAGAGTCATGATATATTCAAGTCGTTGGACTTACTTGTAGGTGAAATGAGTTTATCTTGGTTGTCCTGGTCGAAAAAAAAGCGGAACGACCTTAAGCTGACGATGACGTTGAGTTTGCGGCCATTAGGGGAACCTGTGTCGCCAGTAGTTAGCCATCAAGGGACTTCAGAGAGGCCGAACACACTGGCAACTTGGTAAATATTTCTATATCCAAATCTTCGCCTCGGATGTAATACGTGTAGCCCGCCGATCTCGGGACGCGTAGCCGATTTGCATCACCATTCAGGGTGTCCCAGAATTCTTGTTTCTGAATTCCGGCAATAAAGGCCATAGGAATAAAATAATATGTTTGGGAGTCCGCGGGGCCTCTTCTTGTAAGACTGGCCGGGCTTACTTGGTTGCGAGAGTATTTATCCGCTTCCACGATGAGGAATGCTCCAGAGGAGAGATCGTCTGAGGGACAAGGCTTACCGCCGTAGACGACACACCTGGAATATATTAGTCAATGTAATGAAGCTGGATGGAAAACACACTCTAACTTACTCCCATGCCTGTCCCAATTCCGCGATACGGTCGTCCTCCCAGAAAGGTTCTACCATAATAAGACTGACCCGGACGGCTTGTTGGATGGCATGTATCACTTCATGGCAAAAGGTGCTGGCGGATAAGAATTGCCATCTGAGCTTTAAGCAGACGTTCCACGGAGCCTTGTTGATAGGCTTGGCTGCTTTGGCCACTGCTTGAAAAATATACTTATTTATGCAAATCGTAGATTTGAAACCTGATGTGTTAGGGTGAACGCAAACCTTTTCAAGGCCGTTCCGCCAGGTTTGTCCATCTATACAGAACTTGTTTGGACCCTTGGGTGCAGACCATCTGAATTGCGTGACCTGTGTCATCTTTTGCAAGACGGATGTGGCTATTTGACGTATCTCTGCTTTCGGTTTGTCGATTTCGCGGATGCGAGTGGCTAGGAGTTTAAGGCATTCATATTCCTCTTGTAGGATCTCGCGGTGCGATGAGACGATAGAGCAGATGAAACTCAGGCTGGCAGGGCTTTCTAGAAGCGCAGATGCTAGTCGAAGCACGGGATCCAAGTCTGCCCAACTCGTGTCATCGCAGTGATGCCATTGTTTACGCTGGAAGATGGGATGGATCCTGGGATTTTGGTGAGCTTGTATCTTCCTTTAAGATTTTGGGTGGGGTACATACGGATAGGTCAATTCGTAGTGGTCATTCTCTGCTGCTTCGGTGTGTAGAAACCCCATATCTTGTAAGTTCTGATCTGAGAACTCTTGATGGCGATAAGGCAAATCCATTGCGAAAGTTTGGGGGTCTTTTAATCAAACTGAAACAGTTACTTGGGTTAGAGAGTCTTTGGGGGGTTCTTACCATGTTTAATACTGGCGACATTATCGAGTCTTTAAACACAATTAACGACATTCTGAACGAGCTAACATCGTCAATGGTTCTTTCCCAGTGCCAAAGAAAATTTCAACAGCCGACAAACAATAATATTCAGATCGGCTGCCCTTTGTGAAGGACAAAGGATGAAAGCACAATTAAGAGCGTTTGGCCTCAAACGGCTTCGGGGGGATTGAGGCCATATTCCTTGCTTCGGCCTCTGGGTGCGCATCTGCTGCCACTAATACATCATCATTGGGCAGTCCAGCGTTAGCGAAGTTCCTAGAAGCTTTCTATTGAGATCCTTGAGGAAACTCTTATGGCCATGCCGAGCGGTGAAATGAAGAAACACACCACTTCGACTATTAGACAAAGTGACAGCTGAATGTACGAATTCGAGATTGATCAGTTTGATACGTTCATTTGCCTAATTCATCTTACCACATTAGCTTTGCAATGGAACCCAAGCCAAGGCTTGTATTTTTCCAAAGGACCTCAGACGTGTGGGGCTAAGCCCCATCTGGTTAGCGCTTTGCTTACACGGAAGCTGCGATTGCACTGAGCTCGCGAAGTAAGCAGAGCTAACCCGAAGGGGCTTAGCCCCGCACGTCTGAGGTCGTGAGGCAACGAACGACATCCCATGCTGCAACGTCGAAACAATCTGATCTCCAGAGTATTCTGCTCCTCTCGTGTGTCTGAAGAATCCAGTTTTTGCAGTTTTCGCAGTCTTCGCATTCTCTGGACGCCCTCTTGTGCCTGGATGACAGCTCTATCCCCATCATGACAGTGGACTAGATCCCGCTTCCATACCTTATGGAAGGCAGTCAAAGGTCTCTCCAGGCGCTGTTCTCAACAGATGGTATCCTAGATGTGAACCAGGTGTATTTGAGCACGAGAGCAGGCAAGACATTGCACCCTCCAAAGAGGTTTCGGCATTGTTTTCAAGAGTCTTCTACCCTAGGGTTGGACAGGGCAATCCTTAAGCTATTTCATTGCTCTTCTCTTCTCTTGTTCCTTGCTCCTAGAAATTCCGTATAGTTTGGTTATATTCGCGCTTTGCCTCTTTGATACGTTGTGTCACCGCCAATGAAGCCCCTAGTGTAGGGAAGAATGCCATATTTACGAAGGAAAGAGGTAGTACCACCCAGTCATATGGGGTCATTGTGATAGAGATGAGATGCGCGTGCTTCGATTTATTGCGCTGAGTCAAAGTGGTTGGATGGCTGCCGGAATCATTCTTTGACTAGGCCTCAACACCAAAATGTACAAAAGTCCTGTGGACTGTGTTCGAAAATCGTGCATAGCACGCAAGCCAGCGACTTTGCAGAGGCATGATGCAGCCATCTGTCAAGAGACGTTGCGTGGCCTCGATAGTATGTGAAAGAGGTGCCAAAACTATCATATGCTCTCTGGTGAATCGAACTCAGGAACCAAAACTTAAATCCACCAAAGGGAGTTATCTCTTAAACCCAGTCTGGCGGATATGGCTCAGCATCAGCAACGCTACGTATTGAGCTAATCGTGTGTTTAATCCCTTTCTGCTGGTACCCAGTGTATTTGCACTGCTTTGCATGTTGACTTTCTTTATACTTGCTGACGTATACAGCTACAGATTGTGTGTCTGAACGTAGGTCCTCCTCCCAACTGACAAAAGATCTCCCCTGCGAAGCTTCTGAACAGGCAAGACGCAGCCACGGGCGACGATGGCTTCATAACTACCTCGCCAGCCCTGGGTGCGGTCTTTCCCGAGCAGTCAGCGAGCAACTTGGTTTTTGCTTTTACTCTAAAGCTGTTGATTCTGAGCGAACCCCCCTTCCTTTTGTTGATGGCTCCAGATGCCCGAAAGGCATTTGAGGTATGGCAGATGTTGTGGGAGGAGAAGGAATTATCCGATCTGATGAAACAAAGAGCCCAAGAAGAAGCCTACATGATTGCAAACGGGAGCTGGAAGGATTACCTGAGGGCAGAGGTAAGCCTATAGGAAATGGGGTGAGTGGGTCAAGTGGGTAGCTGGCAATGAGGAGAAGTGGAAGAAGGGTTATGTAGATCTACAGCCAGCAGCAGGTAACAGCTACGGGAGTGAAACGCCCGTCGTTGTGGACCGCCAGGAGGACAACAACAAAACTGCGATCGAAATAGCTCTTATTACAAGAACCCAGGAAGACTTTGGAAGACCTCAACGAGAACGAGGAAGACCACATCAACACTTACCACGATGAAGAATATCTAGGTGTCGAAGTCTACCAGGGCAACGAAGTAGTAGACAAGGACGAAGCAGAAGCCGATGTTGAGATGGAGCGGGACGGGAGCAATTATGTGGAGAATTCGAGCGACAATGGAAATGACGGCCCAGAGCCAAGGAGTCCTGTACTTGGCGGGTTGGAGACCAAGCTTCCTTTTCGTATGTACGTAGAATTAATGTGCGTAAGGGCAGCGGAAGGTTTGCTACTATAGGTATCAAAAAGATAGTACATAGCCCCCTCTCTACCCCTTAATTCCAGCCTCTCTCAACTCAATTCCACACTCTCCCCCAATCCTTTCTATCATGCAAATATAAAACATATGCTCGCGTCGACACTCACAATCTTGTCAGAAGCGAAAGCTATCAATCGTTGCTTTAAGCAGATCATCATGGGTCAGATGAATTATGACGAAAGAGGTTGACACGATGGGGGTAGATTAGCTACTTCCATAGGAGAATCGAGAGAGTCTCATCCTCCGTCCGTACACTTGAACGACCTCCCGACGCTACGAAAACCTTGTGGCAAGAATGGCAATACTGCGATTTTGTTCAGCGGATAGCTGATAGTTTTAGCGCTCCTTAGGGGAATGGGGGAAAGCGTATCGTGACAGTTAGGGGTCATGACGGTGATGGTGGTGGCTGTGACGTGAATTGGGATATTGCCTTCGTACAACAACCCAGTTCAATTGATTCAGAGATGTTCTTGGTAAATCTCAATCTTTTGGCCAAGGAATACTCTTCCTCGGTACCCAACTCGGAAAGATCACTGCAAGGCAATGCCAATGTCTTTGTACATACTATCCTCAACCCCCCAATAGCCATATTTGCAGCCCAACCCAACCACTCTCCCGAGCCCCTCCCTTACGCAGCCTTCCCATCCGTCACCCCCATCTTCAACTCATTCCCCTTCATCTCTTCCCCCCCTCCCCTAATTCCTTCCCATAAACCTTCTGAAACACTGCCACGGTATCCAACACGGACTCCTCAAACCCCACCATCTCTCTCCCTAGCGCCTGCTTCGCTGGCTCCATATCCAACCGCGCCCCGCCCTCCGGCCAGTCATACCCTGGTACATAGCCTTCGCCCGGCGTTCCCTCGGGTATCACCCCCTTCCTTTCCGGGAATCTCCGACGTAATATGTCGGCCATGGCTTGTGGCACCCCACGCCCTTTGGCCATTAGGTACCGTTGCCCGTTTGCTTGCTTGGGGTGTTCAGTTGCCCAGACGTGCATGGCGGAGACGTCGCGCACATCGATGTAGCCGGCGGAGCCAATGGCTGGGGGAATGGTGGTAACGCTGCCGGAAAAGAGGCCCCAGACGGGCTTCAGGGTTTCATTGAGATTGGTGGGCGAGGACGGAGGTTGGACTGGGGGGCCGGTGACGACGGCGGGGTTGATGGAGGTGATTGCGAAGGGGGGCTTATGGCAATTAGTTCCGCAGTACCGATTTGGAATGCGGTGAGCAGGTACAGACCTTGTGCTCGTCTCTGAAATCCCATATGGCGCGCTCAGCAGCGGCTTTGGAGGCGGGGTATAGGACAGTGGGTGGGGTGTCGGAGCCCAGCTTTTTGTGTTCAGCTTCGGCCCATGTGTTCCAGTCCGCGGCGGTGAAAGTATAGGGTCTTTTCGAAGGGTCGGAGACGGCGGCAAAGGAGGAGGTTATGACAAAGGATTCCAGTTGAGGGCCGGCGTGCTTGTACGCGGAATTTAGAATGCTGAGGGCGCCGTTGACGGCAGGGACCACCATCTCGTCCCAAGTTTTGATTTCAAAGTTTATAGGAGATGCGGTGTGAATGATTGCGGTCACGCCTAGAGGTGGGATTAGGCGGGCTCTGGGAATGGATATCGGGGTAGTCAGAACCTTTGACTGCTACGTCGAATGCGCCAGAGTCCGTCATCACAGGGACGGAGTACATTTGGACACGATCTGCGTACTGTTTGTAGGCGCCATTGATGAGGGCATCCGCGCTGTGCTTTGCTCTTGAAGTTCCTCTTACGGTATAACCCTTTTCGAGAAGATCGAGGCCAATCCTCGAGGCAATGCTGAGGGTAATTATCAGTATAAAGAGCGGTATATTGTGTTTGGGGGATCGTACTAGCCATTGATACCAGAGACAAGGACGATCTTGCCGTTTGAAGGAGGAAGAGATCCCATCACAACGCGCTATGTGAGGTTGGAGGGGTATAGATAGGAATGGGGGATAGAAAACAGAAAACTACGGAGGGGTACTTTCGGAAAAAGCTTGAGATGGTGCCTATGACGACGCAGGGTCTCGAAGTACTGTACTTTCAGGATGGTTGCAAATTTGAATAACTACCAGGACACCCAGCTATTGATTAGATATCTGAAAGATGCAATTTCATAGAATTGCTTCGTATGCTTCATAATGCGTGCAGCTGGACTCTTGAATGACATGCTTGAATTATACACGAAGGGGAATTCCGGTCAGATTAATCATCTTACAGTACATCTACCTTTTCGTTCATCAATTAGCCTCCGTACTTTGGTAAGGATCCAATTACCGTGCTCAAAATTACCGTGCTCAATCATTCTTCGCATTGGCGAGCCAAGACTGTCAGTCTGTCGCACTTTGGTACAGGTAAAGTAGGTGATAGCGTGGCACGATTACTCCGTACTTGGAGAAGGATAACGGAAATTGTTGCTATTGTACATGGCACTCCCATGCATAACGCTACGCAATCGTTAGGGGTTCGACTGTTTCCACCCAACAGCTGCTCGAATCTACAAAGGTTCATCCAAGTTGCAAGATCACAGCAGCAGATCAGGGATTCGTTTGTGCGACCATATCTTGATTGGACACATGCTCCCTATGCCCATCAAGCAAGAACCCCTCCGCCAATTCGTACCATACCACCTATCGTGTCTTCCCCGCCATACCCTTGTTAGGGGCCCCCTTCGCTCCCATTTTCGACTGAATCCGTCCCGGCTGTCCCCTTGCTGCTCCCGCCGCACTCTTCGCCTTCTCCATCTTCTTCTTGCTCTCTGCTGTCGCTTTCTTCTCCTTGCCTTCTTTGATGGCGGCCTGACGAGCTGCGGCACGAGCTTCTGGGCGTTGGGATCGACGCTCTTTGATGATATCGAGGGAGGCACCGACAATGCCCCGTTGTTGCTTTACAGTACGGCGGGTGCGTTTTTTGGCGATTTCCTGAAGAGAGCATATAGTTAGCGAGGGATGATTTGAGGCACCTGAATACCTCTATTAAAATGGATAAGCTCGGTTTGGTTGGATGGGACCAAGCCCTCTGGGTCTAAACTGCCATATGCAATGTAGTTTTCCAAGCGCAGGCTAGACGTAGAAATGTAATGTAGAAACATAAGTTTCATACCTCAGAAATACCCTTCTTATGTTGCCTCCTGAAAAGAGTCGTCCATGCGATTCGGCGAGGGTTCTTTCGCTGTAGGAAGAGAGATTCGGTCTTGCCATTCTGGAAGCGGAAGATCTTGCTGTCGCCTCGGACGTAGAGCTTTCCCTAAAAATATCACGGGGTTGTTAGCGGCCCAGTTCCCTCAATGCCAGATTTGAGTTCGCAGTATTCATGTGACGAGTAGGTAGATGATGGTTTGTGGATTGTTCGGCACATGCAACGCGCTATGCATACCTTTCCAGGATAGATCTTGTCACCACTGAAGGTGTCCTCGTAAGTACGCATATTGGCTGCGCCGTTGTGTAGCCCTTGCGTGTACAATCGTGAATTTCTGTGGTTCGTGTGTGCCTATATTAGGATGACGATTTCGCGAGATTCGGCTATGTGGGACACGTGACGACTATCTAGGGCCTAAAGGTAGCCAAGCGAGTCCCCTCGACTTCATCCACATGATATCTTGAGAAAGGGAATTCACGGCGATTGAACCAATGTTGAAGTCAAGTTATGCTTTGCATATAAACTCCGATGCTGTGGCTATCGACTTATACTTTGCATGTAATTTCGTACGCTATGGCTAACATGACATCCTTTCCATTCTCGTAAACCTGGCAGAATGCCCTGGAGGCACACAAATTCAACCCACAGTTCAACAGCACACAGTTCGCGAGGTACTTCGTTTATTTACGACGACTTCGCCAAGTGTGAGGCATATCATGATGAACCTTCTTCGTTCATATTTTAGTTGATCAAATTGATTCTCCCTTCAAACATAGAAACAAATCAACTTCGTACTCATACTCCTTCCTAATACCTGAAAAACTTCACCCGTCTACTCACTCACCTACTCACCTTCCTGCCGTCATGCCCTCACTACTATCTTATCCTCGGCAAGACGAGTCTCTTGTACCTGTCGTTTAGAAGATCATAGACC
>JAABUY010001513.1_pt1 | contig 30865 bp, 30 predicted proteins | sample 5560271 | NCBI WGS metagenome assembly JAABUY01 (sample SAMN10711886, study PRJNA513374) | rock metagenome | isolation source: Antarctica rocks | place: Antarctica: Victoria Land, University Valley | reverse complement strand
TATATGACCAAGTGGTCACAACTCGAAATTGTGAAAGCTGATCACTTCGACGTGGGCTTTCGAATTGACTGTATGACCACCAAGCTGAGCGGGCTAGGTGAGCTTTGATCTATGTATTTGAAAGCTGGTCACTTCGAGGTGAGCTTTCGACTTCGTTGCATGGTCACATGGTCATCTAGCCACGTGAACTTGTTGTTTGTGAGCATCGCGACGCGACGCTCGATCTATGTATGTGAAAGCTGATCACTTCGACGTGAGCTTTCGTTCGCTGTTTGATCACATGATCATCTAGTCACGTGAACTTTTCGACTGAGTATGAGCTGTTACTGCTCTGTCGATAAGATTGTTCAGCTCTTCTGACAAGCATAGCTTGAAGAAGATTCGTAGTCAGCATCTCGTACAGATAAATCTCGTTGTCGATCGCTTCAAGCGTAGAATTGATATATATCTGAGGCAAAAGCAGATTAACAATGCGTCTTACATATTCATTGTAAGACGTCAAATCAGACAATGTTTTGATCTATTCACGATGTCTTTTGTGTGAGCATGAGAGACTGTGAGTACTAGAAGAAAGTATAGTCTCGATCAGTCGATTCACTGCGTAGACGATGTTCAGGTCAAGTTGACATGACTCTGATAACGACATCAATTTATGAATTTTGTAACGTCAGATTGATGAATTAAAGACGAACGAGTTTCGAAAATCGAAACTTAGTGTCAAGAATCACTGAGAAGCGAAAATTTTGCCTTGCACACATTCGAGCGCTGAGAATCAATCTGCGAGATATAGAAATCGAACTTTCGAGTTGAAGAATCGCAAATGCATAGATCTGCATCACGAATTCTGATGACAGTAAAATCAACCCTCATCATGTGATCGATCTGTCGTGTTAATGATGCTTGTTCATGAATATCTGCAGTGAATAATCGAGCACAGATTTCTATCGTTGATTTCTTCAACAACGGCTGGTGAAGCTCGATCGTCTTGAAAAATAGTGAATGTATTAGCAAATTCTATGTCAAGATAGTCGCTCTCATCGCTGAGATTTGTTCAGCGTCTAACTCATAGATTCACGTATGCATTTGACATTTTACAGCAGAGACGATGCATTTGCTGAATACATTTTTCACGCAGTACATGTAGTGTAATAGCGAAGATTTATTATCAACGTACTCAGTGTCGTTGCTTTAAAGATAGATGATTTCTTATTGATAAGTTGTCGACTATTAGCGTGTGCAGAAAGATATTGAATTCTTGACATCGCAATTGTCGCGCTCTTCCCCTCAAATTTACTATTGAATTCAGACATTCTTGATATTCTTGCTATCATGATGTATTATCAAGTCTTGAAAGTCTGTTTTGTTAAAGAAATCAATCAAATAGATAAATATGAAGCTGTTCAAACGTTTCACAGTGCTAACATTCTTGTAGTCTTTTCTCTTTCGATTCTCGAAGTCATCATGTCGTTGTCATGTCAAAGTCAGAATCTATCTCTAGAGAATTCACTCATTCTCTCAAGCATCTCATCTAGATCGAATAAACCTTTTGACAAAGTCAAAGCAGACGCTGCTCGCAACATCAAGACTGACGTTGCTGTTAAGATCATTGTAGACGCTGCTGTCAAAGTCAATTGCTCTCGCAATTTCAAGAGACATATCATTGACAATTTCAAAGCAGTGAAAAAGGCATGTGAGACTCACGTTGTTGAGCTTCAGCGACAGTCAGATGAAGTAGATCTGCAATTCAGTTTAATCGTAGTTCATTATTCTGTCTGATGTCTACACGCTGTTTCTTCTTTTCATTTCAGTGTCTCTTTTTCAGAATTCTGAATATTATGAATCTATGAACATGTATGCTTCACTTCTCTCATAGAAATCACATCATCTCTTTCTGCATAGCTCATGACTGTTGCTCTAGATATGCAACAAGAGAGTTTTCAGTGATTGAAAAAATCTTTCGAGAAACGCTCTTGAGTTGAAACTGAAATCTGCACAGAGAATGATATATAAATAGATTCTCTTGTATATTATAAATGATATCAAAATGACAGTGAATCTCTTTAATGATAGCTAAAGAGCGTCAGTGTAGTAGTAGAAGACGTACTATTTTGAAGCGAATAAATAAATTCAGTGTGCAAGACATAACTATTTAACAGATCAGTAAGTGCTTTTAAATAGCTTCATTTTTACTTGCTGTTTGAACATGAAAATAGACTTCGAATGTTTCAAGATATCAAGAATGTCTGAATTCAATAGTAAATTTGAGGGAAAGAGATGTGACAAATGCAATGTCAAGAATTTGATATCTTTCTGCACATGCTAATACTTTTATTTCGATTTTAGAATTTTCAAAATTGAGAGTTCATTCTCGACAAATTTTGCTTTGCAATCAATCAATTCACTGAAGAAGTCTAATCATCATCTCACAGATCTTTAATTTCTTTCATTTGATTTGTAATATGAGAGTATACAAAGATGATTTCTTTATGTAAATCTAACGTGTTGCAGAATCAATTTCAGCGCGATTTCAGAGCTTTATGACTTTCTCTCTTGTCTTCACTCAGAAAAATTGAATAGCAGTGCATCTACAGCAGAGACTGTCGCCTAAGATCAGAGATAGATTAAAAACATAAGATCAGCACTTATTTTCTAATAAAATAAGTGCTCTGAGATCGACGTTCTTGATTCATTCTGCTGTCAGAATTGATTTTCGACATTTTCTAGAAGATCAGTCATGAGCATATCAGAATAAGATGCTATACTATCTCTTCAATGATTGAGACATTATCATCGCTCTTTTCACTCTATTCAATGCTTTAAAAATCATGAAAATTAATCGAAAATGTCTTAAACAAAAGATCTTGAAACGCTTGCAGAAGTGTCAAAATTTATACTACTTTCTGAACGTTAGTCAGTTCACTCACGAAATGCTCATGTTTCTGATTAAGAGTGAAGTTAGAGTTCATGAAACATTATTGATTCAAGAATATTGACTACTACTTATAAAGACTTTTCGAGCAGAGTTTTTTTTTTCTTCTTTCTACAGTAATGAAAGCATCAAAGCATCATTCTCATCATCTTCTACCTAATGTTTGACTCATCTTATTTGTATCTAGTCTATTTTCTAGATCTATTTATCACTACTACTACTATTTCTTCTGAGCTCTGACTACTAGTTGAGACATGTCATTTCTCTACAATGTATTGTAAATGTTATCAAGCTTTCTATGACATATCATCACGTAGTATAATTTAATCAGTCAAATAAAGCGAAAGATAAAGCATTTTATTCATTTACTGCTTTGACAACATTCTGTCAACATCTGCAATTTGTAAAGAGTAACAGAGACAGATTTTAGTGCTTTTAGTGATCAATATTTCAAATATTCATTTAATCTCATGTCTCAGATTTACGTCACTTTTAGCTGATGCATATTCATAAAAGCATCAACATCTCTAGAACTTTTAAGAGCGCAGTATGTTTATTTATCATTTGATTCAACAAATATGATCTTGACATTTATAGCAATTAGAATCGCAATGTTAAATAATATCATTAAAGCTTATAATTCACTGTTATCTCTGCATGATCTTTCTTCATTAGAATCATTATCAATAATCAAGCTGTCAACTGCGTAATTATCATACATTGCAAACATAACTTTAATGTCACACAGATTACTTAAAGTGTTCAGTGTATCTTTTGTTCTTTAATAATCAATGTCATCATAGATGTCTTGATCATTCTTCTCAATATTGTCATTCTTTTCTTATTGTGCATTCACATCACTTTTAGTACTATGTTCTTTCATGATAGCATCTGCAACATAAGCGCTTGCGCATTCTTGAGCAAAATGTTTGAAGTGTTCAATCAGTGCACTTGCATCACTATCAATATCATGTTTTCTCATGTAAACATATGCAACAGAAGTGCTTTCGCAGTATGAAGCAAAATATTCACTTTGTTCAAATCATTTGATTATAGTGACTATTGTGCTTAAGTTCTATTCTTCTTTAATTTCTCTCTTTTTGCAAGTTATATTCACGATGCTTTTCTTTCTCATCTTGCACATGAAACTTTTATATTTCTTCTTGTCGCTTAGAATCTTGTCTGTCTTGTCTGCTTTATATCACAAACATTCATTCTTCTTCATGTTTAAAGCATTTCACAAATCATTAAACTTTCATCTTTAACTGATCTTAATTATTGTTGACTTGACATCATTCTGTTGTGCTATCATAAGTTCATATTCATCACTTTGTAATATGATACATGATTGATCTTTAGTTTGTGATGTAAAGTGAGATCTCTTGCTAAGAATTTGCTTCTTGCTGACTTAAACATCATCAATCAATGATTCATTCTCTGTGTTTGATTTAATCAATCTCTTCTACACAACGTCAGTGATTGAAAATTTAATTATGAGTTGCAATATCTACAGCTTCATTTGATAACATTACATCAAAGACAAGCGACGTTAGTTTCAAAGATTGAAAGACAAAAATGCTTTCTGAACTCAAAAGTGTTTTCTTATGACTTGTGTTTAAATTGAGTTGCACGTCGTTTTTTAACTCATATAATGAGAGATCATTAAGACAATCGATGTATACATTGAGTACAGCTTGAATGTTCATAATCACTTTGATATCATTATTATCAATCTGTTGCTTGATATGATATAACAAAATCTTCAATATTAATTGTTGATGCTTGCGAGCTTGTTGATTTCATGTCACATTAATGCGCATTCATGTTGCTGCATGTTATCAAGTTCAGCTTCGCTTTAATCACTTTAGTCATTAATATATGCAAATGTTCACTTACTCTTCACATTTGATTTTTTAAACTTGTTTAATCTGTACTCTTCTGATTCATATTTTTGTATACAATGAGTGATCATTATCATTGCAATGAAAACAACATTAGTAGAAAGTGAATCAAAGAATATCTTTAAATATTCTTGATATGCTATTTCATCTCTGACTTTGCAGTAAATCTTCTGAATCAATACATTCATTATGATTCTTACGCAGAATCTGTCTTAAAAAGTCTTTTCACATTAAACAATGTTGCAATCTTTGATTAGTACATATCTTTTCACATGCAAAGTTATCATTATTTAACAGACTTTTTATCAAATTCTTTCACTCTTTTCTTGTGAATTGCTTTTGTTCATTGTATTCACTTTCAACTATGATTTGTACTTGACTCAGTACACTAGATCATTACGCTTCAAAAATGTCATACATCTATTTATTATGAATTTTATTTGCAACAAAAGATTTGAGCATATTATTTTTCAAGTCTCTTTCATCATTGAAATGTTTTCTACTTCAAAACGTTTATGATTTAACTTTTTATCTAAATGATTTGCAATATTCTTTCACACTTTTTTCATTTTCTCATTAAGTTATTTCTTTTTGAAGTCTGATCATGAATTGCTATTATTATTAACATGATCACTCAATATTCACATAAGTAAATAACAAGTGCAAACTTTGACAATTAACTCATGATTAATGATGAAGTTACATTTAGTTCAATGTGATATTTTTTCTCATAAATATAATGTTATTGATTTTCAGTCTGCATCATTGACATCATCATCATCAAAATTAATTCTAGTATCTTTATTATTAATTAATTGAAAAGAATTGAGCTGTTTAATGTTGCATATGTTGAGTTTTTGAAATGTTGTGATGACTTCATGAAAATACTTTCACTGAATGCTCTGACAGCATTCAATTCTGTCTTTTTTCAAATTAGTCATTTATTCTTTTGAATTCTTAAGTAAATTATTACTTCAAGAATGATACATCTGTCTTCATTAACGACTTTTCTTACAGAATCGCTGTTGCTTGAGTCTGTTGCAATCTCATTGTCATTGTGAATCTTTGTGTATTCAACTGCGTTGCGCTTTGATGATGATAATGTCTTAAAGTTGCTTGTGTGATAATGTTTTTTCTGTAATGTCACTTAATATCTTGATAAACTCATTATTATAAAGATTGATGTATTCTCATGTTGCATTCAAGATGAAAGTCATTTGATGTGATTTAACAATGTATGATCATCAAGAAAATCTATGCAACAAATGATTAAAAAGAAGAATAAAAAAGAATGTCAGATTGCAAATGATTTTTTCTCATGATAAGAGAGAAGTTTATCTTATTTTGAACATTAAGAATAGTTTATTTAATCTTAATAAAAGTTCATTGAATCTTTGTTGATGTTGAATGAACTATAAGTCTTGTCATTGATTTTTAAGATTTCTTAATTATGACATGATCTTGCTATGTCATTTTATACTGAGAGTCTTAAACATGAACATGTTCTCTATGAGCATTCTACATAATTTCTTCAGTGATTAACTATTTGAATTGAGTATCACAAGAGATCTGAAATCTACAATCATTGTTTGCAGCAAACTGAATTGTAAAAAGAAAGTGAATAGACTCTTCTGCATGCATTTCTTTCAATGCTGTTTTTCATTTACGCTCGTTGCTGATATATATTCTTACGAATTCAGCTCAATCATATATCATCATATCTGTGACACAGTCGTAATTCAGCTTATTCTTAATCAGCTTTATAAATTTGTCATATTTCATGTCATCAATGCAAATCAAGTTCTTCACTGATTCATGTTTAAGAACATTTTATGATTTGCAACATGTGCTATAATTGAGATTGTAACTGATTTATATTATGAAAATTTTGACTGATCTGACTGATACTGATTGAGATCTCTTAAGATCTCATTTATTGCAGACGACATAACTCAAAAGATGTGAGTATGTTTTCAGTTAAGAAGATGATAAAGAATTGTACTTGAGATTATTTCATCATATCTTTCTGACTTTGAATCATTTTCTTACATTGTAATTTAATTGTTATGTCATGATCATTAACATAGAATCACTTCTTGATCTTGCAACATCGTTGAATATAATATGAAACTTATGATATATGACTTCAAATGTTGATCTGATGATCTCTTTTAACTTATTTATATTTAGCTTTCATTCTATAAGATAAAGAAATCTCATCTGATTTTGTATTTGCATCTTCAATTACGTGTATTCAGACTCATCAATGCTGAATTCTTCTTTCACTTTGTTTATTGATCATTTGTAGTGTATATACTTTTTACATGACATCTTCAACAATGCATTCATTATACTAAAGAGAAGACTTGATGTTTGTTGAATATTTTCATGTTTATGATTAATGATTGCACTTATCACAAAAAACTTTAACATTAGTGATTCATAACTTCAAAATTTGATTGATGTCATACTTATTGCATCTTGTTAATGTGATAACTGATGTCAACTTTCAGTGATTTACTTACTGCTTAAGTTCTCAACTAAATTTATGAAATATATATCAATTATCTAGAGTTTACTACTGAGTCACTCACACTCTTTTATAATACAATCGCTCACGATTATTAAGTCAATTTTCTTTCAAATCAATTCATTAATACAATTGACTTTAATTAACTGACTTCATGATATTAAATTTGTAGCTGATGATACTCTTGCAATGAGTAAAGCTTTGTTTGCTATGTATATTTCATAAGAACAAAGTTCTTATAAGATTAAACTTTGACTTTAATTCTCATCAATTCATAGTTGAGACTTCTGTTCATCAAGAAAAATTTGATTGAGCAAAGTTAAGAAATGATTATATTTCTTAGTTACTTAGTCATGTAACATCGTTGACTTCAATGATTCTATATATGCTTTGAAACATAAATATAATACATATACATTGTTTGATTTTTGTTTGCAATAAGATTGAGTCAGTTTCAAATATCTTCAGCTTTCACATTTGAAGTAGTATTCTGCTACTTTTTTTTCTTTATGCAAGAAATTCTTCTTGTATATCAAATTATATGAATCTCAGTTGCTGAAGTTGTTAATGTAGAAGAACTTATTTTTGTTTGACTCGCTAGAAATATTGTTTGCTGATACAACATGCATACTTTTCAGAATTGTATGCAAATGAAAAAATTGATTAACTTTGAAAAAACGAGAATTTTTGATATTATCTTTAAATCAATGCTTTATCTCAATCATTTCATGCACAGCATGTTAAGTTTTCTCATTGCAAGATTTAAGTAGTTCGACGAAAGCATCATTGTATCATAACTCATTATTCTTGTTGTTTTGATGCAACAAATTTATAATGAAAAGAATAAGTTGTAACTGATCAGACAGTTGATTATTTAGCAGAGTTGAGACTTTAGTTGCTTCTTTTGATCTCTTCTCAATCAAAACATAATCACATCTTCAAACTTTTTTCTTTTTCTGTCAGTTTAATGAGCAGTATACTTTATCATTGACAAGATTCTTTAAGTTATTGATGTTTTTTTCGTCTTGTTTTCAGCATTGAAGTGATTCATGAATGCTTACGTAGTATAATTTCATTCAAATTGAGTTTTTTTTCTTTTTATTTAACTCTTTATCTAATATGACTTTCTTGTCGACTATGTTACAACACTTGTGCATGAAGACTGTTAACACGTCAAGAAGCTTTTTTATGTTCAGAATCTTAACTAAAATTAATGCATGACATCATAACTTTCATTCGCAATTTGTAAAGAGTGACAGTGACAGATTTTAGCGCTTTTAGCGATTAATATCTCGAATATTCGTTTAATCTCATGTCTCAGATTTGCGTCACTTTTAGCTGAGATATATTCATAAAAGCATCAATATTCATAAAAATGTCAACATCTCTAGAACTTTTATGAGCGCAGTATGCGTCTTTATCATTTAATTCAACAAACATGACTATTCTGACATTTTTAGCATTGATAGTTGCAACGTTGAATAATTAATAATTAATTTGACTATCTAAATAATAGCTATTTACACAGTTTAATATATGCGCTGAGAAAGTCAATGAGAAAGTTAATGAGAAAGTTAATGAGTAAACTAATGAGGTAGAGAGTCATGTAGAATGTTCAATAGAGAGTCATGTAGAATGTTTAATAGAAAGTCATGTAAAATGTTCGATAGAAAGTCATTTAGAATGTTCAATAGAAAGTCATGTAGAATGTATGATAAAGTCATGTTTGATGCTCAATAAAGAACAAATTTGATTCTTGATTGCGAAGCAATTTGAAGCTTGATGAGAAGTCATGTAGAGAGTTATGTAGAGAGTCATGTAGAAAGCATTGTTTGAAGCACTGTTTGACTTGTGTTATGCGCTCGATCGACGCGTATTTTGAAGCATGTAGAATGTTTGATAGAGCGTTTGATAGAAAGCTCAGTAGAAAACTCACTAGTAGAAAGATCAATAGAAAGCTCGATCGAAAGATCAGTAAAAAGCTCACTAGAAAGATCAATCGAAAGCTCAGTCGATAGCTCAGTAAATGACTCAGTCGAAAGCTCACTAAATGACTTGATTGAAAGATCAGTAGAAAGCATTGTTTGAAGCATTGTTTGACTTGTGTTATGCGTTTGATCAACGCGTATTTTGAAGCATGTTTTGAAGCGAGTAGACTGATTAGTAGACGAACGAGTAAATAGCTGAGTTGATAGCTGAGCTGTAGCTGAGTTGATAGTTGAGTTGATAGCTGAACATGTTAATATTTTGATTGTTGTTGTTCTAGAAAGTAGAAACTACGAAGAAAGAAAGAAGATGAAAAATTTGAACTATTTAGCGTCAACTCTATAAAGCTCGAAGTGAAGATTATTGAGTAGATAAATGAGCGAGTAGATGAGCGAGTAGAGTGAGCGAGTAGATGAGCGAGTAGATGAGCGAGTAGAATGATGAGCATGTAAAGTGATGAGCATGTAGAATGATGAGTAGATGAGCGAGCATGTAGAATGATGAGTAAATGAGCGAGTAGATGAGCGATTGTTGACATATGCAACATATGCATGAAAGCGAAATTCAGCTTAGCACATATGAACAAACGCAGATTTTATCAACAAAAGCAAGATACAGTTCAAAGACATATAAATAAACATAGATTTTGTCAACAAAAGCAGATCGCAGTTTAACAAGATTAGCTTAAATTCGAATTTTATTTCGCTTTAAGCGATAAATGTCACTTTAGCTAAATTCTAAAATTTTGTTCACTTTACAAACTGTCGATGTTGAATTAAGTTCTGTCTCTTGTATTTGATTGCATTGTTTGCAAATGAGTGCATCTTGAATTTTACAAAGATTAAAGATATAACTAAATTGTATTATCATAGCAATCAATGCATGCTTGTTGATCTTACTCTGTCTTGTATCTCTGTAAAGAAGAATATTTTTCATCATGAGAAAATTCAAATGTTGAGTATTGTGATGCAATAACTGTCTTTGAAACATTTCTTATTTGTTGATGCAATCGAAAAAAATCTTTATTAAATGCTTGTATGCAATCTCACTGTGCTTTGTATTAAAATTATCAACATTATTGTATCTTTGAATCTGACTTGCATAATGTGTCATTGCATGTAGTTTTGAAATGTTGAAATGATTGACATTTGTATCTGAATGCTTAGATTGCAAATGATAAAAAACATTCTTTAGCTTGTTTAATTGAAAAAATGTATGTTCAAAATATCAAAAAGTTTCTTCATCATGTAAATAATACTGAGTAAGTATCACGAAGTTTATCACTGCTTAAGTGAAGTGAATTGCTGCAAATGCTCTGATGATTAGAAGCAATGTGATGATTGATAAAAATTAATATACAATCAACTTTCAATCTGCATCAGTTCATTGCTTAATTGTATTATACTTAACAAATCTCTTCATGTCTTTAAATGACAAAATGACGTGAAATCTTTAATTCAGCTAAGCTGTTTCTGATGCATCATTTAAAGCTAATTTGATTTCTTTTCTTCTTTGACTTGTACAAACACTTTTGTTAATGATCTGACTGAGTCATAACATCAGATACAAGATGATTTTCTTAAGTAGTTAATGTAGCATGTTTATTATTATTGTCTTGTGAATATTGACAAATATATATGATCATGCAAAGTTTTTCACTGAATGTATTCAAGCAGAATCATTCTCAATCATATTGTTCTTTCTTTGTTATCTTTGTTAATTTCTGATGAATGCATGCGTTTAAATTGATCATGTTTTGTTTAAATTTTCGCGCTCATGAGATGATACTTGATAAATAGAACATTGTTGATTCATCTTGATATCTGTGATTAATACTTGTTTCTTGTAGTTCATCATGAACTTGATGATTATCAAATAACATTGTCTTATTTTATTGTTCATGCAAAGAACAGAAATGTCGTTTCTGAATATAGCTTCAACGACTGTTACATGTGAGATCATGTATTAATGCATAATGATACATGTTTAATGTACGCTTGAGTATGATTGATAACATCATGTGTCAAATCTTTGACTTGATATCATCATTATCGTTGTTAACTATGAGAAGAAATCTCAGAAGAATTAATCTCGATCGTTTTTGAGCATGTCTTGTGCATCGATTTAAATTCTCTATCATTAAATATATAAATTATGCAGATAAATTGCTTCAATGCTCAGTCAAGACTGTCTTATTGATGAAAATTAACAGTGATATCATGATAACATCATCAGAAAGCTTCTTCTGCGTTTCTCATCATCAATCAGCAATATGCATCTTGTCATAAACTCAAGAGTTGTCAACATTATAATGTTGAATGAGTGTGTAAATCAGATCATCTTGAAATGATGAGTGACTTAACAAGAATCGAAGTGTTTCAATGATGTTGCAATACAAAATGCAATGCTGCTCTTCTTGAACTTCTTCATAACTAAATTCAACTGTAAATGTTTGAGAATGTTACTCATCATTTTCAACATCATACAAAATCTGATGTAAAAGTGTTAATTACTTATTTGCATCATAAAAGCTGATATGTTGATGTAAGACTTGCAAGCGCAAGTCTTGAAAAAATCAATTAACACTGTCTTTGATAATTTTCATTTGATGAAGTTAATGAGTGAATATGTAATCTGCTTTGCATTGAAATGAATAATATTAATTGTTGTTTATGTTCTTAATCATTTGAGAATTCAAACTCAACGACTCTGATACTTTCTTTAACACGTCGACTGTTGTTTCAACATCATGATCAATTGTCTTGATGAAGATTTCAACTTGCAACGCTGATGATGTGAAGAGAAGTTCAGTCTGAAGTTGTATCATCTCAATTCTTGATGATATATGTTTCATATTTTGATTCAAATCAACGCTATTCACTTCAATGTTCATGTACTCTTTTACAAAATCATTTATTAACATATATTCTTGATTTTCATCTTCAATGTTCATCTGAACATTCTCATTATGAGAATCATTCAAGTTTGAATCTCATTCTGCAGTTTTATGATCACGTCAAATGAGTTGCATTGAATTGCATGATGACAATTTTGATGATAATAATAATTTTCGTTAGAAAATCTTTCATGATCAATCATGCAAGCGAACATGACAGTGATGAAGATAATGTTCAAGCTCGCTGATGTTGTTTATCTTTATTTCACATAAAGAACATATGCGTTGCATTATCTGTAAATCTTCGATTAGTGTTTTTATATAACTTGTATGAAGCAATGATGAATTGTAATGATTTTTTATGCTCAACTGTTTATCTGTGCATGAAATGTCAGTAATGAGATAAATCGAAAAATGTTAATCACAAAGTCAATGAATCACGTTTGTTCAGAAGTTATTGACTTCAATTTAAACTCAATAGTTAAAATATGTAAATTATATTTAACTAAATCACAAAGAAAATAAAATCAATCACTTGAATAAATATCATCGCTATTCTCATGATTTAACTATTGTCGCTCAAGATGCAATCATTTAAATCTCTTATGAGATAAGAGTAATGATTGCTAAAGTGCTATATATTTTAAGTCAAAGCAATCTTCAAAGTTTACAAACTTTATCTTGTTGTCATCATCTATTTTGCTCTTGTCATGACTTGATGAGCAATTTGAAAGATATATAACTATGCATTTATCTTCTTCATCTTCATTTGAAACTCTCTGATAGCATGTCAATTACGCTTAAACTCATCGTTGTTTCTTTTGAGCTTATCATAAGTGCGAGATTGCTTAGATTTTATAATCATTATTATCTGATATACAATGAAGACTGAGAAAATTCAAGTATTGAAGACTAAAGATTCAAACTTAAACGAAGAAATTAACTGATCAACAAATGTAAAAATGAACTCATCAATCAAATAAGTGACAGTAACGAGCGAAGATGATTGTTAATGATGAGATAACATTAAAAATGATGTAGTTTTGTTTCAAAGAGTTCTTCATCTGATGATTCTTTGTGTGATATTGACTGCTTGTTTGAATGATGACAAGAATTTTGATGCATTTGATGACACGTCTTGATTGAACTCATCTATTGCTACTGTCAATAGTTAAATCATGAGTTCAATTACAATGTGCATATTAATGAATCAGATGTTACTGCATACATCAACTTCAATGAGAATGTACTTGATAATGTCACACTATAAACAGTGTCTGTAATGAATTGACTGCTTGATGAAGACTTTGATTTCATCAATGAATCTTCACTTCTTAAGAATGAATGAAGTTGTTCAACAACTAAACTGAATGAAGAATTGTTGCAATCAATTTCTTCATCATCTCTTGTAATTGCTGTTGCTTAATATCATATCATCTTCAATTTTATTGCTTCATGAGAATGATTTATATCTTGATGATAACAAATGCAAATGAAGTTTTTACACTGTTCATGATAACATTATCAATGAGTAAGAAGATCGAGTATGTATAACTTGTCTCTCTGCAAATGCTTCTTACATTTGTTCTTTAGATGCTTTGCATGAGTGATGTCGTTGATCTGAATGAAAGCAATCAGTTAGCTGATACACAGAAGAAGCAACTCAAAATAATAATTAAGATTTCATTTCTTAATACTTGTATCTTTCTATTTTTTCTTGATACTTTAAGCTCAAAAGAAGTTTCATCATTTGTAATATAATCACTGAGATCTTTGCAAATTCATGAACTGATCAATTTGATGATGAACTCTCTCTTATTGCTATTTTGCAAATGAAACAGTATATTTTTCAGATTTTTTCAGTCATTACATCTTTTCAACATCTTTGTCATCTCAATTGATTGATCAAAGCAATGAACAATAGTTTAATTGTAAAGCGAAAAATGCATGTAGTTTCAGTTGATACATCAGTTGAAGATCAAACGAGATTGATCATTACATCAAAGCTCAAAGTCAAACTCATTTGCATGATTGAATACTTTTGTATCTGAGTCGTGTGAAATCTTTCTATCATCAAGTATGATTGTTTAGTTCACAACATAAGACAAATCATATACATCTGAATCATTGTCATGAAAGTTTACAGACTTCTTGATCATGTTTTTATTTGTTTTTTCATCATATATTTCAGAATTAATTCTGTTCTTTCAACTGTTATTGTTGATACTTAAGATCTGCTCAAATCAATGCTGTATATCATGTTTGAATTGTGAGTTCAGATCAATAAATAAGACAGTATCTTTAAGAAGATACTTGATGTCTTTCAAATTAAACTGTTTATTTCACGACTTGGTTTTATTTATTTGCTTTGAAACATTCAATATTCTCTTTATGACTGCTTTTTTAACAGATTCAAAAGATGAATGAAGTTCAAAAGTAGTATTTCTTCATTTTTTAACATGTTAAGTAGTGAAAGCTTGTCTAGCACTAATCATGATGTTTTGTATGCATTCAGTCGACACTATCTTCATGATAATGTCATTCGATGTTTATTAAGTCACAAGTAATGCAAAGAGTAATTGAGAAGAAAGTGAAATTATGCAATACATTTGAAAAATTGAAGTGCGTAAGATTCAATGAACTTAAATAATGATTCTTTGAATCTGCTTTAATTTGAGAATGTTGTTCTTTAACATCTTGACTTGAAGAAAATTTCTTAACTTTCTTTGCTGTTGAATTGACAATGACATTACATTTCAATAAATTTATGATAATCAACATCTTATTTTTCAATCATGTGAACTATGATTTGCATCATCAAATGCTTGAATGTAATCTTCACAACAAAATGTTAAAGCTGTGCTACTCATAAAAGACTTCAAACAGAGTGCTTATCTTTGCAACTGTATTTAGAAAGTGATTGATAGTAATGTGAAAGTTATGCAGTCATCAAATGAGTAAATGCAACATGTCTTGATTGAACTACATGATTGATCTGCTCACTGACAATAAATGAATCACTGTGATTCGCGATGCTCTTATGAAAGCACTTGCTATCACATTCTCATGAATTGCAACAGTGAAAGTGACAAACAGATTCACTTGAAAGCATTATGACTTGCAGTGCAATATTGATTTTGTTAATAAACATCATGATGCTAGAAAATAATCAGTTATGCTTTCTAAGCAAAGAAAATCTTGATTTGATATAAATGACTGACTATTTTGACAGATTCTGATTGAATTACGAAAATATATATTGTATTTTCACTATGAATTGATTTATTCATCTTGAAAAACGTTCTCAATATAGTCATGAAAGTTAACAAATGATCATCGCAAAAAGACTTAACATGAAGAATATGCAGATCAATGAAGATGTGACTGAAATGTTTATGATGCAGCTTGTTTGCTTGTGTCTCAGAGTGAAACATGATAAGCAATAAAAATGCAAACAATATTCATTGTATCATTTCTTTTATATTATTAGCTTAAATATAGTGAAGAATACAGTGTAAATAAGCATGATTCAATAAAAGATAAATAACAGCTTTGTTGTTTTATGAATGAAAGATAATCATCATATCAAAATTGAGATCAACACTTTTATCATTTTAGTTATATTTAATAGAAGAATACAATTCATCAATGAGATCTTGCTCACTTTATTCAAGTATGTGCTTTTGTAAGAAACTTAACTTTTGAAATATTATAACAGTTAAATCAGAATCATTCTCATCTTAAAGACTTTTTATCTTTCATCACAATCAAATAACAATCTCAATTCAAGCTGCAATCATCAAGATCAATCTTTCAACTTCAATTTACATCAGTCTAGAATTTTACATTCTGCAACATTATCTCACTTTCTATCTTTCATTGCAATCAGATAATAATTTCAATTTAAGCTGTGATCATCAAGATCAATCTTTCAGCTTCAACTTACATCAGTCTAGAATTTTACATTCTGCAACATTATCTCACTTTCTATCTTTCATCACAATCAGATAATAATCTCAATTTAAGTTGCAACTGTCAAGATCAATCATTCAGTTTAAACTTATATCAGTTTAAAATTCAACATTTTGCAATCTTATTTCATTCATTGTACATTTTACAATCTCACTGCTTCTTATTGCTTCTTCACATTCAACAGCTTAACATCATTTTACATTATTACATTACATTTTTTAATAAACATCTCATCATGATGTTTAAAGAAAAGTTCAAAGTGACATCAACAAATAAAGATGCAGTGACTGACATCATGTATCACACATCTCAAGCAATGAAGCTTGAAAATGACAATTGCACTATTCTCATTTCAAACAATGAAAAGATGATGCAAAAATCAGATTTAACTGAACATCAAAGCATCAGATCTGTCATTTTTCAAGTCAAGATTATTTTTGAAATCAATGAAGTAATCAAATCAGCAAGTGATGCATTCAATTCTTTAAATAAGAATCTTTATATTACTTACAAGATTGTGATGAAGATTTTGATGAACTGAACATTCAGCATTTGCTTTGACATTAAATTACATTAAGTCACATCATCATTATTTGAGAGCTGTCTTTCTGTTCACGACATCTTACATAATTGAGTCTTTCGCTTACATTCAAATTCTGACATTCACGATGTTATTATTATGAACTATTCAAACATGTCTTTGTTGCACACTTTTTATTTTGAATTCATGTTTTTCACATACAACATCAATGATTCAAAGATTAAGAATCTGCGTTAAAATGAATGAATGATTCTTCTTGAATTTATCTTCAGATTGATTTCAACTCATACTTAGTTGATTCTGCTTAAAAATCATGAAAGTTCATCAGTTCTTCAAAATATAAAGAACATACTCAAAGAAATCTTTGATTTGTCAGAAGATTGCACAGTTAAGCTGAAAATCTTCATCTTGATGATTAAATAAGATACATTTCTGAATCAATATTGAAAATTCAACAGTAACATTAAAATAAAGTGAGACTTTTCAGCATTCAACATGTGATTCAGTCAGTTTAAAAATCACAAGCATCTCATTTAAGTAAAACAAGTGACTTCAAAGAAGAATTGTTTGACTATTTATTTATCATATTGATGCACTTATCATGATGATAAGAAGTGCTGACTTATCAAAGATTTCTTTAGATTACAGTCAATGAAGACATAGTGAGCACTAATTACGAAGACTCAAACATTGCTCTGCGAGTTGTATGCACTCATCACATTCGCGAAAACAGACAAGAAGTATGTTGATTTGCTACATTTTTTCAATTGCTTTGACTATTGATTTGACTTGAAGAATCACTTTGAAGTGCAAATCAATGATGACAAATGAGCTGCTATCATTCTTGTCAAGTTGTTTATTTTCTTCAACATGACAGATGTGAATGTAGCTTTTCATCATTCTTTCATCAAGACAAATTGAAGCTCAATTGAGTTGAAGTTAATATTCAATCTTCATGAACATGAGTGACAGAATAATGATAAACAAGTACTTCAGTATTGTTTTTTCAACGCATCAAACATGATTTCAGTTCATTTAATCATATTTGACAAGCTCAACAGAATCAAAATAGTGACAATCAAAATTCTCAATTCTGCTCATATTGACAATCAAAATTATGAATACAATGATCACTTTCGTGATATTATACTGAGTCAGAATCTTCATATCAAATTCATATTAATTCTTTTTGAAAACTTGAATCTTTTGACTACTTTTGCTGAGTGAAATATTGAGCTGAATAAGTCTCAGATGTTGATCATGCAATATCTTTAGAATCTTCTCAACAATTTTGATCTTATCAAGAGACTCTTTGAGATCAAGAAGATATTGATGAATGTCATTATCACAATGCTACTTTTAAAGCTGAGCAAGAAAGTTAAAGTATTGAGCTCGTTCAACAATATAGTTAATACATTCATTCTCAAACTGAATGAACAGCTTCAATGATTAAAAAACAAAGACATCATTCTGATAAATAAAAAGATTATTCATTTTCACTTGCAGTTCATTGAATATCAGATAGTCGTTCAAGACAGTTGCACGTTTCACTCAGTAAACAACAATTTCACTTAATGATGATGAAATGTCTCTTACAAGTTATCTGATGTCTTTTATGATCAGCTGATACATTAAATTATTAATCAAAGTAAAAAGATTTTACATAACATTAAAGATCATTAATACAAATTGCATCAGATCAGTCTTGACACTCTGCTTTTAAAAGTCACATGTTTGAGTGATCATTCAATGAATAAAACGCAATCTCAGAGTCAACAAAGTGAACAGAGTGATAAGCAGCATAAGACACAAGATTCTTCAATTGTACAAATCAATAATGAAGAAGTTGATGTAACTCATGAAGATTTCAAGAGCGATGATAATTCACTTAATGTGAATTATGAAGATCTTAACTTTCATGTCACTCATCAATCTTTGAAGTGAGATCACGAATTCAAACGTTGTATGCTTTAAAGAATTATTAATGTCAAGCTCAATAAAATGAATAATGAGACTGAGCATGACGCTGTTATTAAGACGTTCTGCTCATACTTTCAAAGAATCAAGATGAAAAAAACTCTTAACATGAAAGATCAAGAATTCTTTCAGCGCATCAAGATTGAGCTAAGTGTGAATATTCTTAAGCATGACGTGAGCGTTGTTGTCTGCACACTGATCAACTTCAACACTACTATGCTAAAAAAGTTATAAGAGTAAAGAATGCAAAGATCTTTATTGTTATGATTCACAGTAATGATTCAATGCATATGCTCAATGATGATGAGCAACTTCAATCGATGAAAGAAGATATCAAGAACAATTGCTTCACGCATTATATAAACAAAAGTTTATTCAAACGTCTGATTATGCTTAAATACTTTCATATGCTTCTTACTGAACAGTATCACACAATTCTCATCATAGATGACATTGTATTCACTGTCTGATACAAAGTTCAGATGCAATTCTTAGTTGATTCTTCACTTTGATTCAATATGATTATCACAATCATTATATTAAAGAGTTTTTGCGAAATAAAACAATCATTGACATTTCTCAACATCAATGAAATCGACATAAGAATCAATGCATTTCAGTTCAAGCAGAATGAGATTGAAGTCATTGTAGTAATTGAGCTAGTCAATATCTACGCTGAAGTTGAAATATCTGTCAAGAACATCATCATTCTTATGAAATATACTGCACAAGTTCAGTTATTAAAGAGAAACTTAGTTTTAAATTTGAAAGTTCAAAATGTTGAAGTGTACATGATTGATTCTTTTCAAGACGAAGAAGCTTCTGTCATCATTCTATGTATGATGAAAATCAGAAAACTTAACTTCATGTTTCAACTTAATTGTCTTCTGACTGTTTGTAATCATGCTCATGACTCATTTGTTGTATTATGTAACTATGATGAATTTCAGCATAATTATGCTTGTAATTTACATATGATATGACATGTTTAAAATCTGTTCTCAATCAACGAAGTCTATGAAAAATACTTTAGTCAACAAGAATTCATCAATTTCATGAAAACAGAGCGTCAATTTCAAGAGCAAGAGTCACAATGAAATGAGAATGAAGCTTGATATGTGAGCAAAGATCAAGTAACAAATCTCTCAGAAGAGCAAAAGCATCATCAGAATGCAAGCGAAGATCAAGTAATAAATCTTTCAAAAGAGCAAAAGTATCATCAGAATGTGAATAAAGCTTTTGCAACAAATTTTGCAGAAGAGTAAGAGCATCATCAGAACATAAGCAAAGATTAAGTAACAAATCTTTCAGAAGAGCAAAAGCATCATCAGAACATAAGCGAAAATCAAGTAATAAATCTTTCAGAAGAGCAAAAGCATCATCAGAATATGAATGAAGATCAAGTAATAAATTTCTCAGAAGAGTAAAAGCATCATCAGAATATGAATGAAGCTTCTGCAGTAAATCTTGCAAAAAAGCAAAAGCATCATTGAAATGTAAACAAAGATCAAGCAACAAACTTTTTAAAAAAGCAAGCATTGCAAGAAAATAAATTTGATCAAGAAACAGTATTCATTGATTGATAAACATGTTTCACAGAAAACAACATTCTTTTTCAAAGTTTAAATTCTTTATTTGCTGCTAGTTTAAGTCTGTCAAAGAGATTGAGACATTGATTACTGTGTAATATATACTGAAATACAGACATAACAACTTGCAGATACAATACACTTCAATCAACAATAAACTAGCTTATTCTTTAAGTTGTTATGCACATCATGTAAATGCAAATCTTCAACGTAAGCTAAAGTAAATTCATTATGTTTCAGCTTTTATAATATCACATTCGCTGCATGTACTTAACACAACTTAATCTTTCATTCATTTGCTCATTATATTTAATGTGAGTCTTTCAAGTTGCTTTCATAATCACATAAAATCATGATTTAATCATATGTTTCTTTCAATGAGCATCATCATCAAGATTGAAATATATTCATTAAACTTAATCTCAGTTGAATGAATCTGCATATTTAACATCAGTTGAGTACGTGTCTAGTTTGTCACGTCAACTCATCTCACATAGTTAAATAATAGTACTCATATTTCATCATCATCATTTATCTTATCAAACTGATTTTATTGACTTATCATAATAACTAGCTTACGTTTTAAAAAGAATATTATTATCAGATATCAGAATTTTCAACTTGATGATGAGTGTTCAACTTTCAGAAACATGACAGAGATTCTTAAAATCTTAAACATCGATAAATATTAGCTAAAAAATTTAACAAATCAAGCTGAGCAATGATTTGAAAAGCACATGTCTACACTCAAGCACATCAGATTTCACAAGAAGTTAACTATCATTGAGAAGAAATTAACATCGTTTCTGTATAATATTAACTTGCTTATGTTCAATGATTTTGAAGCAAATCATATTATCAGCAGTTTGATTACTATAGTTCAATAATTACTCTTTAACAAGAAACGCTTTAAACAGAGACGTGTTGAAAAGATCAACATATCTTTCACTCATATACAAACTAGTTCTACATCATCTTCAGATGAGTAATCACTCATCATCACATGCAAGATTGTAAAGATTCAATGAACATCATTTGCATTTGAGTTTTTGCAGTCACAAGAAGTCATGTCATTCATCAGAATACTTGAAGACGTTGAACTTTGTATAATGATGAGTTCACACTCAAATCTGATCACTTCAAGAAAGACTTTGAAAATGAACTTAACTTCAATCAAAGATGTACTTAATCATGATTTACATAATGACAGAAATCGATTTTATAATGTTTCATTTCAGATGTAAATTGATATTCTTAAAGATGACATGAGCTACATTGAGATGAACACTATCATTTACATCACAGATGATGAGATCTTGAAAATAAATTCAGACAGAACTTTTTGAGCTGTCTTACGCGATGTCTCAAATCAATCTAATCATGCTGCTCGCTTTAATGTGATTCACGTTACATCATATTCTGATAAATCAGAAACACATGTATGTAAACAATGAACTAATAATCAGTGCAGAACTCACAGACAATGCTTCATCAATTTCAGCTTCTCATCAAGAGCACACAAGATTCATTGATGTTAATGAAAGCAAAAAGATTAACAAAGTGATAATTTGAAGAAATGAGATCAACACATTATCAATTAATCATGAAACAACAATTGATAATTTGATAAATCATGTATATCAATAAAGATTGACAAGAACTTTAAATTTCATAGAGCAGAATCAAATAGACTCTACTCATATTCAGAAGCAGTCAGCAGTCATTGACATGAAAGAGAACATTGTAAATGATACAGCTGTTCTGTTTACAACGAAGAATAATGTTAACTCAACTGACAATGCAACGTTTACTCATGTTCAGAAGCAGTCAGCAGTCGTTAACATAAAAGAGAGCAATGTGAATGATACAGCTGTTCTGAGTACAACGAAGAATAATGTTGACTCAGCAAACAACGCAGCGTCTACTTATGTTCAGAAGCAGTCAGCAGTCATTAACATGAAAGAAAATAATGCAAATAATACAACTGTTCTGAGTACAACGAAGAATAATGTTGACTCAACTGATAATGCAACGTCTATTCATGTTCAGAAGCAGTCAATAATCATTAACATAAAAGAAAGTGATGTGAATGATACAGCTGTTCTGAGTACAATGAAGAATAATGTTGATTCAGCAAATAATGCAGCATTTACTCATGTTCAGAAGCAGTCAGCAGTCATTAACATGAAAGAGAATGATGCGAATGACACAGTTATTCTGAGTACAACGAAGAATAACGTCAACTCAGCAGATAATGCAGCGAGATCTGATAGATTTGTGAAGAGTGTACATTTACAGCGAACTGACAAGAATGAAGATTTCATGAACAAGATTCACATGCTCTTATATTTTTCTTGAAAGTGATCAAGATTTAATCATTCAAAGAAAGATACAACAAGCATCACATTAGCTGATCAAACATTGCATTATAGTAAATCATTGAAGTATGTGTATGAATGATAGTGTTAGAGGTCAGCATAGAGCGAGTCATATGAGTGTCATTAAACTAATAGATAAATGCTAAGAAAGAAAAGTATCTACAGAAAAGAACTCGATTCTTATATGTGTGTTTCTCAGCCCTGTGCTAGGCCCGATTGGGTTGACGCCTTACACATATGATGCAGAGTCTCAATGACATCATCTCTAGCTCGAATGCTCACTAGGCTCGATTAGAATGAAATCAAGACGAAGGCTAGAAAGAATAGACGAAGACTAGACTCGTAACATTATTCTCTTCTCTTGACTATTCATGTTCGCATGAATGTTATTTCTTAGTGCGCTTTTGTTGAATATTTGATATGAAAGTCGTCAATCATCTCTTGAGCGTTCATAAATTCGTCGTCGTCAGCGTTATATCAGTTGAGATCGTTGTCATAGCTCTTTCATTTAACTCGATATTGAAGTCGTCTTCGATATCGTCGAGAGTTCAATATATCGTCGATTTCTCATTCATCTTCATCGTTTACCACTATTGACCCCGAAAATTCATTCTTCTGACCAGGCAGAGAATCATTGACGGCAGAACGAAGAAGCTCTGAATGAAATACATCGTGTATACGCATAGTGTCTAATAGTTTCAATTTATAGAAGAAGTCAACAGAGTCTGTGATCTTGAATGAATCAAGCATCTTGTCATCTAGCTTTTTGAAGAGTCTCGCGATAACGATGTTTCTTTCGTTCAGAAACATCTTTGATTCGATCTTGTAATTGATCTTCTTTCTATGCTTGTTAGCTTGATTCATCATTTGTTCCCGTGTTTTGATCAGAGCTTCACGAGCGAAGATCAATGTCTTGTTCATTTGTTCAGATATATTCTTGGCCCGATCGATCTGCAAGCGTTCGCGAGTGCTTTCATACTCGATGATGTCAGAGTCGAAGCTCATACGAGAATGAAAGCTCTTGTTCATGAAGAAGAGAGTCAAGAAGATGACTGAGAACAAGACGTTATTGTCGACAAACTCGATCATGAATAGTCACTTAGATCAGTCGTTCTGCATATACGAACAGAAGAATCGAAGATATCGCTCGACGTTCTGATTGACTCGTTCGCTTTGATCGTTGATTTGAGAATGATAGATGATGAACAATCGAAGGGAAATGCTCAGTCGTTTGCAAAGGAACTTTCATAGTATAGAGATGAATTGCGAACCCCGATCAGATACTATGAAGCTTGATAGATCATGAGTTCGATATACTCATTGAATCAGCATTTCAGCTGTCTTTTCGACAGTGATACCTTCATCATCAGTGATGCAAGAAATATAATGTCTTTCTTTTGACAATCTGCAAATGATCGTCAGAATAGCGTTGTATCCGCTCGAATCAGATAGATCAATAATAAAGTTCATTGTTATGTCTTGTCATCGCTGTTCAGATATCGATAGAGATTGAAGCAAGTCATTTGATTTATCTCTAGATGTCTTTGAACGTTGACAGATATAGCAGTTTCGAATATATCGATCTATCGTTTTCCGCATGAATGATCAATAGTAGTTTCGCTTTATGACTTTCACAGTTCTAAGAATATCAGAATGATCAACTGACGATTGATCGTGCATCTCACGAATCAGATTCATTTGTAGAAGCTCGTTGAACGAAATTCATAGCTGACTATCATGATACAAGATTTCATTCTGAGTTCGACAATTCTTCAATTTGATACCTTCATATTGTGTCTCGTCTCTTGCTATTGCTTCGCGAAGTAGCGTACAATTCTCGTCGATTCTATTAGTCTCAAGAATCTGTTTATAGATTGATTCACTGATGTTCTTCTCTAGATCAGCAATTTTCATTCGATTCGAAGTCAGAATAGTGATTCATTGATAGCGAACGCGCTCATCTTCTGAATCTCTGAGCACGACGTCAGCTTGACGAGTTAATGCATCGATCTTGATGTTCTGTTTGTCAGATCGATACATTATTCTGAAGTTGAAGTCAGCGAGTTTCTGAACTCAGCGCATCTGACGTCTGCTCAGCTCTTTATCTTTCATCAACGAAATGAGCGCTTGATGATCGATGAACATCTTGATAGAAATGTCAGTTAGCTTCAGTTCGAGTCGTCAGTGTTCAAATGCTCGAATGATGATCAGAAGTTCTTTATCATATATCTCGTAGTTGCATTCAGCAGAAGACATGTTCTTGCTATAGAAGACAATTGAATGTAGTACTTCTTCGTCATCATATTGAGAGAGAACTTCATCATTGACGTAGTCGAATGAGTCAATTTCGAGAATAGTCTCACGAGTTTGATCAAAGTGACGTAGTATAGAAGTCTCGATCATACGTCTCTTCATATGATCGAAGACGATCTGACAGACTTCATTTCATTCAAATATGATCTTCTTTTGAGTGAGTTGAATCATTGAACGAACAATCTTCGAAAAGTTCTTGATGAAGCGTCGATAGAAATTGCAGAAGTCAATGAAGAACTGTATCTGAGTGAGATTATTGAGTGTAGATCAATCAACGACTGCTTGCATCTTTCGCGAGTTCATCTTCAATTCTTCGATTGATATCAAGAGTTCTAGAAAGATAGTTTTCTGAACATGAAACTCGCACTTGTTGATGTCTATCTGTAGATCAGCTTCTCGTAGTCTATTCAAGATCAATCGTACATGTCGCTTGTGTTTCTTCAGAGTCTTGCTGTAGATGATAATGTCATCTAGATAGATCTGACAAAACTGATGTAGATATTCGAACAACACGTTGTTCATATAGTGCTGATAGAACGTCAATTCGTTTGTTAATTCGAAAAGCATTACATGATATTTGTATGAGTCGAAGAAGATAATAAAGATAGTCAAATCTTCGCTACCTGAGTGCATACGAAGTTTATTGAACGCGACAATGATGTTCAATCGAATCAGATACTTGCTTTCTTGTATACGAACGAGAGTCTCGTCTATCAATGACAAAGAGTAGTGATCTCGTTTGATCAAAGCATTGAGCTTTCTGTAATCGACGCAGAAACGCAGACTATCATCTTTTTTTTTCGACGAACAAGATGAGCGAGGCGTATAATGCGAAGCTGAAGAAAATGAATTCTTTGTTTAGATGATTGATCAGATACTTCTTTATCTTCTGAAGCTTGTGATCGAACATCTGATATAGTCTGCTTTGAGAAAGCGTTTCTTCATCAGTCAACTCAATTTTGTGATCGTAGGAACGATGCGATGATAGCTGATCGATCATTACTCGATCGAAGACGTCTAGATAGTCGTGATATTCAGAGAGAAGCTTGGTCTTGACTTGCTCGAGAGCTTCAGCGTGGGAAAGCTCATGCAGATTCACTTCTTCAGGCTTGTTTTCAGCTGTAGTTATGAGTCGATCGATTTTCGAGACGATAACAGCAAAGATCTTGACGTCTGAACGTTTGACTAACATTCTATATGTCGCTGCCTCTATCATTGCTATGTTCGTTGAACTGAAAGAGAATGGTTTCAGAATGAACGTTGATTTAGAATTGACGCTAGTCAAAGTCGCGTCGCGCTGTTTTAACTGTTCGATGAACTTCTTGTTTTGACTGGTTTGAGATGTAACGAAAGTGAAAGATCTCTTCAGTATATGAGTAGAAGTCAAGCTCTTTCGTTTCGTGATTGATTTATTGCTTGAGAATAGAGCAATCGATTTCTGACTAGTAAGATTGAAATTCGAAAATCGAAGAGAATCGATCCGCATATCAATTACTAGATCGATTTTGTTCATTCATGTTTTTTCAAGAATCATTTGATGTTGATCTAATCGAATGATCAACATAGAAGCTGTGTCAATCATATGATCTTGAACAGTCAGGTTTGAATAGATGACATGAGTAATGAGTTTCTTAGCATAATGATCGTCGAATTCTCGAATTGACTTCGCTTTGATCAAAGTCAGAAGCTCGATTTGCAACTGGTCACAAACAATCTGCGCGATCACTTCATCAATGAACGAATAGTCAGCAGCTTTGATGTCAATCAATGACTTCAATGAGTAACTAATTTCATTGCTAGAAAGTACACATTCAGTAGTCAAAGATTCAGAAGCAAAAGAATCATCTGATCTGCTCGTCGTTGAAGAAATTAACACATCTTTCATCACGTCTTTGATAAAAGTCTCTAGTTTTTTGTCTCATTATTCTTGAAAGACATTTTCTCATTCTCTTTATTCTTTGAAATGATGATCTCATGTAAACGAGAAGTGAAGACATGAGATGCAGAAGTGTCAATCTTGTTCAACTGAGAGCAATTCTTGAACAAATGATCAAAGATCTTGCAGATGTAGCAGATAATTGACGATCTCACTGACTCAGAGATAGAAGAGATAGTTAACTTAACATAATCGATTATTGAAGTTGTTACTGACAAAGAAGTAATGCGTTTATCAGATACGACAGTGACTTTGAAAATGACAGTGTGACGTTCGCTGCGAAGCTGATAATTGACTCGTTGTTTACTATTCACATCTTGAAGAAAGATTCTTAAGCGAGTGAGCGAAGTAAAGTTCTTTGAACAGATTGATAGAGCGTTCTGCAAGCGATTATTGATTTTATTCTGAAGATCGTTCATCAGAGTGCAATCATCGTATTTGAGATAGCTGAATAACTTCATAAAGTCAAAGTAGAAGACATTGAAAGACTTGTCTGCTTGTCTCAGAGCGTTGTACTCGTGATGACACTTTCGATTCTTATTCAGTTCATCATATATTTCTTTCAGATGCTTAAATAGCTCGTCGATCGAGATGTATAAATGCGAAGCATCATGTCGATGTTGAGCGAAGATATGCTCAGCAGCATCATTTTCTAGTCTAGATATCACATAGACAATACAGATATTCTCATTATCGAAGTGATCGACATTTGCCTGAAGCTTGTCGTCTATCTTGACTCTTCAGCTGTTTCATGTCGATTCATCTTCATCAGTGAATATAGATGAATTCGAAAACTTGAAGAACTTGTGATGATCGTTGTTGAATAGAGTGAACGACTCTCGTCGAGTATGATTCTCGATAGAAGCTCGAGACTTCGTAGACTGTCGAGATCGAAAATGATTCGCTGAACGCTGTTTCTTTTTGAGACTCAGTACTTTCTTTCATAGTTTGATGATAATCTCTTCTTAAGTGTCTATTGTCGTTTGATTAATCTTTAACTCATTCAGTCTCTTGATGTGATTGACTTGTAAATCAATTCATTGCTCATTGAGTTTCAAAGTCATGTTTTGTTGATCTCTGTTATGAATGTGTCAAAGATCAAACTCTAATCAATTCACAGTGAACGCTAGCGAGTTCACTGCGTATTGATTAAAGCTAGTCAATGATCTAGTCGAGAGCTGATCTAGATCTGACTCAGGTTTGACTCAGATATGACTCAGCATCTTTTTTCTTTTCTAGCATTTTCTAATCAGCTTCTATTGTCTTTTAGACAAACACACTTCTTTGTGTTACGAGTAGTTAACAGATGTCTATGACAAACACATTTCTTTATGTCATGAACATCTTTCAAATCAACATCTTTCTTGTGTTTCAACACGTTCTTCTTGATACTAACGTTAATCTGAGTAACTACTATATAGAGCATGTTTTTCTTGCTTTTTGTATCTTCTTTCTTCTGTATTCTTAAAGTCTTAGTTATAACTATCTTTATAGATCAAACATTCTAGTCACGCACGCACTCTGATTAGTTTCTAAACACGATTTCAACATTACTTTAAGAATTCGTTAATCACACGATACTGATCTCATTACTCATTCAAATTCACTCAACTGACAACGAGATGAGTATAAAGAAATTTGTGTATCTGATGATTGATGATATTGAAAGACAGAACAACATCAAGAAATTAATAAAATCAAGAGATTAAGATCTTGTATTGCTAAAGAATCTACAGCTCATTCAGTACGCGCTCGTTCAAATCGATTAATAGAATCAAGAAATTAAGATCTTGATTGCTTGAGAATCATTCAAAAAATTCTTCTCAAATCAGTAATACTCTTCTTTGAAGATTAAACAACTTGAACTATGATCTCACTACATATTGTCAAGCATCGCTCTTCGCTCGATCATCAATTCTTTGCTATGACTCAATCATCTGTGAAAAATTTCTCTGAGAATTATCAAAGTCTTTATTCTTCTGTCATTGCAGATTCAGTCATTTATTCTGAGCTATCATCTCGCATATCGAAATATCTTAGAATCGACTTCATATGAAAACGTCGTCACTTTGTGTCTCATTCTCAGACTCTCGATGAATCTCTGAAAGCTTCTACTCTTTGAAATATAAAAAATGTAAAGCAGCTACAACACTGAGTCAAACAAGACTCAGAAGTGTTTCTAGAAGATTTAAACAGTCTTCAAACTCAACGAGATCTTGATGTGAAAGCTTGTGAGCTATTTGACAAGATATCAAGTGAACAAATATGAAAGACTCGCTTTAAGAAAATTGATCGAGCAAAGAAATGATCGAATCAATTGAATCAGACACTTCAGAACAAATTGACTGAAGCACAACATTATTTGCGAGTGACTAGAGATGTCACTTCATCAATCTCTATTCTTTTCACATTCAGCAAGTAATCTCAGAAGCTTTCGAATTCATCTCTGTTTACTGATGAAAAAGAATCTATCTGAGATGATTAACAAGAAAAGATTCGCAACAAGCTAGCAATCAACGTTGATCATTTCGACAATGACAAAGCTATACTAGTCTACATTCATTCTTGAATCAGTGAAGACGCAGTCAAAGTCACTCTAGTCAGACGTCAACGAGATTCATTGAACTCTTATTCAATGATTAATGATCTACTAAATGAACTTGCTCAGCTATACAATGATTCTGACAAAGAGACAAACTTTCGAAGAGAGTATGCTAATCTCTCTCAAGAAAAGAGCAAATTCAACGATTTCTATTCAATGTTTTAACGTCTGTTCTTCTATCTAAAGTATCACGAAAAGCAATTGATCGTCGATTTACAAGACAAGATAGTCTATCATCTTCATGCAGCTTGAAGTAGTCAATTGATTCAGTCAGAATCTCTGAACGAAATTCGTGATTATCTGATTCATTTGAACAATGAGCATCGAGTCATGAATGACATCAAAGAAAAGAAATTCATGATCAAGATCAGAAAGCAAGTCATCTTTACTGAGAAATGAGATTCATTGAATCTCTATAGAAAGATTGAAGTTATCGTCGATCAGTTAAAATCGCGCGACGCGACTTTGACTAACGTCAAAGAGACAGATCTACAAACTGAAAGCTGTTTCATTTGTCATAAGTCAGATCATTTTTTTAGAAAGTGTTCTGATTGAACTTCGAGAATCAATGCATTAGAAGATGACAAGTTTGATTGATCTACATTGAATTCTGAGTCAGATTCTGATTCAAAAAACTAGTTATCTCTTTCAAAGTTATCAAAGAAGTAGAGATCATATCTTTGTGCAGTCAAATCGAAGTTCTATTGAAAGAAAATTATTTTGAGAAATCATTTCTGATCAATGCTTCTCTTATCTCTCAGAGCAATTCTTTCAGCCTTCGCTCTTTGATAGACAGTGATTTCGTTGTTTACACGCTGATACATGACAAGCTAGTCAATAAAGTATGTCAGAAACTTGAAATACAATTTATATTACTAGCAAAAGAGAAGTTAATACGAGAATATGATGAGAAGCTAGCTAAAAAGACTATTACTCATAAGATTCTACTCAATCTTACGATTGAAAGTCATAAGAAATTGACTGTGTCAATGCTGATAGCTGATATCGAGCATCATGAAGCTATATTGAGCAAACTTTGAATGAACAAAAATGAAATATTATTGAACATGAGACATGATACTATCGTATTCTCTGATCAATTAAATATTTCTATTTCGGTTTTTTTGATCTCGTCAAATATGAAGCACTCAAGTTGATCGCGATCAACTTTCATCTCTTCAGCGACTTATAGCAATGCTTCAAAGATTCTCAAGCACTCAGTTTCAATCATTCAAAAAGAGTCATTTTCGATTCAAAACATAAACATCATCTCTTTTCAAGCATTAGTAAAACGAAAAAAGAAGAATCAGATTAA
>JAABUY010001511.1_pt1 | contig 30886 bp, 22 predicted proteins | sample 5560271 | NCBI WGS metagenome assembly JAABUY01 (sample SAMN10711886, study PRJNA513374) | rock metagenome | isolation source: Antarctica rocks | place: Antarctica: Victoria Land, University Valley | reverse complement strand
CAGCCGCTTGCCCGAAAGCTCCGATTTGACCACCGTCAGACTCCATAACCGCTATCCCGCAGTCATACGGAGTCGACCCGAATCGGGCCTAGAAGAAGGTCAATTCAAATGAGGGGATTCGTGAGCTCCTATGGAGAACCCCTCTGCTTGCAAGGTGTCAAAAGGCAAATGAGTGAGGTCGTCTGAGGTTGTACGATACACCCAGACGGGAGACCCTGAGAATCCGCCCCTCGACCGTGTATCGTTCAGATATGAGGGGCATACAAACCGGTCCGCGGCAGATAGCCTGACTGGGGCGGAATCATGGGGAAGTGAGGCTATGTTTCCAAACCGTCCAACAGGTAGGTTTTTAGAACCGCCGTAATGGTCAGCAAACATCCCTAGCATAAGGGTGTTATCGCCTATGCCAACGTCGGAAGCCTGGATGAACTCGCGAGTAAGAAAATGCTGCTCATCAATCCATGATATATCGTCGGACCAAGACGCCGATCCGGGGTTTAGGGATAGCAAGTCGGTGACGTCTACTACGGAGAGGTCGACCGTGCTTGACGTCGCCCAGTCGTCGGCTGGAATGTTTATAAAACGAGTAGCGCCGTCTTTAGTGTTCACTCGTATAAACGACCATCCCTGGTTTATATTGTGAGCGTTGGACACTGCATATACGTGATACAACCAGGCCAGTTTATCAGACTTCCTGGCCACAAAAAAACCAGTTGCCCCCGGCCCTTCAATCCCGCCGGCCGGATGCGGGTTCTGTCTGTAGAGGTAGAACGCGCACAGCTCCATGTTCCGCTTAATCCGTGGCATTCCGATCCTTGACCAAATCCAACTTAGATTTCCGCCGTAGTCGCGCCCCCAGATGTATCGCCAATCAAAGTCTAGGTCGCGAAGTCGTACATGCTTACCGAACACAGCTTATGTGCTCCGCACAAAATGTGTCAAATATGTCATCGCCCAAATTAGGACACTACCCGACGACGAGACGGGTTGATCCGGACGCCGCGAGGGGGTATCTCCCGCGGCTCCAAACGCTGCCGAGACGCCCAGGTAGCTCAGTTGGTAGAGCATGCGACTGAAAATTGCAGTGTCGGCGGTTCGACTCCGTCCCTGGGCACCATCTTCCCTCCAGTCGCCGATCTTCATGGCGCTCGCGGCGTAAACAGGATAAATCTGATATCGTAACGGCCGGGATGGGTCGCCTGCGATGCAAGACGCCGGGACCGGCCTCGACGCGGCCGGGATGCAACTGCTCGCCGAGCATTTCGATCCCGCGTTCTACCTGAGTCGCTACGAAGACGTCCGCGCCGCCGGCGGTGATCCGGCGCTGCATTACGCGCTGGCCGGATGGCGCGAGGGGCGACGCCCGAACGCCTGGTTCGACACCGCCTACTACCTCGCCAGCAACCGCGACGTTGCGCAGGCGGCGGTCAATCCGCTATGGCATTTCCTGGTCCAGGGCCGCGCCGAGGGCCGCGCCGCAGCGCGCCCGGCCAGCCTGCAGCGCGACCGGCTCGACCGCGTGCGGACGGCGAGCCAGGCCGGGGCGCGCCATGCGGCGCCCCGCGACGCGACGGCGCTGGACGCCGAGGCGGTGCGGCGTCACGTCGCCCTGGCCTGTCTCGGCGCGCGTGGCCTGGCGCTCTCGGCAAGTCATGACCGCTACGACGCCATCCTCGGCGGCACGCAGCTGCTGGTGGCCGACGAGCAGGCCAAGTTCAACGGCGCCCGGGTCGCCTACCTGCACCTGTCCCCGGTGGTGGCCAGGGTGACGCTGGCGCCGCTGGATGCCGACTCGTCGGTGCAGCTGGTGCTCGACGGCCGTATGCTGGGCGTGGCGCGCTACGAGGCGGTGGCGGCGGCGCTGGCGGCGATCGAGCTGGCGCCGGAGGCGGCGCGCATCCTGGTGGTCCACTGCCTGTTGGGCCATGACGAGCGTGGGCTGGCGGCGGCGGCTGCGGCTCTGGAGACGACCGTCAACCTGTTCTGGGTGCATGATTTCTCCTCGCTGTGCGAGGGGCTGCACCTGCTGCGCGACGACATCGCCGGCTGCGGCGCGCCGCCCCCTGCCAGCCTGGCGTGCCGGGTCTGCATCCACGGCGACAGCCGCGGCGGGCACCGCGAGCGGATGCTGTGGCTGTTCGGCACGCTGGCGTTCCATGTCGTGGCGCCGTCGCGTTCGGCGCTCGACCTGTGGCGGCGCGGGGCCGGGCTGCCGCACCTCTCGGCCCGGGTCCACGCGCATTGCCGCCTGTTCCTGCCGCCGCGCCGGCGGACGGCGGACGGCGAGGCGATCCGGGTGGGGTTCGTCGGCTTCGCCGTCTACCACAAGGGCTGGCCGCTGTTCGAGCGGCTCGCCGAGGCGGGCGGCTCCGAATGCCGGTTCAGCCATTTCGCCGATGCCGAGCACCTGACGTCGCATCCCGGCATCGAGCCGGTGGCGGTCCGCGTGGCCCCGAACAACCGGCTGGCGATGACCCAGGCGCTCGCGGCGCACGGCATCGACATCGCCCTGGTGCTGTCGCCCTGGCCGGAGACCTTCTGCTTCGTCGCCTACGAGGCGATGGCGGCAGGCGCCGCGGTGATCGCCTTGACGGGAAGCGGCAACGTCGCCGACCTCGTGCGCCTGACCGGGCGGGGCGTCGTGGTGGCGAGCTTCGACGAGGCGCTGGCGCTGTTGCGCGACGGCGGCGTGCGGGCGCTGGCCGATGCCGCGTCGCAGGAACATTCGCCAGGCGGCCTCGTGCATTGCGGCACTTCGGCCACCCTCGACCTGAACCTCGACGCCACGGAGCCGCAGCCGCTGGAGGCGCTGCTCACCGGCGATCCCGACCTCGCCTTGATCGCCGGGGGCGCGGTGGTCCGTCCGACGCTGCACGACGGCGTCTACCGGTTCGCGCTGCCGCCGGGCTGCGACCCCGGCCGGCTGGTGTCGCGCAGCTATGTCCCGGCCCTCATGTACGTCGGCAGCACCGACCACCGCCGGCTCGGCGTCGCAGTGGCGGCTTTGGCGCTTGACGGCGTTACGGTGCCGCCCGGCGGCCCGGGGCGCAGGATCGGGTGGCACGCGCCCGAACACGGCTGGCAGTGGACCGACGGCGACGCCGGACTGGCGCTGGCCGGCGCCGCCGAGCTGTCGGTGACGTTGCTGCCGATGGCCGCCTACTGGCGCTGCCTACTGGCGCCCGGAGGCTGAGCCGCGCCATGTTGAGCCAAGTCGGGTCGAGCCAGGTCGGGTCGCGCGTCGCCTGCTTCACCAGCCTCACCTGCCGCTACCTGCCGCGCGCGCGCGTGCTGGCGCAGACGTTGCGCGCGGCGCATCCGGACTGGCACCTCTGCGCCGTGCTGGTCGACGCGCCGCCGCCCGGGATCGACCTTGCCTTGCCGCTCGCGACGTTCGACGCCGTGGTCGACCCGCGCATGCTCGGCCTGCCCGGCTTCGCCGCGTGGATGTTCGGGCACGACGTCGTCGAGGCCTGCACCGCGGTGAAGGGCGCGATGCTGCTGCGCCTGCTGGACGCCGGCTGGGACCGGGTGGTCTACCTCGATCCCGACATCGCGGTGTTCCATGGCCTGCATGAGATCGTGGCGCGGCTCGACGCCGCCTCGGTGGTGCTGACGCCGCACCAGACGACGCCCAACGCGACCTCGACGGCAATCGGCGACAACGAAGGTGCTTCGCTGCGGCTCGGCGTGTTCAACCTGGGCTTCCTCGCGGTCGGCAACGACGCCGTCGGCTGGCAGTTCGCGCGCTGGTGGGCGGGCATGCTCGCCGCCGCCTGCTACGACGAGCCGGAGCACGGCCTGTTCGTCGACCAGAAATACTGCGACCTCGTGCCGGGATTGTTCGACCGGGTGCATGTCGAGCGCGACCCGGGGGCCAACGTCGCCAGCTGGAACATCAGCCAGCGCCGCATCGCCATCACCGAGGCGGGCGACATCCTGGCCCGCGGCTCGCCGCTGAAGTTCTTCCATTTCAGCAAGTGCGGCGGCGACGGCGAGGCGATGACCGAACGCTACGCCGGGTCCAACTTCGAGGTGTTCGAGCTGTGGTCCTGGTACCGCCGGCAGCTCGCCGCCAACGCGGTCGCCGGCCTGCCGAGCGGCTGGTGGCACTACGGCCGCTTTGCCGACGGCGCGACGGTCCCGATGGCGGCGCGGCGCCTGTACCGCGGGCGCGACGACCTGATCGCCGCTTTCGGCGACCCGTTCGCGAGCGGCCCCGGCAGCCTGCAAGAATGGTTGGCGCACGAAGCGCCGCAGGTGTTCGACGCCGCTTTATAGTTTCTTTATACGGCGTCGATACGAAGACGATGGCGGCTTTATGCCGCGGCGGCCTAGTCCAGCCTCTCTCGATCCGTCCAGCGATCGAGCAGGCGCGCTGGAGGCGCATCCATGACCGACATCATCACCCTCGCGCTCGGCGCCGGCGGCATCCTGCTGATGATCGCCTACGCCGTCGTCTGCGACCGTATCTGACATGAGCTTCGACATCGTGCTGGGCGGCATCGTCTCGCTCGGCCTGTTCGGCTACCTCGTCTGGGCGCTGGTCCGCCCGGAAGATTTCTGAGGTCATCGCATGACCCTCATCGGCTGGGCGCAGATCGCCCTGGTGCTGGCGCTGGTCGCCGCCGCCGCCTTCCCGCTGTCCCGCCACATCGCCGGCCTGCTCACCGGCCAGCGCAACTTCCTCTCGCCGGTGCTGGGGCCGGTCGAGCGCGGCATGTACGCCGTGGCCGGCGTCGATCCGGCGCGCGGCATGGGCTGGGTCGAGTACGCGACCGCGCTGCTGCTGCTCAGCGGCGTGCATTTCCTCATCCTGTATCTGATGTTGCGCTTCCAGGACGTGCTGCCGTTCAACCCGGCCGGCGTACCCGCCATGTCGCCCAAGCTCGCACTGAACACCGCAATGAGCTTCGTCACCAACACCAACTGGCAAGTCTACGTGCCGGAGTCGCAAATCTCCTACGGCACCCAGATGTGGGGCCTCACCGTTCATAACTTCCTGTCGGCGGCGGCCGGCATCGCCGCCGCGGGCGCGGTGATCCGCGCCTTCGCCGGCGGCGGGCTGAAGACGCTCGGCAACTTCTGGGTCGACCTCACCCGCGTCACGCTGTACCTGCTGCTTCCGGTCACCATCCTCGGCACGGTCGTGCTGATGATTTGCGGCGTGCCGCAGACGATGGCGGGCTACGCCGAGGCGACCACGCTGGAAGGCGCCAAGCAGGTCATCGCGCTGGGGCCGGTGGCGTTCCAGGAGTTCATCAAGATCTTCGGCACCAACGGCGGCGGCTTCTTCAACGCCAACTCGGCGCACCCGTTCGAGAACCCGACGGTCCTGACCGACATCCTGGAGAACTGGGCGGAGATCGTGATCCCGTTCTCCCTGGCGCTGACGCTCGGCCACATGGTCGGCGACAAGCGGCAGGGCCGGGCGCTGTTCCTGGCCATGGGCATCATCATGACCGGCTTCATCGTGGCCTGCTACGCAGCCGAATCGCTGCCCAACCCGCTGTTGGCGGCGGCCCACCTGGTCGGCGGCAACATGGAAGGCAAGGAAGTTCGCTTCGGCGTCGCCCTGTCGTCGCTGTTCTCGGTGACCACCACGGTGACCTCCACCGGCGCCGTGAACTCGATGCATGAGAGCTTCATGCCGCTGTCCGGCCTGGTGCAGCTGTTCGGGATGCAGCTTGGCGAGATCGTGCCGGGCGGCGTCGGCTCGGGCCTGTACGGCATCGTGGTCTACGCGCTGCTGGCGGTGTTCGTGGCCGGGCTGATGGTCGGGCGCACGCCGGAGTACCTCGGCAAGAAGATCCAGGCCAAGGAGGTCAAGCTCGCCATGCTGGCGGTGCTGATCCTCACGCTGTGCATCCTGGTCGGCACCGCGACCGGGCTGTCGTCGCAGGCGGGGCTGGACTCGCTCAGCGCCGCCGGGCCGCACGGGCTGTCGGAGATGCTGTACGCCTGGACCTCGGCCAGCGCCAACAACGGCAGCGCGTTCGCCGGCATCAGCGGCGACACGCGGCTGCTGGACTGGGGCTTGGCGATCGCGATGTGCCTCGGCCGGTTCGCCTTCATGGTGCCGGTGCTGGCCATCGCCGGGTCGCTGGCGGCCAAGCCGAAGCTCACCGGCTCGGCCGGGACGTTCCCGACTCATGGCCCGCTGTTCATCGGCCTGCTGATCGGCACCATCCTGATCCTGGGCGGCCTGCAGTTCCTGCCCGCTCTGTCGCTCGGTCCCATCGCGGAGCACTACGCGATGATGGCCGGCAAGTCCTTCTAGGAATAGCCAGATGTCGACGACAACGACCAAAGCCGAGTCGATCTCGCTGTTCGACGGCGGGATCATCGCCCGGGCGGCGCGCGACGCCTTCGTCAAGCTCAACCCGGCGCAGCTGATCCGCAACCCGGTGATCTTCGTGACCGAGGTGGTGTCGGTCCTGGTCACCGTGCTGGGCTTGCACAACCTGCTGACCGGCCGCCCGGCCGCCTTCGCGCTGACCATCGCGGCGTGGCTGTGGCTGACCGTGCTGTTCGCGACCTTCGCCGAGGCGGTGGCCGAGGGCCGCGGCCGGGCGCGTGCCGAAAGCCTGCGCCGGGCGCGTTCGGACACCATGGCCAAGTTGCTGGCCGACCCCAAGCAGCGCGGCCGGGTGATCCAGCGCGCCGCCGCCGCCCTGCGCTCCGGCGACTTCGTGCTGGTCGAGGTCAACGACCTGATCCCGTCCGACGGCGAGATCGTCGAGGGCATCGCCAGCGTCAACGAGAGCGCCATCACCGGCGAGAGCGCGCCGGTGATCCGCGAGGCCGGCGGCGACCGCTCGGCGGTGACCGGCGGCACCATGGTGGTGTCGGACTACCTGGTGGTGCGGATCACCGCCGATCCCGGCAACACCTTCATCGACCGCATGATCAAGCTCGTGGAGGGCGCCGAGCGCGGGAAGACGCCGAACGAGATCGCGCTCAACATCCTGCTCGCCGGCCTCACCATCATCTTCCTGATCGCCGTGGCGACCCTGCTCACGCTGGGCCGCTACTCGCAGACCGAACTCGGCGTGCCGATCCTGGTCGCCCTGTTCGTGACCTTGATCCCGACCACCATCGGCGGCCTGCTGTCGGCCATCGGCATCGCCGGCATGGACCGGCTGATCCGCTTCAACGTCGTCGCCACCTCCGGCCGCGCGGTCGAGGCGGCCGGCGACGTCGACGCGCTGCTGCTCGACAAGACCGGCACCATCACCTTCGGCAACCGCATGGCGGCGAGCCTGGTGCCGGTAGCGGGCGTGACCGAACGCGACTTGGCCGAGGCGGCGGCGTTCGCCTCGCTAGGCGACGAGACGCCGGAGGGGCGGTCGATCGTGATCTTCGTGCGCGACCGCTACAGCCTGTCGCCGGCGATGCCCGCCGGCGCCGAAATGGTGGCGTTTAGCGCCAACACCCGCGTCTCCGGCATCGACGCCGGCGGCCGGGCGTGGCGCAAGGGCGCGGTGGACAGCGTGCTGAAGCTGACCGGCCAGCAGACCCCGCCGGCGGCGTTCACGGCGGCGGTGGACCGCGTGGCGCGGGCCGGCGGCACCCCGCTCGCGGTGGCGCTGGACGGCGTGCTGATGGGCGTGGTCGAGCTGAAGGACATCGTCAAGCCGAACATCCGCGAGCGTTTCGCGGCCCTTCGGGCAATGGGCATCCGCACGGTCATGGTGACCGGCGACAACCGGGTCACGGCGGCGGCGATCGCCACCGAGGCCGGGGTCGACGACTTCATCGCCGAGGCCACGCCGCAGGACAAGCTCGGCTACATCCGCCGCGAGCAGGCCGAGGGCCGGCTGGTCGCGATGTGCGGCGACGGCACCAACGACGCGCCGGCGCTGGCGCAGGCCGATGTCGGCGTCGCCATGCAGACCGGCACCCAGGCGGCGCGCGAGGCCGGCAACATGGTCGACCTCGACAGCGACCCGACCAAGCTCATCGAGATCGTGGAGATCGGCAAGCAGCTGCTCATCACCCGCGGCTCGCTGACCACCTTCAGCATCGCCAACGACGTGTCGAAGTACTTCGCCATCCTGCCGGCGATCTTCGTCGCCACCTACCCGGAGCTGGGGGCGCTCAACATCATGCGGCTGCACACGCCGCAGAGCGCCATCCTGTCGGCGGTGATCTTCAACGCGCTGATCATCGTGGCGCTGGTGCCGCTGGCGCTGCGCGGCGTGAAGTTCACGCCTATCGGCGCCGCGGCGCTGCTCCGCCGCAACCTGCTGATCTACGGCCTCGGCGGCCTAGTCGCGCCGTTCGTCGGCATCAAGCTGATCGACATGGCCTTGAACCTGATTGGAGTTTGGTGATGTTACGCAACCTTCGCCCGGCGCTGGTGCTGGTCGTGCTGTTCACGGCCGTCACCGGCCTCGCCTTCCCGCTGGGCTTCGTCGCGGTCGGCCACGCGCTGCTGCCGTTCCAGTCCGGCGGCAGCCTGATCGAGCGCGGCGGCAAGGTGGTCGGCTCGGCGGTGGTCGGCCAGTCGTTCAGCAGCGACAGGTACTTCGCCAGCCGCCCGTCGGCGACCAGCGACGCCGACCCCAAGGACCCGACCAAAACTGTGCCGTCGCCGGACAACGCGCAGGCTTCGGCCGGCTCCAACCTGGCCCCGACGTCGAAGACGCTGGTCGACCGCGTCACCGCCGACGCCGGCAAGATGGGGCCGGGGCCGGTGCCGAGCGACGCTGTGACCACCTCGGCGTCCGGCCTCGACCCCCATGTCACGCCGGCCAACGCCGAGCGGCAGGTGGCACGGGTGGCGGCGGCGCGCAAGCTGCCTGAGGACCAGGTGCGCGGCTTGCTCGCCGAGCACACCGCCGGCCGTTTCCTGGGCTTCATCGGCGAGCCGCGGGTCAACGTCCTGGCGCTTAACATAGCGTTAGACAATGCCGGGACCACTGGTGGCAAGGCGGAAAACGGCAACCAGGTATCGAGGTAAGGTGGCGGCGTGGGGCGTATCCCACGCACCGCCCACCAGGAAAGGCCGATGGACGCACGACGCAACGGCCATCCTGCCGACGGGCGGCCCGATCCCGACGCGCTGATCGCCGCCGCCGCCAAGGAAAGCCACGGCCGGCTCAAGGTGTTTCTTGGAGCGGCCCCCGGGGTCGGCAAGACCTGGGGGATGCTCGCAGCCGCCCGGCGGCGGCGTGACGAGGGCCTCGACGTGCTGGTCGGCATCGTCGAGACCCACGGCCGCGCCGAAACCGAGGCGCAGATCGGCGACCTGCCGCTGCTGCCGCGCCGGACCGTCCCGTACCACGGCCAGATGCTCGACGAGTTCGACCTCGACGAGGCTCTCGCACGCCACCCCGCGCTGATCCTGATGGACGAGCTGGCGCACACCAACGCGCCCGGCAGCCGCCACGCCAAGCGCTGGGAGGACGTGGCAGACCTGATCGCCGCCGGGCTGGACGTGTGGACCACGCTCAACGTGCAGCACTTGGAGAGCCTGAACGACGACGTGGCGCGGGTCACCGGCGTGCGGGTGACCGAGACGCTGCCCGACCACGTGCTGCAGATGGCCGACGAGATCGAGCTGGTCGACCTGCCGACCGCCGAGCTGCGGGCGCGGCTGGAGGAGGGCCGTATTTACCGCCCGGACGTCGCCCGCCGGGCGCTGGGCGGCTTTTTCCGCGAGGGCAACCTGATCGCGCTGCGCGAGATGGCGCTGCGCCGCGCCGCCGAGCACGTCGACCAGGACGTGCAGGACTGGCTGCGCGACAACGCCGTGCAGGGTCCGTTCCCGGCCGGCGAGCGGGTGCTGGCGCTGATCGCTCCCGACCGCAACGCGGCGCAGGTGGTGCGCCAGGCCAAGCGGCTGGCCGACGCGCTGCGGGCGCCCTGGATCGCTCTGCACGTCGAAGGCCGCAACGAGGTCGGGGCCAGCCTGTTCGACGCCCGCGCGCCGTTGGCGTTGGCGGCGCAACTAGGGGCGGAGATCGAGACCCGGGCCGGGCGGGACGTGATCGCGGTGACGCTCGAAGTGGCTGCGGTGCGCAACGTGACGCAGATCGTCGTCGGCCGCGCCCGCCCGGCGCTGTGGCGGCGCGTCGTCCGGCGCACCCTGGCGGTCGAGCTGCTGCGGCGGGCGCCCGCCTACGTGCTGCATGTCGTACCCGCCTCCGACAGCCGGAGGATCCGGGCATCGCCGCGGCTGCCGGAAGCGTGGTGGGCGTGGCTGGCGGCGGTGTCGCTGGTGGCCGTTGTCACCGGGCTCGGCGTGCTGCTCGAAGGGCTGGTGACGCCGGAGGCGTTCGGCATGGTCTATCTCGTGGCGGTGGTCGGCTCGGCCACGGTCGGCGGGCTGCGGCCGGCGCTGCTGTCCGCGGCGCTCGGGTTCGCCTGCTGGAACTTCTTCCTGATCCCGCCGCGCCACACCTTCAGCATCGACAGCACCCGCGACGTGATCGCCGTGGCGGTGTTCGCCGCCGTCGCCGTCGTCACCGGGGGCCTCGCGGGGCAGGTGCAGGCGGAGTCGCGCATCGCCCAGGCGCGCATCCAGGTGCTGCGCCGCATCGGCGCGTTCAGCCGCAAGCTGGGCGAGCCGACCACCGAGCCCGACCTGCTGCAGGAGATCGCGCGCCAGGCGGCGTCGCTGGCCGACAACGCCGCGGTGCTGGGCGCCGTCGAGGACGACCTGGCGTTGCGCGCGGCGCAGCCCGAACTCGACACGCTCGACGACGGCAGCTGGGCGGCGGCGCGCTGGGCCTGGACGCACCAGGAGCAGACCGGCTCCGGCACCTCGACCCTGCCCTCCGCCGCCTGGCGGTTCCTGCCGATGCGGACGGTGCGCGGGCCGCTCGGCCTGCTTGGCGTGCGGTCGCTGCAGGCGTTGAACCCGGCCATGCTGCAGGCGCTGGAGGCCCTGGCGGACCAGGCGGCGGTGGCGCTGGAGCGGGTGCGGCTGGCGCTCGACGCGGCGCGCAAGACGGCGCAGGACGAGACCCAAAAATTGCGTACTGCGCTGCTGAATTCGCTGAGCCACGACCTCCGCACGCCGCTGACCAGCATCCGCGGCGCCGCCGAGGCGCTGGGCGGGTCGTGGCAGGCGTTGTCCGAGGAGACCCGTGCCGACCTGCTGCGCTCCATCGCCGACGACACCGCGCGGATGGCCGGCTTCCTCGCCAACATCATGGACATGACGCGGCTGGAGACCGGCGAGATCACCCCCCGGGTGGCCGCGGTGCCGCTGGACGAGCTGGTCGAGGCGGCGCTGGCGCGGGTGCCGGCGGCGCCGACCGCCAGCGTCAACGTCGGCAGCCTGCGCGTGATGGCCGACCCGACGCTGCTGGAGCAGGTGCTGGTGAACGTGCTGGAGAACGTCGCCAAGTACGCGGCGGGCAGCCTGCTGGTGCGGATCGCGGCGCAGCGCGACGGCGCGTTCGTGACGGTCGCCGTGACCGACGAGGGCATCGGCATCCCGGCGGCCGACCTGCCGCACGTGTTCGACAGCTTCTACCGCGCCCGCCACGGCGACCGGGTGCCGCCCGGCACCGGCCTCGGCCTGGCCATCGCGCGCGGCTTGGTCGAGGCCATGGAGGGCAGCATCTCCGCCGTCAGCCCGCGTCCGGGCGCCGCCGCCGATGCCTTCCCGGGCACCGTCGTCACGATCCGAATGCCCGCTGCATGACGAGGAGGGCCGCGTGACCGAGGAAGCCATAGCCAGCGGCGGCCGCACGACGATCCTGGTGGTCGACGACGAGCCGCAGATCCATCGCTTCCTGAAGCCGGTGCTGGAGGCCGCGGGCTACACCGTGGCGCGCGCCGACAACGCGGCGCTGGCGCTGCGCTCGGTGGCCTCGCGGGCGCCCGACCTGGTGCTGCTGGACCTTGGACTGCCCGACCTCGACGGGCAGGAGGCGCTGCGCCAGTTGCGCGCCTTCAGCACGGTGCCGGTGATCGTGCTCTCGGCGCGCGACCGCGAGGCCGAGAAGATCGCGGCGCTCGACGGCGGGGCCGACGACTACCTGGAAAAGCCGTTCGGCCTTGGCGAGCTGCTGGCCCGCATCCGTACGGCCTTGCGTCACCGGCTGGCGCAGGCTGGGGTGCAGGAGGTGTTCCACTCGGGCAACCTCACTGTCGACATGGTGCGCCGGCTGGTGCTGCTCGACGGCGAGCGGATTCCGCTCAGCGTGCGCGAATACACGCTGCTGGCGCTGCTGGTGGCCAACGCCGGCAAGGTGATGACGCACCGCCATCTGCTGACCTCGGTGTGGGGCTCGGCGCACGCCGCCGACGTGCAGTACCTGCGGGTCTACGTGGGACAATTACGGCAGAAGCTGGCAGCGGCGGGGCCTAGCCTGATCGAGACGGAGCCGGGCGTGGGCTACCGTTTTACCGCTGAGGCGGAGCCGACCGCAACGCCAGAGAGCCTGGCTCATGAACGTTCCGGACCGGCAAACTGCCTCCGCGACACGCCTCGCCCTTTCTGCCGCAACTGAAGGTTTGGTTCAGCCATGGGTGCAACGGGCGGCCGTAGCCCCAGCTCGCCCAAGGCGGCCAACACATCGAGGTAGGTCTTAAAGCCGTGCTGATCACCCAGCGACGACCATGCGAGGCCCCCGGCAGCATAACGCCGAATCAGTCTTTCTTCGTCGCCATGCACAACCGCCTACTCCGCTGCCGCACACTCATGAAAGATGAAAGGCAGCGGATAGCCCCGACAAACAACCCTAGCAGCCAGCTACAGCAAGTATACGCCTACTGTCGCCAGCCGCTGGTAAGTACAGCCAGGCTTACATCGCGAGCGACGATTTCACTGCGGCCGCGCCCGGCTTTCCGTCCGCCGTAGTGACGCCGGCCAGCCAGGCATCGATCACCGCCGGGTTGGCCTTCAGGTACTTGGCGGCGGCGGCGTCAGGCTCGGCCTTGGCGTTCAGGATGTCGTCCATCACCGCGTCCTCCATCGCCAGGGTGAAGTGCATGTTCTTCACCAGCTGGCTGGTGTTGGGGCACGTCGTGGCGTAATCGGCGCGGGTCACGGCGTAGATCGTGGCGCCGCCGAGGTTGGGGCCGAAATACTCGTCGCCGCCGGTCAGGTAGCCGAGCTTGAAGTTCTTGTTCATCGGGTGCGGCTCCCAGCCCAGGAACACGATCCACTGCTTGCGGTCGACCTTGCGCCGCACCTCCGACAACATGCCCTGCTCGCTGCTTTCCACCATGGTGAACTTGCCCAGGCCGAACGCATTCTTGTCGATGACCGACTGAATCAGCCGGTTGCCGTCGTTGCCTGGCTCGATGCCGTAGATCTTGCCATCGAACTCGGCCTTGTGCGCGGCGAGGTCGGCGAAGCTGTGGACGCCGGCATCGGCCACGTATTGCGGTACCGCCAGCGTGTACTTCGCCCCCGACAGGTCGACGCCGACCACATCGATCGTCTTGTTCTTGATGTACGGCGCAATGTTCTCGGCCATGGTCGGCTGCCAGTCGTCGAGGAACACGTCGAGGTCCTTGGTTTTCAGGCTCTCGAAGGTGATCGGCAGCGACAGCAGGATCGGCTTGGCGGAATAGCCAAGGCTCTTCAGCACCACCGAAGCCAGCCCGTTGATGGCGGCGTTGTCGCTCCAGCCGACGTCGCCCAGCTTGACCGTGTGGCAGGAGGGCGGGTCCGCGGCCTGGGCGGCGCTGCACAGCAGCGACAGCGAGGCGGCAATCGCGGCAAGGCTTCGCAGCTTCATGGCTTGGCTCCCCGGAAATTGAACTTCGGCCGACATTGCGGGGCGGTCGGCCGCCCCGCAAGCAATTTCCGTGACAATAAAGGCAGCTAATCAATAAGGGCTGTCGATGTCGGCGAGCGCCACGTAGACGCTTTTCAGCTGGCTGTAGTGCTCGATCGCCGCGCGTCCATTCTCGCGGCCCAGCCCCGACTGCTTGACGCCGCCGAACGGCAGCTCGATCGGCGTCACGTTGTAGTGGTTGATCCAGCAGGTGCCGGCCTGCAGCCGCGCGATGACGCGATGGGCGCGCGCCAGGTCGGCGGTGAACACCGCGCCGGCCAAGCCGAACGGGGTGGCGTTGGCCCTGTCGAGCGCCTCGTCCTCGTCGTCGAACTCCAGGATGGTCATCACCGGGCCGAATATCTCGTCCCGCGCCACCGCCATCGCGTCGGTGCAGCCGTCGAAGGCCGCCGGCGAGACGAACGCGCCCCGCGCCAACGCCCCGTCCGTCACCCGCCGGCCGCCGGTCAGCAAACGAGCGCCTTCCCGCTCGCCCTGCGCCACCGCCGCCAGCACCTTTTGCATGTGTTCCTGCGAGATCAGCGCGCCAACCTGGGTCGCCGGGTCGAGCGGGTCGCCGATCCGCAACGCCGCGGTGCGCGCCAGCAGCTCGGCCACGAAGGCGTCCTTGATGCGGCGGTGGACGAACACCCGGGTGCCGTTGGAGCAGACCTCGCCGGCCGAGTAGAAGTTCGCCAGCATCGCGCCGGACACCGCGTTGCGTACCGGCGCATCGTCGAACACGATCAACGGCGACTTGCCGCCCAGTTCCAGCGTCACGTGCTTCAGCGTCGCCGCCGCGTCGGCCATCACCGCGCGCCCGGTGCCGACCTCGCCGGTCAGCGATACTTTGGCGATGCCGGGATGGCGGGTCAGCAGCCGGCCGGTCTCGGCCATGCCCTGCACCACGTTGAACACGCCCGGCGGCAAGCCGGCCTCGGTGAACGCCGCGGCCAGCTGCAACGCCGAGAGCGGCGTCAGCTCGGCCGGCTTGAAGATCATGGCGTTGCCGCAGGCCAGCGCCGGGGCGGACTTCCAGCAGGCGATCTGCAGCGGGTAGTTCCACGCGCCGATGCCGGCCACGACGCCCAGCGGCTCGCGTCTTGTGTAGCCGAACGCGCTCGGCCCGAGGTCGATGTGCTCGCCCGCGAGCGTCGCCGCGACGCCGCCGAAATACTCCAGGCAGTCGGCGCCGGAGGCCACGTCGACCACGCTCGTCTCGGAAATCGGCTTGCCGGTGTCGCGGGTTTCAAGCTCGGCCAGCTCGGCGTTGCGCTTGCGGAGCAGGTCGGCGGTGCGGCGCAGCACGCGGCCGCGCTCGGCGCCGGTCATCGCCGCCCATGCCGCCTGCCCGGCCTGCGCCGCCGCGACGGCGTGGTCGACGTCGCCGGCGTCGGCTGCGGTGACAGTCGCCAGCGTCTCGCCGGTCGCCGGGTTGGTGGTGGTGAAACCCTCGCCGGAGGCCGCGACCAGCCTGCCGCCAATGTGGTTGGTCCCGCTCTCGGCCATCCGGCCCTCCCGTTTGCACGCGCCCGCAATCCGCTTAGGCTGGCGCCATGGTAGCACTCGCCAAGGTCCCCGTACGCATGTCGGTTCAGGAGTTCCTGGCCTGGGACCCTGGCGGCGAGCACACTTGGCAGCTCGTGGACGGTGCGCCGGAGGCCATGGTCCCGGCCAACCGCACGCACGGCACGCTGCAAGGCGAGATGGGCAACCTGATCATCAATCACCTCCGAGACCGGGGCAGCACTTGCGCCCTCGTGGTGAGGCCGGGCGTGGTGCCGCACATGCACGCCAGCCACAACATGCGCGTGCCTGACCTGGCCGTGACCTGCTCGGACTATGAGGTCGAAGAAACCGGGATTACCGACCCCGTGCTGATCGTGGAGGTCCTCTCGCCGAGCAACCAGGCCGAGACCTGGGCCAACGTGTGGACCTACGCCACGATCCCGAGCGTGCGCGAGATCGTAGTGCTCAGGACCGCCTCGATCGGGGCTGAGGTGCTGCGCCGGCACGCCGACAATACCTGGCCACAGGAGCCCGAGAGCCTCACGGACGGTGTTTTGGTGCTGGAGAGCATCGGCCTGCGCGTCTCCTTGATCGACCTTTACCGAAGCACCCGGCTGCGCCGCCCGCCCGCTTAGGGCCTCGCCCGCTTGTGTCGAAACCGGCCGCTGCCCAAGATGACGGCACAGCGGGGGCGCGGCCATGGACGGCATCGAGAACTGGCTGACCGACAACAAGCTGCCGATCGGCCGCTGGATCGCCGACGGCATCGAGGTGTTCAAGAACCACAGCACCAGCCTGTTCGACGCGTTGTCGGCCTCGATCCGGTTCGTGGTCGACGGCGCCACCGGCCTGCTCGACGCGGTGCCGGCGCCGCTGCTGATCCTGGTGCTGGCCGGGCTGACCTACGCGCTGCGGCGGTCTTGGGGGCTGGCCTTGTTCGTGCTGCTGGCGCTGCTGTTCATCGTCAACCAGGGCTACTGGTCGGCGACGCTGGAGACGCTGTCGCTGGTGCTGTTCGCGACCCTGACCTCTGCGGCCATCGGGGTGCCGCTGGGCATCGCCGCCGCGCACCGGCCATGGCTGTTCGCGGCGATGCGCCCGGTGCTCGACCTGATGCAGACGCTGCCGACCTTCGTCTACCTGATCCCGACGCTGGTGCTGTTCGGCCTCGGCGTGGTGCCGGGCCTGATCTCGACGGTGATCTTCGCGCTGCCGGCGCCAGTGCGGCTGACCCATCTCGGCATCTCCTCGGTGCCGCGCCACCTGATCGAGGCCGGGCAGGCGTTCGGCGCGACACGGATGCAGCTGCTGCTCAAGGTCGAGCTCCCGAGCGCCCGGCCGACCATCCTCGCGGGCTTGACCCAGTGCATCATGCTGAGCCTGTCGATGGTGGTGATCGCCGCCCTGGTCGGGGCCGGCGGGCTCGGCGTGCCGGTGGTGCGGGCGCTGAACACGGTGCGGGTCGACATCGGCTTCGAGGCCGGGTTCGCCATCGTGCTGCTGGCGATCATCCTCGACCGGGTGAGCCGGCCGTCGTCCAGGGGCGTCCCCGGCGCGTGACCGCGGCAATCGAGTTCCGCGACGTCGACATCCTGTACGGGGCCGGGCAGATCGCCCGCGGCGGGGCCAGGGTGGCGCAGGCGCTGCGGCTGGTGGATGCCGGGTGCACCCGCGCGCAGATCGCCGCCGAGACCGGCATCGTCACCGGGGTGATCGGCGCCAGCGTCACCGTGCGGCAGGGCGAGATCGCGGTGCTGATGGGGCTGTCCGGCTCGGGCAAGTCCACCCTGCTACGCAGCGTCAACGGCCTCACCCGCGTCACCCGCGGGGGCGTGCAGGTCCGCCATAAGGACGCCATGCTGGAAATCGGCCCGGCCAACCGTGCCACCTCACGCGACGTGCTGCGCCGGGTGCGGCAGGAATGCGTGGCCATGGTGTTCCAGCAGTTCGCCCTGCTGCCATGGCGCACGGTGCGCGAGAACGTCGAACTGGGGCTCGAGCTGCGCGGGATGCCCGCCGCCGAACGCAGGCGCGTCGCCCTGGACAAGCTGCAGCTGGTCGGGCTGGAAGGCTGGGGCGACCGCCACGCCAGCGAATTGTCGGGCGGCATGCAGCAGCGCGTCGGCCTGGCGCGGGCGTTCGCCACCGACGCCGACATCCTGCTGATGGACGAGCCGTTCTCGGCGCTCGACCCGCTGATCCGCACCAAGCTGCAGGACGAGCTGCTCGCGGTGCAGGCCTCGGCGCGCAAGACCATCCTGTTCGTGACCCACGACCTCGACGAGGCGCTGAAGCTCGGCGACCAGATCTCGATCATGGAGGGCGGCCGCATCGTGCAGACCGGGCGGCCGGAGGACATCGTGCTGCGGCCCGGCAACGCCTACGTGCGCGAGTTCGTGCAGCACATGAACCCGCTGACGGTGCTGACCGGCGATCACGTCATGCAGCCTGCCGACAGCCTGGAGCCGCGCGACGGGTGGCTGCTGCTGGATGCGTCGGGGCATTACCGCCTGCAACTCGACCGCGGGGGCCAGGTAAGCCGGCTTCAGGTTGGCTACCGGGACTTCCCCATCGGCGACGGCGGCATGGCGCATGTCCCCGGAGACGCCTTGCTGCGCGACATCATCCGGCTGGCGCATGACAGTGGCCATCCGGTGCTGCTGCACCATGACGGGCGGTTCAGCGGCGTGTGCTGCGCGCCCGACATCATCCGCGCGCTGGGAGTCGTGCGTTGAGGTTGGCGCTCACGAATGCAATGCAGGCATGAGGCGATTGCTGGCCGGAATTGCGGCTGTGGCTTTCCTCTCGGGCGCGGCCCTTGCGGAAGCCCCCTATCGGCTCCAATACCAGGCGAAGCTGCCGGGCGACGGCGGCTGGGACTATGTCAGCTTCGATCCCGGCCGTGGGCTGGTGTTCGTCGGCCGGCCCGGCGGCGTGCTGGCGGCGGCCGCGGTCGATGGCGCGCTGGTCGGACGCATCGGCTCCGACAGGGGCAACCACGGAGCCGCGCCAGCTGACGGTATCGACCGCGTGTTCACCAGCGATAGCGATGCTTCCGCCATCGGCGTGTATGCGCTGTCGACGCTCCGGCGCCTGCAGACGATCAAGCTGGCGAGTGAGCCGGACGCCTTGCTGTACGACGCGGCGCGCAAATGGCTGGTGGTGATGAGCCGTCGCGGCAACGGCGTGATCGTCGTCGATGCGTTGCAAGGGCAGGTGTTACGGACCATCGCCATGGGCAGCCCGGTCGAGGCCGCCGCAATCGACGATTCGGGCCAGCTATTCGTCGATTTGCCAGAGCGCAACGAAGTTGCCCGCGTCGACCTGGCCGGCACGATTACCGCGCGTTGGCCGACCGCGCCTTGTCAGGACCCCAGCTCCCTGGCGCTCGACCGCATTACGCACCGGCTGTTCGTCGGGTGCAGGAACAAGCTGCTGGCGTTCCTTGACGCCGAAAGCGGCGCTGTCCTGGCGACCGCGCCGATTGGCGGCGGCAGCGACACCATGGTGTTCGATGCTAACCGCCACATGGCAATCAGCGCCAATGGCGAAGGTTTCGTGAGCGTGGCGCCGGAGCTTTCAGCCTCCCGCATCGGCCCGACCGCTACGCTGCCAACGGCAATGGCGGCTCGCACCATGGCCGAAGACCCGGCGACTGGCCGGCTGTTCCTGGTGACCGCCGACATTGCCTCGATTGACCCGTTGCAGCCGGGGCAACGCTATCCGGTAACCCACTACGTGCCCGGCACTTTCCGCCTGCTGGCATACGCCCCGGTTAAATGACGGAAGCATCCGGTTAGAACGAGCGGTAGACGATATCCGGCGCGGGGGCCTGCAGCAGCGCCATCGCCGAAACCGTGATCACCACCAGCACCGTCGCGTAGACGGTGCGCGTGTAGCGCGACAACACCACCGGCTGTTCGTCCACCGTCACCGACAGCACCCGCTCGCGCAGCGCTTCGAGCAGCGCCAACACCACCGTGGACCCGAGCAGGATGACGATCCACGCCAGCACCAGGGCGAATGCGCCCATGCCGTGCGCGATCTGCGCGATCTGACCCCATTGCGACCAGAAGCAGAACAGCGTGAAGGTGAACCAGGTGAACGTCAGCCCGCGCGCCAATGCGCCATACAGCGGCCGCGCCGCCAAAGCTCGATACGGCTTGCGCCCCAGCCGGCGCGCCATGACGATCTGATACAGCTTGTTGGCGCTGACGCCGAAGCCCTGCAACAGCCCGAACACCAGGAAGATCGAGGTCTGGCCATGCCAAGCGCCGACCAGGAAGAACGTCACGAAGAACGCGAACACGCCGAAATACGGCTCTAGCGCCGGTGAAGGGTAGCGCCGCATCAACGTCACCAGCAGCGGCGTGTAGACGTAGGTCTTGAGCCAGGTCGACAGGGTGATGTGCCAGCGGTTCCAGAAGTCGATGAAGCTCTTCGACGAGAACGGACGGTCGAAGTTCTCCGGCAGCTGCATGCCGAAGAACCGCGCCACGCCGATCACCACGTCGACGTAGCCGGAGAAGTTGGCGTACAGGAACAGCGGGTAGGCGACCGCGATCAGGATGCCGTTCTCGACCCGCGACCACAGCGGCGCCGCGTCGGACAGGGCGGCCAGCGCCTGCGCCTGGATGTCGTGCAGGATCAACGCGACGATGGCGACCTTGAAGAAGCCGACGATGATGCGCTCGACCGCGCGCCCGGCGGCGAACACGTCGACCGGCAGGCGGTCGACGCCTTGCATGCGATCGAAATCCTCGTAGCGTTGGATCGGCCCGGCCACCAGGCAGCGGAAGTCCATGGTGTAGCTGAGGTACGAGACGATGCCGACGCGATGCGGCAGCCGGCCGTCGCGGCCGTCGATGATCAGGTGCAGCACGCGGAAGAACACGTACGACATGCCGACCAGCAGGTAGCCGGTGGGCAGGAACATCGCCGCCGGCACGAAGCTATAGCGCTTGAGCCAGAAGAACACGGCCAGCACGGCCAGCAGCGCCGGCAGGAACAGCCGACGGGTGCCCGGCCGCTCCATCGCCCGCATGCCGAGATAGCCGAGCGCCAGGAACCCCGCGAACGGCACGAAGCTGCGCCAGTCGGCGGAGAAGGTGGAGACGAACCAGGCGTTGGCCAGCAGCAGCGCCGCCTCGCGCAGCCTCACCGCCCCGGCGAGCCAGGCGACGACCGCGGCGAGAGCGGAGAAGATCAGGAACTGGGGGGACGGCACGTTCATAGCGCGGGCGCTCCCTGCCGCTCGGCGGTCTTGGTCGTGCATGCGTTGAAGGCCGGCACGTCGGAGACGAAGCGCCGGGCAATCGCCTGCGCCACCAGGCGCGAACCCAGCGCGTTGATGTGGCCGTCGACCGCGTAATAATAATCCGCCGCCGGGTTTGGCTGGCGCGCGAAATCGGGTGTCACGTCGATGTCGTCGATGCCGTGCCTCGCGGCGATCGCGGCAATCTCGCGGTCGAACGCCATTGGATCGATGCCGGGCGGCAACTGCCCGTGCGCGGCGACCAGCGCCGCCTGGGCACGCTGCGGCACGGTGGCGATGATGAACGGCACGCCGGCGGCATGCGCCTTGGCGGCGATCCCAGCCATCAGCACGTCGAAATCATGGAACCTGTGTTGCCAGCTGGGCGGGAACGGCGGCCGCAGGAAGTCGGCCTTGTCGCCGTAGCGCAGGTACAGGTTGGTGTAGAACGGCACGTTCTGGAACAGGAAGTGCTGCGCCACCGCGAACGCCCGGCTGCTGCCGATGACCCGGTGCAGCTCCGCCATCACCCCGGTGGTGGCCACCGCGTCGAGTTTCAGGGCGGGCGCGCCCGGTGCCGCGGGAGCTGGCGTATCGACCGTCTGCTCCAGGTCGAACGGGATCACCATCATCATCACGGCAAGCGGGCGCAGCGCCAATGCCTCGTCCATGCGCGCGTAGACCTTGCTCCAGATGTAGCCGATGCCGCCGAGGTTCTGGAACTCGACCGGAGCGTCGCACTCGCCCTGCAGCCGCTCGGCGGTGAGGTTTGCGATGGAGTTCTCGTACGGCACCAGGTAGCCGGCGCTGATGGAGGAGCCAACGACGGCTACCCGGCGCGCGCCGGACGGCGCCGGCCCGCATGGCTGCGCGGTGCGGTAGCCGCATTCGTTGTAGTGGTTGGTAACCCAGGGCCCCTCGGCGGCCTTGGTGCGCGAGGTGCAGCTGGGGACGAACCGATAGCCTAGCGTGGCATCGGGCCGCGTGCAGCTGTCTTCCTTCCGCTCGGGGTAGGCCAGGCGGGTGCCGATCTCGGCAATCCCAACCAGCGCCACCATCGTGAGCAGGCAGAGCAGCGGCAGCAGTGCGAAGTCGTGGCGCGGCAGCCGCGTTGGCACAGGCTTAAGCATCGGCCATCGCGAAGCCCCGCCGCACCACCCGCATCGGCGCGGCCTCGATCTCGGCGTCGGCGTCGATCTCCCACTCGCCGCCACCGTCGGCGACGGGGGTGAACCCGAGCTTCTGGTAGTGGTCCTCGACCAGCTGGTTGCGGCTGGTCGGCAGGTAGACGCCGATCAGCTTGCGGATGCCGTGCTCGCGCGCGTGGCGCATGATCTCACGCAACACCATGCGCTCGACGCCGCGCCCCAGCACCCGGCAGCTCATCAGCCAAGTGTCGATCTCCCATTCGCCGGCTCCGCGGGGACGGGTGACGATGCAGCCGATCATGCCGTTGTCGCCGAACTTGTCGACCAGGCGCACCTGCAGCGTGAAGCAGCCCGGCTCGGCCTCGACCGCGGCCACCTCGGCCTCGCTGTAGCGGCGGGTGGTCAGGTTGAACTGGTTCGACTTGTTGATGAGCTGCGATATACGGGCGCGCCCGGCGGCGTCGAACGGCGCGAACGAGATCTCCATGTCCAGCGAAGCCAGGTAGGCGCCAAGGTCGCCGGCCTGCGCCTGCAGCGTCGCCCGCCGGGCGTTCTGCTGGTACATCTCGGCGCGGGCGCCATCCTCGGCGGAGAACGTCGTGGCCTCGAAATAACCGGCCGCCGCCAGCGTGCGGGCGTACAGCGCCGGGTCCTCGGGCAGTTCCGGCACCGCGACCTGCGGGATCATGCGGCGCACGATGTCGCGCTCCATCGGGTTGTCGTCGAGAAACACCATGGCTTCGAGGCCGAGCGACAGCTCGCCGGCGATGGCCCGGATGTTGGTCGCCTTGTCGTTCCAGTTGGCCTGGAACACCGCGATGTGGTCCTCGCGCAGCAGCATCTCGGGGCTGTCGCGAAACGGGACGCGGGCCACGGAGTCGGTGTTCTTCGAGCACACCGCCAGCACCACGCCGCGGCTTCGCAGCGCCAGGGCCATGGCTTGCACCGACAGGTGCGCCTCGCCGGTGGCGTCGCCCTGGGCGATCTTGATGCCGGCCAGGCCGTCGTCGCCGATCACCCCGCCCCACACCGTGTTGTCGAGATCGAGGATCAGGCAGCGCCGGCTCTTGCCGCGCAGCGCGCCGACCGTGCGCGCCACATGGTCGGCATACAGCGGCAGGTAACTCTGCGAAAAGCCCAACTTCGCCATGTTCCACTGCACCGGCGAGTGCCACTCGCCGAGCCCGACCGTTTCGGCCAGGGCGGCGACGTCGAGCAACACGTCCTCCGACCCCGCCAGGCTTGCGGCGATCTCGCGGTTGAGGCTGTCCACGACCCGGCGCGGGGTGCCCGGCAGCGCGCGGTCGAGGCTGCCGAACAGCGCCTCGGGCGGGGCCGCCAAGGTCTGCACGATGCACGGCGCGCCGCCGTGCTGGCGAATGCCGGCGCGGATGTTGGCGAGGTAGGCGGCGGCGGCGGCCACCGCCTGCCGCTCGCCGGCCTCGCTGCCCGGCGCGTACTCCAGCGGCAGGCCGCGATAGTCCAGCGCCACCAGCACGGCGTCCGGCCGCGCCCGGTTGATGGCCGAGTCCGGAGACAGCGCATCCTGGATCATCTGGTCGTAATGGCCCTTCACGCACTCCAGCGAGATGCCGTAGCGCGCGGCGCTGGCCACCAGCGGCGGCGTCACCGCGTCCAGCGTGCCGTTGCCGACGATGCCCAGCTTAAAGGACGTGAGGCCGGCGATGGGCGTCTCGGCGCGGCAACGCTCGATCGCCCGGGCCAGCTTGATAAGCTGGCTCTCGTCGAGCGCGTGCGTCGCCAAGGCGCGGATGGCAGCCGCCAAGTCCGGCGTGGCGGCGTCCAGGTCGCGGCAGCGCCGGTTGAAATCCGCCGGGGCCGGAGACAGCCAGGCGAGGTCGCGGTAAAGGTTGCCCGTCATGGCGCGAGCCTTTCATTCTGCGAGGGCATGCGGGAGCCGCGGCCTATCAGCCGCCTGTCTTGGCCCGCACCAGATCGACAAGCTCGCCGACGTTCTTGAGGCCGGTGATGTCCGAGGCCGAGAAGCGCACGTTGAACGCCCGCTCGACGGTCAGCCCGAGGCGCACGTGGCTGAGGCTGTCCCAACCCTCGACGTCCTTCGCCGTCATCTCGGGCTTCACCACCAGCTCGTCGTCGTCGAACACATCCTGAAAGATGGTGTTCAGCTTCATGTAAATCTCGGCATCCGTCATAACCACTCCGGGCAGGCTGATTGAGCAGCGCAAGGCTGCGACTAAGCAAAGGTTAATAAGCAAACGTTGTACCGCCGTCGATGGCGCCATTCAACGCCGTGCCCGCCCGAAAGCTGTCTCGTAAACGTCAAAGCTGTCTCGTAAACGTCAGGGTAACGTGAAGTCACGGCACCCCTCGGAAAGCCGGTGCTTCGTAAGCACGAGTGCAAGTGGTCCCGGCCTGCGGAGTTGAAAGCACGGCTTCACTGCTGCAATGCAGCATATTGCGTTGCGTCGGCAGCCGCGGAGTGGCACACGCCCGCTATGAGCCTGCTCACCATCACCGACCTTTCGCTGAGCGTCGCCGGCCGCACGCTGCTGGACCGCGCCGATCTGATAGTGGAGCCCGGCCAGCGGATCGGCATCGTCGGCCGCAACGGCGCCGGCAAGACGACGCTGATGCGGGCCATCGCCGGCGACTTGGCGCCCGACGGCGGCGACATCCACCTGGCCAGCCGCGCCCGGCTGACGCAGGTGAAGCAGGAGGCGCCGGAGGGCAGCGCCACGCTCGTCGAGACGGTGCTGGCCGGCGACGCCCAGCGGCTCGACCTGCTGCACGAGGCCGACCACGCCGAGCCGCTGCGGCTGGCGGAGATCCACGAGCGGCTGCTGGCCATCGACGCCGACGCCGCTCCGGCCCGTGCCGCCTCGATCCTGGCCGGGCTGGGGTTCAACGAGGCGGCGCAGGCGCGTCCGGTCGGCTCGTTCTCCGGCGGCTGGCGGATGCGCGTGGCGCTGGCCGCCGCCCTGGTGGCCGAACCCGAGCTGCTGCTGCTCGACGAGCCGACCAACCACCTCGACCTCGAGGCGACGATCTGGCTAGAGGGCTGGCTGGCGCGGTTCAAGGGCGCCGCACTCATCATCTCGCACGACCGCGGGCTGCTCGACCGCGCGGTGGACGCCATCGCCCACCTGCACGGTGGCAAGCTGTCGCTGACCCCGGGCGGCTTCACCGAGTTCACCCGCATCCGCACCGAGCAGGCGCTGCAGCAGACCCGCGCCGGCGAGAAGGTGTCGGCCCAGCGCGCCCACATGCAGGCCTTCGTCGACCGCTTCCGCGCCACCGCCAGCAAGGCGCGCCAGGCTCAGTCGCGGCTGCGGGCGCTGGAGAAGCTGCCGACCATCGCGGGCGTGATCGAAGACTCGCCGACCCGGTTCGACTTCCCGCAGCCGAGCCGGCTGGCGCCGCCGATCATGGCGCTGGACCGGGTCAGCGTCGGCTACGACGGCGTCGCGGTGTTGCGGGACGTGTCGCTCAACGTCGAGATGGACGGCCGCATCGCGCTGCTGGGCGTCAACGGCAACGGCAAGTCGACCCTGGCCAAGCTGCTGTCGGGACGCCTCGCGCCGATCTCGGGCGAGCTGCGGCGCTCGGGCAAGCTGAAAGTCGGCTATTTCGCGCAGCACCAGACCGACGAGCTGACGCCGCACGAGACGCCGCTCGACCACATGGCGCGCGCCCTGCCGCGCGCCACGCCGCCGCAGCTGCGGGCGCAGCTGGCCCGCTTCGGCCTTGACGTGGACCGCGCCGGGACCCGGATCTCGGCGCTGTCGGGGGGCGAGAAGGCGCGGCTGCTGCTGGCGCTGGCGACCCGCGACGCTCCTCAAATGCTCATTTTGGATGAGCCGACCAACCACCTCGACATCGACGCGCGCGACGCTTTGGTGCGCGCACTCGGCGACTATGCGGGCGCGGTGCTGCTCATCACCCACGACCCGCTGCTGGTGGAGCTGGTGGCCGACCGGCTGCTGCTGGTGGCCGACGGCGCGGTCAGCGCCTACGACGGCGACATGGACGAGTACCGCCGCCTGCTGACCCGCCGTACGCCGGCGCGCGCGCAAGGCGACAACGATGCCCCGGCGTCGTCGAAGAAGGAGCAGCGGCGCGAGCGGGCGAAGGCGCGCGCCTTGCAGGTGGCTTTGCAGGACTGACCCCGCCGGCAGCTTCAACTACCCGCTGGCAACTTCAACTAAACGCCAGCTGCGGTGTCGCTATGGCAACGAACCGGCGACTGTCATATCCGGAATGCTCAAGCATTTCGGAATTATCGATGTCGCCAGACTTCAGTGTGACGAATCTTACACGAAAAATTATCGTAGCGTTGCATCCATGAGCATGTGACGCAGTATTCCGTATGCCGGCGCGCTCGCCGGCTTCAGGCGCCGGTAACAAATCAGGAGCATCCTGGTTCGCATGATGAGTTCGCGCAGTCGCCGTTCCGCCGAATTGGAGCCGGGCGAGGACGCTACCCGGCCGGCTCCCACGCTGGCTGCCACGATAGATCGCCATAGCGCCCCGATGGCGCGCGTCTGGAACGTGTTGCAACGATTTGCGGCGACCGACGCGCCGGTGCTGATCACCGGCGAGAGCGGCACCGGCAAGGAGTTGTCGGCGCGCGCCATTCACGTCGCCTCCCGCCGCCGTGCCGAACGGTTCACCGCGCTCAACTGCGCCGCCCTGCCGGCCGAGCTGATCGCCTCCGAGCTGTTCGGCTACGAGAAAGGCGCGTTCACCGGCGCCACGGCCCGCAAGACCGGGCAGATCGAGCACGCCGACGGCGGCACCCTGTTCCTGGACGAGATCGGCGACATGCCGCCCGACCTCCAGGGCCACCTGCTGCGCTTCCTGCAGGAAGGCACGATCAGCCGCCTGGGCAGCCGGGGCGATGCGGTCAGGGTCGACGTGCGTATCATCGCGGCGACCAACGTCAACCTCGCGGCGGCGATGCACGAGGGACGCTTCCGCGAAGACCTGTTCTTCCGCCTGAACGTGCTGTCGCTGCACATGCCGCCGTTGCGCGAGCGGGCCGGCGACCTGGAGCCGCTGGTCCGGCAATTCATCGTGGAAAGCGCCGAGGAGCTTGGCGACGACGCATGCGGCATCACCGCCGAGGCGATGGCCGTGCTGGCCGCCCACGACTGGCCGGGCAACGTGCGCGAGCTGAAATCGGCGGTCTTCAGGGCCGTGGTCATGTGCAGCGGCGGCGTGATCCAGGCCGCCGACCTGAGCCTTGCTCCCTCGTCGCGCCGCGCGCCGGCCGTCGTCGCGGCTCCCGCGGCCCCGAACCGTGCGCGTCGCGCGTCGATCAGCCGCGAGGCGTTGGTCGCGGCGTTGGGCGGGCACGGCCAGAACGTGACCGCCGCCGCCGCCGCGCTGGGCGTCTCGCGGGTGACCTTCTATCGTCTGCTGCAGAAGTTCGAGGTCAAGCTCGACCGCGCGGACAGCGTCGATCCCGGCGGGTCGGCGGCGTCGTAGCGCGGCGTCGCCGACCCGCCGGGATGCGGCCCACCCACTCGCAGAACGCCGAGCAGACATCCTGGATTTGCTGTATGGTGCCAAGTTGGCCCAGTCGATTTGCCGCAACACGTTCGCCAGAGAGTTCTGTCCCCCCATGCCGACTCCGTTCTCGTCCGAAGACCTCGGCCGCACGTTCGATGCCCGCGCCCTGACCCGTGGCCGCAGCCTGGTGCTGATCGGCGCGGTCGAGGTGGCGCTCGACGGCGACGCGATCACCGGCACGGTCGAAGACATCAAGCTGCGGTTCCAGGCGCGCATCACGCCCGCCGCTCAGGGCCGCCGGGTGGCTTTCGCCAGCCAGTGCAGCTGCCGCCATCCCGGCTGCGTCCACTTGGCCGCGACCGCGCTGGCGGCGCTCGACCGCTTCCCGATGCTGCGCCGGGCCGAGCAGCAGAGCATGTTCGCCCGCTTGGATGACGGTTTGGACAACGGCTTGGAGAAGGCCCCGGCCGGCGAAAGCCAGCGCCTCGCGGTCGACCTGCTGCCCGGGACCGCCGACGCGGCGTGCGTCGTGGCGATGTCGCTGGTCGGCGAGCGCAGCGGACGGGTCACCCCCACCTCGCCGGAGAAGATCGCCGCCGACCCCGCCAGCGGATTGCAGGAAGTGGCGCTGGCGCGCCTTGTCGGCGGCAACCAGCCGCGCACCGCAATCGCCTCGGACCGTGCGGTCGCGGTGCTGGCGCAACTGCTCAAGTTCGGGCTGGCGCGCTGGCAGCCGACCGGCAAGCGCCTGGTCGCCGGCGACGAGCGCAGCTTCGACAGCAGCGCGCCGCCCCGCCTGCCGCCCCGCTCGGGAGTGATCCTGACTGCGGCCGGGCCATGGTACGTCGACGCCGCGACCGGGGCGGTCGGCCGCATCCGCCCGCGCCCGCCGGCCCCGCCGCCGCCGGTGTTGCGCCCCCGCGTGCCGAGCCGGTCGCGGGTTCGCGGCGGCAAAGGCGCGCCGACGCTGGAAGCGCTGGGCGAGCAGGCGATCAGCGACCGCCCGCTGACGCCGACGCTGCGGCTGCGCCGGCTGCAAGGCCCCGACGAGTTCGGCCGCCTGCAGATGCTCGACGCGCTGACGCTCGATTTCGAGTACGGCGGCATCGCCACCGACACCGACGACGAGCGCCAGTTCCTGCGTGTCGACGGGTCGGGCGGCCCGAGCTTCATCCGCCGCGACAACGCGGCCGAAGCGGCGGCGCTGGACCTGTTGCAGGAGGACGGCTTCGTGCAGATGCGCGTGGCCGACGCCGGCACCTCTCGCGGCCGGCGGGTGTTCGTGTTCCGCGGCCGCGACGCGTCCGAGCGCTGGCAGGGCTTCATGGCCGAGCGGCTGCCGGCGCTGCAGGCGCTGGGCTGGCGCAACCTGATTGAACGCGACTTCGGCCCGCGCCTGGTCGATCAGGTCGGCCTCTACGACATGCACATCCGCGATGCCGAGCACGGCGGCTTCTCGCTCGAACTCGGCATCGAGATCGACGGCAAGCGGGTGCCGCTGCTGCCGATCCTGAGCCGGCTGATCGAGCGCGGCGGCATGGCCAGCGCCCGCGTGGTCGACGGCGAGGTGATCACCAGCCTGGACGACGGCCGCATCGTGAAGCTGCCGGCCGAGCGCATCGGGCGGCTGCTGGCGATCATCGGCGACCTGATCGAGGCGTCGCAGCGGGCCACCGACGGCGCGCTGCTGCTGCCCGCCGCCGAGGCGCCGATGGTGCTGGAGCTGGAGGACCTGCTCACCAGCAAATGGCAGAACGCCGCCGCGATCCAGGCCTACACCGCCAACTTCCGCGGCGAGCCGGAGATCCCGCACGTCGCGGTCGGGCCGGGGTTCAAGGGCGACCTGCGGCCGTATCAGCAACAGGGGGTGGACTGGCTGCAGCACCTGCGCGCGCACGGCCTGTCGGGGTTCCTCGCCGACGACATGGGGCTGGGCAAGACCGCCCAGACCATCGCGCACATCGTGGTCGAGGAGGCCGCCGGGCGGCTCGACCGGCCGGCGCTGATCGTGGTGCCGACCAGCCTGGTCAGCAACTGGACCGCCGAACTCGGCAAGTTCGCGCCGCGGCTGCGGGTCGAGGTGCTGCACGGGCTGGACCGCCACGAGCGGCGCGGCCAACTCGGCGGCGCGCACGTGGTCATCACCACCTACACCGTGCTGAGCCGCGACATCGAGGAGATGCGCGACCTGTCATGGCACATCGTGGTGCTCGACGAGGCGCAGTCGATCAAGAGCCCGGACGCCAAAGCCACGCGCGCCGTCTGCCAACTGGACACCCGCACCCGGCTGTGCCTGTCCGGCACGCCCATCGAGAACAACCTCGAAGAATTATGGTCGCAGTTCGCCTTCCTGATGCCCGGCCTGCTCGGCGCGCGGCGCGACTTCGCCCGGCGCTTCCGAGGGCCGATCGAGAAGAAAGGCGACGACAAGCGGCGCTTGCAGCTGGTGCGCCGCATCCGGCCGTTCATGATGCGCCGCACCAAAAGCGAGGTCGCGACCGAGCTGCCGCCCAAGCACACCATCCTGCGCCGCATCGCCCTGGCGCCCGACCAGCGCGAGCTGTACGAGACCATCCGGGCCACGCTGTACGACCGGGTGCGCGAGCAGATCGCCGCCACCAGCCTGGCCCGCAGCCGCATCGTGGTGCTCGACGCGCTGCTCAAGCTGCGTCAGGCGTGCTGCGACCCGCGGCTGGTCAAGCTGCCGTCGGCGAAGCTGGTGCAGTCGTCGAGCAAGCTGGACGACCTGCTCGACATGGCCGGCGAGATGATCGCCGAGGGCCGCCGCATCCTGGTGTTCTCGCAGTTCACCTCCATGCTGGACCTGATCAAGCCGCGCCTGGCCGAAGCCGGCATCGCCTTCGTCGAATTGCGCGGCGACACCCGCGACCGCGCCGAGCCGGTGCGCTCGTTCGAGGCCGGCGAGGTGCCGCTGTTCCTCATCAGCCTGAAGGCCGGCGGGCGCGGGCTGAACCTCACCTCCGCCGACACGGTGATCCACTACGACCCGTGGTGGAACCCGGCGGTGGAGAACCAGGCCTCGGACCGCGCCCACCGCATCGGCCAGACCAAATCGGTGTTCGTGTTCAAGCTGATCGCCGCCGACACGGTGGAGGAGCGCATCCTCGACCTGCAGGAGCGCAAGGCCGACCTCGCGAACCTGGCGTTCAGCGAGGAGGCCGACATGGCGGCGCTGGAGACCGACGACATCGACTTCCTGTTCGGCAACGAGGAACGCAAGGCGGCGTGAGGGTGCTGCAGCCGTCCGGCGCTCCCGGGACGGCTGCAGCCTGCATCATGCCGACCGCGCTCGACCGCCGAACGGGCGCGACGACCCGAACGGCGGCGAGGCGGCCGGCGGTGCCTGCTCCAGCCTAGACTTGCGACCCCGAGGAGACCGGGATCGGCGTGCTGACGAAGGATGAGTTTGTGTTGTTGACCAAAAATAGTTCGATAGAGCCGCTCGCCTGCTCGGCTGAGATCGTGTAGCCGGCAGCCAAATGCACGTGCAGGTCGAACACATCCTTCCCCGCCAGGGTCAGCGAGAGAAGATCGTTCTGATACGACGCGTGGTCCGCGACCAGTCCAGACAACTCGATGCCGATCGGGGCGCGTAATTGCTCACCCTGGTTGGGTCGCGACCTTTTTGGGTGAGGTGGTGGCCAATGCCTGGCGGAGGTCGTTGAGCACGGAGCGGCCATTGGCTTTGGCGGTGCTGACGACGGAGCGAAAGGCAG
>JAABUY010001509.1_pt1 | contig 30915 bp, 26 predicted proteins | sample 5560271 | NCBI WGS metagenome assembly JAABUY01 (sample SAMN10711886, study PRJNA513374) | rock metagenome | isolation source: Antarctica rocks | place: Antarctica: Victoria Land, University Valley | reverse complement strand
TTTCGGAAGAAGTCCGGGTTGTCAGCCAATACGCCGTTGAATATCTGGCCTTATTTTTCGTCTAGGGATAGAGGGGGTCCAGCATTTCCAATCCGTCAAGTCGCCAAGTTGGTTCGCCATTCGTGCATTGGCAAACAGGACAGAATCCAGAATTGTCAAGTTGCCAAGTCGCAACCATCTGGCCGCTCTTTCAATGTAGGAGCATGGTTGCCATCAGTCCAGATTCCCAGTTTCCTGTTCATATCGGCGTTCTTCTGGATTGTCGATTACCTAGGATGCGAATTTCGAATTTCGAATTTCAAATTCCAAAGAAACAAATCGCCTGCTCATGTCGCCGTGCTTTCCGTTTAGTGAAATGGTATTCAATTGTCCAGGTCTCATGTATTCAGTCTAGCCGTCCGCTCCTCTGTTCATCCGGCCATCGAGTGTAACTCAAAAAGAAACCTCGAGACATCGGATCGCCGGCTTTCAAAAGTTAAGTTCAACGGTAGACGAGACGGCCGAAAATCCTCAGTCGTGTCTACGAGATCCATACAGTATGGTGGTAAGCGGGTCTTGAAGAAAATCCGTAATCACGTCATCGCCGATATACTTCTTCTTCTTCGCTTTTTCCTTGGCTTTCTCCTCCTTAGTTTTGGGTTTGACGGGATCCTCAGCGAGAGGCTTGAGAAAGTAGCCCTTCTCTGCATCCTCATCCGGAGCTTCTGATCCGCCCGAAACCTCAGATGATAACGTTCCTCCTACCGAGTCATGCCTCGTAGTTGGCAATGAAGGACTCCCATGTCCTTCTACTACGTTCTCTGTGCCGCAATCTCCTTCCTGGCCCTCAACTTTCACAAGCTTGTATGGCCACGCGTAGCGATATTCCGAACCTTTCTCCATGCCACCTTTAGTGAAAATATTAGCCTTTAGCCCAAGACTTGAAACGAACCCAGTTCTTGCCAACTTGGTAATACGGTTTTTGACTCTAGAGAGCACTTACAAACTTCAAGGTTGCCGTACTCGAACAGCACGGGAACCCAGACTGTGATTGCAACAATCTGTCCGAAAGTCCAAGCTGTGCTCATGGGCATTAATCGCAGAAGGGAAAAGTATGCTGCGAATACGAAAATGTAAAGCGCCCAGACTGCAAAATATAAAACCCAGAGCAATACCTGAAAGGGTCTTCTGCGACCCTTCTTCTGGTGATTTAGCTCAGCGTAATCTGGCTCTCTGGAAAGCCATGTACATTGTGTCAAAATTCTCTGAAATGCCGGTAGACGATGGATTCTAATTTGATCCAGGCACAGTAGGCCAAAGACCAGTAAAGAGATTACTAACGTAGCTCCTGCTCCTGGGTAAGGACCTAAGGCCATATTTTTGATCGAGAAGTCCCACGAGATTTCGTAAGAGCAAAACATAGTCGGATCTCTAATGCCACAATTCGGAATGGAATGCTCCTTATTCAGGAGCTCATCCATATTAGGATTATTGAAATTGGAGGTCCTAACAAGCGTGGCAACAGACACTGCAATGGCTAAGAGGGTAAGAGTGAAAATATACCAAGACCTTTTTTTTGCGATATGCAAGAAAGCTAGGGTGTAGATGATTGGTAATATACCACCCAAAGACACAACACTAAGAAAATTATAGTTGAGTCGATATTCTTGGATATTAGCTTCAACACAGCCTTCATTAGTAGGGTTGGAATATATTCGAGTTGCTTCACTACTCACTTGCATCCCATTGACCAGAAGATAAGACGATCTGCGCTGCGATTTGCACGGCTATCACGAAGAAGCACTGTGCTTTTTGGAATTCAACTGTTGCGAAAGTCAATTTCGGCAGATGATCTCTGGCTTTTTCCTGGGCTTCTCGGGCCTTCGACTTCGCTCGACTAGCACCCCATGGTCCGAAAAAGACTAGAGCGATATAGTATGTCCACGACGTGAATATTCTGAACATAAGCTGGACGACCAACGCAATAGCGCTTTGCATCCAATATGATATGTATATCTAATGAGAAAGAGGGTAAGCCGGCGATCTTGCATGGCATTGACCAGAAGTCTTACCCCAATTCCCCCTACCTCGGCGTTCACCAGAAATGCGGCGTAGGGACATAGGTCCAGGAAGCAATAGCGCTTGCCGTACACGTCATCATAACACCGTTCAAGTTTGCTATGGACTCTGTCACAATTGTTGATTTGATGACACCACCCTTGTAGGCAACCAGTAGTGGTCTTGAAGATCGTATCAGACATGTTGTAGCTGTCTTCATCTATCCCAGCTTTGATGGCAATGGCACGAGCTTCCTTGGTGAGAGAGCCATTGGCTAGAAGAGAAGATATCTGGGGAAACACTATACAGTTCTGCAGCGTCTGGGCCGATGAGAAGATTTGGTTAACATCTTGACACGCCTCTGTACAATTCAAGATACCACGGTCAGTGATGCAGCCGTACGGGTAAAGCTCCAATAGGCCTTTCGAAGTGTTGGAGGGGATGCTATACGCGGTGGCGGAAGACAGGGCGTCTTCAAAAGAGTAAAATGCGGGCGGGACAGCTGTTGTATTGTAGGTGATATCTGACATTGCAAAATATTGAATATCAAATCAAGAGGTATTGGTGTCCTTCCTCAAAAGTTCGTGAATTCTCCTCTACATCCGAATGTAGCAAGGGCGAAAGCATGAGTAGTGGGTAGAAAGGCTATATTAGATGATATAAGTAAGCTACTTGGTCCAACCTGTATAACCGCGGCGAAGTCATCGATGAGTAACATAAGTGGTTGACGGCATTCGGTGTCACTTTCTGATACGTTCTTCCGCATGACTGAATAGGTGCATTCCAATCAAGTGAGAACTGCAAATCATATCATTTGGAGAGATCCGAAAGCGAAGAAAGTTCGCGCTGACGCTGCTTCTGTCGCAGCCAACACGGATACCTACCTTCTCTCTAGAACCTTCAACAGTTCTCTTAGCCACCTAAACCGCCCTACTATATTAAGCGGGTCTAATAAGTTATGACGTCTGCACGCATGCAATAGGGTTCTCAACTCTATCTGCTACCGATTAGAGACCATAATATCGTTTTATGGGATTTTGCACCTCTTTTCCTATTTTCCCACCTTCGTTCCAAGAGGGATATCTCAAGATTTTCCCTATGTCGTGGTCGAGAGTTCTCGAGAGTCCTTCCTACTGGCCATGGTCTTGTCTGTTTGGTCTGCTGGTGAGGTCTAGCCTATCGTCGGCTCCTGGAGTTGCCTTACCTGTCTGCCAAACACGTGTCCCTTGGTCTTTTTATCGGATGGTTCAATACCCACTTTCTGGTTACAGTCAATCCCTGGGTTCTTGCTCTCAACATGTACGAGCATGGATGCATGGGATAATGGGAACGTGCATCAAGGTAGGTTGCCAAGCTAACTGAATTCACTTAAACCACCGCGCGACTTGTGAGAGTACGCATACAGCCAACGACACAGCAGTTCTTGAACAGAACTGACTAAAACATGGTCAGGGTCTGATGACTTTGTCGCATCTTCGTGGTCGCGCTTTTCCCTGAGCCGCAGTTGCTACCCGCGAGGTAAACTTGGCTGACTAGTCTATTCGACTTCCACCTATCCACTATGTAGCGACGATGTTAATCAGTCATACAAAGCCGGTGTTGGGACGTTTCATCAACCCGAGAACTTGATTGTAATTAGGCATCACGAACAATCAATGCTTCAGAAAGCCTATTCTTCTCTTAGACTGGGCCTTAAATGCACCCTTCCCGAAGTCGTATGGGTCGGCCACGGTCTTTTTATTCCGGCGCTCGTGTATCTGCCTTCGATGTTCTTAATATAGTTTATTTGGCATACGTGGAGTCCCAGGGTTTTGTTGTTTAAAACTTCCCTAGGCGCTACTGAGGCTGAGCGAGATCGATTGAGAAGTAAGTAATCCATTTCGGCATAAGTCTATGAAACCTCTTTACAAACTTGTCGGCTGACCTGGGGAATGGCTAATCCGAGATGGCGAACCCCTTTCTATTGCGATTTATGACTATGCCGGTCTCCCATTTGATGTGCGAGGGAATAGTGGGTAGTCGTAGCGGGAATCACCGTATGCTCTGCCAGTCCACCAACAGGTTGGAATCTTTAAGAACCCCCAACCAAGTACCGTCGACTCTCACTACCAAGATTCAGATGCATTGTTTCCATACATATGATATTCCGAAAGACCGGATGTGCTCAGCCGGGTCTAAGCTGCTAGATATTATCTAGGTCCGGGCCGCTGCATGCCCCGCTTGCTGCTATGGCTCTCGAAGAAGCAATGTGAACCGGATGTTGTAGTGACAAAGCCCACACGGAGATGGCGTGCTCTATGCGGAACGCTGCTTGGTAGCTATACGGTTCTACGCTCATAGTCGGACGGACTCTAGTCTGAGACAAGCTATGTTGGAGCCGATCACATAAATCCTGTTGCGGCAAAATACAGATCTCCAAGGCCGAAGTCCATCCGTAGCTGCGGAGAGCCATAAGCTTCTACACCACACTCTCAAATGGTCCACTATTGCTTTAGAGCTTTGAGACTCGGTTACTAGTGTAGACAGAAGTAGGACCCTATAGTCATAAGGCGGTGATATATCTTCGAAAGTGTACCTGATCAACAGGTGCTCAACTGATTTCGGCCACGAAATCGCTCTGGTAGAGTTGGAGCGAGGTGACAAATGCGGTTGCTACCGTGCGCAATAGTTCCAAACTAGAGAATCTGAAGTCACAGGGGAGATCCGAAATAGCTCTTGGTGTGCTCTCTGGCTACGAGCAGTTGCAGAAGATGGTCGAGGAGGCAATACAGATCGTCGGTCGTAGTGACATTCTGTTTTCAACGCTGAATTCTGCCAAGTCCGCAGAGCCGACGAGAGCAAGCATGGCTTGCAGCTCGTTCGATACATCCGATCTAACCCACAATTGTAAGCGCCTCAGAAACTCAAGCCCAGTTCAACACGAACGTTTCCGGCCAACTCAACCTCATCCGTGTGGTGTTACCTCATATGCGAGCTCACCGACCCGGCATTATTGCAGACTTTGAGTCGGTTGGTGGCTGCGTAAGTCTCCCGGCTGCTGGCATATATTGTGCGATCAGGGCCACCATAGCATGACTTTCCTAATCGTTGCGAGACGAAGTCGGCCATTTGGACATCAATTATCGAGTAAGTTCCTACGAGAAGAGGAAGGTGCGAGGAAAGCTTTGCCTTCGACACTAGTGTTGAGCAATGACATGGTGCAAATTGTATCGACTCGTCTTAGATGCCAATCGTGGTGAGCTTGAGCAGTGAAGAGGTTTGTTGTCCACCACCGAACTTGCTTGTATAGTCGCGAGGTTGTGACGTGAAAATAGATATAAAATGATGGCTGGGGTGACTTGTACTAATTTTTGAGTCCAGATTCGATCGTCATTCGTAGTTTCAACATATCACCAACTTGACGAAAATGGAATATTCCACTCTAATCTTTCGCTTTTGATTTCCTGACATGTTAACGTATCCTACCCGAGATATCGTCCGTCCATCAGCTAGGTCTTCCGCCCGGAAATGGTTCAAAATAGATAAATCACTCGCATCTCGAATCCTACTACTTGACAATCTGGACAACTCGGCTCCGCTAGGCTGGAACATTGTGAAGCTGAATCGCGCAGATGTGTAGTAGCGCATTCCGTTGTAACAATTGCGAGACGACAACCCAATGGGACCATTGGTTATTGGAATACGAGGTCATATGGGGGCATATTAACATTTTGGTTGTTGCTGTTAGGAGGCTATCTAGGAGGTGGAAGGTGAAAACTCTACTGGCGGGCCCCAGCCCTACCAGCCCTATGAAGGCGGAGATTACCATCTCCCCTATTTCCAACATTGGAGCATATAGATTGTGTATTTTGATTGAACTACTGTAGGAAGCTACGAAGGGAGGAACGAGATGGAAACTCTGAATCCCCTAAGCCCAGCCCTATATAGAATAGGGCGCGGAGCGGAAATTACTAGCCACAAGGGTAACAGTACTGTTCCCTGTTTCTTTCCATGTCGTTATCATCGTTTGGAACTTTGTGTACTACAAGTTTGGCGATAATATCCCACGAGCAATCTGGATGTGCTAAGCACAAGATCTCTTGGGAAAATGCTAAACCTAACATTAAAAGCCAACAAAGACTGAGCACGAGAATCCCTTGCGCATTCAAACAGAGCTAAAGGAATTCCTAAGCTTCGTCAAAGTTTTGACTCTCGCTGCATTTCGAGAACAGCTTGCTTTATGAGAAGTGCTCTCAACGGTTTGCCAATGGCGTTCCTCGGGATGGCCTCAAGGAATTTGACTCCACCTGTAAGTCTCTTATAGGATGCTAGGCGATCGGCAATCAGTTGCTGCACATCTTCTGGCGTTAATCTGGCTGTTGTATCTTTCTGAGGTACTATGTAAGCCCTCGGAAGCTCGCTGCCGCTTTTCTCGTCGCTGACTCCAACCACTACAGCTTCAGCTATCCCAGGATGCTCGAGAAGTATGGATTCAAGCTCCGCTGGAGCGACCTGAAAGGCCCGCACTTTGATGAGTTCCTGTGTGAACCGCTCCGATTAGAAATCCTCGCTCTATGGAATATTAAATTGGTCGCACGTACCTTTTTCCTACCAACGATGTACCATTTCTTAGTGTTTTCATCACAGACGCACATGTCACCGGTGTGCAAGAAGCCGTCCGAATCAAAAGAGTCTCTTGTCGCCTTAGGATTGTTGTAGTAACCTCTTGTTATGCTTGGGCCTCGTAAGCAGAACTCTCCTGGTGTGCCATACGTCGCTACAACGTTTTCGCTATCATCGACCAGTCTAATAGTCCCGACATAATCTCAGTAAAATCGTCCTGAAACGTATGATAAGGCATACATACCTTGCAGAAAGGTTGGGCAACAGCTTCCCTACGCTATTAGTATGATCATCCTCGGGCCACAACAATGCGCAGCTATAGCCAGTCATCTCAGTCATCCCAAATATTTGTGTCACTGGTGTGCCCGGTGGCAAATAGCCTCTGAAGGCTTCTTGTGTGCTTAGGGCCACGGGCGAACCGGACGTTAAGACGTTTCTAATACTTTGAAAAGTTTTGGCGTTTGCAAGCGGCGATCTAACAACCACCTGGAGCGCGGCCGCCACAATCAAGATGTCTGTTATTTTATACTGCTCGACACTGCGAAGATACAATTCAAGCTCAAACCGCCTCGAATGGTACGTTTTGAAACCCTCTTTCAGCATCGCGAGATGACTGAACGGCAGCGATCCGACATGGAATTGGGGGGTGAACAGTAATTGTGACACCTGTCTCAGCAGTGAGTACTTCTCTATTCGCTCAAGGTTGACATGTAAAGGACAGCTACCTACTTCGTAAGGCCTTTTATTTCGCCCTAGGAACATAGTATGCTGGGCCACAAGGTTTTGATGAGAGATCATGACGGCTTTTGGTAGTCCTGTCGTTCCACTGCTGAATAACAGGGCGGCAGTGGTATTTTTGGCAGTATTTTCGTCGTTGAAACGAATCCAGTCGGCCTCTCCATGTATCAAGAGTTCTCGCCAGGAAGAATAGCCGCTTATGGATGCCTTGAGGTGTTCATCGAAAAGCCAGACACTAGGTTTCGTGATGCCACATGCTTGTGCAGCTTTCCGGACATTCTTAGCAGTTGTGGGCTCGGTGACGAAGAACTTTGCGTTTGAGATTTTGAAGTGATGTTCCAATTCGGCCACCGTGTATGATGGGTTTGCGCCGGTAAACACGCCTCCAGCGGCGATGATACCCAGGAAAAGGACGGTAAAGTATACCTAGCAGTACGTATTAAGAAAAATAGATGCACCGTAGACAGCTAAAATGAAGCTTGGCACCAACATCATTGAACATGTGTAAACAAACGCAATCGCCCTTCTGCAATCCCGCAAGCCGTAGACCATGTGACAGCTTTCGAACTAAGATACGTATATCTTCCGCTGAGAGAGCTCTGCTAGGGTCATTGGCATCGATGCAAATCTACGAGGCGGGTCAGACCCGTAAAAATTAAAGACCCAACGAAAAGGATTTGATAAAAAACCTACAGCCTTGCTCTGGTCGACTTTGGGGTCCGAGAATATCCACGACACCACGTCAGCAGAAGGGATCGGTATTGTCTCTGAAGTGAAAATCATCTTTGACAATAGATCGGGAGAGATGGGGATGGGTCGTCAAGGTATGGACTACCTTATCCAAGTATGGCAATGTGGATAGGCCTGATACTTTGGAAGGATTCAATGACAGCGAACAAGCTACCTTAGTTACATTAATTCTGTTACAGCCCCCAGCCAGCCGCCTCGTTTCAAAGGTATGGTACGCGAGTCCTTCCAATGTTACCCAAGTAACAAACCAAACATGGTACTCGCGACTTGCGACCTCACAGACGACTCTAAATCAATGTTCTTGATACTCATCTATTATCTAATCTTAGTATCTAAATACATCCATCCACATATCTAGAGCTTGTGCATCACCATGGATTGTAATCTAGCAATTTAAGCCTTTATACTCAACGTCAGACCAGTTTTGATTATACGTGCACTCAACATGCACAGCCCCGAGACCGTAAGAAGGACACCGCACCATACCTTCAAGCCTAGCCAGCCACTTCGGGCCTGCAAAATGGCCCCAGCGATGGGACTACCAATCAACAGTCCAGCACCGGCTATCGCGGTGGCCATACCGATTCGTGTTCCGATTGCTCCCAGATTGGGCGACAAGGTAACGACAGTAGGTCCAGGGAGCGAAACAAATGAGCCACAAAAGAAACCATATAAAGCGCAAAGTATTATTAGGCTCGAAGTGGTTTTGACGGCAATCCAGCAGTAACACAGAAGTGCGGTAACGAAAGCAAATGGAATTTGCGTGTTGAGCGGACCAATTTTGTCGGCAAAGAAGTTAGGTAGAAGACGACCGAACGTTGAGGTCGCATTGATGATCGGAAGAAGGTAGAACGCGAGGCTGATATTGGTGTTGCACTGTGTAGTCGCATAGAGTTGCACGTAGAAGAAGGCAATGTAAATGCCCATGAAACCGAAGAACAGCCCAAGACTGTACATCAAGAATGGCAAGTCCCTAAGTGCCTTGACATCGAGGATCTCACGACGCGTAGATGGCGGGAACCTTTGCCGCATGCTCAATAGAAAGACGGCTGATGTACCAAGCATAATGAAAGCTATCGCACGAGTGGCCCAGGCAAAGCCTACGCGAGGCTCTAACTGAGCGAAGACGATAGGATAGATGACACCACCTATGTACAAAAATGTCAGATGTATCAATGAAGGATCTGGCATCATGCTACTGACCTAAACTACTCCCAGTAGACGCAACCCCGGTTGCGAAGGCTTTCTTGGTGCTGAAGTACTGGGATACAACAGCTAGACTTGGCACGAAGAGAAGGCCGAATCCGCACCCAACCACGATACCTTGGGCCAGAAGAACTTGCCAGTAGGTTTTGCAGATACTGGTCACCATCATACCAAAGATCGACAGGCCAGCTCCTAACCAGAGCAAGGATCGTAGATAGCCTGCATCATAGACGATTCCTGTCATGGCACCAACAAACAGAAGGAGAAAAGACTGAAGAGAGCCAATCCATGAAATGTTTGAAGCAGATTCTGATCTCAGAAAGTTGGTCTGGTAGAACGTCTGATATACCCCATACATGTTCACCACTCCCCTGAGAATAAAAAGACCTGTTAGTCGTGCTCTTCACCTCATAAATCGGGGCACGGGAAATTTACCAAGTATTGAAAAAAATGCAGAACGCTCCAGCCACTTGAACCCAGGCTACCAAACCTCCATTCGGAACGGTGTCTGGAGCTGAGGCCGGCGTTGCTTGTCTCTCCTCTGATTTATCTCGGCTCAGGCTCTCTGGCTCACGTAAGTAGCCTTCTTTCTCTTTGGACATCGATGTAACGGTCAGGGCGATCCCTTCTGAATAGTCCAGTAGCAACTATATTGAAAGATTAGCAAGAGCGACATTGATGTTTAGACTGAATTATGGATGTGAAGAGAGAAACCCGCGCAAACGCTAGATTGCGATGTGCGGAGGGTTTCGAAAATAGTAACGTTGACTTGCCGTCTAAAGGTTGCATTAATTAGGTACCGAGGGCATCCTGCAGTAACTGATATAGTCGGTGCAGTCTACTAATTGTGATCTGAGTGTTACCGCCTGAAATTGGTAGACGTCTCTGAAAGCGAAGCCAGTTGAAAAAAGGTTACACCGCTGCTTTGTTTGACGGCTGCCTGCAGTTCCCAAAGCACCGTATCAAAGGCATACGCACGCACTAATAAGCGGCGAGGATGGTAAACAGACCATGTTATGGCAGCACCCTCTCCGGACTTTAACACTGAATAGGGCATCAAGTTTGACGAGACCATGTCATGTAATGGGCTATGTACTGACGCACGTCCCTTATAGCTTGCATTGATTCCGTACCTTGAGTTGCAGTGTAATACGAAATCTGGTGATCTTCGGTGCTACAAGATAGCCGTGATGGTAGAACACCTTGGAGGAACCAACCAATGTCAAGCATCATCGATGGGGCCTTCTTCTTTTCCTGCCAGCCGGTGGCCCAGCAACTGCCGTTCATAACTGGTGCGTTATTGAGACACATCACATGCATGAACGAATTACCTACCTTACCTTATACGTGCGATTTTCAGGTACCTAGCGATGGTCTTCTCCCACCACTGATTAGCCTTGTGTGGCAGAATGGCACAATGGTACCTTAAGACCTTCTTTTTTCGGATTACTTCGTACTGTAATTTTACGCAGTATATAATTAGGCGCCAAGGCGTCCGTCCCGGCCCTTCCTTCCGTAAATTTAGCTTGGACACTTGCCTTACTGTACCTTAGCTTCTTCTTCCCTCATGCCACCCCAATAGCCCATATGTAAGTACTTTATGAACCCATCAGGCCAATATCGGACGCATCCAAGCCCCTGGCACTAGCATGAATTCAGGGAAGAGAAGCGATAATATCGCTCTATACGAAGACCGTTCATTGACTTCCGCCCGGGGGCTGAGGGCGGACTTCTGAGGGCTACAGGGCATGGCAGCAAGCACACCATGGCCAATGTCAGCTGAAAACGACTTTTGCGAGGACCTTGCGTGCAACGATACATTTTGTAAGGCTAGGTATGCAATGCTACTATTGCTGCATTCCCTAGCTCCAACGCTTTGTTGAGCCATGCCACAATCTTGCCTTGAATGCTTTTAGCGTTACTATACTCTGTACTGTTTCGATGTTCCACGCCGTAACTGTACAAAGGCCGTTGAATACCAGTTGTTCCCCTGTTCTCATTTTCCTTCGGGCTCAGTCCCAATTTTCCATGAAACGCTCATAACTACCCATCATATTGCACAATGGTCACCGGTCCGAGTCCAGCGCCGATGCCTGACTACAGCCCTGAATACACTGGAGCCAAACTGACAATCTTCACCGCGATATTTGTTCCCATCCAGATATGTTGTGTTGCACTACGATACCTCGCACGGTATCTAGTAGAGGGACCATGGGGACTGGACGACATTGTGGTTCTGACTTCACTGGTTCTGCAATTGGGGATGGCCGGTCTTGCAGTTGGTAAATATGGCCTCTTCTTCGAGTGTCGTCTCGTATCTGAACAAAAGTGCTGAATCATGTAGGTTCTGTCAAGCATGCTGGAGTCGGTTACCATATACAGTACTTGTTACAGACCGATCCCACCAAAGTGACGATATGGGGCAAGTATCTTGTCGCAATATCGACTCTGTACTTCGGCAGCGTCAACATACCTAAACTTGCCATCTTGGCGCTCTATCGGCGACTTTTCCCGAAGAAGAACATACGCGTTGTCATACATGTTCTTATAGGAGTTCTAGTTGCGCTCACTGTATCGACTATAGTGACTGTCAGTGTCGCTTGCAGACCATATGCCGCTAATTGGCACCCTACCATGCCGGGCGCTGTGTGCATTAACAAGGAAGCGTTCTTCATTTGGGGAAGCATACCAAATATTGTCACCGACATTGTTATGTTAATTGTGCCGATACGGGTGGTATGGAACCTACACACCACCACTCGTTTGAAGATTGGATTAACTGCCACCTTTGCAATTGGTAGCTTGTACGTGTTGCCCCTTGACCATGAGACAGTGTTTGTATGACTCAAATTCTAACTATTAGTTTACAATAGTGGCCTTATAACCTCCATAATTCGCTTTACTACCTTTTTCAATAACAACTCCTTTACAGACGGTACCTGGTCAGCCGTGGATCTAGTGATTTGGACTCAAGTAGAAGCAGGCGTTTACCTTATCTCTGCCTGTGTAATGACATACCGACCTCTTTTGGAGCGTATTGGTCACGGCCGCTTTGTCGGAAGGCTCAGAGCCACTAAAAGGTCAAACGGATACACTCCAAACCACACTGGAAAGCAGAATGCAAGCATACCGTTGGATAACAGACCTGTTATTCACGATAGAGGTATCAAAGGCCAGGGATTCCACCGACTTGAAGATAATAGAGCGGGTGATCCCCGGATTGTTGTCACGACGAACATCACTGTAGACGGGAATATCGAAAGAGGATCATGATACTTACGCTCTGGTGGCAGGTTTTAGGATGCAATGGCTTCTTCTTTACTTAGGTTTTCTGATACCCAAAGCATGCCATGATGTCTGGCTACATTGATACATTACAAGATAGCATACTTCGCATATAGCCATGTAAATATATCGTTCAGCATCGCTTGCTCGTGTCCTTGTAAGAATCTCGAATGCTGCAGCATTGAGCATGTCTGAGCCCGTCTTGCTCTGCCTCTCTTTACAAATAAAAGCGTTGGTCCTGGCTTGATCCTATCCAGTCAAGATTCATCATTGGAGACGAGTTCGCTTTCTCCAGGCGACTATCGATAAAGGTAGGCTACTACCTTATGTAAAAAAATTCCACGCTAGTTCGATACTTACCGCGCTTGTGCGTAATTTTCGATCATCACTCTAGCGTAAATACGCGGCCGTACGGGAGGACGAAAGAACCTCGAGCTTCCGTTTGAAAGTACCCCAACTCGAGCTCCGATAGGATCGCTAGGATAAATCAGCTACGATATCACCTACCTTAGGTCGGGGGCTATCGAAGGAAGGCATGGGTAGAGGGAGTCACGTCGCTTCTACGCCACGGATTAGTACTAGGTACGTAGTACGCGAGTGATCTATGGCTCAACGCCGTTGGCAGATCTGGTCTGTGCTATGGGTTCAAGGATTTAGTCGTGAATGTGTGGGGCCCAAGGAACACAACCCATGGTGCTGGGCAGCGGCTGATAGGGAGATTTGCCATAGCCCATCGCTGGGGACGCCGTGGATTGGGTAGCATATAATGCCCGATCGGGGCTTCTGTGGAGATCGTATCGCAAAATAATGCAACCAAACAATAGTGAAGGACTCTCTGCGCTCATTGTGGCGAAGTATGTGCAAGGAAAATACAGGAGAGCAGCACAGCCTTTTCTGTGTTACTTAGAATACTCTATGGATATCACAATTTTGCCTCTCAGGTTGTGTGCCTGAACTGCAAGGTGCCTCGAGTTACCTTTTCCTGTATGACCTTGAGAGAATGTCATTTACCGTGATGGATACTACCATGGGTGTTTCGCTTCTACGGTAGGGTCGCTCTCTGGAGCACATCAGACTCAGAACAACAAAAACAGTCGGTTTTTCCTGAGAGAAGTTATGATGGCAGCTCGAATTCCAGTTCCGATCGCCATCATTGGCATGGCCTGTCGCCTTCCTGGAAATGTTACAAACACCGAGGAGCTATGGGACCTGCTAGTCGAGGGTAGGGTTGGCTGGTCACCGGTGCCTTCTCAAAGGTACAACGAAGCAGCTTTCTATCATCCAAATCCGGAAAATGAAGGCACAACAAACCATCGTGGTGGTCACTTCATCAGTCCTGATATCGCCGCTTTTGACGCTTCATTCTTCGGGATATCGCCCATCGAAGCTCAGGCCATGGATCCTCAGCAGCGTCTTCTTCTCGAAACCACGTACGAGGCATTCGAAATTGCCGGTATTCCGATAGACGGCGCCCGAGGCTCAAACACAGCGGTCTATACTGCCATGTTCACGCGAGATTATGACCGCAACATGTTCAAGGACCCTGTCGATTTACCAAAATATCAAACCACCGGAACAGGAGAAGCTATCTTATCGAATCGAGTCTCTTACGTCTTTGATTTTAAAGGCCCCTCGATGACTCTGGATACTGGTTGCTCCGGGAGTATCGTTGCCTTGCACCAAGCATGTCAAAGCTTGCGTACCGGAGAATCAACTATGGCCTTGGCATCTGGAGTCAATCTAATCTTAAGTCCAGATCACATGTTTGGAATGACTAAGCTGCAGTCTGTAACAGATATCTTTCTGATTGAAAATCATGCAATGGCTGACAAGATGGTTTTAGTATGCTCAATGATACCGGAAGATCTTATCCTTTTGACATCAGGGGTTCAGGCTATGGCCGTGGCGAAGGTGTAACCACTGTTCTCCTGAAACGTGTCGATGATGCTCTTCGAGACGGGGATTGTGTTCGGGCGGTAATCCGCAATACCGCAGTCAACCAGGATGGGAGAACAAATGGAATCACTTTACCAAACCAAAAAGCACAAGAAAACCTTCAAGAATCAATATATAAGAACGCCGGCCTTGATCCAGGTCATACACATTACGTTGAGGCACATGGGACTGGCACTGCCGCTGGTGATGTTGCTGAATTGCAAGCCATAGCAAATGTGTTTTGCAAGTCTACCGACCGCTCAAACTGTCTTCACGTTGGGTCAATCAAGTCGAACATTGGTCACCTTGAAAGCTCGAGCGGGTTGGCTGGCTTGATGAAAACAGTCTTGGTCTTAGAACGAGGGCTAATTCCACCGAATGCGGATTTCCAGGTCGGGAAATCGGAGCTCAATTTTGAGAGTTGGAAAATCAAGGTACATTCCCACCCCTTGCACTACCCATTTCGCTGACTTGGTGCTCTAGGTCCCAGTAATGCTCGAACCTTGGCCAGCAGCAGGCATTCGCCAAGCCTCGGTTAATAGCTTTGGCTATGGTGGCACAAATGCACATGTAATCCTTGAGTCAGCTTCTACTACTATTCCAGCAGCCCCTCAAGAAAGGCCATGGGTGAAGAAAAATGACCGCAATGCCGAATGTGATGAGAATCAGATACCGGGATCTAACGACATTGGTAGTATCAAGCACCACAAAACCCAGGGACCATTGAGCAATGGAAAAATAGCGATGATAGGGCGTGGGGATAATAATGAGCGACGTCAAGCCTCAGCATTTGCTAGGACATTTTTGCCACAGCTGTTTGCCCTGTCAGCCAAGTCCAAGGGTTCAATCCATGAAGTCGTGAAAAGGCTTGCGAGTTGGGCATCCACACGCCACGACTATGAACATTACTTCCACAACTTATCATATACCCTATCAAGCCGCCGATCCCTAATGCACTGGCGGTATAGCATTTTTGCTAGCTCTCATGAAGAATTGATGGCATCCTTAAACCAGAAAACCCTGCGCGTCAACAAGATCTCATCTAATATCAGAATTGGCTTTATTTTCACCGGTCAGGGTGCGCAGTGGTCGGCTATGGGCCGTGAGCTGATTCAGACTCACTCGAAGTTCCTAGAGTCTTTAGTCGTCTCAGATAAAAATTTGCAGGAGCTTGGAGCTTCATGGAGTCTAATTGACGAACTCTTACTGGATGAAAAGAGCTCTCGAATCAATCGAAGCGAAATCGCTCAACCAGCCAGCACTGCCCTTCAAATTGCACTCACAGATCTGCTCACCAGCATTGACATAAAACCTCAGATGGTCATGGGCCATTCGAGCGGAGAAATAGCTGCTGCGTATGCAGCAGGAATCCTGACCCAAGCAACGGCACTTAGAGTTTCTTACTGCCGTAGTAGCGTTACAAAATCTTGCAGGCGAGCTGTTTCAACCGAGGGTGCTATGCTCGCAGTCGGGCTCGGCGAAGATAAGGTACTGCCTTTGCTCAAAAAATTGCGTGAAGGCATCATAGATCTAGCTTGTGTAAACAGCCCATCGAGTACTACGGTTTCCGGCGACAAACCTGCCATTTTGGAGTTCCAAGATATGCTGAATCGAACGAGTATCTTCAACAGGAAATTGAACGTCGAGACCGCGTATCACTCTCATCACATGCGAGAGGTTGCCCATGAATATCTTCAGTCTTTAGACAGACTGGAGACAATTGCTCCGCCCAACGATATCATCTTCATGTCAACGGTTGAAATGGCGAAAAAAATCTCAGACTTCGGCTCCGCGTATTGGGTGCACAATCTTGTCTCTAAAGTTCGCTTTTCGGGCACCCTACTGGAGTACTGCCGTCTTCAACTTGAAGAGTCAGAATCGACGATGGCTTCTACTGATATACTGATAGAGATAGGACCGCACAGTGTTTTAGCTGGACCAATCAAACAGACGATGATACAAAAACCTGAGTCGTTTGAGTTTGTCTATCTGCCAACGTTGGTGAGACACCAAGACGCGATTAAGAATATAATGGAGATGGCTGGAAAGCTATTTGAACATGGCTGTTCGATCAATCTGAAGGCTCTCAATTCAATGATTTATTCTCAACATTCAGTCCGAGTACTGCAGGACCTGCCTACATATCCATGGGATCATTCCATAACTTACTGGCACGAATCTCGCGTGAGCCAAGATTACCGTTTTCGCAGACATCCTTGCCATGATCTGCTGGGTTATCGGATACCTGGTAGTACTCCACTTGAGCCCAGCTGGAGACATGTTATTAGTATTGCTAGCTTGCCCTGGCTGGCGGAACATGTAATTGATAATCTGGTTGTTTTCCCAGGTGCTGGATATATTTGTATGGCCATTGAGGCCATTCGCCAAATCGTATCCGAAAGCCAGCCGCTTCAGGGTTACCAATCTTTTTCCTTGAAAAATATATCGTTCTTCAAAGCCCTTGTCATTCCACCCACTCCACAGAAAATTGAACTTCAACTCTGCTTGAGAACTCGGAGATCAACCACCATCGTGTGGCGCGAATTTCGAATTTATGCTATTGGGCAAGATGGCGTCTGGTATGAACATTGCCGTGGTCTGATACAAATAGCATCAGAGCCAGTATTCATAGACAATATTTCACTCAATCCTGAAAATCATTCTATGCTTCCTGAAGAATTGATCTCCCAGACGAGTAGAGATGGAAACTGGCAGAATTTGAGCTCAGAGCGTCTTTACGGCCAGCTTCGATCGAATGGGAACTCTTACGGGCCCTGTTTTGCTGCCACAAGTGAACTACACTTGGGGGAGTTTCAGGCGATAGCCCAAGTCGTTGTCCCTAATGTTCGCTCTACTATGCCTTTCGGTTATATGCAACCACATGTCATTCATCCAACTACATTAGATGCACTCATGCACTCTAGTCTACCGCTATACGCACAGCACAACGGGCCTGGGTCTGTTGTGCCAGTGTCAATCGGTGCGCTCTATGTCTCGCCTCAAATTTCAAGCACTCAAGGGCAAAGACTCATGGTAACTACCACACTGTCTCCAACCGCGTTCAGATCCGCAAAGGCAGAAATTACTTGTTTTGGAGCAGACGTGGGTACGGGTCGTGAGCTAGTGTTGAAAGTTTCTCAAATGGAGCTTCGTGGACTCGGGACAGTACGAAAAAGCGTCCTCCAGTCCTCAGTCACGCGTGCTATAAGCTATCAAATGGAGTGGGCTCCTGATATTAACTATCTTTCCCTTAGATCTCTTTGGTCCCTCTCGAAGCAGGACTATCTAAGGCATCTAATATTTAAGAATTCCGAAGTAACCGTCCTCCAAATTGGGACAGGAGCTCCAGACGGGATGATCTCGGTCCTGCAGTTGCTCTATGAATATCATCCTGTTCCCATCGAATGCTATCACTTCGCAAACATATCGATCGAGTCGTTTTATGAGGCCCAGAATCTTCTTAAAGACTGGAAATCATTGATGCATTGGAAACCAATGGATATGCAACAAGACCCGACCGAGCAGGGACTCTCAGAATCTTCATATGACCTAATCATTGCTATCAATATTTTTTACTTGTCAGATAACCTAGAGACGACCATCAAGCATATTCACAAGCTTCTAAAGCCCATGGGAAGGTTGATCGTCATCCTCAATGACAAAAATATCTATCCAAAAGACCACTTGCATAACGCCCTTTTGAAATGTCAGTTTAATGGAATAGAGCTTGTTCTTGATGACCACGAATTAATGGGCTTTTGTGAGACTATGCTTGTTTCTAGACCTATTTTTCCCGATCGCAAAACCTCGGCCCTGCCCATCGAGATCATTGCAGAAGAAGAGATGCAAAACTCGGCACGCGGCCTAGCTGTCGCGCTGACAAGTAAAGGTAAGGAGGCCGCGTTGAAAGGTTGGGGCAATGAAATTTCAAAAAGGGAAGCGATATACGTTATTTTAGATAACGGCAAAACTCCATTATTGACCAAGGCAACTTCAGAGAGGTTTAAGCAGATCTCGGCACTGGTTGGACAAACATCTAATATTTTCTGGATAGGCGTTCATCACGATGCTTCTGCCTCCATGAATCCAGCAAAAGGATTGGTGACAGGTTTGGCTCGTACTGCTCTCGCTGAGAATGAAAGCTTGAATATGATCACCTTTGATATACAAGACGCTATGAAGACCTGGACGCAAGAAATAGTGCATATTATTACAGACATCCTTGTAACATCATTCGACATAGCCATGCAAAGTGGTCAGGCAGCCGAACGCGAATTCGTCTACCGGGAGGGCCAAGTCCTTGTCCCACGCCTAAAACCTGATTCGAAGATCGACGATTGGATGACACGAACGGCAAGCACGCCAACAGTGGATTTAGCGACTTACGGGCAGCTTGAAAGTGCACTCAAACTCAGCATTAAGGAGTCGGGCTCAATCAACACCCTTTCTTTGGTTGACGATGACTCGGTTCGGGGAGGCCTCGATCCATCCGCCGTGGAAATAGCTGTGAAGGCCTATGGACTCAGTAGAAGAGATTTGATCGTTGCCCTTGATCAAACTAAAGCTCCACCACCCATGGTCTGCGAATTCGCTGGGGTTGTTAAAGCAATTGGCTCGGAAGCAACTGCAAGGTTCCAAGTAGGTGATCGGGTTTGCTCATGGAAATGTGACGGAGCATTATGCCCAAGCAACGTACGAATCGATAGCAGGCACGTGTATCACCTGCCGGAATCTATGCCCCTGGTAATCGGGGCAGCGATCCCCTTTTCCTTTTTGACCGCTTACTACAGTATTCTTGAAATTGGGGATCTGCAAAGAGGGGAAACGATCATGATCTTCGGAGCTGCGTCTGGTGTTGGACAAGCGGCGATTGAAATTGCGCTTTATGTTGAAGCAGAGGTCATTGCTATTGTCTTGAGTGTTACTGAGCGAGAAGATTTAATAAAAAGATTCAAGCTCCCGGATACGCATGTTGTTCTCGGCGAGGGAATGCACCTTTACAAAAGAGCTCTGCAGCTGACACAAGAGGGGGGAGTTGACTTTGTTCTGAGTACACTCAGCACAGAGTTTATTCCTGACTCGTGGGCCTGCTTAAAACCTTTTGGGGGTTTCGTCCAGGTCGCGCAGCCACAAGATAACTCCAACGATCAGGTATTTTTACCACCACTTGGTAAGAATGCCATGTTTGTATTATTCGACCTAATTAGCCTTCTTCACGTCCGGCCACATAAGGTAGCTACGATTATGGACAAAGTCATGTCGATATTTAAGCTCGACTCATTCGTGCCTACTCAGCAGGTGGTCAAATTTTCACTGGAGAGTATCAGAAACGTGGTTAACCTAAATCAATCCAAGAAGACTCCGGAAAAGCTCATACTTGAAGTCACGGAGAGTAACCAAGCCACAAATCCCAGTGCTCATCACGCTGTTGCACAGCTTCATGCGAATGCGACATATGTGGTTGCTGGAGGGCTAGGTGATCTAGGTCAAAAAATCTGCTATCTTCTAGCTAGCCGCGGTGCAAAGTATATTGTCATCCTAAGTAGGCGATCTCTGGGTACCACTGAAAGGCAAGAGCTTCAAGATAAACTTCGCCTGGTATCGGCTGAGATCAACGTCTATAGCATTGCGTGTGACATATCACGCAGGCCAGTGGTTCAGGAGGCGGTATCCTCCCTTGAAAACATGAGATTGCCACCTGTCAAAGGGGTCATCCAATCCGCCACAGTATTGCGGGTGAGTCTTTCGAGAATCTCAAAAACGTCTCACAAGTTCTAACTATCATAAACAGGATTGTGTCATTGAACGTATGACCGCAGAAGACTTTAATGTACCCTTGCTGACTAAATTGTACGGCACAAAATATCTCAGCGAAGCGTTCGCAAAGCTGTCTCTCGATTTCTTTGTCATGCTCTCTTCACTGAGTGGTATCGTCGGCAGTAGAGGGCAAGCAAACTATGCAGCAGGAAACACTTTTCAGGATGCTTTTGCTCAAAACCAGAGGAATTCAAAAACACATTTTATGGCCCTTGATTTTGGCATGATTGAAGGCACTACCGTATACAACAATAACGAAGGCCAAACTCGTATACAGAATTTGCTTCGGCAAGGATGGATTCCAATCGATCTAGAAAAGTTCCTCGCAGTCTTGGACTATGCGATTTCTCCAAATGCTCGTGAAGACGACTGTAAGCAAGCAGTTATAGGATTTGATAGGATGTCTTTGAACGAGGCAGAGAACGCCCCACCTACGACACGAAGCGCAATGTTTTTCCATGTACGAGGTTCTCTGGACGGTACGATGAGAACTGAGACTAACAATAGCCACATACACAACATAACAAGTTCTAAAAGCCCCGTGGAAGTCCATCAAGCTTTCATCACAGCTATAGTCCAAAGACTATGTACACTCGTGGCGCTTGATCGCGAAAGTATTAGTCTAGATTCTCCCTTAATGAGCTATGGCCTGGATTCTTTGACTGCTATCGAATTGAAGAATTGGTTTGCGCAAGACCTAAACACGGCAATCCAGGCCTCTGAGATTCTCGATGCACCCAGTATTGTGGCGTTAGCCACCAAGGCGGCTTCAAGATCAAAACTTGTACAAACAGGATCTAACGAGAACCCGGCACAAGATTCGAAGCGCGGACCAAATCACAATATGAATACAGGATTATCGCTGCCTCAACTTCCTCTTCCAGACCTGAGCGGCACTCTTGAGCTATACTATGATCGTGCTCGTTCCTTTTTGTCCGAGGACAAGCTAGAACACACCGGTGATGCAGTTCGATTGTTCCGAGAAGGTATTGGTTTGCAGCTTCAGCAACGCCTCCTGGAGCGGACAAGAGATCCCGAAATAGATAATTGGGAGTACGATCTCCAGGTCAGCAGCATATACCTCAAAGCGCGCGAGCCTATATATCCTTATGGGATCTTTTATGGAAGCCATCAATTGACGAAAATACCACATGGCCAGGCCGAACGAGCTGCTGTTATCTCTCTGGCCACCCTAGAATTCATGCAGCGTCTGAACGATGGTGGATTGGATCAAGACCATCTGAACGAGGAACCACTTTGCATGGACTCGTTACAGTGGCTCTTCAACACCAGTCGTAAGCCTTTCATCAATATCGACAAGGTGTCCAAGCATACAAATGGAGACTACATTGTCGCTCTGAGACGAGGTAATCTGTTTAAAGTCATCCTTAGGCAAGGTGGCGCAAATGCCTCTTATGAAGGTTTGAGGGCTATGTTCCAGACGGTACTGGATACTTCAGAAGAGAGGCGGCCAGCAGTAGCTACACTGACTGCAGATACGCGACAGTCTTGGGCAGAGCTACACAGAATGATTCGATCAATAAACAAGGAGAACAACGACTTAATCGCCTTGATAGAAGATGCCGCGTTCGTCGTCTGTCTTGATGATGAATCCCCGGACAGCGCGACACAGCGATGCAATCAATTTCTTCTGGGATCTCCCTCAAACCGGTGGAGTGATAAAACTTTGCAATTCGTAGTTTGTAAAAACGGCGTCTCGGCGTACATCTGTGAACACTCAATGCTGGATGCGTCTTCAACTAAGCAGCTTAATGCATCCGTCACGAAGGCCATTCTCGCACATATTCCTGGGAAGACACATCAATATAATGGATCCATGAATGATGGCTCCCTTCTCGGACACAACCGCTCTGTTGATGATACTGCCACCGGTATCGGAGAAATGGTCAAAGAGCTTCATTTCAAGACAAATCAAGCTATTAGTGACCAGATCGACCGTATCCAGATGCATTTTAAGACGACGCACACTCCCATCGAATTCGCCCACTTTTATCTCTCTACTTTCGGTAACACGTTCCTCCGCACTCGGAAAATGCCACCCAAAACGGGCTACCAGCTGGTCATTCAGCTTGCCTCTCTCCTCTATTTCGGCCAGCAATATCCTTCCTGGGAGACAATCACCAAGATGCTTTTCAAAAAGGGCCGTTTGGACTGGATGCAAGTGGTTTCTCCGGCCATGTTGGCATTCTGCAAAGCCGCAGCCGGCTACGACGTTTCTTTGGCTCAGCAGTGTACGCTGCTGAGGGAAGCGGCCAATGTTCACACCAACACAGTGGCCAGGATCGCAAGGGGAAAGGGCTTTGCGAGCCATCTTGAGTGTCTGAAAGATGTGTTGCGCGCGGACGAGCCGATGCCGGCGCTCTTCAAGGATCCGACGTGGCAGATGATGCGGGTGAATAGCCCAAGGAAGATCAAGACAGATGCAACAGACGGACTGATGACGCAAGAGGCAGGGTTCCTCATGCCAGACCCGGAGAGCGTATTCGTCCATTATGAGATCGAGGACGATGGTTGCCTTTTCTATATTCAGAGCACCAAAGGACGGACGAAGCCGTTTTGTGATGCGTTACAACGAGCGGCGGAAAAGGTGCGGGCGCTTCTTGATACAGATGAGATGTGAACATGGACATTTGTATTCTGTAGATAGAGAAGTGGATGTGTCTCATGTGGTTAGTAAGGTCCGCGAACAGCATGTAATTATTCCGGCTATTGTGCATGTTACCTGATACACTCGAAGTACAAATCTCGCTCTTGATTTCAGGCACCCCTACTCTCACGATCACACTTTTTACTCATGGAAGAGACTTTACTTGCCTTGATACGATAACCGTCGGACAGTCTGGGACCACAATTACAAAGGCTTTGCATCCAAGGGGCTTACCGCCTCCCACCCCTCGCGTACCATGCTTAATTTGTCGATGGGTTTCTAGCCAGCTTCAACTACCATGTCTAAATGCTCCATACAACCACACCTCCAGACAGTCGCCTATACCCTGCCAACCTTTGCCATCCCCAAACGCCAGAATACATCCATGGCCTTCTTACCCACACGGCTATTGAGATCAAAGCGGTACCCCTTGACTGCGCTCTCATCAGCTCATCAGGACTTCGCTGTGGAAATCTATATACATATATATATTCAAGCATAAAATCTTCGCTAAACCCTTTTCCCGCGCTATTGGGTCTAAAGTATGAACAGCCGCCATCTGCCATCTGGGCTCTTTGTTTTCGTTTTTTGATAGTCGGTTGTTGTGATTCCGTGGCGGAAGAAGAGCGTATGTGGGCTGCTTTGCTCAGCGGGTTCCGAGATGGGTAATTTGAATCTTTATGCGATTGCCGGAGTTGCGTTCAATTCATTGTTCTATTATACGTTCTTTTCTAAACTTCGGTGTAATCGCTTAGGAGTGCTTTGTGTAATCTGCGGTGGTTTTGTGCAGAGAGAAGTTGGACTGGAGACGGAAGAAAGGGGAGGGGGGTGGGGGCCATCTCCGTGAAAACTGTCACTTAGTTTGGATATCTTATGACTCGTCGCCTCGTCGCCTTGTTGCTTCATGTCGAGCCCTAACTTTCCTCTTTCTGAAACTTCAATAAAGAAAAAGTTCGTAGATGTCAAAGCGTCAACTGATGCTAGCGAGGTACTAGCAACTAGAGTCGAGTAGATGGTTCACTTGAAAGAATTGGGATGCGAACGATTATTCTCACGAACTTATAGTTGTATAAGCTGTAAATATGTTGGGTTTAAATTTGGAAAGTCCTTGAACAAATGTATATATAATAATATAAGTCCGGTTTTGGTCCAACATGATTGGCTCGGTGGTGTGAGTATCGTTATTCGATGTCAATATAACGTCTAGTTAATGAATAAATTCAGGTAGTTGGTTATCACTTCTGTCTAACAACCTGTGAGCACAGGCGGTCGCCGGCTCGAGCCCGGCCCGAGTCAGCATTTGTGTTTTGGGTTGCTTTTTTGTCTAAATGTAGTTTCCAATAATTGGAATGATAATGTGTGGTGTGCAGAAAGTGTTTTCCGGGTACCGTTCCTATTTATTTGAGTCTCAAGATGTTGTGGTGATTCTTAAAAAAGTCGTTGCGGACCAAATTAAGCGATTTTCACCAAAACCCGTACTCATAAAGATAATAAGTCTTGATTTGCCTTGATACATACTCAATAGTTAGACTGAAAGACTCTTCATGCTATGAACTACTTTTTTTAGAGGCATTTCTAGCTAGTTTGAAGAAATTTCCAAGTCTCATAGTTATGAATTGATCGCCGTCTACCGGGCATCGACTCCGTTTGAACTATAGATATATATTATGTTTGTTTAGGCAAACTCGACAGCCCCTGGCGGTTTCTAGGGCTAAATTTTGCCCCGGAAGCCGCCCTGAGGTGTCAAGCACTCCCTCTATCTAAGCGACTGAGTCTATGGAGTGGGTGGGTGGGGCGAAAGCGAGTTTCTGGCTGAATCTTAAGGGATGAAGGGAGTAACAGGAGGGGGAACCGCCTATTTATCCCCCTGTTCCCCGCTTTATCCCCTTGTTCCCTAGCTGCCGAGGTCTGTTGGTAGCCGGTGGCAACGGGGTGGCAACCTACCGCTTTCCTTTTGGTGAGGATTCATTTTGGTGCGCAACGACTTTTTTCACCGACCCTCGTACGGATACTCTATCCTTTCAGAAAATCACCATATACCTTGAGGTACCTTATCACCTTATATAATCAGGGTTGTGACTCAGCAGGCGAGCAGCTACCGTACTGCTCTAGCGTACCCACGTCACCGATAAGGTCGCTCATTCATCCGAGGATCCATCCTCACCTTCTGTTCCCGATTTTTCTGTACCACCAATCCCCACAGAAGCATCAGTCTTGGCCCGTTCCCGAACTCATCAAGAGTTCTGTACGCACCTTCAGTCTAATGAGAATATGCCACCCATCAATTCGTTGACCGCTGGGCTCCAAGTCATGGAGAGCTACCTCTATCTGGGCTGTATAAGTCTAGCTGGTGGATTCCTTTGCGGAATAGCTCACGCCGCCTTTTCAAACATCTATAAACGTCGCGCCACCACCCGTCTGCTCTTGGATTCGAAGTCAGAAAGCGGCAATAACAAGAATTGTACAGACTGCCACAATTGTTCAAATCGTAACTATTGCAAAAACTGCGATAATTGCTCCAACTGCAAGTTTTGCACGCGCTGCCAGAACCTCGCCAACTGTTCGTATTGCGTGGACTGTGTCAATTGCTCGAACTGCAAAGATTGTTCTGGGTTGAGGAACGCGTCGAACGAGACTGGGGTTCATTGTTAAGATCCGAAAAACCCACATAGAGGGACGATGCAGAAGAGTCGTGAATGGGACTTTCCCCTGCAAATCAAGCGCTCGTTGAATCGAGATTCTATTGCATATGCCGGACTGTAAAGCAACAATCCTACATCTGACCTTCTTTCCGATGGCCATGTTTCGCAGACCCGTGTCTGCTTTTCCTCACTGTCGTGCGAGCCTTCGAAGTCTTTCTGTTTATGAGTACGGAATACACGGACGACTCTTGCATCAGAGATATAATATCCGAGACTTATTTTTGCTTTGGACTTGCGTATCGCAGGCCAAAACGATGCGCCCCATCGCATGATTTCCCTCAGACCATACGCGGATCGATGAAATCTTTGCTAAAGGGCTAAGGGCTAAGGGCTATGGGCTACGGGCTACGGGCTACGGGCTACGGGCTACGGGTTACGGGCTAAATTCTTCAATTTCCCGAAGATGACTTTTATGGCTATCAGTACGGCACGCTTCAGATTCTCCCAAAGTATTGCCAGAGAGGTTACTTCTATAGCCCTACTTGTGACAACAACAGTACTGGTTTCTATATTAGCTGTTGCTAGAAAGAGACAGTGGCTTGAAAGTTCTGCGTCAGCAGGATCGAAATCCGATGAAGAGCTGAACATTTTTGTAAATGCATTTTCGTCTAGTGTCATTCACTCAACTCGGTCTTTTGCTTTATCTTATATTCACATTCATTGTATCTACATGCTTTCCTATACACACCATTTTTCGATCATTCTAGTATGTTTCAATAAATTCATAATTTTGAAAGCTTGGACGTGCTGGCGGAGTTGTCGGATGTTATTTACTCGTTTGCGAGCAAGAGTAGTTAGGCATCACAACCAGAGAGAAATTTCTCATTCTAGAGGATTTGAGCGATTCAGCTAGTGTCTATGTCAATAACCTTAACTCCCAACCACAATCAGTTCTTTTCTTTTCCCTCGATATGCGTTTACAGAATACCGAGCATTCAATGTCTCTTGCATCGCCAATTGATGTCTCATCGAATAAGCCCACTCACAACACCTCTCATCCATCGTGAGCTTAGTACGTACGCCTAACAGCTACCTCCTCCTGTTCACATGGCCACGCCATCGACTAATCCTTCTTGTACCACATATAAAAATACCACAATTCGAAAACTCCACAAAAAGAGACTGTCCCCTGGTCACCGATCCGCTTGTCCTCAACCAAAACACCAACACATGTGTATATCTTGAACGAATGACAACTCTTGCAGACGTTACATGCAAACAAAAATTCCATCGTAGGGAGCCGAAAAGCCAGCGCATGCCAGTCGATAGCCAGGCCGAGTACTGGAATAAGATGGCAATCATTCTTGGCATTGACATTCTGGTTGTGGTGGAAGATTTACTTCGCTGGTTGCTACCAGGTAGGCTTAGCGCATCTCACGTAGGGCTGAGAGCCTTACACTACTTTTACCGCAACATAGTAAACTTTGCCACTGTTCGGTTTCCCATCCTTAATCGAAGGAACCCATACGCCAAACGTCCGCATACCCATCCCTTTTCATGCTCCTCCCATCTTCCGCCATCTTGCGATTGTGCACGCTCCTCTTCGTCCGCACAGACTTTCGCCAGTAACCGAAAGAAGCAGCGCAAGAGACGTGATGCCACGTCAGCTTGTCACATTGTTGGTCGCTCGTCTTAACTCTGTCCGCGAATATAGTCTTCTCATCAAGAAGACTGTACTCTTGTGAGAATATGCAAGCATCACTTTATTTTGAAGTACCTGAGTCAACCTGTTCATTGCATCAATCACACAGGTGGCGGAGATTTGGAAGCTGTCACTTTCGTACGGTCTTGCCAAGTATCAACACCTGGTTTCTGCAGTAACGGATGGTGTTCTTTGTTGTCTAATGAGATTTCATTCTCGATAGTTCTAGGTCTTCAACGTATTCCAGATCCACAATCTGTATCCTTCGAAAAGTTGCCCTTTGCCGCCAGTACCTCTGACTTGATGCGACATCAACAAATTTACTACCTGATGACATTAATCGTTGCCACAGCTAACCGCGGCCTGAAAGCTCAATCGCTTTGAATTTGGAATACGAATTGGAAATGAGGCCGCATAGATATGATTAGTGCGCAATCCGCCGGCATTATTTAGCACGCAAAGACGTCGTACAGAAACGCTCGGGGCTTTCACGATTAGGCCCCACAGGCCGCTTTCAACAGACAACTCCCCGTCAGTACCTGCATATTGGCGATCTCACGCTTATGCTTAAAGTGCCGCTCGGGGCGACAGTCAATGGTTTACTGATATCGGCTGCTGACTCTTTGTGATATACCTGTCGTTCGTTTCGACCAGAGGCGCGAAAGAGCGAAAACAAGAAATATGGGGGAAACAATTGCATGGCTCGCTTTATGCTTACCAAACTCTATCTGCCAAAGAGGATCTGAGCATGCAGAAGGTTCGATGATGCGATGAGAAGGAGATGGGAATCAACCAACAATACAATCTCCATCGTATCAATGACTGGATGTGGCAATCTCCATTGATACGCGGGGGACCAGGGCTGACGAAAACCGACAACGAGGCTACAATTTCCGTCGCACAAAGCGTACCTCGACGAATATAAAAATGTGCGAAACTCCCGCATCAAGCGTGGCATCGATGATTCCAGTGACCGCCAGCACGGAACAAGGTTAATTATTGGAAAAAGATCAAGTACCATCTGGATCAAGATCAAGATGCAGTTCTTCTCCATCTTCACCTTGGTTTTAATCTCGTTTCCCGTGGTTTTCACGGCACCAACGGCAAAGAACTTTCTCTCGTCACCGATCACCACAAGCAACCTCGACAGACGCCGGCTACCCCCTCCTCGGCCTCGGCCTCTGCCAATGCCTTATGGACAGCAGAGTTGTTCCAACAGCAATACCATGCCACTGTACTGGAAGCAGTCTCCCGGGAAGCGATCACCGACAGTCGTGAAGAATGATCCAGAACCGATACTATCTACTACGCCACAAAACCTCGTTCCTCGACAAGCTGGTGAAAGATCATCCCCCTTGTGTAGCATGGTTTCTTATTTTGCCTTTACGGCTTTGAGTACAACCGGAGCAATGACCAATTCGGTTAAAGTCTACCCTGGAGTTCGATATATCTTTTCGATCGGCTGCGACATTGCTGTAGCATCTGTCACTACGTGGTACAAAAACCGCGACGACTCTGACCCTGTATCTGATTGGAATGTTTTGATCGCCAAGGATTACCATCACTCGATGGCGGGAACTATGGCATTCGAGGTGTCCGAACCCACCGAGGTTCAGTTTACGGTGGGCTTTGCGTTCTTTGGTGCTTCCGGTGAGGTGGGATTGTTCCAGGTCAATGTTCAATAATCGATTGAAGGACGCGATCGAACTCATTCTGCGTTGGGATTTGATGGACGGAATAAAAGGCGGCATAAGGAGTAGTAGGCTATTGGGGTTATTTTCCAACCAATACTTTGAAATTGAATTGCACTGTTCCACGGCTGTCTCTATTTTTGTCAACGATCCAGACCCATTTTCACGATGTTATAGACCTCATCCGCCACCTCTCCTTTTCTAAGACTCTATTTCTGTCGGATAGGCCAGCATCCTCCTCTCCGCTATAGCAACACTTCGACGAGCATCTGTGAATACCCTTGCCAACTGTTTCTCGTCCGCACTCTGATCAGACTTTTGTAACGAACAGCAAATTGATATCTTCCAGAAATGCCCCTTTCTTCTCAACATAAAAGAGGTATACCAGCGGTATGCTTGCGAAATCAAAACATGCAAAGCCCGTCAGAGTCTTTCATTGTAGTGTGCTGGATAGAGAAATCAATGTGAAAGTGCTGCTGAATAAAGTGCGATAAAGTGTTCAAAGAAATTGAAGTGGTAGGAAGCTAAAGGGAAGGGCAGTAATATCGAAGCGCAAAAACTGTTCAGCGGGCAGATGAAGGAACTGACACGAGGAGCACTCGAAGACAGAAGCAGTGACCAGACAGAGATGAGCAGAGATAAGGGTACGATAGAGACCGGAGCGCAGAGAGTCAAGCAATGAGAAGAAGCAATGAGGGACAAAGTTACATGAGAAGTAATATCACAGAAGCGTGCTCACGGGCGGGGTAAACTCAGGGGCAAAGTACTCGAGATGCAAAAGCATCCAAGAGCACAAACGAAACACTCAGCGGCACATAGAGGGGCAGATGCGCTCAGCGAAAGGAGCCAAAGCGCACGGAAAACAGAGAATAAAACCCTGGACAGAATAGCGAAACCTGAAAGACAAGACTGATAAAGATGAGTAAAATCAAGAGCGCAGAGATATCAAAGGGAGAAAAGACATCGAAGAAGGAAAAGATGGAGGGGCGGATGGAAATAGTGAGGCAGCGGCTAGGGTACAAAGAAGCGGGCAGGCGCAAGGGTACACAGCACTAGATAGGGCCAGATGAAGGGATAATTGTGAGCAGGAATACGAAACGACAGAAACAATTTAGAGACAAGGGGAATGAGAGGCGCGTGGAGAGGTAGAGATGATTAAGGGGCAGGCCGAGGGAGGCTTAAGGGCGGAGTTACAGAGGGCCAGGAACGTCGTATCTCATGGACGGCGATAATTATACCCTAGACGGAGTGTTCTCCCTGGTTGCCGTTGCTCCGTTCACATTGTTGTACACATTCATCGCAGGCGAAGCGCCATTCTCCGTGGCTTCACCTCCCAAACACGGTTTCCATAGATCAAAAGGAGCAGATACACATATCGCTTGGGATCTTTGCCATCATCAAATCGATCGGGGCTTTCTACACGGATATCTTCACACATGTGGAAAAAGCCGACGGAATCTGCGGTGAGAGCATGTGGAAACAAACCGTCCAAGCCAGCATGTGGTAGAAAACCATCAGCCTCCAAGGTCATACAGGAACCTCGGTCACCCCTCTCAGCTTCGCTCCAGAAAATAATCTACCCAGCCACGACACCATTGCCTACATCTTCGACTCCCTCAACACGGGCGTCGGAGGCTTGACTTCTGCACCTCTCTACAAGAACAGAGACAAAAGGACATGCTGGGTTCAGGAGGCCCATGACGCAAACCAGCTCGGGTGTCGAGACCGTGTGTTCCTTTTCCGGGTGTGCAATGGCGATTTACGACCTTGCCGATAAAGCCGGCACAGAAAGCCTAATCAACCCCTATATCCCAAAAACAAACTCTCTTCACCCATAGCTAA
>JAABUY010001508.1_pt1 | contig 30951 bp, 25 predicted proteins | sample 5560271 | NCBI WGS metagenome assembly JAABUY01 (sample SAMN10711886, study PRJNA513374) | rock metagenome | isolation source: Antarctica rocks | place: Antarctica: Victoria Land, University Valley | reverse complement strand
CCATCCGCATCCTGGTCATCGACGACGAGCCGCAAATCCACCGTTTCCTGCGCCCTGCGCTGGAGGCGTCGGGCTACGCCGTCGAACGCGCCGACACCGCCGGCGATGGCCTGGCCATGGCCCGCGCCCGCCCGCCCGCGCTGATCCTGCTGGACCTTGGCCTGCCGGACATGGATGGCCAGGATGCGCTGGTCCAGCTTCGCACGGTCAGCCAGGTTCCCGTGCTGGTCCTGTCCGCCCGCGACCAGGAGGCGGAGAAGGTCATGGCGCTCGACAACGGCGCCGACGACTACGTGGAGAAGCCGTTCGGCCTCGACGAGCTGCTGGCCCGCGTCCGCGCCGCGCTGCGCCACGCCCATCCCGGCACAGCGGCCAGCGAGGTGTTCCGCGGCGGCGACCTGGTCGTGGACATGGCGCGCCGCACCGTCACGGCGTCGGGCGCGCCGGTCCAGCTCAGCCCCCGCGAATACAGCCTGCTGGCGCTGCTGGTGCGCCATTCGGGCAAGGTGCTGACGCATCGGCACCTGCTCAGCGCCGTTTGGGGTCCGGCGCATGTCGAGGACGTGCAATATCTCCGGGTCTATGTCGGCCACCTGCGGCAGAAGCTCGGCCCGGCTGCTGCCCGGCTGCTCACGACGGAGCCTGGCGTCGGCTACCGCCTGTTGGACCGCACCCCGGCGGAGGACGCCGCTTGATCCCGGTTCTGGCGACGCTGGTTGGCCTCGCAGTGCTGCTCATCGTCCTGCAGGACGCATTCGAGGTCATGCTGCTGCCCCGGCGCGTGCAGCGCAGCCTGCGGTTCACCCGGCTGTATTTCCGGTTCATCTGGTCCGTCTGGTCGGGACTGGCGGTTCGCTTGTCGGTCGGAGCCCGGCGCGAGAGCTTCCTCAGCGTATTCGGCGCGCTGTCCATGGTCCTGTTGTTCGTCATCTGGGCCACCGCACTGATCGGGGCATTCGGCCTGATCGAATGGACCTTGCAGCCCGCCGGCGCACTCTCCTCGGTGTCCGAGCAGATCTACATGAGCGGCGTCACTTTCTTCACCCTCGGCTACGGCGACGTCGTGCCGCATTCGGGCGGCGCGCGGCTGGTTACAGTGATGGAGGCCGGCACCGGCATCGGTTTCATCGCCGTCGTCATCGGCTATTTGCCCGTGCTGTACCAGCTATTCTCCCGGCGCGAGGCGCACGTCATCCAGCTCGACGGGCGCGCCGGGTCGCCGCCCACCGCCGGCACCATGCTGGCCCGGCACGCGGAGGCGGACTGCCTCGACAAGCTCGACGAGCTGCTGCGCGAATGGGAGGTTTGGGGATCGGAGCTGCTGGAAAGCCATCTCTCCTATCCCATGCTGGCCTACTACCGCAGCCAGCACGACAACCAGTCCTGGCTCGCTGCGCTGGCCTGCGTGATGGACACCTGCGCCTTGGTGCTGGTCGGAGTCGAGGAGATGCGGCCGTTGCAGGCGCGAATGACCTTTACCATGGCGCGGCAGGTTGTTGTGGAAATGGCACGGTCGTTCAGCATCCAGCCGTCCCGCTACGACGGCGGCAACCGGCTGGACGGCCAAGCCTACGCCCAGCTTATGATGATACTGGAACAGTCGGGCGTCGACTGGTCTGGCGGGCCGCAGGCGGAGGAGACCTTGACCACGCTACGGGCGACTTATGAGCCGTTGCTGGACGGGTTGTGCCGTTATTTGCTGCTGCCGTTGCCTGGCTGGACCGCTAGCGACGACGGCGCGGACCATTGGGAACGCGGTCCGCGCGGACTGATCGCCGGCCGCTTGGTCGCGCAGCTTTCGAGCCGCGGCGGCTCCGCCAAGGCCGCCGAAAGGGCTTCGGTACCGTGGCGGAGGCTGCTGGACCGGCTCAGGGCGGATTGACGCGGGGTAAAGACCCCTTCCATAACGACGGAGTCGACTGCTATGCAAAATGCCCCAACACGGAGACTCCATCATGAACACCGCTGAACTCGCCGACCACATCGCCACCGAACACGAAATGGGCAAGTCGCAGGCCAAGAAGGTCGTGGACGCGGTGTTCGCCGCCATCGTCGATGCGGCCAGCAAGGGCGAGGAGGTTTCGCTGCCGGGCTTCGGCAAGTTCAAGGTCGCGGCCCGCGAGGCGCGCCAGGGCCGCAACCCCGCCACAGGCGAAACAATCCAGATTGCGGCGTCCAAGAAGCTGGGCTTCACGCCGGCCAAGCAGGTCAAGGACGCGATGAACCCTGCGGCCTCTGCTTCCGCCAGCAAGCCGGCTGCCAAGTCCGCCGCGAAGCCAAAGGCCAAGAAGGCCTAAGCCCGCCTGGCCGTTGCTGGCGGGGAGGCATGCGCCCGCTTCGCACGCTGACGCGCCGCAGTATCGGGGCCCTTGCCGCAGCGTCGGTGGCCGGCCGGGCACGGGCGGCCCCAACGCTCACTGTCCCAATGCGCATCGGCGTGCTCACCGAGCTGGGCGGCCCCTACGCCGAGGACAGCGGTCGCGGCTCGGTCGCCGCGGCGCGGTTCGCCGTCGAGGACTTCTGGCGCCAGCAACCCGGCCTCGCGCCCAACTTTACGGTTGAAGTCGTCTCAGCCGATGCCCAAACCAAGCCCGACGTGGCCGCCGCCGTCGCCGGCGCTTGGTATGACCGCGACGGCGTGGACATGATCATCGACGTGCCCGTGTCCAACTGTGCCCTCGCGGTCGCGGGCGTGGCGCGGTCGCGCAACAAGGTGGCCATCTTCAACACCAGCACGTCCGACCTCACGGGCAAGGCGTGCTCGCCCAACCATGTGCACTGGGCATTCGACACCTACGCGCTTTCGGCCTCCACGGCCCGCGCCATGTTGGCCGACGGCGGCGACACCTGGTTCCTGATCCAGACGGACTACACTTTCGGCGCGGTGCTGGCGGCGGAGGCGGCGGCTGTGGTGCAGGGCGGCGGCGGCCGGATGCTCGGCACGGTGAGGCACCCGTTTCCGGGAACGACCGACTTCTCCTCCTATCTTCTGGCGGCGCAGGCGAGCGGCGCGAAGGTCATCGGCCTGGCCAATGCGGGCGCGGACGCGGCGAACTGCATCAAGCAGGCGGCGGAGTTCGGTCTGACGGGCGGCGGGGTGCGGCTCGCCGCCTTGCAGTGCTTGTTGCCCTCGATTCATGGGATCGGGGCCGAGGCGGCGCAGGGGCTTTACCTTACGGAGTCGTTCTACTGGGACGCGGACGCGGGCACCCGCGCGTTTTCCGACCGTTTTGCCCACGCCATGCCCGGCACGCGGCCCTGCATGATCCACGCCGGCTGCTACGCGGGCGTGCTGCACTACCTGAAAGCGGTTGCCTCGCTCGGGCCGGAGGCCGCCCGCGCCGACGGCGCTGCGGTCGTGGCTGAGATGAAGCGTCTGCCCACGGACGACCCGCTGTTTGGCAAGGGGCGCATCCGCGAAGACGGCCGCAAGATCCATGATATGCACCTGTACCGGGTCAAGCCGCCGGCGGCCTCGCATGGCTCGTGGGATTTATACGACCTCGTTCGCACCACGCCAGGCGAGCAGGCTTTTCGTCCGGTTGGCGAGGGCGGATGCCCCTTGGTCCGCTCTTGAGGGCGGCTGTCGCCACGGCATAGCCGCGCTGGCCGGGCGTCGCAACCCGCGCCACCAGTGCCGCCGCACCCATCACGCCCGCTCCCGCGCCAGCAGCGCCCGCTTGCGCTCGACGCCCCAGCGGTAGCCCGCGAGCGCGCCGGTCGCGGCCACCACGCGATGGCATGGCACCGCGACCGCCAGTGCATTGGCCGCGCACGCTCCCGCCACTGCCCGGACCGCCGCGGGCCGGCCGAGCCGCGCGGCGACGGCGGCATAGCTCAGGGTCTCGCCCGGCGGAATGGCGCGCAGCACTTCCCAGACCTGGCGCTGGAACGCCGTGCCGCGGATATCGAGCGGCAGCGCGAACGAGCTGCTGTCTCCCGGTTGCTCCACGAACGCGACCACCTGGGCGACCCAATCGGCGAACTCCGGCTCGGCGCCGCACAGCGTGGCTTTTGGGAAGCGCCCGCGCAGGTCGGCCTGCAACGCGGCTGCGTCGTCCCCGAGCAGGATCGCGCACACGCCGAGCCCGGTGGCAGCGACCAGCACGCAGCCCAGCGAGCACTGCCCGGCGGCAAAGCGGATCGTCTCGCCCGGCCCGCCCTCGCGGTAGCGCGACGCCGTCATGCCCAGCATGGCATCCGCCGCTTCGTAGAACCGGCCGGAAGAGTTGAACCCGGCGTCGTAGATCGTTTCCGTGACGCCCGCGCCGGCGGCGAGCCCGGCCTGCACCCGCGCCTGGCGGTGCGCCGCGCCGAACGCTTTGGGCGTGACGCCGGCGATCCGGCGGAACATGCGGTGGAAATGGTGCGGGCTGATGCCGGCTCCCAACGCCAGGGTAGCGAGTGGCGGTTCGTTCTCGGCCGTCTCAATGGTGCGGCAGGCGGCGGCGACCAGCGCGGCCTCGCGCTCGGCACGGGGTGGGAGGTGCGGCTGGCAGCGCATGCAGGGGCGGAAGCCGGCGCGCTCGGCGTCGTGCCGGGTGGCGTGGAAGGCGATGTTGCGGCGCAGCGCGGGGCGTGCAGCGCAGGAGGGACGGCAGTACACACCCGTTGTCGCGACGGAGTACAGGAACATGTCGTCGGCTGCGACGTCGCGCTGGCGCACGGCGGCGAGCCGGGCCTCATCGTCCTCAAAGCCGGTGTGGGCGGGGGCGTCAATCAGTGCGTCCAACATCGGGCGGACCTCCATTTACAAGCTTCGGCCGGATGCCGTGCCTTGTCCGACCGAATGTGAGCGAACGGACAAGGTGCCGCACTCCGCCGCTTGCTCCGGTATTCGGACCGCTCTGAACCTATCATATCGGCGCAAGAACCGGAGTGCGTTCGAGGCGGCGCTGCGGTGCCATTGGCTATCAGCCCATGGAGCCACGATGAAACACCCATCCCCAGATGCACCCGCATGGCCGCCCGCCTTCGTGCGCCTGGCTTGGTCGAACCTGGCGGCGCAGTCCGCCGATCAGGTCGCCCTTGCCGCTGTCCCCCTGGTGGCCGTGCTTGCGCTGGGCGCCGGGGTCGGCGAGACCGGGCTGATCGCGGCGGCGCAGACGTTGCCATTTTTGCTGCTGTCGCTTCCGCTTGGGTTGCTCGCCGACCGGGTTGCCCGGCGGCGGCTGATGACCGCGGCAGAGGCGATGCGGGCCGTGGCGCTCGCAGCCGTCCCGGTCTTTGCGGCGTTCAACCTCGTTTCCGTCCCGCTGTTGGCGGCGCTGGGCTTCCTCGCCGCAACCGGCACCGTGGCCTACAGCGTCGCAGCGCCGTCGCTGGTGCCGGCGCTGGTTCCGCACGCAGGGCTGGCCGAGGCGAACGGACGGCTGGAGCTCGTGCGCAGCGCGGCTTTCGCGGCTGGCCCGGCCCTAGCCGGGGCGCTCGTGGCTTGGTCGGGCGCGTCGCCAGCCTTCATGCTGGCGGCCGTGCTCTCGGCGCTGGCGGCGTCCTTGTTGTGGAACATCGAGGAACCCACCCGCGCCCCCGCGCCGCGCCGCCCGGTGCTGCACGACCTGCGCGAGGGCGCTGGCTTCGCCTGGTCGCATCCTCTGTTGCGGCCCATCGTGCTGACCGCAGTGGCATGGAACCTGTCGTGGTTCGTGCTGCAAGCCGCCTATGTGCCCTATGCGGTGGAGCGGCTGGGGTTAACGGCAGCGACGGTCGGGATCACGCTTGCGGCCTATGGCGCAGGCATGGTGGTGGGCGCTGCGCTCGCCTCCCGGATAGCGCGCGTGGTGCCGTTCGGCGCTTTGGTGGCGATCGGGCCGGTCGTCTCCGTGGCTGCGGCCGGTGCCATGCTGCTCTCGCTTTGGGTGCCGGGCGTTGCCTTGCCCATGCTGTCGTTTTTCCTGTTCGGCGCTGGTCCGATTATCTGGACCATCGCGCAGACTACGCTGCGGCAGGCGGTGACGCCGGCCAGGATGCTGGGCCGGGTGTCGGCAGTCATGATGATGGCAACCTACGGCGCGCGTCCGCTCGGGGCGGGCATCGCCGGGTTCGCGGGGCTGACCTGGGGCCTGCCCTGCTGCGTCGGCCTGGCCTTTGCGGGCTTCCTCGTGCAGGCGCTCATCGTTCTCGCTTCGCCGGTGCCGCGGCTGGCGCGGTTGCCGGATGCGGTTGCGGCCTGACCTAGAACGGGTTCTTCACCGCGCCCCGCTTCTTCGGCGGCGGGATCGCGTCGGGAAGGCCCGTATCAGCCTCCAGCGCCTGGATCACCGACCCCAGCACGGCCTGCAACTGCTGCGCCAGCGCCAGCCCGGCCTTGTCCCGCGTCAGGTCCAAGCTGCCATAGCAGGCGATGCGGTCGCGCCCGTTCTCAAACTTGAGGTCGCCCACCTCGATGGCGGCGCTATCGTCGGCGAACGGCTTCATCTCCGGCATCAACGGCTCCTCTGCTCACGGCCTGCCCGGTCACCAGCATAGCCGTTCTGCCGCTCCCCGCTATTTCCATTTTGCCGCTCCCCGCCATAGCCATGCGGCGTCGGCGTGGGCAGCCGCATCGCGGCGTTGCGCGCACGCGGCGGCAGGCTCGGGAAAACATCGATCCCGGTCAGCCCGGCCAGTTGCGCCATGCTGACCGCCGTCCACGTCGCGTTGTCGGTGTTCTCGGTCACGTAGGCAGCGGCGGAGCGGCTGCCAGGGTCCAGCACCGCTTTGAACACGTACGTCGGCACTACGACGTGGCCGACCGTCGCCAACTGGTCGCCCTTGAAGATCGGCCCGGTGACGACGTAGAGCTCGCCGCGGCGCTCGGCCAAGGTGCGGACGGCGCTCTCGATCCCCTCCCACAATCCGCGGTTCAGGCGCGGGGCCTGCGGGACCATGTTGGCTAGGCTGAAACTCTCTTGCTGCGCGGCCGGGTCGGGCATGTCGCCGCTCGGGGACATATGGCCGCGGTCGAAGCCGCTGCGGGCATAGTCGGCGAGGTCGGCCCGCTCATCGGGTGGCAGGGCAGTTTCGGCGTGGAACTCGCTTTCGCGGCGCAGGGTGCGGGCGGCGTCGATGCGGTCCGCGGTCAGGTGCTCGGCCGAGTAGAGCGGCGTGCGCGTGAGCGCGGAGTGCAGCACGGCGAACGCCTCGAAGCACAGGGCGCGCGTTCCGGCCGCCAGGCGCGGGTTGATCAGGTTGGGCGCCTGCCCGGCGGCGAAGTGCTCGGGGCACCGGGTCGGCGCAGCCGCGGCGGCCCAGCCCTGGAGCAGCAGGGCCGCAGCCCATGCGAAGATGCGTGGCATTGTTTTCAAAGCGGCTTCCCTGATCCCGACTCGACGAAGGCTGCCTGTTTTATAGCGACTCGCATACGGCGCTGTCGCGCTTCCATGCGACGCACGCTATGTTGCCTGCGTGAGCGCCCCCGTCCCTCCGCCAGTCGACCTCGCCCCAGTCGACCTCGCCCCGGTCGGCCTCGCCATCAACGGCCACATCGCGACCCTGACGATGCAGGACCCGGCCAAACGCAACGCGCTCGGCAGCGCCATGCTGGCGGGGCTCACCAGCGCGTTCCGCAGCCTTGAGGCCCAGGACATCCGGGCGGTGGTGCTGCGGGCGCGTCCGGACGACCGGGTGTGGTGCGCCGGGTTCGACATCGGCGACCTCAAGCCCGACTTCGACCCGTTGGCGCAGGACGGCCCGTTGCAGGCGCTGTTCCGCTGCGTGGCGGAGTGCCGGGCGCCGGTGGTGGCCATGCTGCACGGCTCGGCCTGGGGCGGCGGCACCGACCTGGCGTTGCGTTGCGACATCGCGGTGGCGGACCCGACCTGCACCTTGGCCTTCACTCCGGCGCGGCTCGGCCTGCCCTACGACGCCGACGGGCTGCTGAACGTGCTGCTGCGCGGCGGCATGCACGTCGCCATGGAGATGTTCAGCACGGCCGACCCAGTGCAGGCGGAGCGCGCCTTGGCCCTGCGCCTGGTGAACCACGTGGTCCCGGAAGTGGAGCTGGAGGCGTTCACCTTTGCCCTCGCTGGCCGCATCGCCGCCAATGCGCCGCTGTCGGTCGCCAGCGCCAAGCAGCAGTTGCGCGCCTTGGCACAGGCCATGCCGATGCCGCCCGCGTTGACGCAACGCTTGCAGGAGGGCCGGCGCAGGGCGCTGCAAAGCGACGACTACCGGGATGGCTTGGCGGCGTTCCATGCGCGCCGCGCTCCGGTGTTCTCGGGCCAGTAGCCTCAACTCGCCGGGTGCTGCTATTTCAGTTTGTCGGGCGCTGCTCCACGATGAAGCGCCACACGTCGTCCAGCACCGGCGCGCGGCGGCTGAACAGCGGCGCAAAGGCGGTGACGATGCCGATGTGGCCGACGCCTGGGTAGCTCCGGCTCTGCACCGCACCGCCCGCTGCTGCCACACGCGCCGCGAGGGACCGGGTGTTGGCCGGGCGCACCGTGGCGTCGGCGTCCCCGGCCAGCAGGAGCAGCGGCGGGTTGCGGCCGTCCACGTAGGTGACGGGCTGGCTCGCCGGTCCGTCGTCCACGGGGGCGAACACCGGGATAATGTCGGGGTCGGTCATCGGCAGGAAATCATACGGCCCGGCTAGCCCCACGACCCCTGCGACCTGCGCGCGGTCCAGCCCGGCACGGACCAGCCAGCGCGGGTCGACGGCCAGCATCGCCGCGTTGTATGCGCCGGCCGAGTGGCCGACGATGAACAGCCGGTGCGGGTCGGCGCCGAACTCGGCCGCGTGGGCGACGGCCCAGGCGACAGCGTGCGCGTTGTCGTCGAGGAAATCGGGGAAGGCGACCTCGGGGTATAGCCGGTAGTCCGGGACCACGACCACCGCGCCGCGTGCCGCAAGCGGGATGGCCACGAAGGCATAGCTGCCACGGTCGCCGGTGCGCCAGCTTCCGCCATAGAGGAACACGACGAGCGGGTGCGGCCCGGCGGCGTCGTTGTTCCGATACACGTCGAGCTGCCGCCGCGGCCCGTCGCCGTAGGGGATGCCGCGGTCGACGGAGACGCCGTCCGACGCGACGGTCGCATTCAGGAGGGCAGCCGGGGAGCAGCCCGCGAGAATGGCGGCGCAAAACGCTAAAATGACTGGAACGATCCGGGGCACGTGCTGCTAACCCAAGGGTTTCACCTGGGTCCCTATGTATCGCCCAGGCTGCGGCGCGCCATCCTTCATTGGCTTAGGAATTGTATGAATAGGCCAGCAACTCGCGTAATACGGTTGACGCTGGGCGAACAAAACTAGATTGTTTCTATTTCAGGTAGATCAAGGCAGGCAAAATGGCGTCCGCAACTTATAAGCCTGTGCCATTTTCGCCTGTGCGCGTCGATGCCGGCGACCTGCTGATTATACAACGCTCAGGGTTGTTCGACGTGAGATGGTTTTCGGCACGCAACACGGATCTGGTCGAAGCCGGGATCGACACGCTGGCGCACTACTCGCGCTACGGATGGCGCGAGGGCCGCTGGCCCAACGCATACTTCGATCCCGCCTGGTACCTGAGCCGTAGCCGCGACGTCCGCGAGACCGGGCGGGAGCCGCTGCTGCACTATATAGAGCACGGCGAGGCCGAGGGCCGGCAGCCGGTCGAGTGGTTCGATCCCGAGTGGTATCGCAGGACCAACTCCGTCCTGGCTGGACAGCTTTGCCTGGCGCACTTCTTGGTCCACCGGTGCGGCGGCCTGGTCGGCCCCATCCCGGAGTTCGACCCGGCGTTCTACCTCAGCCACTCCCCCGACGTGCGGGCGGCGCTGATGGACCCATTCGAGCACTACATGGTGCAGGGGGCAATCGAGAACCGGCAGCCGACGGCGGGCTTCGACGGCGTGTTCTACCGCAAGCGCTACCTGCGCAACCTGCCGGATGCCAACCCGCTCATGCACTACCGCCAGCACCGCCACGAGCCCGGCGTGTTCGCGGTCCGCCCCGCCGTCGACAGCGACATCCCGTCCGAGGTGCGCCGCAACGCGCAGCCGGGGCCGCTGTTCGAGGAGGTGCAGCCGCTGCCACCGGATGCGGGCCTGCGCGCGAAGGTGCTGGCGTTCTATTTGCCGCAGTTCCATCCGGTGCCGGAAAACGACGCCTGGTGGGGACGGGGCTTCACCGAGTGGACCAATGTCGCCCGCGGGCTGCCCCGGTTCGCCGGGCACTACCAGCCGCGCATCCCGCGCGACTTGGGCCACTACCGACTGCAGGGCACGGATACGCTGCGGCAACAGGCGCAGCTCGCGCGCGGCGCCGGCCTACACGGTTTATTTTCTACTTCTACTGGTTCAACGGCCGCCGGCTGCTGGATGCGCCGCTCGACGCCCTGCTGGCCGACCCGTCGGTGGACCTGCCGTTCTGCCTGATGTGGGCGAACGAGAACTGGACCCGGCGCTGGGACGGGTCGGAGGACGAGGTGCTGGTCTCGCAGGACTACCGCCGGGCGGACGAGCCGGCGCTGGCGGCAGAACTGCTGCGCCATTTCCGCGACGCGCGCTACATCCGGCTCGGCGGGCGGCCGGTGCTGATGGTATACCGCGCGGGGCTGATCCCGGCTACGGCCGCTGCCGTGGACCGTTGGCGCGCTCTGTTCCGCGCGCATGGCGAGGACCCGCTCTTTGTCATGGCGCAGAGCTTCGACGACCGTGATCCCCACGACTTCGGCATGGACGCGGCGGTCGAGTTCCCGCCGCACAAGCTGACTAAGGGGTCATCCGGAGATAAGTGATCAAACTCGATTACTTTAACACCCTGATATAGCTCGCTGATTTTTGACCGAATCAGAGCGTTTATCTCCGGACGGGCCCTAACGACCTGGAGCTGTTGAACCCTGGGCTGCGCATGCTGGACCATGCGGCGACGGCGCGGGTGCTGTCCTACGACGCCGTGGCGACAGCGGCGGACCTGGCTCCGGCGCCGTATCCGCTGATACGCACGGCGGTGCCGAGCTGGGACAACGACGCCCGGCGGCAGGGCGCCGGCATGGTCCTGCACGGATCGACGCCGGCCGCCTACCAGGCCTGGCTCGACCGGCTGATTACCGCCGCCGTGGCGCAGCCGGTCGAGGGCGAGGCGGTCGTCTGCGTGAACGCCTGGAACGAGTGGGCGGAGGGGGCGTACCTTGAACCCGACGTGCATTTCGGCGCCGCCTACCTGAATGCGACCGGACGCGCTGTGGCCGGGGTCGCCGCCGAGGCCGGGCGCCGCAAGCTGCTGCTGGTCGGGCACGACGCCTGGCCCTCGGGGGCGCAGATGCTGTTGCTGAACCTCGGGCGCCACCTGCGCGACGTGCGCGGCATGGATGTCGCGTTCCTGCTGCTGGGCGGCGGGGCGCTCGCGGCGGACTACCAGGCGGTGGGGCCGACCACGATCCTGGCCGGGTTGCAGGACCTGCCCCGGCAGGCCCAGGCGGCTGTGGCCCGAGGATACGGCCGCGCCATCGTGAACACCTCCGCCGCGGCGGGAGTGTGCGAGGAGTTGGTGCGGGCCGGTGTCGCCTGCACGCTGCTGGTCCACGAGCTGCCGCGGCTGCTGCGGGAGCGCGGCTTGGTGGAGGCGGCTGGCCGTGGGGCGGCGGTGGCGGCGAATGTGGTGTTCGCGGCCCCTTATGTCCGGGACCGGTTCCACGAGCTGGCCGCAGTGCCGCCGGGCCGCGCGGTCGTGCTGCCGCAGGGCATCTACCGCCCGGTGAACGTGGCCCCGGCGGCTGCGGCGGCGATGCGGACCCGCTTGGGGTTGCCTGCGGGGGCGCTGCTGGCGATGGGCCTGGGCTACGCCGACCTGCGGAAGGGGTTCGACCTGTTCTTGCAGGTGTGGCGGCTGGCGCAGGCGGCGGACCCGGCGATCCACCTGCTCTGGGCCGGCGACATCGACCCGCACGTGCTGGCCTACCTCGGGGCCGAGATGGCCGCGGCGGCCACGACCGGCACGTTCCACTACTTGCCCTACGATAGGGACGCGGCGGACTACCTGGCCTGCGCCGACGTGTTCCTGTTGACGTCGCGGGAGGACCCATTCCCGAGCGTGGTGCTGGAGGCGGTGTCCGCCGGGGTGCCCTGCGTGGCGTTCGAGGAGAGCGGCGGCGTGCCCGACCTGCTGCGTGAGCACAGCGCCGGGTGCGCCGTGCCGCTGGGGGACGCGGCCGAGATGGTGCGGCAGATGCGCGCCCTCATGCTGCAAACCCGGCCCGGCGACCGCGAGCGCCTGGCCCAGTCGGCACGCCGGCACTTTGGCTGGGACGCCTACGCCGACGAGCTGCTGCGGCTGGTCGACCCCGGCGCGTTGCAGGTCTCGGTCGTGGTGCCGAACTACAACTATGGCCGTTATCTGGCTGGGCGGATGGGCAGCCTGTTCGCGCAGACTCATCCGGTCGCCGAGATTGTCGTGCTGGATGACGCCTCAACCGACGACAGTGCGGCGGTGGTGCGCGATGCGGCGGCAGCGGCGGGGCGCAGCGTGCGCTGGGTGCCGGGCGGCAGCAACTCCGGCTCGGTGTTCAAGCAGTGGCGCCGGGCGGCGGACCTGGCGCGGAGCGAGTGGCTTTGGATCGCCGAGGCCGACGACCAGGCGGACCCGGAGTTCCTGGCGGCGTTGTGCCGGGCGCTCGCGGGTGCGCCGGACGCGGTGCTGGCGTTCAGCGACAGCCGGGCGGTGGACGCTGGCGGGATGGCGCTGTGGCCGGATCATCAGGGCTATTATGCCCGTGCCGGGGCGCCGATGCTGGGGCAGGACGGCGTGTTCCCCGCGGCGGATTTTTTGCGCGGCTGCCTATCGGCCCGCAACCTGATCCTCAACGCCAGCGCCGTCGTTTGGCGGCGGACGGCGCTGCAACAGGCGCTGCGGCGTTGCAGCGCGGATTTGGCGGAGTTCACGATGGCTGGGGACTGGCGGGTTTATGCCGAGGCGCTGTCCCAGGGCGGCAGCGTCGCCTATGTTGCCCGGCCGCTCAACACGCACCGGCGGCATGCGGGGAGCGTCACGCATAGCTTGCGAGTCGCCCAGCATCTGAACGAGGTCGGGCGGATGCACCGGCATATGAAGTCGGTGCTTGGGACGGACCCGGCGTTGGTGCGTGGGCAGCGCCAGGCCATGGTGGAGGCGCGGACGGTGTTGCGGCAGGCTGCGATGGCTGAGGCCCGAAAGTAGATGCGGCGATGGGCAACGAAGATTCAGACCGTGACCTTGAGGCGTTTGAGGCGCTTGAGGCTGCCGATGAGGACGACGCACCCGGAAAGAGTGATAGTCGGCAGCAGCGCGGCTTATGGTGGATAGTCATTGGGCTGAGTTTCCTGGCCGGGTGGGTGCGATGGGGTCAACACACATTCGCTTATCATAGCTGAATTCTGAGAGTTCCTCCGGCTAGAATTCTCAGGCTGGGATCGTCATGACTACGTACTGCCTCGACCTGCTACAGTGGGATTTGTAGGGCTCAAGATGGCACGTAGTCGCAAATCTCTCGATTTCCGGGTGGGAGCCAACTCTACTCGAACACAAACAAAAAACGTTAACCCATGATTGCGGTCGCCCTCAGCGGTGTCTAGCGTGTGCGAGGCTCAAAGCGGCATCAGCCGTCGAGCCCGCGTAAACACCTCGGCGGGCCAACCGCCGCAGCATAAGGGAACAAACGTCGATGATGCACCGATCTCACAAGAATTGGGCCTGGACCTATCCGCTCGCCGTCGGCTGCGGGATAGCCTTGGCAGCTCCCGCCGCAAACGCCACGACTGCTTGCAGCGTCGGCGCGATCGAGGGCCTAGCGGTCTCCGGCGTGACAATCGTGTCCGCAACCACAGTCGCCGCGGCCGGTGCGACCCCCGCCTATTGCGACGTGATGGGCCAGCTCAACACCAGCGGCGGCGGTGCGCCCCCGGGCTCGGCTGGGTTCGAGTTGCAGCTCCCGGACAATTGGAACAAGAAGTTCCTGTTCTACGGCGTCGGCGGCCTCGCTGGATCGGGCTTCCCCGACTTCTCCGCCAACTTCGTGGACCGCAACGGCGCGCTCGCGAAGGGCTACGCCACGGCGATCACCGACGCCGGGCACCTCGCCGGCAACACGGACGCGAGCTTTGCCTTGCTGGCGCCGGGCGAGCCGGACGAGGCGAAGCTCGCCGACTACTACTTCCGCGCCACGCACGAGGTGACGGTCAGCGGCAAGCAGCTCATCCAGGCGTTCTATGACCAGCAGCCGATCACGCAAGCCTATTTCGACGGCTGTTCCAACGGCGGGCGGCAGGCTTTGGTGGAGGCGACGCAGTTTCCGGGCGACTACGACGGCATCATCGCCGGCGACCCGTTCTTCGACATCCGCTCCGTCATCGGCGGGACCCGGATCGCCAAGCAGTCGCTTTCGCCCGCCAACTACATTCCCGCGACCTTGCTGCCCGTGGTGGACGCCGCCATCAACGCGAGCTGCGCCAAGGTGGACGGGGTGGACGACGGGCTGATCCAGAACCCGGCCGCTTGTTCGTTCGATCCGTATAGCCTGGTGTGCAAGCCCGGCCAGGAGGCGGATTGCCTGAGCACGGGGCAGGCGGACTCGCTCAACGTCTATTTCAGCGCGGTTCGCAATATCTATGGCGGCATTGTTTACCCCGGCTTCGCCGTGAGCAACCTGTCCACGAGCGCAACTGGTCCGCTCACCGGCGGCGGGGCCGACGTTTGGTCGACGGGCCTGGCGCCACCCGCCGACTTCAACGCACGCGAGCCGTTTGGCAACACTGGCTTCGCCCCGGCCCCGTATGGCTACCAGTTCAGCGACCACATCATCCAAGACATCGTGATCCAAAATCCTGGGTACAACCTTCGCGACTTCCCGGTGTCGACGGACGGCTACGTCGGCAGTGACGCGCTCGCCACGTTCGACGCCCGCACCACAGCCGGGGTTGCGACCGATCCGGCCGGCTACAGCCGCTTCATCCAGGGTGGCCGCAAGCTGATCATCTACCACGGCTACAGCGACCCGGCGCTGACGCCGTTCCGCACCATCGGCTTGTACAGCCAACTAGCGGCCAACGCCGGCGGCTACGACAAGCTGCAAGGGTCGGTGCGACTGTTCATGGTGCCGGGCATGCAGCACTGCATCGGCGGCCCCGGCCCGAACGTGTTCGACACGCTGACGCCGTTGGAGAACTGGGTGGAGCAGAACGCGGCACCCTCCAGCATCCCGGCCGCGCACTACGTGAACGACGACCTGACGAAGGCGGTGGACCGGACAATGCCGCTCTGCCCGTTTCCGACCCAGGCGACGTTCAACGGCACCGGGGATGTCAACGCGGCTGCGAGCTGGAGCTGCGCGCCCAATGAGCTGCTGCTGAACGTGGGGCCGAATGGGGAGCAAGCTGGATTGAGCGGGAACTGACTGGCGGCGCTTTTATCCGCTGCTGGTTTTGGAAAACCATGGCCTGGTGCGCTCGATCAGGGCGCACCAGCCACCTACCTCTACGTGGCATGCACGTAGAGGTAGGCGTTGCCGCTGCTGTCATTGCCAAACTGCGTGGTGAGCTTGCCGGCTGCCAGGTCCGCCTGGCTGAACCCGGCGAGCGTGAGCGCGATGTTCGGCTTGCCCGCGGCCTCGGCGAACAGCGCCAACCCTTTGGCCCCGGCCGCCCCGGCCCCGTCCGTCCACGTCAGCGCCTGGGTGCCCGGCGCCACGCCAAACAGCGTCGCCGCGTCGCCGCTGTGGAACCCGGCCACCGTGCTCCATATAGCCGCTGTCGCCCCGCGTGCGTCCACGAAGAACGTATCCGTCCCGGAGCCGCCCACCAGGAAATTCGACCCGGTGCCGCCGTCCACCACGTTGTTCCCGCTCAGCAATGCCACCGCGTCGTCGCCAGAGCCGGTGTGGATGAACATGTTGGGCGCGACCGCCGCGATGTTCAGGCTGTCCGGCGTGAGGTCGACGAACTGCATTTTGAGGTAGGGCACTTGGCCCGTGTAGGGCTGCGAGAGCGTGTCGGGAACGTCCGTGTTGGTGCTCGTATCGTGGATCACGACGGCGGGCGTGGGCGGGGGAGGGGAAAGGGGAGGGGGCGGATACAGGTTGGCGTCGTCCTGCTTGACCCATGCGGCGATCTGCGCCGCATCGGCGGCGGTGAGCTTGACGTCGTAGGACGTGTTCCCAGCCTCAGCCGAGACCAGCCCAACCAAGTTCGCAGTTCCGTCCGCGCCATAGGTCCATACTGGGCCGCCGCTTGAGCCGCCGCCCAGCGTCGTGCCCTCGTAGATGGCATAGCTCGGATCGGTCGTGACCGTTTGCACAGTGTCCATCATCGTGACGCCGTCGGTGCTGCCCGACGCCGGGTATCCGGTGACGTGGACCGAGCCGCCGGCAAAGTCAGGCGTCACGGTCATCACGCTGCCGCCGACTACCGGCTTTGACAGGTGGATGATCGAGAAGTCGGATTGGATGTCGCCTATTGCTATGTTCGGCTCATTGGTCTGCTCGAAGTAGTGCGCGACCGTGCCGGCGTAGTCGCCCAAGGGGCCGTAGTCGTTGTTGTAGCCTGGGCCGACGTCGATGGCCGTGGCGACGCCGTTGATGCTGCCGCGCTTGTAGGACACGTGGTTGGCGGTCAGCACCTCGTCGGGCGAGATCAGGACGCCCGAACCGAGCCAACGAGAGCCGTCGAGGTCGTTGGTGATGCGGACCACGGCGTTGTACGGGGCGGCGTTGGGGTCGAGAACGTCGGCGGCCGTAGGGACGATGTCGGGATTTGCGGGCATGATCTGGCCTTCTGGTGACCGCCCGCTGAGTGTGCGGTGCGGTTAAAGACGTCACTACCTCACGGAAACAGTGTTCTGTTTGCAAGATTTCTGCGGCTTAACCTTGCGCAATGAACCGGGGCAATCGCATTTGGCCCAGCCTGCCTCCGGCCTCAAAAAACCCGTCATTGCGAGCCGCCTTCGGCGTGGCAATCCAGGGCAACATGGACCCATGTTTCGGCGTGTGGCCCTGGATTGCCACGTCGCAAGCGCTCCTCGCAATGAGGAAAGAGAAAATACAACTATTCTGCGCAATAAATGGTGCCGTATTGACATTCGTCTCAGAGTTTATTTTAAATAACAAACCAGATAGCGAACAAAGTAAGCTCAATCTTCAGCCAGGTATTTATAAATAGCGAGCACATATTTGCTATGTCTTGTTATCATATTTTTTCATCGGCAGTGGAACTACCTTTGTGGAGCCATTAAAGTGGAATGGACAACCAGCTCATTTAAAAAGCCATCCGCCAGCTCAACTATTCTAGGTGCGGAGAGAGTGGGATTCGAACCCACGGTACGCTTGCACGCACACACGCTTTCCAAGCGTGCGCCTTAAGCCGCTCGGCCATCTCTCCAGCGCGACGGCATCAATAGCAGCGCCGGGCGATCATGCAAACCGGGGATCATGCAGGCCAAGCCTGGGCCACTTAGGCGTCCATCTTCAGGGCGGCCAGGAACGCCGACTGCGGGATCTCCACCTTGCCGAACTGCCGCATGCGCTTCTTGCCCTCTTTCTGCTTGTCCAGCAGCTTGCGCTTGCGGCTGATGTCGCCGCCGTAGCACTTTGCCGTCACATCCTTCGACAACGCGCCGATCGTCTCCCGCGCGATCACCTTGCCGCCGATCGCCGCCTGGATCGCAATCTTGAACAACTGCTTCGGGATCAGGTCCTTCAGCTTGGCGCAGATGCTCCGCCCGCGGTTCTCCGCGGCACTCCGGTGCGCGATGAACGACAGCGCGTCCACCGGGTCCTGGTTGACCAGGATGCTGATGCGCACCAGGTCGCTCTCCTCGTAGCCGTCCATCGAGTAGTCGAAACTCGCATAGCCGCGGCTCACCGACTTCAACCGGTCGTAGAAGTCGAACACCACCTCGTTCAGCGGCAGGCGGTACACTGCCATGGCGCGGTTGCCGACATAGGTGAGGTCCGCCTGCTGCCCGCGCCGCTCGTTGCACAGCGTCAGCACGCTGCCGAGATAGTCGTCCGGCACCATGATCGTTGCGCGTATCCAGGGCTCGTCGATGTGGTCGATCTTCATCGGCTCCGGCATGTCGGCCGGGTTGTGAAGCTCTTCGACCGCGCCCTTGGTCGTGTGGATACGGTACACCACGCTGGGCGCCGTCGCGATCAGGTCGAGGTTGAACTCGCGGGTCAGCCGCTCCTGGATGATTTCCAGGTGCAGCAGGCCGAGGAACCCGCAGCGGTAGCCGAACCCCAGCGCCGCCGAGGTCTCCGCCTCATAATGGAAGCTTGAGTCGTTTAGCCGCAGCTTGCCGAGGCTGTCGCGCAGGTGCTCGAAGTCGTCGGCGTCGACCGGGAACAGCCCGCACCACACCACGGGGATGCTGGCCTTGAACCCCGGCAGCGCCGCCGTCGCCGGCACGCGGTCGTCGGTGATCGTGTCGCCCACGTTGCAGTCCGCCACGGTTTTGATCGACGCCGTGATGAACCCCATCTCGCCCGGTCCCAGGTCGCCGGTCGGGATCATCTTGGGCGTGAACACGCCGACCTGCTCGACGTTGTGCACTGCGCCGTTCGACATCATGCGAATCCTCTGCCCGCGCTTCAGCCGTCCGTCCTTGATCCGCACCAGGATCACCACGCCTAGGTACTGGTCATACCAGCTATCGACCAGCAGCGCCTTCAGCGGCGTGTCGGCGTCGCCTTGCGGTGGCGGCAGCCGGGTCACCAGTGCCTCCAGCACGCCCTCTATATTGAGACCAGTTTTGGCGCTGATCATTACGGCGTCGTCGGCGGGCAGGCCGATCACATCCTCGATCTGCTGCTTCACCCGGTCGCACTCGGCCGCCGGCAGGTCGATCTTGTTCAGCACCGGCACGATCTCGTGCCCGGCGTCCAACGCCTGGTAAACGTTCGCCAAGGTCTGCGCCTCCACCCCCTGGCTCGCGTCCACCACGAGCAGCGAACCCTCGCATGCCGCGAGGCTGCGGCTCACCTCATAGGCGAAGTCCACGTGGCCCGGCGTGTCCATCAGGTTCAGCTCATACGTCAGCCCGTCCTTCGCCTTGTAGGCCAGCCGCACCGTCTGCGCCTTGATGGTGATGCCGCGCTCCTTCTCCAGCTCCATGCTGTCGAGCACCTGCGCCGACATCTCGCGTTCGGTCAGGCCGCCGCAGACCTGGATCAACCGGTCGGCCAGGGTGGACTTGCCGTGGTCGATATGGGCGATGATCGCGAAGTTGCGGATGAGGTGGAGCGGAGTGTCGGTCATTCCTGTGATGTAGTGGGTAACTCGGAAAAAGTCAGCGTCTTACCGAAGGGTGGGTCTTACCGCAGCACGGCACCCGTCGCCTTCGCCACGGCGGCCACCACTTTGGCGCCCGCCGCCTCGATCTCAGCATCCGTCAACGTTCGCTCCCGCGGCTGCAGCACCACCTCGATCCCTACCGACTTCTGCCCCGGCGGCACCTTATCGCCTGAATAGATGTCGAATACGTTAACGCCGGTGATCAATGCCCGCTCGGCGCCCCGTGCCGCCCGCAGCAGCGCGTCGACCGCCACATCCACGTCCACCACGAATGCGAAATCGCGACGCACGGGCTGGAACGCCGGCAGGTCGGGAGGCGACTTGCGCCGCCGCTTCGGCTCCGGCACGCGGTCGAGGAACACCTCGAACGCCGCCGCCGGGCCGCCCAGGTCCAGTACTCGCAGCACGCGCGGATGCAGCTCTCCAAATGTCGCCAGCACCAGCCGCGGCCCCTGCCGCACCACTCCGGACCGGCCGGGATGATAGAACGCGGGCGCGTCGGCCGTGACGCTCAGGCTCTCCATCGGCAGCCCGAGCGCCGCAAGCAGCTCCATCGCCGCCGCCTTCGCGTCCATGGCGCCCAGCCCGCGCGACGGCGTTAGCGGGTGCCGCGGGGTCGACCCGGCCAGCACTCCGGCCGCCACCACCTGCTGCCCCGCCGCCGCGAAAGCCGGCCCGACCTCGAACAGCCGCGCCTCGGCCACCCCCCGCGCCGCATTGCGCTGCGCCGCGAGCGCCAGGGTCGCCACCGGCGTTTCCCGCATCTGGTCCAGGTCGGACGCGATCGGGTTCAGCAACCGCAACGCCTCCGGCGCGTCCCCGAACAGCGCCGCCTGCCCATGGTCCATGAAGCTGAACGTCACGCACTCCACCAGGCCCTCCGCCGCCAGCACGCGCCGGGCCAGCGCGCTGCGCACCTGCCGCGGCGTCAGCACCGCGGGCGGCACCGGTGCCGCACGGGGCAGGGACACCGCCGGGATGTTGTCCAGACCGCGCAGCCGCAGCACCTCCTCGATCAGATCCACCTCCGGCTCCATGGTCATGCAGCCCTCAGCGGCGACACGGGTGCGGTCCGGATCGAGGCTCGGGGCCTGGTCCAGCACCATCGGCGCGGCGATGTCGTTGCGCCAGGATGGCACGGCGACCCGCACCGCGTCGGCGGTCCGCGCCTCGACCGTGAAGCCCAGGCCAGTCAGCGCCGCCACGGCCTCATCCGGCGGCACCGCCATGCCGCCCAGGCTGCCCAGCCGCTCGAACCGCATGGTGGCGCTGCGCTGCCAGGCAGGCTCGGCGCCGGCCTGCACGACGTCGCTGGCCTCGCCGCCGCACAGGTCCAAGACCATCCGCGTCGCCGCTTCGAGCGCCTGGGGCAGCAGCGCCGGGTCGATGCCGCGCTCGAACCGCTGGCGCGCGTCGGACGTGATGGCGTGGCGGCGGCCGGTCAGCGCCACATGCACCGGGGCGAACAGCGCGCACTCTATGAATACGCTGGTCGTCGCCTCCGTGCAGCCGGTCGCCTCGCCGCCGATCACCCCGGCCAGCGACTGCACCCCGGCGCTGTCGGCGATCACGCAATCCGCCGGGTCCGCCACGTAGTCGCGGCCGTTCAATGCTCGGAACGCCTCATGAGCGCCGGGCCGGAACCGCAGCACGCCGCCCTGCACCAGGTCAGCGTCGAACACGTGCAGCGGGCGGCCTAAATCTGTCGTGAAGAAGTTCGTGATGTCCACGAGCGCGCTGATCGGCCGTAACCCGATGCTCAGCAGCCGCCGCTGCAACCACTCGGGGCTTGGGCCATTGCGCACGCCGCGCACGGTCCGGCCCAATACCCAGGAACAAGCCTCCGGCATGTCGATCTCCCACGACACCGCGCTCCCGCCCATCCCCGGCACCGCCGCCGGCGCCCACGGCCGCAGCGTGCCCAGCCCTGCCGCCGCGAGGTCCCGCGCCACGCCCCGCACCGACAGCGCATCGCCGCGGTTGGGCGTCACGCTGATCTCGATTACGGGATCATCCAGCCCGGCCCAGGCGGCATAGGGCATGCCCACCGGCGCGTCGTCCGGCAGGTCGACGATGCCCGCGTGGTCGTCGCCCAGCCCCATCTCGCGCAGGCTCAGCAGCATGCCGGCGCTCTCGACCCCGCGGATTTCGCCCACCTTCAGCACGGCGCCGGTGGCGGGGACGACGCTGCCCGGGGCTGCGAACACCGCCCGCATTCCCGTCCGCGCATTCGGCGCCCCGCAGACGACGGACACCACCTCAGTGCCCGTGTCCACCCGGCACACCCGCAGCCGGTCGGCGTTCGGATGCTGCGCCGCCTCGACCACATGCGCGATCCGGAACGCCGCCAGCGCCGCGCCTGAGTCCTCCACCCGCTCCAATTCGAGGCCGATCGCCGTCAGCCGGTCGGTGATCGCGTCCAGCCCGGCCTCGGTGTCCAGGTGCGTGCGCAGCCAGCTTAGCGAGAACTTCATGGCGCGACGCCCTCGTGCAGCGACACCGGCGCCAGCGGGCTTGAGCCGTAGTGCCGGAGCCAGCGCAGGTCGCTCTCGTAGAACGGCCGCAGGTCCGGGATGCCGTGCTTCAGCATCGTCACCCGCTCGACCCCCATGCCGAACGCGAAGCCCTGCCACTCGCGAGGATCCAGCCCGCAGTTCGCCAGCACGCGCGGATGCACCATGCCGCTGCCGAGGATTTCCAGCCAGTCGCCGCCCCCGCCAAGCTCCCCGGTGCGCCGGTTCCAGCCGATGTCGACCTCCATGCTGGGCTCGGTGAACGGGAAGTAGCTGCTGCGGAACCGCATCGGCAGCGACGCAATGCCAAAGAACGCGCGCAGGAAGTCGATCAGGCAGCCTTTCAGGTGGCCGAGCGTGATGTCGCGGTCGATGACGAGGCCCTCGCACTGGTGGAACATCGGGCTGTGCGTGGCGTCGTGGTCGGCGCGGTAGGTGCGGCCCGGCGCGATCATCCGCAGCGGCGGGGCTGCTTCCAGCATCGAGATGATCTGCACGTCGCTGGTCTGCGTCCGCAGCAGCAGCGGCCGGCCGTCGCGGGTGCCGGGCATGTAGAAGGTGTCGTGGTCGGCGCGGGCCGGGTGGTGCGCTGGGATGTTGAGCGCGCTGAAGTTGAACCAGTCGGTCTGCACGTCCAGGCCCTCGCCGACCGCGAAGCCCATGGCGCCGAAGATCGCGGCCATCTCCTCCATCGTGCGGCTGATCGGGTGGACCAGGCCCTGCGGCCGTGGCGGCGGCGCCAGCGACACGTCCATGTGCTCCCCGGCCAGCCGGGCGTCCAGCGCCGCCGCGTCCAACGCCGCCCGCCGCGCCTCGATCAATGCGGCGAGTTCGTCCTTGAGCACGTTGAGCTGCGCGCCACGCTCCCGCCGCTGCTCCGGCGCGACCTTGCCAAGCTCCTTCAGCAACCCGGTGAGCCGCCCCTGCTTGCCCAGCACGCCGACCCGCACGGCGTCCCAGGCGCGCAGGTCAGGGGCGGCGGCCAGCGCAGCCTTGGTCTCGGTGCGCAGTGCGTGGAGGTCATCGGTCATAGGTTGCTTGTCCCAGATGGTCGGGGCAGAAAAAAGGGCCGCCCGGTCGGGGCAGCCCTTTGTATCGCGTCCTGTCGCCGGGCGTCACTCCGCGGCGGGGGCCTCGGCGGCGGCGGGCGCCATGGTTTCGGCAGCGGCTGCGATCACGGCCTGCACCTGCTTCACCACTTCGGAGAACGCGGCCGGGTCGTCGTAGGCGATCGCGGCCAGCACCTTGCGGTCCATCTCGATCCCCGACGCCTTCAGCCCGGCGATAAATCGGCTGTAGGTGATGCCATGCTCGCGCACCGCCGCGTTGATGCGTTGAATCCACAGGCCGCGGAAGTCCCGCTTCTTCTGCCGGCGGTCGCGGTAGGCGTATTGCAGCGACTTTTCGAGCCGTTGCAGCGCGATGCGGTAGTTCGTCGAGCTGCGGCCGACGAAGCCCTTGCTGGCCTTGAGGACCTTTTTGTGCCGGGCGTGGGTGGTGACGCCGCGTTTGACTCTTGCCATCTGCGCGCTCCCTTATGCGAGGCCGTAGGGCGCCCACTGCTTGACGGTGATCCCGTCAGCGTGGGTAAGCGTCTGGCTGCCGCGGTTGGCGCGCTTGGCTTTTTGGCTGCGGGCCATGAGGTTGTGCCGCTTTTTGCCGGGGCCGGCGAGGACCTTGCCGGTGGCGGTAATTTTGAAGCGCTTCTTCACGGAGCTCTTCGTCTTCAGCTTGGGCATTTGGGTCTCCTGTGGCTTGACCTGCGGGGACCCGGTGGCCTCCGAACAGGCGTCGCGGCCGGGCATGCCCATTCCAGGCCCGGCGCGCAAACGAGAGCGGGGGTTTAGCGGGGGCGGGCGGGGGATGCAACAGCGGGGGCGCGGACAGCGCCATCGCATTTGCCTCTTCCGTCATTGCCCCTCTTCGTCATTGCGAGGAGCGCTTGCGACGCGGCAATCCAGGGCCGCAAACCCGAACCTCTGTCCGCGTGGCCCTGGATTGCCGCGCCGAAGCCGGCTCGCAATGACGGGGTCTTTGAAGCCGGAGGCAGGCTGGGCCAAATGCGATAGCCCTGGGGGGCGCGAGAAGTCCCGGTCAGTCGCCGAGGTCCGGCTCCTTGCCCTCGTTCATCACGGCATAGAGCCGGTCCATCTCCATGTCGAACTCGGCCCATAGCGCCGCGCCTTCGGCCAGCGGCAGCGCGTCCTTGCCGAAGCGGAAGGCGTTGTCCTCGCGGATGATGGCGAGCTGGTCCGTCCACGGCATCGCCTCCGCCGCCTTAACCAGCGCCAGGGTGGCGTGCAGCCGGGCGCGGATGAGAGTTACAATTTCGCCGCTGGGCTGCTCGCCGGCGCGCGATGGGGTCCCGAACAGGTCAGCTTGCGATGCGGACATGCCGTAGTCCTAGCAGCTTAACCCGAGTCGGGTCACTCTTGGCTATTCCGATCCGCTCAGCACCGTAGCGGCATGACAGCAAGCTGGCGTACTGAGAAACTGCCCGCATTGGTGCGCGCCATCGCGACCAGGCCCCGCCACGAGGCGCTGCGCGGCCATGTGACCGAACTGCTGCACGCGGGCTTCAATGCGCCGCATGAAGAGATCGCCCACGAGGTGTATCTGCTGGACGGCAGCGGTCGCATCGACACGATGTGGGGCGCCATCGTCATCGAACTGAAAAGCGATCTGCGGAAAGAATTGAACGATGTGCTGGCGCGCATGCCCGTCTACCTTGCCGATGCCGCTGCGAGGTCGCGCAGCCAGCGTCCGGTAACCGGGCTTGCGACCGACGGTGCCACCTTCATCGCCTATGCACTGCGTAATGGCGCGATGGCTGAACTAGTGCGCTACACGACTGATCCAGAACGGCCGCACGAGCTGATGGCGTGGCTTGAGCTGATGCTCTCGGACCGGCCGGACTTGCTGCCGGAGCCGCAAGCGGTCGTGCAGGCGTTCGGCCGGGCCAGCGTGACCTTCGGTCGTGCCAAGGTGACACTCGACGCCTTATGGGCGGCGCTGCGGCTCGATCCTGAAGTTCAATTGAAGCGCGACCTGTGGGACGGGCTGCTGCGCGAGGCCTATGGCGAGGAGGTGGGCCAGGATGCCTTGTTCCTGCAGCACACCTATCTCACGATCGTGGTGAAGGCGATCGCGGCGCGGGTGCTGGACCTGTCGGTGGACGATCCGGTCGCCCTGCTATCTGGCCGCGCCCTGGCGGACGAGGGTATCCTGGGCGCGGTGGAGGCGGACTTCTTCGACTGGCCGCTGCGGCTGCCGGCAGGCGCGGAGCTGGTTCGCCAGGTGGCGCAGCAGACCGCCCGGTTCCGCCTGCGCGATGTCGAAACCGACGTGCTGAAAATTCTATACGAGAGCCTGGTCGATCCGGACCAGCGGCATGACCTGGGCGAATACTACACCCCCGACTGGCTCGCGGCACGGGTGGTCGCGACGGCCATGGACGCGCCGCTGCAACAGCGGGTGCTGGACCCGGCTTGCGGCTCTGGCACCTTTCTATTCCATGCGGTGCGACGGCTGATTGTGGCCGGGCGCGCGGCGGGATGGTCCGGTCCGCGCATCCTGGAAGCCTGCGCCGACCAGGTGCGCGGACTCGACGTGCATCCGGTCGCGGTCACGCTGGCGCGCGTCACCTGGCTGCTGGCGCTTGGCGACCTGTTGCAGGACCGCCCGGCGGCGCTGCGGTTCCCGGTGTTCCTGGGCGACGCCATGCAGTGGAACCTCCGCCGTTACGTGGGCGGGGCGGACGTGCTGGTGGAGGTTCCGGGCGAGCCGCCGTTGCAGATTCCCGCCGGGTTCGCAGAGGACCAGGCGGTGTTCGAGCAGGCGCTGGACGCACTGAACCAGGGCCTGGCGAACGGGGCGACGCCGGAAGCTGTGGGCCGCGCGCTGCGGCGCATCCAGGGGGCGGAGCCGGCCGACGCGGATGCGTTGGCGTTGACCTTCGGCCGTTTGCAGACGCTATATCGGGCCGGGCGCAACGGCATCTGGACGTTCGTGTTCCGCAACCTGGTGCGCCCGGTCTGGCTGTCGCGCAAGGAGCAGCGGGCGGACGTGCTGGTCGGCAACCCGCCCTGGATCGTCTATCGCCATCTCAGCCCCGGCATGAAGGACCGGGTGCGCGACGCGCTGCGGAGCTACGAGCTTTGGGTCGGCGGCAACCTGGCGACGCAGCAGGACATGTGCGCGCTGTTCTGGGCGCGCGGAGCGGAGCGCTACTTGGCGCCAAGCGGGCGGCTGGCGTTCGTGCTGCCGTATGCGGTGCTGAATGCCCCGGTGTTCGCGGCGCTGCGAGCTGGGCGGATGGGCGAGGCGCGGGTGCGGCTGACCGGCGGCTGGGCGCTGGAGCGGGTGTGGCCAATCTTCGGCGCGCAGTCCGGCAGCAGCACGACGAGCACGTGCGTACTGTTCGGCCGGCAAGAGATGGCCGGCGCGCATCCGGCGGAGTTAGACCGCTGGGTGGGGCGCCTGACGCGGCGGGATGCTGATGACGTAGAAGCAACACGTGCGCTGACCCATAGCCGCGCGCCCTGGCCGCGCGCACGGACACTCGTGGATAGCTCGCCATACCGCTTGCGGTTTCGGCAAGGGGCCACGATCGTGCCGCGGCGCTTCTTCATCGTGGACCCGGAATCAGTCAGTCGGCTGGGAAGCCGTCGCGATGCGCCGCGGATGCATGGCCGGGCCGGGCCGCTCGACAAAGCCCCGTGGACAACTGTGCAGCCACCGCGTGGGCCGGTCGAAGTACAATTTCTCCGGCAGGTTATGCTTGGCGAAACCGTCGCGCCATTCCGCCTTTTTAACCCCGCTATGGCAGTAATCCCATTGGACGGGCCGAAACTGCTGAACTCTGCAACCGCGAGCGAAGCCGGTTATCGACACGTGGCGGCATGGTTGCGCGATACCGAGGCGAAATGGGCGGAATACAGCAACAAGAGAGCGGACGGGCAGCCACGAATGACCTTGTCTGCACGAATTGACCACATGCGTAATCTGTCCAATCAGGCAGGGCAGCCAACCCCGCGCGTGGTATATGCGGCGCCTGGAACCCGCCTTTGCGCCGCTCGTGTCTTGCCTAGCGAAGCTCTGGTCGAGCACGGTGCTTACTGATGCACAGTTCGTACCTTAAGCGAAGCAGCCTACCTGACGGCTGTGATCAACAGCGCTGCTGTCCTGGCAAAAATTACTGACCTACAACCCCGTGGTGAAGTGACCCCACGCCACTTTGATAACCTTGTCTGGACACTGCCAATCCCCGAGTACGACGACACCGACCTGCTCCACCGCGACCTCGCCGCCGCGGCCACGCACGCCGAGACCATCGCTGCCAACGTTGTGTTGACCGACACGCAGCACTTCACCGCCAAGCGCCGCGCCATCCGCGCCGCACTAATCGCTGATGGAGTAGCGGCAGAGATGGAGGCCCTCGTGGACGCGCTGCTGCCTCCATAGCAAGCCATCGGCTTGCCGCTTCAAGTCTACCGCACCACCCCTATCTCGGCCAAATGGGACGCCACCGCCACGCCGCGCAACAAGCCGAAGCAAACCACCCCGCGCCCGACGACCAACCCCGCTGCGCCCTATGCGGCCGGCCCATTCCCCCGCAAGCCCGCTCCTCGCTGCACCACCTGACCCCCAAGCTGAAAGGCGGCGCCAACCTCGGCACCGTCCGCCTGCACCAAATCTGCCACTCCGCCATCCACGCCCGTTACACCGAAGCCGAAATCGCCCGGCACCTCGCCGCCCCAGAAGCACTCCGCGACGACCCGGAACTCGCGCGCTTCGTCGCCTGGGTCCGCACCAAGCCCGACGACTTCCACGCCCCAACCCGCCGCGCCCGCGGCCGAACGGCAAAATGGAAGTAGCCGCCCCCAACCTGTGATCCCCGTCACAGACCCCAGCCGGCCATCTGCCCCATGCCTCGCTCCGCACCCACCAGGAGCACAGCCATGACCAACATCTCCATGCTCATCGTCTGCCTGCTCGCCGGCATGCTGCTCCGCATCGCCCGGCGCGTGCCGGACAACGCGCCCGCCGCCATCAACGGCTTCATCGTCCACGTGGCGCTCCCCGCCCTCATCCTGGGCCAGATCCACGGCCTGCGCCTCACCACGAACCTGCTCTGGCCGGTGTCGATGCCCTGGCTGCTGTTCGCGCTCAGCGCCACGGCCTTCACCGTCCTCGCCCGCCTCATGAAGCTGCCACGCAGCACCGCCGGGGCCCTCATCATGACCGCCGGCCTCGCCAACACCTCATTCGTCGGGCTGCCGATGATCGAGACGTTCTACGGCGGGCAGCAGCTCTCGACCGGCATCCTCACCGACCAGCTCGGCACCTACCTCGTGCTGAGCACCGCGGGGATCGCCATAGCCTGCCTGTTCTCCGCGGGCGCCGTGTCACGCCGCGAGGTCATGCTGCGGATCGCGACCTTCCCGCCATTGATCGCGCTCGCGCTCGCCTTCCTGCTGGCGCCTGTCGAGTACCCCGCCTGGTTCGCCGGCCTGCTGCGCCGGCTGGGCCACATCCTGGCGCCATTGGCGCTCGTCTCGGTCGGGCTGCAGCTCCGGCTCGACCAGTTGCGCGGCAACCGGGTGCTGCTCGGCCTCGACTTCAAGCTCGTGCCGGGTCTGCTGCTGCTGGCGTTGCTCTATGTCGGCGTGCTGTCGCGCAGCGGCGAGACGACGCAGGTCACGCTGTTCGAATCGGCAATGGGGCCGCAGGTCGGCGGCGCGGTCGTCGCCATGCAGTACGGCCTCAACCCGACGCTCGTCACCCTCATGGTCGGCGTCGGCATCGCGCTTTCGTTCCTCACCCTGCCGCTCTGGCACCTCGCGATGGCGGCGGCGCAGGAACGAACAATGTCCGCCCACAGGCCATAGCCCAGCCCCGCCCGCCCGCCTATATCCAGCGCCAGCATGACCCCCTTCACCAAAGCCCACGGCACCGGCAACGACTTCGTCATCATCGACGAGCGCACCCGCCCGCTCAACCTCTCCGAAGCCACCGTCCGCGCCCTGTCCGACCGCCGCACCGGCATCGGCTGCGACCAGCTCATCACCCTGCACCCGCCGCCGCCCGGCACCGACGCCGATCTTATCATGCGCATCCGCAACCCCGACGGCTCCGAGGCCGGGGCCTGCGGCAACGCCACCCGCTGCGTTGCCGAGCTGCTGTTCGAGGAGAACGGCCGGCCCTACCAGGTCATCCGCACCGTCGCCGGCGACCTGCCGGCCGAGCGCCTGCCTGACGGACGCCAGCGTGTCGACATGGGGCCGCCCGGCCTCGACTGGTCCGACATCCCGCTGGCCCGCGCCATGGACACTCTGCACCTCCCGCTCCCCGGCGACCCAGCCGCGTGCAGCATGGGCAATCCGCACGCCACCCTGTTCGTCCCCGACCTCGCGGCCGTCGCCATCGCCACGCTCGGCCCCGCGCTGGAGCACGACCCGCTGTTCCCCGGCCGCGCCAACATCGGCTTCGTCCAGGTGCTAGCGCCGGACCGCATTCGCCTGCGGGTGTGGGAGCGTGGCGCGGGGCTGACCCTCGCCTGCGGGTCCGGCGCCTGTGCGGCGCTGGTCAACGCGCACCGCCGGGGCCTGACGGAACGCCGCGCCACGGTCCTGATGGACGGCGGCGCGCTGGAGATCGAGTGGGCGGCGGCCGGCCGCGTGCTGATGGCCGGCCCGGTCGCCACCAGCTTCCACGGCATCGTCGCACTATGACAGTCGAGGTCCTCACCTTCGGCTGCCGCCTCAACACCTATGAGAGCGCCGTCATCCAGGAATTGGCTGCGGGGCAGGACGATGTTGTCGTCGTGAACACCTGCGCCGTCACCGCCGAGGCCGAGCGCCAGTGCCGCAAAGCCATCCGCCGCGCCCACCGCGACCGGCCCGGCGCCCGCATCGTCGCCACCGGCTGCGCCGTGCAGCTCAACCCAGCCGCCTGGGCGGCGCTGCCCGGTGTCGACCGCGTGCTGGGCAACACTGAAAAATTACTGCCCGAAAGCTGGCAGCCGGGCGCCCCGGCCCGCGTGTCCGACATCATGGCCGTGCGCCAGGACGCCCCGCATCTGGTGGCCGGCTTTGACGGCCGCGCCAGGGCCTTCGTCGAAATCCAGCAGGGCTGCGACCATCGCTGCACCTTCTGCATCATTCCCTATGCCCGCGGTCCCAGCCGCAGCGTGCCCTTGGGCGGCATCGTGCAGCAGGTCCGCACCCTGGTCGCCGCCGGCTACCGCGAAGTCGTGCTGACCGGCGTCGACATTTCCTCCTACGGCTCGGACGGCGGCCCGAGCCTTGGCGCCCCAGGTCTTGGCGCCTCAGGCTTGGGCACTATGGTGCGGCGCCTGCTCGCGCTGGTGCCCGAGCTGCCGCGGCTACGCCTCTCGTCGCTCGACCCGGCCGCGATCGACCATGGCTTGTGGGACCTCATCGCCGATGAGCCCCGGCTGATGCCGCATTTGCACCTGTCGGTCCAGGCCGGCTCCGACCTCATCCTGAAGCGGATGCGCCGGCGGCACGGCCGGGCAGGGGCACTGGCGGCGGTCGACCGCGCCCGCATGCTCCGCCCCGGCATCGCCATCGGTGCCGACCTCATCGCCGGCTTTCCCACCGAGACCGAGGCGCTGTTCCAGGAAACCCTTGCCTTCGTCGACGAGGCGGCCATCCCCTATCTGCACGTCTTCGCCTACAGCGAGCGCCCCGGCACCCCCGCCGCCCGCATGCCCAGCGTCCCCGAACCCGACCGCCGCGACCGCGCCGCCCGCCTGCGCGCCGCCGCCATGCCGCACGCTGCCGCGTTCCATGCGGCGCTGCTGGGCCAGGTCGTGCAGGTCGTGGCGGAGCGCGGCGGCGGCGGGCACACCGAGCACTTCGCCCCAATTCGGCTCGCCGCCGCGCACCCGCCGGGGAGCCTGCTGCACGCCCGCGTCACCGCTGCCGATGCCGCCGGGCTGCATGGCGCCGGATTGCAGGCCGGATTGTAGCCTGGCGGCCCGGTCCCCACACCCCGGTCCCCACACCCAGCCGCATTCAAAGGATCGTCCCCATGGCGCTCGGCTTCTTCTCCCGCCTCAAGGAAGGCCTGACCCGCAGCACGCAGAAGCTGACCACCGGCATCACCACCGCCTTCACCCGGCGCAAGCTCGACGACGCGGCGCTGGAGGAGCTGGAGGACCTGCTGATCGGCGCCGACCTCGGACCCGCCG
>JAABUY010001506.1_pt1 | contig 30958 bp, 52 predicted proteins | sample 5560271 | NCBI WGS metagenome assembly JAABUY01 (sample SAMN10711886, study PRJNA513374) | rock metagenome | isolation source: Antarctica rocks | place: Antarctica: Victoria Land, University Valley | reverse complement strand
TCATGCACGCCTGCGGCCTCAGGCGCTCACGTCTGCCCCCTGCACAGGCCGCCTGTGAGAGTCCGGAGGCGGTGCTCACGACATGGTCCAAGACCGAAAGCCGCGCTCGGATAGTCACCGCTGCGGCCGCCGTCGCGCGGTTTGAGGCCGAGACCGCGCCGCGCATCGCGGCGGAGCCTCCGCAGGCCAGCCTGGAGGACCTGCGCCTGCAGATGCCCGTGCTGCGGCCTTTGGGCTGCTGGTGCATGGAGTGCGCCCCGGCTCTCGCCGCCCATGCAGCGTGAGGCGCCCTCATGCCAGCGGGTGCCGAGCGTACGTTGGGCGTGGCTCTGGAGCGTGCCTGTCGCGCGCCGCGCAGGTGCTGCAACCTGTCCGGCACAACGGAGGCGGGCCTGCGGCTGCGGCTGTGCTCCAGCTGCAATACCGCGCGCTACTGCTCAGAGGCGTGCCAGAGGGTCGCCTGGCGCGCGGGCCACAAGGGCGCGTGCCGGCGCCTGCACGCGCGCGCCTGACAGGCGCGGCCGCCTGGCCGGCTCCCGCTGAGGCGCCGCTTGGTCATGCGGGCTCGTGTCGCGGGTGAGCCTGATCACTGCCTCGCCTTGCGCTCACCCATAAGCACCTACATGTGGGTCAGGAGGCAGGAGCACGTGGCACGTCCCGCGCGGCGAGCAGGGGCCTGCCCGGTGCACCTGGCTGCGCCCTGGACATGCTGTGCGTGGCGAAAGTGTGTCGGAGGCGTCTCGTCGCGGGTGGTTGTCCAGACTCGGAGGGCATGCTGGGCAGTCACGAGGCTGTGCCACTTTTTGGACCTGAGCGCTTGCATCACCTGGCCACGTGGCCCGCTCTGCGCATGCTGCATGCGCAGAGGAGCGCTTTTGGCATGCGTGGGAGCTTGTTTGTGCTTTGCTTGGGGAGACTGGCTGTCGCATGCAAGGCATTCTGTCTGCATGCGTGCCGGCTGGGCAGATTTGCGCGTCCGCCAACTGCCGCACATCAGGCCAGAGCATTCAGTCATGGGTCCATATGTTCACAGTCTGCATAGGTACGCACAGTATAAAGAGTGGTGGGTCAGGATGTCCTCTGATTTTAGCTGCTCATATTTCCATGCTGCGCTCTCTGAGTGTAAGGTTGGTGGAAGGTCTGGTGTGGTACCCCTATGTGGGCCAACGCATACACTCATGGGTCCATGTGTTTCACATGAACAGACTGCACAGATGTGCATTGGTGGAAGAGTGGATGGAACAGGATGTGCAGGATGTGCTTGCTTTACGGCTGTCCATTACTCCAGGAGGAAGCGAATGGCGCAGGCTGCGCCCAGGGTGTGCATCCCAGGCCACCTCAGCCATCTGCCCAGGTGAGTCAAGGTGTGGGTGGGCGGGTTGCGCTTCAATTGGCTCTAGCGGGGCTGCCAAGCGTGATGTGCCCCCAGCCTGTGGCACAACGCTGGCCAGCCTTGCTGCTGCTACCCTAGTCAGGGCTTGCACTTGCGCGCTGAAGTCATAGCGGTGATAGTATATCTCCAGCTTGATACTGATACCAGAAAGTTACATGGCGCATTCCGTGGATGATCGTTGTGCAACTTGCGCTGCACAGCCAGGCTGGGGCGGCTGCACAGGCTGGCTAGTGAGCGTCAAACCTTTGTCAACATCTCAAATGTGATGCACGCACAAGCAAGAGTCCTGCTGCGCGCGGTAATTCAAATAGGTGTACATGTTTATACTCGGCATGCATGCCAAGTTATATGCATGCCAAGCCATATGGCATTGCATGCCAAGCCATATGGAATGATGATGATGAAGGCCCTTTGGGTGCGCGCGCCTTTCGGCGCACCCCAGGGCGTATCTGGTTACAGCCTGTTTCAGCCAACTAGGGCTGTTGGCAACAAGTGTCAAGCGAGCAAGCAAGGCACCCAGACCCACAGGTCAAGGGACATTTGGGGCAAGGTAGATCTTCAGGCATGCGAGAATGAAGCAGGCAACGCCGCGAATGTCCCGCTGCTGGCATTCTACGCTAAGCTACCCTAACAAATGTTTGCGGTTAACCCCTCTCTGCACCTGAGCAGCACCGCTCCATCATTCCACTTGAGTACAAAGTACTCTAGGAGCTCACATCCAGCTGTGGTGGCCCAAGATGTATGCAATTGCGAGCCTGCCGGCCAAGGCTGCTGCGCGGGTCAGGGCGATCGAGGCGGGCGCTCCAATGCTGGCTGCCGCAGCAACGGGTCCCCTGCGGTTGCTGGACCTGAGAGACCCCGACACGGCAAGTATGCTCAAGACTATCATCACGCCCGACCTGCTACGACCTGAGGACATAGAGGAGCGCTTTCTGCTGCGCAAAGCGCAGCTCTTCTACAATGAGCCTCGCACTCTTGCAGTGCTGGCCACGCTAGTCAGCTGTGTGAGGCGCATCGCGTGGGAGGACCTGCTTGTTGAGCGACAGCTTCTCGAGGATGATGGCCTGCTGGAGATGGTGGTATATACAGTGCAGACGATGTGCCTGCTGCTGGCGGGCCCATTCTTCATATGCCAGTGCAAGGCCTGCGAGGGCCACAAGCACAGAAAAGCTATGCGCGAAGCTGCAAACAGGTGAGCTGCGCGAACGCGCTCGCTTTCGTCTGCACCTTGATGTATGCGCAAGCGCGCACTTGGCAGACTGGCGCCGCCCTTGATGAAAGCAGCGTATTCTTCTGCACACAGGTACGCACAGTTCGACGTATACGGCCTGGCTGCAGGCCTGGCCACGTCGTGGGCAGCGCTGGCTAAGAGCAGCCCCGAGCTTCTGCACAACTCCTTGGCATATGACGTGCTCCTCACCTGCGCAGGCTTGATGAACTGGGTGAGCCTTCCGCCTATCCTTCGTGCTGTGCCAGGCAATTCTGCACAGGTTGCGCCACGGTAGGCGCGCGACGCAGGTGGTCTCTGAGTGGTGTCAGATCGATGAATCAGACGTGTGGGGCGAGGCTGCTACGTCTGCTTTCTGGACGCAGTACTGCCCGGGCCTCACGGCGCTGCTCCTGTGGCTGACCAGCGCTCCGGTCAACCGGCCGCCCCGCAAGTTTGCGTCGGGGGCTGCGGTCGTTGGCCAGTACGAGAGCGCGCTCGCGTTGTCTTCTCGGGTGCGCACCGCTGCGTATCCCAGTCCGGCAGCGCTTGCAGGCAGCACCTGAAGATGTGCGCTCGGCCCGCCGCAGCACTTGTACAGCAGGGCCTGCCTGTACGGAAGGCTGAGCGCTGCCGGCAAGGCTCCGCATGCCGCATACCTGACGGCCTTCTGCAGCGCTGCCGGGGGCCGCCTCCTCGTCCGCGTCCTGGAGCAGGGCATGCCCATGCGCGGTACGCGTCCGCCGCGGCCCACAGGCGGCGCAGCTCCTGCGTGTCACAATGATTGCAGTGCCGCATGCGGAAGGCGAGCATGTACCCTAACCCTAGCCCTTGCAGACGGCAGGCCGCGCTCCTGCAGGCGGCCCGCGCGAGGCCGTGTACGCCTGGGAAATGACGCTGACCGGCATCGACCGCGCGCTGATGGCGCTGGACGTGCTGGACGAGCCGCAAGCAACCCCGCTCGACCCAAAGGCGGAGCGGCGGCTGCACGCCCTGCTGGCCGAGCGCGTGGCGCCATTGCTGCTGCGCTGCCTGCAGACGTGTGAGGGCGGTGCGGGCGCCTTCGGCCGGCTGTGGGGTATGGCGCAGCGTGCCTGCAGCGCGGCCGCCCTGCTTCGGTGTTCCTCCGGCGGGCGCCGTGCGCATGTAATGGGGCTTTGGCTGATTCTCATGCATGCCTCTGGCCTGGAGTCCACTAGTGGGGCTGGGCAGGTGCGGTTTGGGGTGCCCGCAGGCGCGCAGTCCCCGTGCGCGCCAGCCCTGCTGCTGCCATGCACAGATAATAGGCTGTGCCTGGGCGGTCCAAGGGCAGGTCCCGGTACCGGTGCGGTCTCAGGGGGGGCACACCAGCCTGCAACCTGCACACCGGCTCGGCGTGCTGCAGGCCAGCAGCGCGTCCCCGAGGAGATCGCGTGCGTGTGCAGCACCGCGCTGGGCGGCCTGCTGGCGCGCACGCGCGTGAGCGAGCGCATGCCCGTGGTGAAGCTCATCGGCGGCATGCGCTGCCTGTACGCCATGCTGCAGTGGACGCTGCAGCGCATCACGGAGCTGGTGCGGCACGGGCGGACCGCTCGCAAGCAGACCGCAGCGCCGATGCGCGTGGCGCATGCGCTTGCGCTGGCAGCCAGCTCTGCGCTGTCGCCCCGCCGGAGCTACATGCATGGGACGGTCCCTGCATGCAGCGCAGCAGCCATGTGCCTCCAAGCCAGCCATCATCACAGGCCAGCGCACCTCCGTGCCAGCTGCCATGCGTGTGCAAGGGGGTCACTAGCGCTTCCCACTGGGTTGGCTGGCAAGTCATCTGGCAGGCGACGCTCGCGCCGGGTCCCTGCCGCCAGCTGCATCCGATGGCGCGGCTGCCCCGCGCAGAGCGTGGACGAGGCGAGCGCGCCGTCGCGGGCGTCGCTGAACATCACGTTTGAGCATGCGCTGCAGCACACGTGCGGGAGGCTCGCCCGTTGCCACTGGCCCTGGTTGCGGCTGGTGCGACCCCGCACCAGCGCATGCCCAGGGGAGGCGCGCGCCCTCTGCGTTCCGCATGGCTGCATGGCTTCAGGTGGCTCACCAGGCTTCTGCGCATCGCGCTGCATGCCAGGGCCTGTGCACCCTTAGGAGCGCGCTCTGTGCTGTACTGCACTCATAGAACATGATGGCGGGGCTGGACGTGCGGCGCTCACCTTGTAAGCTGTTGCTCGTCAGGTAGGTGATGGGGTCTCGCATGACGACGCCGGGCGACGCGATGCCCTGCTGCCCCTCGCCCTGGCCGCCATGGAGGCGGGACTGAGGCGCTTGCCGGACGCGCTGGGCTGCGCGGAGATGCGCCGCGAAGGCAAATTCGCCTATCACGTGCGCTTTCCGCGGCGCCTCTGTCCCTGACATCCCATGGTGGCGTGGTGCCTTGCACGCACTCGCCGAAACGCATCCGGTTGCGCTTTGAGCATGCTGGCAGGGCTGGGGTTGCAGGCGCGCCCGCCGCAAACCCTGACCCTATGCTCAGCACGCCCGCGCGCAGGCGGTGGGGCATGCGGTGGAGGTGCTGCTGTGCCTGGGCGCGTGCAAGGCCGCCCCGCCGGCTGCAAGGGCGCTGCTCTCGACGCTGGCCAAGCTGTTCGCGATGGCGCATGCGCCGGGCTCCGCCCTGTGCGCAGAGCTGCGGGTGCGCCGCGTCCGCGCCCGACGGCCATGGCGGCCCGCTGGAGCGTGCAGCGCGCATGCAAACAAATCCTGTGTGTGTCAGCTCGTAGTGCCTGTCGCGGAGAAGCCTGGACATGTGCAGATTTGCCCTGCCTGTGCGAGCGTATGGTACCTGTTAGCCAAAGCCTGGGCAGAAAACCTACCATGTTCTGGTCGGCAGGGGGCGCTGGGCGCCGCGTGCATTGCCTGGGGTTCAGGCCTGCTGCGTTCGGGTGCGGGCCTCCGCGCGATCGGCCTTGCGCTGCCGGCCGAGCTGCTGCCATATGCGGCCGCCCAGCTGCTGCCCGTCCTGCTCCTGCCGCCCAAGCGCCTGCTCGCTCTGGACGTGCCGCGCCAGCCGCTCGGCGGCACCATCCGCGTGTCAGACGTCCTTTCAGACCTGCTGGTGAGCAAAAACAATTCCTCGCTGCGTGGCCTCTCATGAACCGCGCTGTGCCCCACGCTTCTAGCCGGGCACCGGGCCGGCCTCAGTGTGAACGTTCTCCTGTTCGTGGCAGTGCACCTGCGGCCAGCTTGCGGCGCGCGGCGGCCACGAGGAGTGTAGGGCGCTCGTGCCGGCGTGCGCGGGCCTGGTGCCCTTTGTCGTCGCGGCGCTGCGCAAGCTGGCCGACGGTCCCTGGAGCCCGCCATGTGCGCGGCTCCCTCATGTGCGTGTTTCATTGAGGGATGACCGGAGGGGTCAAAGTTTGGATCAACGACAGGTGGGCGGTGTTGGGCTGAGCAGCAGGCACATGCTGCATGCCTGCGCACCCAAGTAGAAGCACTTGCAGACCCTAAGTGCGCCTCTGCCCCTGCTGCGCGACAGCCCTGAGCATGCGGCCTAGCTATGCGTGTGTGGGCATGCTTGGCGCAAACAACTTGCCCAGGAATCTTTGCATGCTGCGCGAATGCGGCAACCTAGCCAGTGCGTACGGGCGAGGCAGCGCGGGGCGCGCCTGCCGCAGGCTGTGGCGCGGACGGCGGGGGCGATGACGGCAGCGCATACTGGGCCTGGATGGAGCGGTCGGCAGGGTGGGTCAGGGACGCGCTGGAGGGCGCCGCCAAGCTGGGCGGCGCGTCGCGCGCGCTAGCAGCGGCGCTCGCGCGCGCCGGCGCCCTGAGCGCGGCGGACCGCCTCGCGCGGCGCTACATGGAGGCGCACGAGGAGGACAGCGACAGCGAGGACAGCCAAATGGTTGAGTGGGAGGTGTGGGAGTACATGGATGACGTGCTGCGCGCCGTCGGGCGGCACTTGCCAGAGGTGCGCCGCGCTCCTGCAGCACCCCGGCTGGTGCCCGCGCATGCGCAGCGCCGGTGCTGTGCTGGGCTGATGCGCTGCGGGCGCCGCGCCAGGCTGCCCCGCTGCTGGAAGAGCTGGGCGTCAACGACGATGCCTCCAGCGTGTGTCCTGGATGCACTGAGACTCCCAGTCTTATAGCATGGTTTCGCTTCGCATGTCATGCCGTCTTTCTCTAGCATGCACAAGTTCTCCCGGCATGCACATGCGCATGTGGCCGTTACTGGCGCAGGCGGAGGCTGGGGGTGCGGCGCAAGGAACGCGCGACGCGGCTCGTTCAGAGCAGGATGCTCAGCAGAGCAAGTCAGATATGGGCCCATAGGGGCCAAACGATCCCTGTGCATGCCTTCACATGGCCCTGCCGCACGCTGCCTGCACCATGCATACACGCGGAAGGCCCCAAGAGCTCCGTTTTTGCCAACTGCACAGGCCAGTAACGAGCGGTGGGAAGCAAGCGATGCAGCGCAGTCACGACCATCCAGCACAGATGACCCAGGCACCACTGCGGCGGCCGTCGCGCGCTTTGAGGCCGAGGTCGCCCCGCGCATCGCGGCAGAGGCCCTGTCGGAGGCCAGCCTGGAGGACCTGCGCCTGCAGACGCCCGCGCTGCGGCCCGTGGGCTGCGGGTGTACAGAGTGCGCCCAGCTCTCGCCGCCGCTTGCATCCCGAGGCGCCCTGATGCCCGCTGGTGCCCAGCACTGGTTGGGCGCTGGTTCTGGAGCGCATCTGTCGCGCACACGCAGGTGCCACAACCTGTCCGGCGCGAGTGAGGCGGGCCTGCGGCTGCAGCTGTGCTCCGGCTGCAACACCGCGCGTTACTGCTCCGTAACATGCCAGAGGCTTGCCTGGCGCGCGGGCCACAAGGGCGCATGCCGGCGCCTGCACGCGCGCGCTTGACAGGCGCGGCCGCCTGGCCGTCCCGTCACAGGGAACAAGCACCAGCTGCTCTGCATGCCAGTGCATGGTGTGTGGCCAGCTGACTCTCTTTGCTCGCCATTAGCATCCGATATCATGCCGGCGGGCAGGAGCGCAGCAGCGCGCCCCACACAATGAGCAGAGGCCCGCCTGGTGCGCGTGGAAGGTGTCGGGGGGCTCAGTTTGCAGACGCTGGTGCAGGATGGCAGCTGGGCCTCTCTTAAGGCAGCGCCCAATTATGTGACACGACACTGTATTAGCAGCTCTGGCATTGCAAGACTTTCTCAGGCATTGCTTGCAATAAGGCAGCTCAACTGGCCTGCGACGACTTGCATGAGACGACTTTGCATAAGTTTATTTTCTAGGTATGCAGACAAACTTGGCCAAGCCTGGACATGAATAGATAGGCTTGAATCAGCAGACAAAGGATTTGCAGGCTAGTCATGGTATGCTACATGCGTCCCCTTCCATTGGCTTGCGCACCTTTGTTAAGCTGCATATATGGCTGAGAGAAAAGGCCTGCATCAGCTTTGCGGCAGGCTATATTCCACAAACGTGCAGACAGGTTGTACAGTACTGCACGTCTATGGCACGTCTCAACATGAGGTCCTCAAGTTATCCTCGGTAACTGGACATCTCAGACACAATACCACGATACCACATCATCATGGACTCATAACTCATCTGCATGCTTGCATGATAGTGCGCAGCGCAACTTGCGCAGCGCAACTTGCGCTGCACAGCCAGGCTGGGGCCGCTGCGCAGGCTGGCTGATTAGCGCCCAGATTTTGTCAACATCTTATATATGATCCACGCTCGACTAAGAGTCCCGCTCCGCGCGGTAATGCAAATGGGTAATGCAAATGGGTGTGCTTGTTCACATCGGACATGGCTGCCAAGCTTCGATGACCCTAATAACCCTCTTTGACCTCGTACGGTGCCGTTTACCATCGATCAAACGAACTCTCCTTCACATCAGACAGTCCTCAGGGAACTCAGGTCCAGCTGTGGGTAGCCTAAGATGTGCGCACTGGCGAGGCTGCCGGCCAGGGCTGCAGCGCGGGTCAAGGCGCTCGAGGCGGGGGCTCCAATGCTGGCAGCCGCAGCCACGTGCCCCCTGCGCCTGTTGGACCTGAGAGACCCCGACGCAGCAGCTCTGCTGAGGACTATCACCACGCCCGAGCTGCTGCGGCCTGAGGACATAGAGGAGGGCCTGACGCTGCGCACAGCGCGGCTCATCTACAACGAGCCTCGAACTCTTGGACTGCTGGCCACGCTAGTCAGCTGCACTACGCGCATCGTATGGGAGGACCTGCTTGCTGCGCGAGGTCTTCCCGAATAACGAGCGCTTGCTGGAGATGGTGGTATATACAGTGCAAACGATGTGCCTCATGCTGGCGTGTCCGTTCTACATATGCAAGTGCTGCGATGGCCCTGGGCGCTGCATGGCTATCAAGGAAGCTGCCAAGAGGTGGGCCTGCGCGCTCGATCGCTTTCGTCTGCACCTTGGGGTGTGCGCAAGCGCGCACTTGGCAGACTGGCGCCGCCCCTGCTGAAAGCAGCGTGTGCTTCTGCACGCAGGTATGCAAAGTTCGACATATGCGGCCTGGCTGCAGGCCTGGCCACGTCGTGGGCAGCGCTGGCGGAGAGCAGCCCCGAGCTTCTACACGACTCCTTGGCACATGACGTGCTCTTCACCTGCGCACGCTTGCTGGACTTCGTGCGCCTTCCGCCTGTGCTGCGTGCTGTTCCAGGCCACTCTGCACAGGCTGCGCCATGGCAGGCTGCGCGCGACGTAGGTGGTCGGTCACTGGTGTGAGATTGTTGAGTCAGACGTGTGGGGCGAGGCTGCTACGTCTGCTTTCTGGACGCAGTACAGCCCGGGCCTCACGACGCTGCTCCTGTGGCTGACCAGCGCTCCAGCCAGCCGGCCGCTCCGCAACTTTGCGTCGGGGGCTGCGGTCGTTGGACAGTATTACAGCGCGCTCGCGTTGTCCTCCCGGGTGCGCACTGTTGCATATCCCCGTCCGGCAGCGCTTGCAGGCAGCACCTGAAGATGTGCACCTGGCCCGCCGCAGCACCTGCACAGCAGGGTGTGCCTGTACGATACGCTGAGCGATGCCGGCAAGGCCCCGCATGCCGCATACCTGACGGCCTTCTGCAGCGCTGCCGGGGGCGGCCTCCTGGTCCGCACCATGGAGCAGGGCATGCCCGTGAGCGGTGCGCACCGCCGCAGCCCAGGGGCGGCGCAGCTCCTGCCTGGCGCCGTTGCAGCGCCGCATGCGGAAGGCAGCAGGAACCCTCACCCTGACCTTTGCAGACTGCGGGCCGCGCTCCCGCAGGCGGCCCGCGCGAGGCCGTGTACGCCTGGGAGATGGCGCTGAGCGGCATCCAGAGCGCGCTGGACGCGCTCGACACGCCGCGCGCGGCGCCGCTCGACCCGGAGGCGGAGGCGGAGCAGCAGCTGCACGCCCTGCTGGCTGAGCGCGTGGCGCCGCTGCTGCTGTGCTGCCTGCAGGCGTGGGAGGGCGGTGCGGGCGCCTCCAGCCCGCTGTGATGTGCCGCAGCGTGGCTGCAGTGCGCCTCCCTGGCTTGATGTTCTTCCGGAGAACGCCGTGCGCGTGCACGGCGTGCTCTGCGCTAGGGCTTTCGCTGGGTGCGTGTGCATGCCGCGCGGGCCTGCAGTCCACTGGTGGGCTCGGCGGGTGCTCTTTGGAGTGCCCGCAGGCGCGCAGTCGTCATGCGCGCCAGCCCTGCTGCTGCCATGCCCAGAAGCTAGGCCTGTGCCGGTGCCTTCCAAGGCCTTCCAAGGCCAGTGCCGGCGCGGTCCCAGGGGCGGCACAACGGCCTGCAACCTGCGCACGGCCTCGGCGCGCTGCAGGCCAGCAGCGCGTCCCGGAGGAGATCGCATGCGTGTGCAGCACCACGCTGGGCGGCCTGCTGGCGTGCGAGCGCGTGAGCGAGCGCATGGATGTGGGGGAGCTCATCGGCAGCATGCGATGCCTGTACACCATGCTGCAGTGGACGCTGCGACGCATCGCGGGGCTGGTGCGCGCACAGGCGCAGCGCGCGCCCGCAGGCAGCAGCGCCGAGCGAGCGCGGCGCACGCGCCTGCGCTGGCAGCCAGCTCTGCGCTGTGCCCCGCCGCAGCTCCAAGCATGTACCGGTCTCTGCGAGCAGCGCAGCAGCCATGTGCCTGCAAGCCACCCATCATCGCAGGCCGGTGCACCTCCGTGCCAGCTGCCATGCCTGTGCAAGGGGGTCAGTAGCGCTGACCGCGAAGATGGTGCTGCTAGGCGCACGCTTCTGCCGCCCAGCGCACCGCCGGACTGGCTGGCTAGTCGTCTGGCAGTCGGCGCTCGCGCCGGGTCCCTGCGGCCAGCCGCATCCGATGCCGTGGCTGCCCCGCGCAGAGCGTGGACGAGGCGAGCGCGGCCTCGCAGGCGTCGTCAAGCATCACGTTCGAGCACGCGCTGCAGCACACGTGCGGGAAGCTCGCCCGCTGCCACTGGCCCTGGTCGCGGCTGGTGCGCCCCCGCACCAGCGCATGCCCAAGGGGTGCGCGCACCCTCTGCGTACGGCATGGCTACAAGCCTTCACAAACAAGACGTCATGAGGCTCGCCAGGCTACGGCGGACAGCGCTGCATGCCAGGGCCTGTGCACCTTCAGGAGCGCGCTCTGTGTTGATGCTGCACCGGTACAACAAGACTGTGGATCTGCAAGGGCGGCGCTCACCTTGCACGCGGTTACTCGTCAGGTGGATGATGGGGTCTCGCATGACGACGCCGAGCGACGCGATGCCCTGCTGCCCCTCGCCCTGGCCGCCATGGAGGCGGGGCTGCGGCGCTTGCCGGACGCGCTGGGCTGCGCGCAGATGCGCCACGAAGGCAAAGTCGCCTATCACGTGCGCTCACCGCGGCGCCTCGATCCCTGACATCCCATGGCTGCACGGTGCCTTCCGCGCCCTCGCCACTGCGCATCCGGTTGCACGTGAGCATGCTCGGCAGCGCTGGGGTTGCAGGCGCGCCCGCCGCAAACCCTGACCCTCTGCTCAGCGGGCTCGCGTGCAGGCGGTGGGGCATGCGGTGGAGGTGCTGCTGTGCCTGGGCGCTTGCAAGGTCGCCCCGCCGGCTGCAAGGGCGCTGCTCTTGACGCTGGCCAAGCTGTTCGCGATGGCGCATGCACCGGGCTCCGCCCTGTGCGCAGAGCTGCGGGTGCGCCGCATGAGCGTCCGGCGGTCGCGGCGGCCCACAACAGCGCGCCGCGTGCATGCAAACAAACCTGTGTGTGAGAGCTCATGGTGCCTGACATGGAGGAGCCGGGCGCTTCCAGGACACCCTGCTTGTGCGTGCGGATGGCACCCGCAAGCCTATATCCTAGAAGAAAACCCGACATAAGGAGGGCGGCAGGAGGCGCTGGGCGTCGCGTGCATCGGCTGGGCTCCGGACCTGCTGTGTTCGGATGCGTGCCTTCGCGAGATTGGCTATGCACTGCCAGCCGAGCTGGTACCATACGCTGCCGCCCAGCTGCTGCCCATCCTGCTCCTGCCGCCCGAGCGCGTGCGCGCGCTGGAGCTGCCGCGCCATTTGCCGCTCGGCGGCACCACCCGCGTGTCAGACTTCCTTTCAGACCTGCTGGTGAGCAGAGATTGTTCTCTCTATTCGCTTCTTGCTGGCGTGGGGCGCGGCCTGGCGTGAACGGTTTCCTGTGCGCCGCAGGGCGCCTGCGGCCAGCTCGCAGCGCGCGACGGCCCCAAGGAGTGCAGGGCGCTCGTGCCAGCGTGCGCGGGCCTGGTGCCGTTTGTTGTCGCGGCGCTGCGCAGGCTGGCCGACCGTCCCTGGAGCCCGCCATGTGCGCGGCTCCCTCATGCGTTTGACTGAGCAGGGACTGCTGGGTGACTGGAGGGGGCCGCCTTGTCATGTTACCAACAGCCGCAGACCGCTATGCTGAGCAAGAGGCGCACGCCGCGTGCCTGCGCACCCAAACATAATCATTCGCAGAGTCTGACTGTGGCTCTGCCCCTGCTGCGCGACGGTCCTGAGCATGCAATCAAGCCACTCGCGCGTGGGCATGCCTGGCGCACGTGAGGACGTCTGCATGCACGCGTCCGCCCAGCCGGTGCGTGCAGCGAGGCACGCAAGGCTCGCCTGCCGCAGGCCGTGGCGCGGCCGGCGGGGGCGATGACGGCAGCGCGTACCAGGCCTGGAAGGAGAAGGCGGAGGGGTGGGTCAGGGAGGCGCTGGAGGGCGCCGCCAAGCTGGGCGGCGTGTCGCGCATGCTGGCCGCGGCGCTCGCGCGCGCCGGCGCGCTGGGCGCGGCGGACCGCCTCGCGCAGCGCTTTGCGGACGCGCACAGGGAGGGCAGCGGGAGCAAGGCCGGCGAAATGTTTGTGTGGGAGTGCATGGAGGACGTGCTGCGCGCCGTCGGGCGGCATCTGCCAGAGGTGCGCGCGCCGCGGGCCGCGCTGCAGCACCCCTGCCTCATGCTCGGGTGCGGGCGGCGCTGATTCGCTGCAGGCGCCGCGCCAGGCTGCTCCGCTGCTGGCGGACCTGGGCATCGACGATGGCAGCTCCAGCGTGCGTCCTGGTTGCCCTGGCAGCATGCTTTGCATTGCATGTCATGCACCCCTTCTCTGGCATGCACGTGCCATCCTCATGTTGCCGTCACCTGCGCAGGCGCAGGCCGGAAGTGAGGCAGCGAGCGACGCGGCGCATTCCAAGCAGGAAGCGAGCGAGTCAGATACGGGCCCAGTGGGGTCAAACGACCCCTGTGCATGCCTTCCAATGGTCCTACTGCACGCTGCCTGCACCTGGCATGCTAAGGGTCCCAACAGCTCTGTTTTGCCACCTGCACAGGGAAGTGATGAGGAGTCGGAAGCGAGTGATGCGGCAGAGGCACGACAACTAAGCACAGATGACCCACGTACCACTGCGGCGACCATCGCGCATTTTGAGGCCGAGGTCGCGCCGCGCATCGCGGCGGAGGCAATGTCAGAGGCCAGCCTGGAGGATCTGCGCCTGCAGACGCCCGCGCTGCGCCCCGTGGGCTGCTGGTGTACAGAGTGCGCCCGGCTCTCACCGCGCATGCAGCACAAGGCGCCCTGATGCCGGCTGGTGCCCAGCACAGGGTGAGTTCTGGCTCTGGAGCGTGCCTGACGTGCACGCGCAGGTGCCACAACCTGTCCGGCGCGAGTGAGGCGGGCCTGCGGCTGCGGCTGTGCTCCGGCTGCAACACCGCGCGCTACTGCTCTGAGGCGTGTCAAAGAGTCGCCTGGCGCGCGGGCCACAAGGGCGCATGCCGACGGCTGCGCGCGCGCGCCTGACAGGCGCGGCCGCCTGGTCGTCCCGTCACAGGGAACGAGCACCAGCTGCTCTGCATGCCAGTGCATGGTGTGTGCCCAGCTGACTCTCTTTGCTCGCCATTAGCATCTGATATCATGCCGGCGGGCAGGAGCGCAGCAGCGCGCCCCACACAATGAGCAGAGGCCCGCCTGGTGCGCGTGGAAGATGTCGGGGGGCTCAGTTTGCAGACGCTGGTGCAGGATGGCAGCCGGGCTCAGACAGCGCCCAATTATGTGACACGACACTGTATTAGCAGCTCGAGCTTTGCAAGAATTCCCAAGCATTGCTTGCATAAGTCAGCTCAACTGGCCTGCGACGACTTTGCATGAGACTCTGTATGTTCAACCCATGTGGACAAACTTGGCCAAGCCTGGACATGAATAGATAGGCTTGAATCAGCAGACAACGGATTTGTAGGCTAGTGTGCTACATGCGTCGCATTCCATCAGCTTGCGCACTTCCGTCAAGCTGCATGTATGGCTGAGAGAAAAAGGCCTGCATCGGTTTTGCGGCAGGCTATATTCCACAAACGTGCAGACAGAATTTACAATACTGTACGTCTGTTGTCATCTCATGTTATTCTCAGTGACAGGACATCTCAGAACACAATACCACGATGCCATATCATTAAGGACTCATGACTCATGACGCATGCTTGCATGGATGATAGTTGCGCAGCGCAACTTGCGCTGCACAGCCAGGCTGGGGCCGCTGTGCAGGCTGGCTGATTAGCGCCCACAGTTTGTCAACATCTTATGTATGATTCACGCACAAACGACAGTCTCGCTGCGCTTGGTAGTGCAAAATGGGCATGTTCACACTCTGACAAGCTGCGCTGACCCTAACAACCCCTCTATGTGCACCTCGTACGGTCCCGTTTGGTGCCATCGATCAAACGAACTCTCACATCACACAGTACTCAGGGAGATCGCATTCAGCTGTGATCGCCTAAGATGTGTGCACTGGCGAGCCTGCCGGCCAGGGCTGCTGCGCGGGTCAGGGCGCTCGAGGCGGGGGCTCCAATGCTGGCAGCCGCAGCCACGTGCCCCCTGCGCTTGCTGGACCTGAGAGACCCCGACGCAGCAGCTCTGCTGAGGACTATCATCATGCCCGACCTGCTGCAGCCCGAGGACGTGGAGAAGGGCATGACGCCGCGCAATTCGCGGCTCATCTACAATGAGCCTCGTACTCTTGGACTGCTGGCCACGCTAGTCAGCTGTGTCAGACGCATCGCGTGGGAGGACCTGCTTGCTGCGCGAGGTCTTCCCGAATACGAGCGCTTGCTGGAGATGGTGGTATATACAGTGCAAACGATGTGCCTCATGCTGGCGTGTCCGTTCTACATATGCAAGTGCTGCGATGGCCCTGGGCGCTGCGTGGCTATCAAGGAAGCTGCCAAGAGGTGGGCCTGCGCGCTCGCTCGCTTTCGTCTGCACCTTGGGGTGTGCGCAAGCGCAGTTGCATACTGGCGCCGCCTCTATTAAAAGTAGCGGGCGCTCCTGCGCACAGGTACGCAAAGTTCGACGTATACGGCCTGGCTGCAGGCCTGGCCTCGTCGTGGGCAGCGCTGGCGGCGAGCTGCCCCGAGCTTCTACACGACTCCTCGGCACACGATGTGCTCTTCACCTGCGCACGCTTGCTGGACTTCGTGCGCCTTCCGCCTGTTCTGCGTGCTGTGCCAGGCCACTGTGCGCAGGTTGCGCACACGGCAGACTGCGCGCGACGCAGGTGGTCGATCGATGGTGTGTTGTCGAGGAGTCCGACGTGTGGGGCGAGGCTGCTACGTCTGCTTTCTGGACGCAGTACAGCCCGGGCCTCACGACGCTGCTCCTGTGGCTGACCAGCGCTCCAGCCAGCCGGCCGCTCCGCAACTTTGCGTCGGGGGCTGCGGCCGTTGGACAGTGCGACAGCGCGCTCGCGTTGTCCTCCCGGGTGCGCACTGTTGCATATCCCCGTCCGGCAGCGCTTGCAGGCAGCACCTGAAGATGTGCACGTGGCCCGCCGCAGCATCTGCACAGCAGGGCGTGCCTGCACGCAAAGCTGAGCGCTGCCGGCAAGGGCCCGCATGCCGCGTACCTGACAACTTTCTGCAGCGCTGCCGGGGGCGGCCTCTTGGTTCGCGGCATGGAGCAGGGCATGCCCGTGAGCGGTGCGCATCTGGCGCGGCCCACGGGCGGCGCAGCTCCTGCCCGGCGTCATTGCAATGTCGCTCGCATGCGGCAGGCGAGAACATACTCTAACCATAGCCCTTGCAAAGAACGGGCCGCGCTCCCGCAGGCGGCCCGCGCGACGTCGTGTGTGCCTGGGAGACGGCGCTGACTGGCACGGAGCGTGCGCTTATGGCGCTAAACGCGCTGGACGAGCCGCAGCCGGCCCCGCTCGACCCGGAGACGGAGCAGCGGCTGCACGCCCTGCTGGCCAAGCGCGTGGCGCCGCTGCTGCTGCGCTGCCTGCAGACGTGGGAGGGCGGTGCGGGCGCCTCGCCGGCTGTGATGTGCCGCAGCGTGGCTGCAGCGCCTCCCTGCTTCACTGTTCCTGCGGATGAAGCCGTGCGCGTGCAAGGCGTGCTCCGCACTGGGGCTTTGGGTGGTGCTTAAAGCATGCCGCTCTGGCCTGGAGTCCACTGGTGGGCTGGGCAGGTGCGGCTCGGGGTGCCCGCAGGCGCGCAGTCCCCGTGCGCGCCAGCCCTGCTGCTGCCATGCACAGAAGCGAGGCCGTGCCAGGGCAGTCACGGAGCAGGTCCCAGTGCCGGCGCTGTCCCAAATGCGGCCCACCAGCCTGCAACCTGCGCACTGGCGCGCCTTGCTGCAGGCCATGAACTAACCCTAACCCTGGCATATGCCTGTGGCGCGCCTTCCTGCAGGCCAGCAGCGCGTTGTGGAGGACATCGCGTGCGTAGGCAGCACCGTGCTGGGCAGCCTGCTGGAGCGCAAGCGCGTGAGCGAGCTCATGCCCGTGGGGGAGCTCATTGGCGGCATGCGCTGCCTGTATACCATGCTGCAGTGGTCGCTGCGGCGCATCGCCGAGCTGGTGCGCGCGCGCGCGGAGCGCGCCCCTGCAGGCAGCAGCGCCGAGCGAGCGTGGCGCATGCGCTTGCGCTGGCAGCCAGCTCTGTTCAGCTTCATGCATGGGCCGGCCCTGCAAGCAGCACAGCAGCCATGTGCCTCCAAGCCAGCCATCATCACAGGCCGGCGCACCTCCATGCCAGCTGTCATGCGTATGCAAGGGGGTCACTAGCGCTTATCGCGAGTATAATGCTGCAAGGCCCAGGTCTGTGCCGCCCAGCGCACCACTGGGTTGGCTGGCAAGTCATCTGGCAGGCGACGCTCGCGCCGGGTCCCTGCCGCCCGCCGCATCCGACGGCGCGGCTGCCCCGCGCAGAGCGCGGACGAGGCGAGCGCGCCGTCGCGGGCGTCGCTGAACATCACGTTTGAGCACGTGCTGCAGCACACGTGCGGCAAGCTTGCCCGTTGCCACTGGCCCTGGTTGCGGCTGGTGCGGCCCCGAACCAGCGCATGCCCAGGGCGCGCGCACCCTGTGCGTTCGGCATGGCTGCATAGCTTCACGCGGCTCACCAGGCTACTGCGGACCGCGCTGCATGCCAGGGCCTGCGCACCTTGGGGAGCGCGCTATGTGCTGCACTGCACTCATAGAACATGATTGTGGATCTGCACGTGCGGCGCTCACCTTGCAGGCTGTTGCTCGTCAGGTAGGTGATGGGCTTTCGCATGACGACGCCGGGCGACGCGATGCCCTGCTACCCCTCGCCCTGGCCGCCATGGAGGCGGGGCTGCGGCGCATGCCGGATGCACTGGGCTGCGCGGAGATGCGCGCCTCAGGCAGAGTCGCCTTCCATGTGCGCCCACTCTGGCACCTCGTCCCTGACATCCCATGGCTGCGCGGCGACTTGCGCGCCCTCGCCCCTGCGCATCCGGTCGCATGCAAGCACGGTGGCAGCGCTGGGGATGCGGGCGCGCCCGTCACAAACCCTCACCCTAAGCTCAGCACGCCAGCGTGCAGGCGGTGGGGCACGCGGTCGAGGTGCTGCTGATCCTGGGCGCTTGCAAGGTCGCCCCGCCGGCTGCGGGGCTCTGCATCAGGCTTACCCACTAAGTCATCTGGTATCAGACCACCCAGGTAGGGAGTGTGCACTTTTGGCCTCTTTCCTCAAGATCAAGCTTTCCCCGCCTGGACACAGGGGCAGCAAAGCCATGCGTGGCAGTACGCACACAGGTTGCCTCGTCGCATGAGGACTGGCAGCAGAAATTAAGCACAGACACGCCAACCATGCAGGCCCATGACTCCAGGCCCTGGAGTCCAGGGAGATATGTTGCAGCTCTGCATACGCAACATGCAGGCCTGTAGATGCAACGCCTCCTCTACCTTGATATGGACAGGACACAGATAGCGGATGATCACGGCAGTCTACGGCAGACGCGGTGGGTTCCCAGCTAGGCAAAAGTTCGTAGCAAGCAAAGCAGTGCTACACCAGCCACATGCTAAGCCTGGCAAGCATTTCACTAGAAAGCAGCACTACGGAGCCGGCGCGAGCGCTGGCGCTTTGCTACCCTCAGCAACCCCTGCTCCTGCTGTGGGCGCTGATATCAGCGGCAGCACGCAAATGGATGTCCTGCAGCCAACCCTGCCATTCATTCACACATGCAATGTTTGCAAATATTAGGCAAGCAACAAAGGACGTCAGGAGCTTTGACCAAGACAGCACGGGGCACCACGCTACACAACGTGATGAATAACATGTCAGGAGAACAAGACAGTTGACGTTGCATGCCTGTAGCGGCCGCTGGAGATGCCGTCGTCCTGCGAGGAGTTCAGGCGCGTGGAGTAGGCGACGTACAGCAGCGTCTGGTTCTTCTCGTCCAGCAGGCGCCGCACACGCAGCGTCTGCGACACGACATGAAGTTTGACCTCACTCACATGCCCTGCAAAGAGGCCATGTGTGGTGCAAAAAGTACGCTATGTCACTTTAGCTCTTAAAAACTCAGGTAAGGACTCCAAACCCGCCCCAAAAATGACCAAGTGACTGGGCTGTTGGAATGCAGCCAATGTCATCATGGTATAAGCCTGCACCAATGGTCATGGGCCCCTGTCATTGCGTCAACCATTTTCCTCTACACAGGGTCCAACGTTCCGGGAGCTACCTTGTTTTTAAACAGGTTCAGCCCCTTGCGCTCAGAAAAGACCTCGTGTCCTTCGGCGCCACGGATGCGTGAAACGTCGGGCACGCTGAGCGGCCCTGTGGCGGCGCATGTGACTGACGCCTGCGGACGCAGAAGCACGTTGCTTGGGCACCAGCAGAACACCGCATGGCGTTAACAAACTGCCTGGAGACCCCTTGTCCCCAACCACCAACCTGCTGCTTCTGCCTCAGGCCGCCTCACCTAGCCGAAGATATTCACCAGGTGTGCATAGGTCACGCAACAGGGCGCAGTTTGCATGGCATACAAAGCGCTGCAGCTACTCACTGGCAACCGCAAGGGGCGCTTCCCACAGCAGGCAAGGTGCCACAGCAAAGCTGCCTGGGCTGCAGGCGACTCGCCTGGGACGGCTCAGAGAAAAAGTCCTTGGCGAGCTTGTCCGGCAACGAGCGCTTGAAGTCGGAGATGTACAGCCGCACGCCGGGCACTGCGGGGGCCTCTGCCTCTCAGGACCACACGCCAGCTGAGACCACTGAATGCAACATAAACAACTGGTTGCGCGGGTACCGTCAGAGTCTTCAACGGTGACGACCTCCACGGAGTCCTTGAACAGGAACCCAGACGCAGTGAACTCCCCGACCTTGTCTGACGCGCTCGCGGGCCCTGCCCTCGGGCAGGCGCAAGCTGTCAGTGCCCGGCCTTGCAGGCAGAACGCCAGAGGCTAGTTCAGTACCCGACCTTGCAGGCAGAATGCTAGAGGCTAATGAGTGTCTGGCTTCATGTGGCAGGTTGTCCGGCCTTTCAAGTTTGTGTCATGGTAGTATGTAGCCTTGCCAAGTGCAGCACATTGAGAGCGGAAGCACACCGGGCGCTGTTGTAGCCAGAAGTGCAGCAGCACCGAGAACAGCAGCCCCAAACTTCAGCTGTTGCGCGCCGCAGTCAAGCTTATCTTTTCCTGCACGGACTGCTGTCCAAGCGCGTGCGTTCCACCTCTGGTTGCAAGCGCAGAACGCTGGTTGCCTCCAGTGCATGTTGCCACTCCTGCAGCGGTCTTGCACTGACACATCAGGTATCCTTCCCAGGCACATTGGTTTCAAAGCCATTGTGCACACGCAAGTGTCCCGCGCTACTGCTGTGTCCTGCGCTACTGCGGTATACTGGGCCCGTCTTATACTTCTTAAATGTGAGGAGTTGTGCAATTTCAGATCGTACGCCTCGCCTGGGGCACCCGGTGGCCCGTGGGACAATACACCCAGCCCGCTTCAGGCTTCCGGTGCCTCCTTTTTGTGGCTCATGCGCACAAGCGCGCAGTTTCGAGCTCATCCGTGTGTTGTGTGTTTGTGTTGTGTTTGCTAATGCCATACCCACCTGCGCTTCTACCTGAGCTACAGCGCAAGTCTTTGCTGCACAGTGCAGCACTAGCCGGGTCCCTTTTTGGCCTCTTCGCGTGCAGCAGGCCTATCATGCGTGCCGGTTGCAGCACGCAATGCTAGATAGAGCAGGAGCCAACGCACGTGTGCACAACGTCAACATAGGATTGCTTGGCCATGTCGACAGCGGGAAAACTAGCCTTGGTGCGGCCCTGGCATGGTCGCACAGGCTCTGCCGCGGCTCCTCTGACTGACCTGCGCACAGCCTCGCCTGGTGTGAGAGTTGCAAGCTGGTGTTGCATAAGCTGGTGATTGCATAAGCTGTTTGTTGCATAAGGCATGCCGGGCACTGGGTGTCCCACAAGCAACCAGCGCTCACTGAGGGCCTCCAAGGTGTGAACTTGTGCTGGTGTCTGTGCTGTGCCCGTGGTCCGGCCCAGACCCCTTTGCGCGCAGGCGGGGCCAGAACCAAGCGGCCACAAAAGTCTGAGCGACATTATGTGGCGGCCCTGTGCCGTGCGGAGGGGTGCAGCACATACTGGCTGCCGTGGCCCTCAGGCAGCAGCGCTCGACAAATGCTGGGCGCACTGGTGGATTATGCAACTGTTGCGAGTGGTCCCTGAGCCTGCACCGGCCTGCAGTGGAGGCACGCGCTGACTGACGCCTGTGCCGCGCGGCAGTGGCGGCGCTGTCCACCCAGCTGTCGACGGCGGCGCTCGACAAGAACCCGCAGAGCAGGGAGCGAGGGATCACACTGGACCTGGGCTTCTCATCCTTCTGCGTGCCATTGCCGCCAGCACTGGCGGGGCTGGCGGCGGATGTGTTGCAGTTCACGCTGGTCGACTGCCCGGGCCACGCCTCGCTCATCCGCACTGTCATTGGAGGCGCACAGATCATCGACACGATGTTGCTCGTGGTCGACGTCACCAAGGGCATCCAGGCGCGCCTGCACACTCCCAGTGTCAAGGTGCACGAGCAACCAGACATGCCATTTTCTGGTATGTGTGCCTGAACTGCAGGCAATATATGAAATATGTTTGTGTAGCAGCCAACTGCGGCTGGTCACAGGCAGGATGCAACTGACATACACAATCTGCATGTAACTGCAATGCTGTAGGTATGTGGTGTAGCCAAGGCCAAGCGGGATTCAGCTATGCAGCTGATGAAGATTTTTAAAAGGTCTTGTTGTGACACAGTTATTGTGGCACAGTACGTTACGAAGGTATCTAATGGGTGCTTGACGACCCAAGATGCTGCCACAGCTACACAACACACCTGGGCTTGACTCACAGCTGCATGTTTGTGGGTGCAACTGTTTGGCGCAGACCGGCCGCACGGCGGGGAGCAACCCCCCGATGCGCTGGGCGGGGGGCGCGGCGCAGGCGCAGACCGCCGAGTGCCTGGTGGTCGGCGAGATCGCGACGCAGCGCTTGCTGGTCGTGCTGAACAAGGTGGACCTGCTGCCGGCGGCGGAGCGGTCCAAGCTGGTCGTGCGCGCGCGGCGGCGCCTCGCGCAGACGCTGGCGTCCACCAAGTTTGCCGGCTGCCCGATGGTGGCCGTGGCTGCCAAGCCCGGTGCGCGCGGTTGCTCAAAGCCTGGTACTCGAGTCCCCAGATACGAACACTCTTGCAGTCTGGAAGCACGGCGTGGGACTGTATGGCATGGTGCGGTCTGGCTAATTGCCACCATTTTGTGTCTGCTTTGGAGAGCCTGCTATGTGCCACAGCGCCGTGATGTGGATGCTGTGCGAGTCGTTCGCACATGCGATATGAGGCACGCAGTGCACACCGGAGGAGCTCATCGCGTCGTGCACTTCCTGTGGGCCACCGCCACGGCTCATGTTGGGGCAGGCGGCGGGGAAGGCGCGCGGGTGGGCGAGGCAGAGGGTGTGGCCGCGCTGGTGGACGCGCTGGTGGCTACGGTCCCGCCGGAGCCGCGGCGGCCGGGCGGGCCGTTTCTGCTCGCGGTCGACCACTGCTTCAGCATGCGCGGGCAGGGCACCGTGCTCACCGGCACCGTGCTCGCCGGCAGCCTGCAGGTGCCGCCCCTGCGCTCCTGCCCCGCCCTCTGTACTTTCGAGCGCCGCTGCTCTTTGTGGGGCGTGTGTGGGTGCCGATGTTCAGGACGCGCTTGCTGCCTGCGGCAGCACGCCGGCTGGGCACAGTCTATGCCATCGCGCGGTGGTGGCTACCCAGCAGTCGACGCACTTGTGTAGCGCTTGCACTAAGATTGAGCACAATTGCTGAGAGTTGGCCTGCAAGTGTTACACAACTGCGCCGAGTGCTGGGTGGCCACCCATCGCGCGATGGCATTGACTGTGCCCACTCACAGCAATTTCAGGCGAACTGTCAGCAAGCGCTTGGGATCTCAACGCGTTTGCTGAGAGTTTGCCGCGGCGAGAGCGCCCGCGCGGCTGCATGGACTGACGAGCTGCGCGGGTCCGTGCACGCACCGGGCGCTTGCTGATGACCACATAAAAGAGATCAATCCACTTATTGTTGTGTTTCAGACACAAGCCTCTTCAAATCTATTGGTGCCCTTTTATCGCAGGTGGGCGCCATGCTGGAGCTGCCAGAGCAGCGCATCGCAAAGAAGGTGAAGAGCCTGCAGGCCTTCCGGCGGCCCGTCGCGGCCTGCCATCAGGCGCGGGGCCCCGCGCTCGTCGGTGGGTCAGGGTCCCTACCCCCGCACGCCTGCAGCCCCTCCTCTGGCCTGGGTGTGCCTGTGACCGCGCTCTCAGGTGTCGCCTCCTGAGCGCAAGCTTGCATGCGCTTGATGCCTGCGCCCATAGGTCAGAGCTGGACAGAGTGGCGCACTGCAGAAGAGCAATATATGGGAGCTGCACTTTGCATAGCGGTCTGTTGCACAGAGCGCCAGGAGACCGGGCAATGCGCATCTGAACCCTGTCCACATGGCAAACCCTGCTCACATGGGGAAGCCGTTGCCGCCGAAGCGCCAGGCGTGCAAAATTTTGGTCTCGGCTGCACGCAGGGCGACCGCGTGGGCGTGTGCCTGGCGGGGCTGGACGCGGCCTGCATGGAGCGCGGCCTGGCGTGCGCGCCGGGCAGCGTGCCAACGTTCCGCGCAGCGATCGCGGCCGTCGAGAAGATCCGCTTCCACGCGGGCGCGCTGCCGTCGCGCGGGCGCGTCCACGTCACCGTCGGCCACATGACGCAGGTGCGCGTACGCACAGAGCCTGCAACCCCCCTTGCTTGAGCTGCCGCACTGTGTAGCGCCGTGCAGACAAATGGAATGCCGTGTTTGTTCTCGTCAGTGTCCTGCATCAGGTTGGTCTTCATGGCAAGCATATGCAGCGAGCACGGCTGCCAGGCAACTGCTCATCAGTCTGCCGATCGCGCAGCCCTGTGGCCCCCAGCCCTGCAAAACCCACTCTGCGGCTGCGCAGGGCGCGGTGGCGCAGTACTTTGGGTTGCCGGACGGCGAGGGCCAGGACCCTGCGGCGGCGCTCAATGCGATGCTGCACCGCGTGGGGCAGCTGGCTGTGCGGGTGCGCCCGCGCCTGCCAGCGTGCACTGCCACCTACTTCCTGCATGGTACTGGTGTGCCCTGCGTGTGTGATGTGGCGAGCATGCCGGCAGGCAGGGGTGTTTAGGAGTGACGCTGAAGCAAGTACCAAACGCGTGGGCTGCCTGAGGCCGCAAAGGGACAGCGCCGGCCTGCCTCTTAAGGGTCCGTGACTGCACCTCGTTGCTGCTTTAGTCATTACAGCTGAGTGCTGCCAGCCTGGAGTAGGTACAGACTACACCAGACCAGGTGCATGTAGTCATTCCACTCCGGAAGACTAACCTGCTGCGGGGTCGCGCAGGAGCAAGCACCTGTGTTCGATTTCGGACGCGACTATGCGTACCAGAACGAGCTGCATGGGCTGGAGGGGCGGCCCCGCAGCGGCCTGGCGCTGCCCAGCGCGCCGCCCGCCGCCGCGGCGGCGGCGGGCGCCGCGCCGCACTATGGGCCACAGTGGGTGCTGCTGGTCTTCCACCACCCCGTCACCGCGCCGCAGGCGCGCCCGCGTGCTGCGCTCCTATCATACCGCCACGCGCACCACGCACGCTGCGTCGCCTTTGCGCAGCGCGCGCGCTGGCTTGAGGCACGGTGCGTACATACCCAGCACCGTATTGTGCAGCTCACAGCCCACCGCCTGTGCGCATGCATACGAGTGCGGTCCTGGGCACTTGCGCGCCCGCACCCACTCCAGGCAAGCGGCAGGCCGCTTGCCGAACGCGTGCGAGATGGGCCGGTGGTCCGGGTGCCGCATCCGCGCGAGGACTGCCTGGCGAACGTGCAAGAGTCCCGTTCGCGCCTGCCGCACACGCTAGGGTCAGGGCACCAGGCCGAAGAACATCGTCTGAGGACTGCCTGAGCGTACGCAGGACGCACTGGTGATCGGGTCGCGGCTGGAGGCGGACGCGAGCGCGGCGGCGTGCCGGCTGGCCTTCTACGGGCGCCTGGTCGCGCTGGTGGACGCGCCGGAGCGGCCGGGCGCGCTGGCGCGCCTGCGCCTGCTCAAGCTCAAGGCGCGGACGGGCAGCGTGGAGCGCGTGGCGCCGGACGGCGGCTCCGCCGTCTGCAAGGGCATGTTCAAGCGCGACACGGACATCTCGCGCTTCGTCGGCCTGAAGGCGCGCGCCCGCCTGGCAGCCGGCGCGTGCGCTGGTCGGTCAGGGTTTGGCTGCGACGGTGTGGGCTGGAGAAGAGGTCAGGCGACGTGGAGCGCGATGCAGCAGCCTGCTGCTGCGCCTATCACAACGCAAGCTCGGGTGCTCACTGGTGTGGCGCGCACTGTCGTCTGAGGGCGCACGCGGACTCCTGGGACCTGAAGTGCAGCAGGTTGGGTGCTGCTGCGTGTGCGATTGCCCCTGGAGTGAGGGCGCTCCTTGAGTTTGACGCACCAGCAGGCCAAGATGCAGGCGAAAAGGTGGGCATGCTGTAGGCCTGTAAAGTGTGTCGGGTGATAGAGGTCTGAAAGTAAGGGAAGCTTGTGTGCAGCATGTGCATCAGCACTCCAAGACGTAGCTGTGTACAGCAACTGCAGCAGCACCCCGAAACGAATCCAGTGCAAACCGGAAAAAGCTCTTACGCACGAGAGCATGCGCGCGCAGGTCGTGACGGCGGCGGGCGAGGTGGGTGTCATCCAGGGCGCGTTTGGCAAGTCCGGCAAGTTCAAGGTGGACTTCCCAGATGGCGTGCAGCCGCCCGCGCCGGGAGCTGGCCAGCTCACGCTGGTATTCAAGAAGTACGTTTACGATGCCGACAAGCGCATGGTGCAGTGAGGCGCTGCCTCGCAGCGCTGCATGGCAGGGCCATGCGCGCGGGGCGTCAGGGCACGGGACGTCGCCATTACACGCATGCAGCAATAACGCTATCCGCCGCGCGCATGTATGGCATGGCCGTGCGCATCATGCGCTGAAGCGCATGTTGCCGCAGAGTGTTTGGTGCAGTTTGTTTCTGCCGCACATGTGCATGTGTGGCAAGGCTGCGCGCAAGAGTTTAGGAGCTGGTGGTGTGCTGTGCGGTGCCGGGCTCATTTTTACGGCTCTGGGCACAGCATGTCCTAGGTAGATGAATTATATGGGACGGCGTTGCCCTGCGGTGCGCGCAGGCCGCGCTTAACTGGGCTTAAAGGTGGCCTGCCGTGCCTAAAGAAGTGTTGCATTTGAGATAGTGAGGTAGGTCCAGGGCAGAGGCACGGAGGGGCAGTCAGAGAAACGAGTCGGCGCACTTTCACATCACAGCAGTGCAATGCGGGCAATGTGGCGCTGATGCCTCTGCTGCCCTGAGTCCACGTGGGGTTGCATTTTTTTTGCAGAGGCGTGTGCGATGGTCGATATGGCCAGGCACGTCATGCATGTCAATTATGCGCTGTGCTCCGCTTTGGCATGCAGTGGCATTTGTGCTGGGTTAACATGGCCCGGGAATCTGGTGGCAGCTGCCGGGTGCATGGAGTACGCGCTTCGCCGTGCTTCCAGCGGTGTGCTGCAGCGCGTCTGCGCGGTGTTGGCATGGCCAGACGCATGGCGCAATGGCAGGCTGTGTGCTGGCCAGATCGGTGTTTGATTTTGTGCTGGCATCAGGGCACAGGGCATGGCTGCATCATGTTATTGCATGTTCTCTTTTCCAGCCGGGTGCGGGGCCCGCCCAAGGTCCGGCATACCAAGCAGCTGGCGGCTCTTTCCCGGGCCATGTTGACCCATCTTTTGTACGTGCTTGCACGTTTGTGGTGAGCGGGCGGTGTTTTGCAACCCTGCTTGTCTGCGTGCGCGGCGCGTGCTACGTGTCCACGCGCCCGCGGCGCGTGCGACATGCCGTGTGCAGGCACGCAGCAAGTGGCGGCACTATGTGCAGCTGGGCGATGCCCCTGTGAAGATAGTGCTGGCAGCGCGTGGTTTGTGACCCGGTGCGGTGCACCCTGCACTGCGGGGCTGTACCCAGCCGCCAGGGAAAGCTGAAGTATTGCTGGCAGCAATGGGGGGAGGAGGTGCGGAGCAGCTGTACGCGCTCCGCAACCTGTACTGGGCTGGGCTGGGCTGAGGTTGGGGTCGCAGACTACCTCGCAAGGGCACTGCACACGGTCCCGTTACATAAACACAGTGGCACTTCAGTTGGGGTCACTCTGCGCTGGCAGGCCTGGGGGTACCAGTCTTACATGCAAGCCGGGTGTGTGAGGGCACCTTTTGTCGAGTTTCCCTTGACGCTTGACATTGGACCAGCGGACCAGCACTACACGGTCATTTGCTCTGGCACTGATGTTGCACTCCGTCAGTCCGTCACCTCAATGCGCCCCAGGCCCACCACCGACAGACTGGGCACAGAGCTGCGTGCACTCGCTCAGGCAGTACCCGCGACTCCGGAAAGTCTCCTTGAACACGGTGGGTTCTCGTCGCAACGCAAGCGGGCCCAGACCGGGCGCGCCACCTGCAGCCCAGACACCTGGTGCTTGGTAAAACACTCCTGGAGCAGTCTCTATAGGCTGCTATGCATACAGGGGCGTTGTGACGAGCAGGCAAATGTCTCCCTTGTCAAGTTGATTGCCGAGTGTGCAGGGCAAGCCTACCAAACTTGTCAAGCAAGTGCGTGAGGAGGGCAAGCCAAACAAACACTTGAGCAGCTGTGTGATAAGCGGCAAGCGCTGTTGAAGCGCTGGCCGGCTGGAGCACCAAGCAGAAGGCGCACCGCCGCCGCGGATGCACGTTGCAACGCACTTGCGCGCGCAGCCCTGCACCTCGCGCCCGCGCTCGCCGCCAAAAGCCGCGGCCAGGCTCGGTTCGGACCCGCCCCCTGGACAGGTCGTTTATCGGAAACGTCAGCACTGTGGCCTGGGGCTGTGCAAGCAGACACGGGTGGTAGAGCCAACGTTGCCGCCAGGCTGCGGTGCGGGGCCGTGTCTGTGAAGCTGTGCTTGTAGCCCATATGGCACCCTCAGTAGCACGCAGCACAGAAGGGAGGGGAACGCAGCGCACCCGAAGATAGCTGCTGCGGTATGTTGTTCAGCGTGTCGACGTCCGGCGGTGCAGCTGCCCACGCGCACGAGGCCTGGCGACTGACTGTGTGTCAGTGAGTGTTGTCAAGCATTCAGTGCGTGTAGCAGTGCGTGTATGACACAACTTGACAGTGTGCCAACTGACAGAGGACGGCCAGGCAACAGCGGTGTGGATGCAGCGTCCATGACCTGGAGGAGCAGTGCAGTCAGGCATGCCGACCCAGCGCGATGCAGCCAGGGCACGCAGCGGCCGGCGCTGTGTTCAAGCTGCGCGCGGCACCGGCAGGCGTCCCGGCGGCGCGACGGGAATGCTTGCACAGAGGTGTGCCTCAAAGTCACTCGCTGAATGCCAGAAGTGCTATCCAACATCGAACAGCGCGTAAAATTCTATTCTTTGGCAACCAGTCTCGCTGGTTGGGTGCAAACAGGTACCCTAGCTGGTCACCAAGTCGGCCTGACATTGCATGAAATGCGTTTAGTGGCGTGAAGCTTTCGGATTGAGGGCAATGAAGCGTGGTTAGCAACATGCAATGAGCTGAGACTATTAAGCTTGTACTCTCACCATTGCTGTTGTGGGGGTGGGGGCAATGCACTGCTTGTCCGTTTCAACCTAGGTAGACCACTCGCTGCACAGCAGTGCACAGAAATTGCGAGCACTCTGCTTTAAATGGGCCACACTCAGCCAAAGGCCCTTTGCAAGGCATACATGCAAAGTGCATGGTCCCAAGCGATGACAGCCCCTGCTGGTCCTGCAGAGCAGCATGCCACCAAGCACCTGCTGCTCAGCACAACGTACAATGGAATGGATCATCCATTATGGATGTGTATGAAGTGGCGCACTGAAATAAATGAGTAAATTCATAATAAATCTATGTATTAATTATTTTGAAACAGGAGGACACATGGCGGTTGCTGGTGCCTAACCTAAACCCTAAAGCATGATGCTGCTGTTTGGCGACTACACTCACTTTCTTCGCACAAAAATATCAGTGTGCGGGACCTGTTGAACACGCTCAGGCCTGTCTGCACTGCCGCACGCTGCGCCCGCAGACCTCACCTGTGCCGCCATGGACTTCAAGGGCCAAAAACTGGCGGAGCAGCTGTGCCTGTACATCATCCTCGCGGCTGGGTTGGTTGCGTTTGCCACCGGCTGGTACCAGGGCAGCTTTGCGGCCATGATGAAGGCGCGCTCCCGCCCCCGCTCAGATCTGGCCGGCGCTGGATAGTCTTGCCTGCCCCCACGCGCGCAACTGCGCAGTGGTGTGAGTCTTATAAGGAGCAAGTGGCGCACAGATCCCTTGCAGCGACGCCCGGACCGACGAGTTGTTCAAACGTGCGGATTGACTTAAGTGGGCCTTAGCTGCCTGCAGGTGTACGGCGGCGGCGTCGCCGTGGCGATGCTGGCGTGCGTGCCGGACTGGCCATACTTCAACAAGCACCCGGAGAGCTGGCTGCCCAGCCAAAAGCAAGTGGCAGCGGCTGCCAAGCCCATGGTCGCTCGGTGAAACGGCGGGTAGCCGACCGTGCGTCTTGGCTGGGAGTGTGCCGAGATCACAGCACAGCCAGGTGATCAGTGGCAGTCTGCAGCGCTGCCAAGAGGGCCGGTAGGTGGCGAGCGCGAGAGACTATCAGGCGCACTCGTCAAGTAGGCAGCAACGTGTGCAATATGTGTCTGGCTGTTTTGCAACGGCGCTTGGTGTTTGCCAGAGCGCTGTGCGTGAGTTTTAGCTGCTGCAGGATCAGCAAAAGGTGTTCAGTTCTGTGCGGGGCAGTTGCGCTGTGCGCCTCCTGTCGCCGCTGTCTCTGTGTGGCTGGCAGCAGTGTGAGCTGAGCAGGCGCCTTGTGCGGCGCAGTCATAGAGGTTTGAATTTGCCTCGTTGCCCAACTACGGGTTGCAATGGCCTGCTGGGCACTCCAACAGCCATGTGCGCGCTGTGCCAGCCTGCATGCACTCAATGTAAATTATAACAGGATTCACAAATAAACTATGCGAGCAGCTACGTGTGCCCTCCCTCCACTGCAGGTGTCATAAGGAACCTGCTTGCTCCTGCCGCCGCCCTCACCATTGCCTGCGTCACAGGCCCTGTTGCCCAGGACGCAAACGCCAGCCTGCCTCTAAGGACAAGTGCACTCCTGAGTGCGAGTGACAGGCCTGTGGCTTTGCTACCATGAAATACGCGGCTGCTGCTGGAGCTCTTGCTTTGCACTTCCAATACTATAAATCATGTCTCCAACCACCAGCCATTCCGCGGCTCAGGCCACAAGGCCAGCTACACCTTGCATCCTGCAGGGGCATCCCGGCTGACATACCCTGTAAGTACGCGTGCTGCAGTCGTCATGCCAGCCTGTCTCGCGCAGCCCGGCGCGAGCCAGCTTCAGCCAGGACGAAGCTCAGTGTGGCAGCTGATCCGGGGCTCAAGACCGGCGCATGCTTCACAGCGCATGTTTCAGCTGCCAACAACTACAGTTAAAAGACAAAACAACATGCAGATCTGGTAGCAGACAACGCACAGACACCCGCTCCCGTCACTCTTCCATGGCCGATGCAGCGGCCAGGCCCCGCTCCACCTGCTGGTCCAGCGCCCGCAGCAGCCGCGGCCCCAGGCGCTGCGCAATGCCCAGCATGTCCTGCGCGCGGCACTGCATCCCTTACCTGGCATGCGAAAGAGCCCGGGAGTGCTTGGTTCCAGTGCGGCCCTTGTCTGGCACCACCACTGGCAGCTGGGCGGCAAAGGTGATCACGCAGCGGCTCTGTGCAGGTGCGCACGGTCAATGGCAGTGCGGTTTATAGCACTGCAAACCAGGCCTTTCCAGGGAGCTGGCCTCGCCCCGGAAGCCGGCTCTCGCAGCGCCTGCAGAGCGCCGGCCACAGGGAGGAGCGCTCTGCCCGTGCGCGCGTGCACGCGCGCCACACCAGACCGGCGCGAGGCGGCAGGGCCGGCTCGGGAGCGCGCGCGGGGCTGGCCTGCAGGGCGGCGGGGTGCAGCGGCGCGCCGCGCGCGCGCATGGTCGCGCCGCACAGCGCGCCGCGCGCGTCCACGGCCACCTCCAGCGCCGCGCCCGCGCACGCGCCCTCCTCGGCGCTCAGGTCCACCGCCAGCGCCGT
>JAABUY010001504.1_pt1 | contig 31023 bp, 27 predicted proteins | sample 5560271 | NCBI WGS metagenome assembly JAABUY01 (sample SAMN10711886, study PRJNA513374) | rock metagenome | isolation source: Antarctica rocks | place: Antarctica: Victoria Land, University Valley | reverse complement strand
GAAAGCTCGCCAGGAGCAAGCTTTCCTGGTTCACCCGAGGACTGCGCAAAGCTCTCAGACTTATGCTCCGAGCCCTGCCATTGCCAAAGCTCTGGGAGTGCCTGCTAAACTGATGGATGGTGAGGCGGCTCGGTCCAGCCGACCGTCTTCGGAGCCACCGGCGAGAACCTGAAGCTGATCGGCACCCACGGCGCACTCGCCCTCGCCTTCGGCAACAACGACACGATCGATGGCGGCTTCGCCAACCAGGGCAGCACGTTCTTCGCCCTCAACTACCGAGATGTCGGCAACGCCACCCTGATCGGATCACTGGCGGCTCCAACCGACTATGCGGCCGACATGTTCGTGGTCGGCAGCGTGACGGGCGGCGGCGGCACGGTGCATACGATCACCATCGACAATTTCCAGGCCGGCGACTCGTTCTTCCTGTCCGGATACAGCGCCGCGGACGGTGCGACGTTCCAGGATGCCGTGCTTGCCAATTCGACGCAGGGCGGCGGGCTTCAGTTCACCCTGTCCGACAATACTACCGTGAAATTTATCAACACGCACCCGACAGGCACCTTCGACGGCGGCAAGGAAGCTTTGTAACTGCAACGCGGCTAAACAAGACCGTTCGCGAGGCAAGCTCGTCCACTCCGCACAGGATGGGCTTGCGCCGCGGGCGGGTGTTCCGGCCCTTGCCGTTTGACCGCCGGCATGCGACTCCAAAGCCAAGGCTGCGGGAGCGCGTCAATGGTCATCGACAACGATGCCAACCTAAAATGTGCGGCGGCTGTCCCCTTGGCAGCCATCGGAGGGCTCGTCCTTTCCGAGGCTGTGACTTGCGGGCGAGCTGCGATCCGCTCAGTCGGTTGGCATATGTCCGCCCCGAACAAACCCTGTCTTGGACATTGAGGTCGACCCTGACCGGGCACGGTCGCCGAGCCGGCAGCAACAGGCGTTGCGCGCGGCCTGGCTGTACTACGTCGCCGGTCGGACCCAGGATGAGATTGCCGTGCAGCTCGCCATCTCCCGGCAGAGCGCCCAGCGTCTGGTGTCGCGGGCGGTCGCCGACAAGCTGATCCGGTTTCGCTTCGATCATCCGCTGGCCGCGTGCATGGAACTGGGCGAACGCCTGACCGAGCGGTTCGGCCTGCGCTACTGCGCCGTCGTGCCGACGCTGCAAGCCGTAGGCGACGTCCATGCCGCCATCGCCATCGCCGGCGCGCAGTACCTCGAGCACTGGTTCGCCCAACGCCCGCCCTTGGTGATCGGCTTCTCGACCGGGCGCACCTTGCGCGCCATAGCGGGGGAGATGGCGCCGATCGAGGCCCCGCAGCACAAAGTGCTCTCGGTGTGCGGCACCATCGCGTGGAATGGCCGGGCCGGCTGGTACGAGCCGGTGATGCGGATCGTCGAGCGTACCGGCGCGCAGTTCTTCCCGATGCCGATGCCGGTCGTGGTCGAGACTCTCGCCGAGCGCGATCTGGTGCAGACCCAACGACCGTACCGCATCCTCAGCGAACTGGCGCTGGAGGCACGGTGCCTGATGGTGGGCATCGGCCATATCGGCTGGCAGGCGCCGTTGCATCTGGGAGGTTTCATCACCGACTCCGAGCTGACGGCGCTGATCGAGGCCGGAGCGGTCGGGGAAATCGGTGGACGCTCGTACGACGCAGCCGGGCAGTTCATCGAACACCCGGTGAATGCGCGCGTGATCACCCTGCCGTTGGCCGATTTGGCCGGCTGCGTCCGGGTCGGTGTCGGGGGCGGCCCGGCCAAGGTCGCGGCCATCCGCGGGGCGCTCACGGGCGCCTTGGTGAATGGCCTGATCACCGACGAGGCGACCGCGGGATTGGTGCTCGGCGATACTTGACGATCCGCAGCGGAAATGTCTTTCTGTTGGGCAGCTGGGCATAAGCTCAGGACAGGGAGGCTAACGATGACTCGCGGACACAGCCTGACGGCCGGTGCGGTCGCAATCACGGCGGGAATGCTCGGCATGGGGCTGGCCCCGGCGTCTGCCGCCAACATCACCATCGCCACTGTCAACAACTCGCAGATGGTCGAGATGCAGAAGCTTTCCCCGGCCTGGGAAAAGCAGACCGGCAACAAGATCAATTGGGTGGTGCTCGAAGAGAACGTGCTGCGGCAGCGCGTGACCACCGACATCGCCACCAACGGCGGCCAGTTCGACGTCGTCACCATCGGCTCCTACGAGACGCCGATCTGGGGCAAGCAGGGCTGGCTCAAGCCGGTCGAGAACCTGCCCGCCAGCTATAACGTCGACGACGTGTTCCCCTCGGTGCGCGACGCGCTCTCGGTCGGCGGCAAGCTGTACGCGCTGCCGTTCTATGCCGAGAGCTCGTTCACGTACTACCGCAAGGACCTGTTCGACGCCGCCGGCCTGAAGATGCCGGCACAGCCGAAATACACCGACATCGCGGCGTTCGCCGAGAAGCTGACCGACAAGAGCAAGCAGCAGTACGGCATCTGCATCCGCGGCAAGGCCGGCTGGGGCGAGAACATGGCCATCTTCGACACGATGGTGAACACCTTCGGCGGACGCTGGTTCAACGAGAAGTGGGTGCCGCAGCTCGACGACAAAGGCTGGCACGACGCAGCCACGTTCTACATCAACATGCTGACCAAGTACGGCCCGCCGGGCGCCACGTCCAACGGCTTCAACGAGAACCAGGCGCTGTTCGCGACCGGGCATTGCGCGATGTGGATCGACGCGACTTCGGGCGCCGGCTTCATCTTCGACAAGAGCACCAGCCAGGTCTCGGACAAGACGGCGTTCGCGGCGGCGCCGACCGGCACCGTGCCGAACGGCGCCAACTGGTTCTGGGCGTGGGCGATGGGCGTGCCGAAGACCTCGAAGCAGTCCGACACCGCGATGCAGTTCCTGACCTGGGCCACCTCGGCCGATTACATCAAGCTGGTTGGCCAGACCGATGGCTGGGGCGGAGCGCCTCCGGGCACCCGCAAGTCGACCTATGAGAGCGCCGACTACCTGAAGGCGGCGCCGTTCGCCGACACCGTCAAGAAGGCGATCGAGTCTGTCGACCTGGCGCACCCGACCGCGCAGCCGGTGCCGTACACCGGCGTGCAGTACGTGGCCATTCCGGAGTTCCAGTCGATTGGGACCACGGTTGGCCAGATGATGTCGGCGACGTTGACCGGGCAGATGAGTGTCGACGACTTCCTGAAGCAGGCGCAGACTTCGGTCGCGGCGACCATGCAGCAGGCTGGCTACACGCAGTAATCGCGCCACCGCTGAACGGGCCTGAAGCGGCGCTTCAGGCCCAGGCTCTTGGACGAGGCCAAGCTTTTAGACGGGCCAAGCTTTTAGACGGGGAGAAAACGCCGGTGGCAAAAGTCGCCAAGCAGAACCTGGGCGGCGGCGTCCGGACCTTGCCGCTGGTAGCGCCGTCTGTCGGGTTGCTGCTGGCATGGTCGTTGATACCGCTGGCGATGACGCTGTATTTCTCGTTCCGTCGCTACAACCTGCTCAATCCGGTCATCCATGGCTGGGCCGGGATCAACAACTACCTCTACCTGCTGCGCGACCCGGCACTGTATTCGGCGCTTGGCGTGACCGTGTTCTTGCTGGCAGCCGTGCTGATCATCAGCATCGGGCTGGCAGCCATACTCGCGGCGGTATTCGCGAACACCTTCCCCGGCCAGGGCATCGCGCGGGTCTTGATGATCTCGCCATTCTTCGTCATGCCGACGGTCAGCGCCCTGGTTTGGAAAAACCTGCTGATGCACCCGGTCAATGGGCTGTTCGCCTATTTCGCGCGCGGCCTCGGGTTCCAGGCGGTCGACTGGTTCGGCCAGTTCCCGCTCAGCTCGGTCATCGTTATCGTCGCCTGGGAGTGGCTGCCGTTCGCCTTCCTGATCCTGTTCACCTCGCTGCAATCGCTCGACGAGGAGCAGCTGGAGGCGGCGCATCTCGACGGGGCCGGGCCGCTGGCGGTGTTCTGGAGCATCCAGGTCCCGCACATGAGCCGCTCGTTGTCGGTCGTGGTGATGATGGAGACGATCTTCCTGCTGGGCACGTTCGCCGAAATCTACGTCACCACCTCGGGCGGTCCGGGCATCGCCACCACCAACCTGGCCTTCCTGATCTACCAGCGGGCGTTGCTGGCGTTCAACGTGGGCGGCGCGTCGGCCGCCGGCGTGATCGCCATCATCCTGGCCAACGTGCTCGCGGTGTTCCTGGTGCGGACCATGGCCCGAAGGCTCGACGTATGAGGAGGCTCGACGTATGAACGCCAACAAGAGCCATCCGATTGCCGGGACGATTGCCTGGCTGTCGGCGTTGCTGATGTTCATGCCAATCGCCTGGATGACGCTGGCCAGCTTCAAGACCGAGGTGCAGGCGGTGCAGACCCCGCCGCTATTGCTGTTCTCCCCGACGCTGGAGAATTACCGCGCGATCTTCTCGCAGGCGGACTACTTGGCCTACGCGCTGAACAGCGTGGTCATTTCGTTCGGCTCCTCGCTGCTGATCCTGGCGCTGGCGGTTCCGTGCGCCTTCGCGATGGCGTTCTACCCGACGCCGCGCACCCGCGGCACGCTGCTGTGGATGCTGTCGACCAAGATGCTGCCGGCGGTCGGCGTGCTGGTGCCGATCTACCTGCTGGGCCGCGACACCGCGCTGCTCGACACCCGCAGCCTACTGGTGATCGTCTACCTGCTCAGCAACCTGCCGATTGCGGTCTGGATGCTGTTCACCTTCTTCCGCGAGACGCCCAAGGACATTATCGAGGCCAGCCGCATCGACGGCGCCACGGTGCGCCAGGTGATCTTCGTGGTGCTGCTGCCGCTGGTAATGCCGGGCATCGCCTCGACCGGGCTGCTGCTGGTGATCCTGAGCTGGAACGAGGCGTTCTGGAGCCTGAACCTGTCGGCGCACGACGCCGCGCCGCTGACCGCGTTCATCGCGTCGTTTTCCGCGCCGCAAGGGCTGTTCTGGGCCAAGCTGTCGGCGGCCTCGGTCCTGGCTATCGCGCCGATCCTGGTGTTCGGCTGGGTCAGCCAGCGGCAACTGGTGCGCGGACTGACCTTCGGCGCCGTTAAATAAGGGAGTTCGACCATGTACCTGGAGAAGTTCAATCTTGCGGGCCGGGTTGCGGTGGTGACCGGCGGCGGCCAGGGCATCGGCTTCGCCTGTGCCCAGGCGCTGGGCGAGGCCGGCGCGCGGGTCGTGGTCGCCGAGGTGCGCTCCGAACGGGTCGAGGACGCCGTGGCCAGACTGAAGGCGCTTGGCGTCGATGCCTCAGGCGCCACGCTCGACGTCACCGATAGCGCCGCCGTCGAGGCGTTGGCCGGGAAGATCGAGGCGGAACTCGGCGGCGCCGCCATCCTGGTGAACAACGCCGGCATCGCCGACAGCGATGTGCGCGCCGAGGACACCAGCGACGCGCATTGGCGCAAGCACATCGCGGTCAACCTCGACGGCGTGTTCTGGTGCTGCCGGTCGTTTGGCAAGCGCATGCTGGAGCGTGGCTCGGGAGCCGTCGTCAACATCGGCTCGATGTCTGGCTTCATCGTCAACAAGCCACAGCCGCAATCCTTCTACAACGCTTCCAAGGCCGCGGTGCATCACCTCACCAAATCCCTGGCCGCCGAGTGGGGCCCGTGCGGCGTCCGGGTGAACGCGGTGGCGCCGACCTACATCGAAACGCCGCTGACGGTGTTCGGGATGCAAGACAAGGCAATGGCGCAGACTTGGCTCGACATGACGCCGATGGGTCGCGTCGGCCAGCCCGAGGAGATCGCCAGCTGCGTGCTGTTCCTGGCATCGGACGCCTCCAGCCTGCTGACCGGCAGCATCGTGGTGGCCGACGGCGGCTACACCTGCTGGTAGCTCCCGAGCACCCCGACAGGCCCTGATCGCGGCCGGCAGCCGTCGCAGGCCCTAGCCACGCGCCGGATGATTTGACCGCGGCGAAGCGGCAGGTCAGGTGCGAATCCGCGCCCTTGCCCCAACTCTACCACATTGAACGGTCACGCTGCTGCGCGGCGTTCGGTGGCACGCGCATTGCGTTCGACCTATCGCATGGATTGCTGTAGTCGCAACTCAGGGGTGTTTACGTTACACGCTGCTGTAACAGCCCGATAGTGGTATTGTGGAGATGAAGATGGGGCGATTTTTGGTTACCGGTGGCGCCGGGTTCGTCGGCAGCCATGTCGTCGCGGCGCTCCATGACCGTGGCGACGAGGTCGTGGTCATCGACAACCTCTCGATGGGGCACCGGGCGGCGGTTCCGCCCGATGTGGAGCTGGTGGTGGCGGACCTGCTGGCCACCGGCTTGCTCGACGCCGTGCTGAGCCGTGGGCGCTGGGACGGAGTGCTGCACTTCGCCTCGTTGTCGCTCGTGGGCGACAGCATGCAGCGGCCGTTGCACTACCTGCTGGAGAACGGCAGCGCCGGCCTGCACCTGATTGCCGCTTGCGTGCGCCATAATGTGCCGCGGTTCGTGCTGTCGTCCACCGCCAACCTGTTCGGCGCGCCGGACATCATCCCGATTGGCGAGACCGCGCCGATGGACCCGCATTCGCCTTATGGCGAAAGCAAGCTGATCCTAGAGCGCGCCTTGCGTTGGGCCGACCAGTTGCACGGGTTCCGCAGCGCCTGCTTACGCTACTTCAACGCCGCCGGAGCCGATGAAAATGGCCGGCTGGGCGAGGACCACACTCCGGAAACCCACCTCATCCCGCTGGTGATTGACGCGGCGCTTGGGCGTCGTGGCGACATCGCGGTGTTCGGCACCGACTATCCGACTCCCGACGGCACCTGCATCCGCGATTACGTCCACGTCTCCGACCTGGCACGCGCGCACCTGCTGGCGCTAGACCAGTTATGTGACCGCAGCGTTACCTACAATCTCGGCAACGGCCGTGGCTTTTCGGTGCGCGAGGTGATTCAGGCGGTGGAGCAGGTCAGCGGACGCGTCGTTCCGGTCCGTCAGGCGCCACGTCGCCCCGGCGACCCGCCGGTTTTGGTTGCGGCATCCGACTTGATCCGCCGTGACACCGGATGGGCGCCGCAGTTCACCGAACTCGTCGACATCGTGCGGACCGCCTACGAGTGGCGCCGCGACCATCCGGACGGATACGTCTCTCATGCCTCCGGGCTGCGTTTGGCGACGCCGGCGGCAGCATAAGCCAAATGGCGTCCGCAACACGGAACTGGCTGGGAAGCAGGGCTGCCGCGCGTCCGCCTACGCAAGCCGAGGCAGAGCGCAACAACTTCACCCCGCTGCGGCTGGCGCTCGCGTTGCTCGTGGTGTTTGGCCATTTCAAGCTGCTGTCGGGCACGCAGGAGCCTGGCTTTCCGTTCAATCTCGCCGACGCCGCGGTCTATGCGTTCTTTGTCGTCAGCGGCTTCCTCATAGCCGGAAGCTACGAGCGGTCGACGACGCTGCGCGGTTACCTGTTTCGCCGGGTCTTTCGGCTGTATCCGATGTACGCCTGCGTGGTCGTGGCGCAGGGCGTCATGCTGGCCATCGCCGCCTGCCGCAGCGACGGACTGGCTGCCACCATCGAGCCGACGCTGCGCTATCTTGGCGCCAACCTGTTGTTTGCCAATTTCCTGCAATACGACATCGGCGGAGTGCTCGACCACCTGCGAGTCCCGGGCTTGAACCCAAGCCTCTGGACGCTGAAGATCGAAATCGGCTTCTATTTCGTGGCGCCGCTGATCTGCGAGGCCAAACGTCGCTGGGGATGGCCGGTCCTGCTCGCCTTGTTCCTGCTGTCGGCCGCCTACTCCATTGGAATGAGCCAGTCTGGCGAGGCGCGGCTGGCCAAGCAGTTGCCGGGGCAGCTGCAATTCTTCCTTGTCGGCATGGCGCTGCACTACTATGGCGGGCGCTGGCGTTTGGGAGCCGTAGCGGCAGCCGTTGTCGTGGTCGGGTTCCTGGCGCTGTGGACGCTGATGCCGCAACCGCCGCCGGTGCTGCTGCCGTTGCTGGTCGGCGTATTCGCCGCCGCCGCCGCCCTGTGGCTGCCGCCGCTTGGCCTCGGGCTCGACATTTCCTACAGCGTGTACCTTCTGCACGGTCCGGTGTTGCAGACGCTGCTATGGCAGCACTGGTTCGTGGACACGCCGTGGCTGTTGGCTGCGGTGGTGGCTGGCGTCATGTCGGTGTCGTTGGTGACGGAGCGGCTGGTCGAGCGGCCAGGCACGGCACTGGGCCGCCGCTTGTCACGGCGAACCCGGCAAACGGTGGCGCTGGCAACGAAGGCGGCCTGAATGTCATTTGTCGATACCGTCGTGGTGCTGAACGATTACTGCTTGGTGCAGGGCGGCGCTAGCAAGGTTGCGATCGACGAGGCGGTGGCGCTGGCAGCGAGTGGCCTGCGCGTGGTGTTCCTGGGCGCCGTCGGCCCGGTTGGCGCGGCGCTGCGAGCGGCTCCGATCGAGGTCGTGTGCCTCGATCAACCTGAACTGGTGGATGTGACGCGCCGGCCGGGCGTGGCCTTGCAGGGCCTGTACAATGCCCGTGCCTGTGCCGCGATCACGACCGTGCTGCGGGGCTGCCGGCCCGAAAGCACCCTGGTGCATCTGCACGGCTACACCAAGGCGCTCACCACCGGCCCGGTGCAATCGGCCTCCAGGCTTGGGTTCGCCACCGTGTGCACGCTGCACGACTTCTTTGCGGCCTGCCCAAACGGCGCTTTCTATGATTACCGGCGAGAGGAGATCTGCCGTCGCACCGCACTCGGGGCGGCGTGCCTTTCGACCAACTGCGACAAGCGGCAAGTGGCGCACAAGGCCTACCGGGTGCTGCGGTCCTTGGCGCAGCGCCACGTGTCGCATTTCCCGGCCACGGTCCGCGACTACATCACGCTGTCGAATGGCTCGGCGGCAGTGTTGCGGCCATACCTTCCCGCGGACGCGCAGTTTCACGCGCTGGAGAACATCATCGAGGCGCAGCCGGCGGCGGCGGTGGACGTCGCCGTCAATAAGGAACTCGTCGTCGTGGGGCGCCTGGACACCGAAAAAGGGGTCGAACTTGCGGCGCAGGCGGCACGCTCGGCCAGGTTGCCGATAACCTTCGTGGGCGAGGGGCCGCTGCGGCCGGCACTCGAGGCGGCTGGCGCGCGAGTGACCGGGTGGGTGACGCCCGTCGAGGTGCAGGCATGGCTGCGCCAGGCGCGGGTGCTGCTGTTTCCCAGCCGCTGGTATGAGACCTATGGCTTGGTGGTGTCCGAAGCCGCGGCATTGGGCGTCCCGGCCATCGTAAGCGACGTGAGCGCTGCGGCCGAGCGGGTCGAGGATGGGGTGACTGGCTGGCGCTTTCGCAGCGGCGATGCCGACGATCTGCTACGGTGCGTGGCCGCTGCGAGCGATGACGGAGCGGTTGGATCGGTTGGGCGCGCCGCCCATGCCAGGTTCTGGGCGGACCCGCCGACGTCCGAGCGTCACGTTGCCGAATTGCGCTCGATTTACGACGGCATCCTGGCTCGGCGGGCACTTACACTGGCAGCTTGACGGCGCGCGAACTGCTTGCAGCCGCGCTGACCGCCTGACTGTCCAGGCTGCGGCTGGCGATGACCGTGACGCCGGGCAACTGGCGCGCGACTTCGGCATGCTCGTCGTCGGGACCGAACCAGCATACCACGTCGCTCGCGCGCATCAGCGGCAGGTCGTCCACATGGTCGGTGAACACGACGCGTGGCCGAACCGACCAGTTCCGTTCGGCAAGGAATGCCAGGACCCGACGGCATTTCTCCTCGCCGAGGTTGTCGCTCCCGCCATCGCTCGCAAGCACGGCCTCGAAGCCGAGCCGCCGCCCCAGCGCGTGGGCGTATTCGCCGGCCGCCGCGGTCGCCAGCACCGCATCGACCTCGCCGGCCCTGACCTTCCGCAGCACTTCGGCCATGTTCGGGCGCAGGTGCCGCTCCAACAAATCACCAAGCCGCGCGGCGTGAGCGCCGGCATCCCCCGTGGTCGCGCGGCGCCACACCGCCTGAAGCCGCTGCTTCAACGCGGCATGCCGCAGCCGGCCCAGCTTGCGCTGCGCCAAAAGCCGGGCGACCGCCAGGGCGGTTGCGGTTTGTCGTATACGGCCGCGATGCGGCACGCGCCCCCGCAGCATGTGCATCGCCCATAGCGGGAAGCTGTTGCATGCCAGCAAGGTGCCATCGAGATCGAACACGTATACCGGGCGGGATGGCGGCAGGAGCGGATCAAGCTGCATCGAACGACCACGGAAAGCGGCACAACACGCCCTGGTAGAGTGCGACGTCCGGCCGGACGGCCGGCTCATCCGTCGTTACCGTGATGGCGGCGCTGTGGATGCTGACGCCGGGCGGCGACGCCCCGCGCGCAAAGGCCATCACCATGGCAAGCGTGGCGCCGCTGTCCACGGCATCGTCGACTGCGACCACGCAGCTGCCGCTGGGAAGCGACGTCAGCTGGGCCTGCAACGCGGCCGCTTCGTCAGGATCGAGCGTGCGTTCGCCAAGCGGTCGCTTGCGGCCGGTCAACAGGCGGTGCTCAAGTCGCCGCAGCTGGTCCAGCATCGGCACCGGCAGGCGCGTCAGCACGGCCGCCAACCCGGGAACGCCAGCCTTTGTTCGAGTGCTCGCGCGACGGCAGGTGAGTGGAGACACCGAAAGATCTCGGGCAGCCGAACTCTGCATGGCGAGGGCGACGGTGTAGCCGCCGGTGCGAATCCCGATGAGCAGCGTAGGCCGGAAACGCGCATCGACCTGGCGTTGCAGCTCGGCGCAAGCGTTCGCGAATAGCGGACCGGTCAGTGATTGTATCTGGATTCGAGCCATGGCTGCAGTCTCCGCAAGGACGAAGCTGGTAATCTCCTAGCAAACCCCGGTGCAAATAACGCAGGCATGACTGAGATCGCGAATAAGTGAACAGACCGCTGGCAGCCGCTCCGTAAATTGTATGACAATGAACAACCGAAATCTCCTGAGCAGATTTTCGCCGTGGCGGCGATGCCGCTGACAAACGCGCTGCTGTCGTCCAGGCCGCCAACGTAGTGCCGGGTGAGCCACACTTGACTGGCGATTATCAAAAATCAGCGATCCAATCGTTTTTCATCCGATAGAAGTCGCCTTGTCACGGCTGAATTATGACACGGTGTGTAACTATGGCACGTAATGCGTATCCAGTTCCCTGTAGCGCTTTACTGGCTTCGGCGCAAAAATTCCAGCAAGCCCGTTGGAATTTGTGATTCTGGGAGTTTGCTGTCGCTGCAGCGTCGAAATAGACGGCTTAGCATAGACGGTTTCAGCACTGGCACGCTGATTGCGATGAGGTTCAGGCTCTGCGTTTTTGCCCAGCGTGAAGTCAGTCGGGACCAAAACGTCAGCGTACGTAGCGGCTTGTTATAGGAGGTTGGGCGATGAACGACGAGATCCGTGCAATACTCGATGCCAATGGCAAGCTGGCAGTGCCCGCCAGTGGTCTAGGAGAGTTCGACGATCTCTTCGCCGCCGGCCTGGACTCGCTCGCCATGGTCAATGTCTTGATGGCGCTCGAGGAGCACTTCAATATCGAGGTGCCCGACCAGCTACTGTCGCGCCGCACGTTCTCCAGCCTGCACATGCTGACGTCGATGGTCAGCGAACTCACGCGAAGGGCGGCGTGACATGAACGCGTCCTTTGCTTTGCCTGCGCTCCTGGAGACGCTGCCGGCTGTGCAAAGCGACGCGGCAGCGGCCTTTCCTCGGGGGCTTGAGGCTGTCGTGGCCGCGGCGGCCACCCATGCGGCATCGGTCGACGCCGAGGCGCGCCTGCCCATCGAGGCGCTGCAGGCGATGCGCCGCGAAAGGCTGTTGAGCCTGCTGATACCGACCGAGTACGGCGGCGGCGGCAGTTCCCTATTCGAGACGGCCAGCATCTGTCACGCGCTTGGCCAGGCATGCGCCTCGTCCGCCATGGTGTTCGCCATGCACCAGATCCAGGTCGCATGCCTGGTCGATCACGCCCAAAGCAGCCCTTGGCATCGCGCTTTGCTGACGCGGGCAGCGTCCGAGCAGCTGCTGATGGCCTCGGTCACTTCGGAGGCCGGCACCGGCGGAAACATCCATGCCAGCATTTGCGCGCCGCAGTTCGTGGGCGGGCGGCTGATCCTGGAAAAAGACGCCCCAGCCGTTTCGTATGGCGCAGCGGCCGACGTGCTGCTGATCACCTGCCGGCGCAACGAGGCTGCTGCGCCGTCCGATCAGCTGCTCATGGCGGCGCTGAGCGGCGATTGCCAGCTTGAACGCAAATCGGTGTGGAACCCGCTCGGCATGCGCGGCACCTGCAGCGACGGGTTCCATGTGCGCGTGGAGGCTGGGGCCGAGCAGTTGCTGCCGACGTCGTATGGCGAGATCGCCAGCGTCACCATGCTGCCGGTATCGCATCTGGTTTGGAGCGGCGTGTGGCTGGGTATCGCCACTGATGCGGTGACGCGCATGCGCGGCTTTCTTCGCCAGCAGTCGCGGCTTGGCGTTCAGGTCCCAGGCACCGCCCTGGGGCGGCTGACGCAGGCGGTTGGATTGCTGCAGGCGCTGCAGGCCCGCCTCGCCGTGATGCTCAGGAGCTACGACACCCAGGTCGCGGCGCAGGGCGCACGCAACGGGACGCCCACAGCGCTGCCGATGTCGTTCACGGCCGAGATGAACACGCTGAAGATTTCGGTGTCGGAGGGTTGCCTGGAAGTGCTGAACCACGCGTTCCACGTTTGCGGGATTTCCGGGTATCGCAACGACGGCCCGTTCAGCGTCGGCCGTCACCTGCGCGACCTGCAATCCGCTCCCGTCATGATCAGCAACGATCGCATCCTGGAAAACACCGCCAGCCTGCTGCTGCTGCAGAAACCAGCGTTGGGATTGTTCTAGACGTGGACGCGCAGCCGACGCTGCTCGACCGGCTGACGGCCGAGGGCCTGTTGTTGCCGTCCGGCGTCGACGGCGTGTATGGGCGAAGCGAGGTGTTCGAGGACGTGCTGGAGCGGGTGGCGGCTGCCGCCGGCGTCTGGGGCGCCGAGGCGAGCGTCTCGCCCAAGCCGGAGGTGCTGCGCTTTCCGCCCGCCATGCCGCGTCAGGGCCTGGTGCAGAGCGGCTACTTGAACGGGTTCCCGCATTTGGCCGGGACCATCCACTCGTTCTGCGGCGACGAGGCAGGCCACCGTGAAATGCTGCGCTGCATCGCGGTCGGCGACGATTGGAGCGCGTTGCAGTCCTCGACGGAGCTGTCGCTCACGCCGGCTGCCTGCTACCCGGTCTACCCGATTGTCGCTCGTCGCGGCGTGCTGCCCGACGAGGGGCTGCTGATCGATGTGCGTTCGTACTGCTTTCGCCACGAGCCCTCGCTCGATCCGGCGCGCATGCAGGCTTTCCAGATGCGCGAGTTTGTCCGGATAGGCTCCAGCGAGCAGGTGGTTGCCGCGCGCGAAGAATGGCTGGCGCGTGGCCCGGCGCTGATGGCGCGGCTGCAATTGCCGCATGAGGTCGATGTTGCCAACGATCCGTTCTTTGGACGCGGCGGCAAGATGCTCAAGGTCAGTCAGCGTGACCAGAAGCTGAAGTTCGAGATGATGATCCTTGTGGCGCATGCAGGTGCGATGACTGCGTGCATGAGTTTCAACTATCACGGCGACCATTTTGGTCAGCTTCACGACATTCGTACGCCGGATGGCTGCCTGGCGCATACCGGATGCGTCGGGTTTGGCCTGGAACGGCTGACGTTGGCGTTGCTGCGTCACCACGGCTTCGACCCGGAGGCATGGCCCAGCCAAGTGCGCGCCGTGTTGTGGGGAACGGCATGAGCGATTTGGCCGCACAAGGGCAGGGCAGCGTAGAGGCGTTGCCGGAGGAGCGGCCGCGCGATTGGCCGTTGACCAACTGCTACGTCGACTTGTGGATGGGTGTGCTTCGCCATTGGCAATTCGATCCGGTCGCCGGGCTGGCGTTCACCGTCACGCAGGATTTCGAAGGCGACCAGTTCACCTTCTTCAAGCACCCGCTGGATGATCTGGAGCGGCTATACGGCGTTCTGGTGCAGGAACTCTCGATTTATCGCGATCTCGAGGCGCATGCCGTCGAGCAGGTCCGCCGCAACCGGCTGTTCATCGTGGAAGTGGACGGGTACTGCCTGCCCGACACTCGCAGCACCAGCTATAGGACGACCCACACCAAGACCACCATCGGCATCGACGAGATCGATCCACGCCGCCGACAGGCGCAGTACTTCCACAACGGCGGGCGTTACGTGATCGAGGGGGCGGATTACGATGTGGCGATGTGCCATCGGCTGGCGCCCGACGCGCTGGCGGATTGGCTGCCGCCATATGTCGAAGTGGCCGGCCGCCGCTTTCCGGCACTGCCGGATCATGACCTGGCGACCGAAGCGGTCGCGATGCTGCGCCGTCACCTACGGCGCGCGCCGAACGTCAACCCGATCGAACGCTACGCCGAGGCGTTTCCCAGACACGTCGACCAGCTGATTGCCGCGTCGACGGACTTCTTCCATCTCTACGCCTTCAACACGGTGCGGCAGCTTGGCGCCAATTTCGAACTGCTCGGAGTCTTCCTGCGCTGGCTCGAGCGGCGTGGGCAGTATGGCCTGGAGTCGATCGCCACGCGCTGCGACGAATTATCGGCGACAGCCAAGGTGCTGCAATTCCGCCTGGCCCGGGTATCGGCTCGGCGGCGGGCCGACGACTGCACAGAGCACCTGGACATGCTGCAGCGCTGTTACGAGCAGATCCTATCCAGCCTGAACCTGCGGTTTGGCTGACGCCGCGAATGCTGGCGGCGCCTGTGCCGGAATTCGCCGCATGGGCGTTCTTGCAGCTGCGAACAACCTCCTGCGCTGAGCCGGCCGGACTGCCGACCGATCGTTGGCGCCCGGCGGCTCCGGTTCCGGTGGCGGCGTTGCCGTTCCCGGGCGAGGGCGAATGGACCGCCGCGATGCTTGAGGAGAGCGAGTTCTGGTACCGTTGCACGCTGCTCCCCGACGGACCCGGCGTGCTCCGCTGCGACGGCCTGGCCACCATCGCCGAAGTGTGGGTCGATGGCGTCAGCGTGCTGCAATCCGACAACATGTTTTTGCGCCACGACATTGCCTTGCCAGCGACGGCCAGCGGGCCGCGCACCGTCCATATCTGCTTTCGCAGCACAGGCGCGGCTCTACGCAACCGCAAGACGGGGCGCGCCCGCTGGCGTCCGCGGCTGGCCGTCGCGCAGGGATTGCGCGTGACGCGCACGTCCTTGCTGGGGCGGATGGCTGGATGGTGCCCGCCAATTCCGTGCGTGGGGCCATGGCGGGCAATCGCCTGGCTGGACGGCGCGACAACCTCGCCGCCGGTGTTATCCCATGTCGCCCTGCGCTCCACGCTCGACGGCAGCCGCGGCCGGGTCGACGCCGAGCTGAAATTCACCACCAACCTGCCGGCCGGCGTCGCCATCGAACTGACGGTAGGCGGGCGGAGCGCCAGGCTTGACCAGATCGACGGGGACAGCGCCAGCGGCAGCTTGTCGATGGCGTCGCCTGCCCAGTGGTGGCCGCATACCCACGGCGTCCCGTGCCTGCACGAGGCGAGTGTGCGGGTCGGCGAGACGGTGCTGCCGCTTGGCCGCCTGGGTTTCCGCACCATCGTGGCCGATCTCGGGGATGACGGGCGCGGCTTTGGCCTGGTTGTGAACGGGGTCCCGGTGTTCAGCCGCGGCGCGTGCTGGACCAGCGCGAGCCTGGCGCGAATGCCCTGGTCCGAAGCGGCGTTGCGGCCATGGCTGCAGGCCGCGCGAGACGCCGGGATGAACATGCTGCGGGTCGGCGGCACCATGGCTTACGAAGCGGAGGCGTTCTTCGCGCTCTGCGACGAGCTTGGGATCATGGTCTGGCAGGATGTCATGCTGGCCAATTTCGACTATCCCGAGCATGACCTGGCGTTCCTGCAAACGCTGGACGCAGAGATCGAGCAGTTGCTGCGGCGCGCCGCCGGCCATCCTTGCCTAGCGGTGCTGTGCGGCGGCTCCGAAGTCATGCAACAGGCCGCCATGCTCGGACTGCCCTCGACCACTTGGCGACAGGCGCTGTATCGAACGACGATCCCCGAAATTCTGCGGCGGCGGCATCCGGACCTGGTCTACGTCGAGAATTCGCCGTCCGGCGGCGCGTTGCCGTTCTGCGCCGACGTGGGCGTCGCGCACTACTACGGCGTTGGCGCGTATCTCCGCCCACTTGAGGACGCGCGCCGCGCCAACGTCCGATTTGCATCCGAATGCCTCGCTTTCGCCAATGTGCCATGCGCCGAGACGGTCGAGCGTCATCTGCCCGGCGTCTCCACGACCGACCCGCGTTGGAAAGCCGCGGCGCCGCGCGACCCCGGGGCAGGGTGGGACTTCGAGGACGTTCGGGACCATTACCTGAAGCTGTTGTTCGCCGTGGACCCCGTAGAGCTTCGGCATTCCGACGCCGCGCGCTACCTCGATCTCTCGCGAGCGACCAGCTGCCTGGTGATGGAGCGGGCGTTCGCCGAGTGGCGCCGCCACGGCTCGACCTGCGCGGGCGCCCTGGTGTGGCAGCTGCAGGACTTGTCTCCAGGAGCCGGTTGGGGAGTGATCGACTCGGACGGCCGTCCCAAGCCGGCGTGGCACGCATTGCGACGGGCGTTCCGGTCGCGGCAACTGGCGCTAACCGACGAGGGTTTGAATGGGCTGGCGCTGCACGTCGTGAACGAGCGGCAGGATTGCCTCGACGCGGTCGTCCGGCTGGTCTGCCTGCGCGACGGGGAAATCCCGGTGCGCTCCGCGGAGTGCCGCGTCAACGTTCCCGGTCGGACAACCCGGCGTCTGGCTACCCAGGACCTGCTGCCGGAGTTCTTCGACGTCAACGACGCCTATCGTTTCGGGCCGCGCGCGCACGACGTGGTCAGCGCGTCGCTGTGGCGGCAGCCTGCGGATGGCGAGGCGGTCCTGGTAGCTTACGACCACCACGTCCTCGCCTGGACGCCGCCGGTCCGAGACCTTGGCCTTCAAGCCCTGGCGGTCAACGTGAATGGCCGGTGGGAGCTTCAGGTCACGACCAGGAAGTTCGCTCAATACTGCCATTTCGACCTGGCGGACCATGTCGCCGAGGATGACTGGTTCAACCTCTCGCCTGACGTTTGCCGCAGAATTGCGTTGCTGCCACGTTTGGATGTAGAGCGGCAGCCGGCCGGCAACATCCTGGCGCTCAACCTGCAGGGAAGCGTTCGCGTGCTGCTCAAGTGACCAAAATCGATTGCGAGCCGCTGTATTTCGCCGGCTGCATGGGATGGGCGCACACGCCGCAGCCGCTCCGTGCCGGCCTGCGCGGCGTCATCCTGTGCGCGCCCCTGGGTGACGAGGCTCTCGGCGCCTATGGCGCATGGCGCGTCCTGGCCGACAGGCTGGCCAGCGCCGGGCTGCCGGTGTTGCGTTTCGATTATCCGGCGAGCGGCGACTCGCTGTTTGCCGACGGCGAGCTGCCTGGCCTGCGTCCGTGGCTGGATTGCATCCATCAGGCTGCGGCGCTGCTGCGTGAGCGCTTTGAGGTGGGCGAGATTGCGTTGTGCGGCTTGCGTATGGGTGCCACCTTGGCCTCGCTGGCGTCGGCCACGACCGGGGCCGCGCGGCTCGTCGCCTTGGCGCCATTCGCCAATGGGCGCGCCTACATCCGTGAGCTGCGTGCCGGCGCGCGTATGGTCGCCGCCATCTGGCAGGTGCCGGCGGCAATCGAGCAGGATAACTGGTTCGAGGCGATGGGGGTGCGCTGGGACGCGCAAACCCGCCATGAGATCGAGGCGGTCGACCTTTTTCGTCTCGATGAGCGGCCGGCCGAGGCCGCACTGTTGATCGGCCCGTCGGGGAAGCTGCCTGGATTGGTCGAACTGGCGGATCGCTGGCGGAGCCTGGGTTGCGTCGTCGCCGTCGAGGAGGGCGACGACCTGGACGCCTGCCTGCAGGAATCAACCATCGCCGCGACGCCGCAAGCGACGTTCGATCGAATTGTGGCGTGGCTGACGTACGATGCTCCCGCCGAGAGCGGCAGGATGGTGACGTCCGGCAAGACGGCGTTGCAGCCGGTGCGCGTCGGCGAGGCCATCGAGCAGCCGGTCCATTTCGGGCCCGGCAGCCGCGGCTTCGGCATCTGGTGCAAGCCCGCGACCCAGGCGGACGCCAACGCGCCGACGTTGGTCATCCTGAACACCACGCTCAATCCGCGGGCCGGGAACAGCCGCATGGGAGTGACGCTGGCCCGGGGACTTGCCGCCAAAGGTTTCAGCAGCCTGAGGATCGACAACATCGGCGGCGGCGACTCGATCCTCAAGGCTGGCGAGTTCATTCATCCTTATGCCGCGGAGAACGTAACGCGGGTGAAGGCGGCGCTCGACTGGGTTGCCGAGAGGCAGCCGGGTCCGCTGGCGTTGTTCGGCCTATGCTCCGGGGCGCATGCCGCCTTCCACACGGCTGTGGACGATGTCCGGGTGCGCGGGCTGGTCCTCGTCAACCTGCAAAAGATCGTCTGGACAGCCGGCATGTCGCTGAAGGTCATGCAGCAAGGGACGTTGCGGTCCAGCTACTACGCCGACCGTCTCCGGAAAGGCGATGTCTGGAAGCGCCTGCTCCGTGGCGACGTGGCGGTGCGGCGCATCGGCGGGGAGCTGGCACGCCGTGCCACGACCGGCGTCGTCAACACGCTGCAGGCCCACATCGCCCCGCGAGCTTTCGGAGACACCGCGTCGCGCCGGGTTTGGGGCTGGTTCGATGCGCTGGACCGCCGCCGGGTGGAGATCGCGATGCTGGTCGGCTCGCATGATCCGGCGCGCGACGAGGTCGAAATCTACTTCGGAGCCGGCGGCCGACGTTTGCGAAGCTATCCGGCAATCGAGCTGACGGTGCTGGAGGGCGTCGATCACTCGCTCAGCACCGTCGCGATGCGCGAGCAGGTGATAGACCAAGCCGTGGCTACGCTCAAAAGCCTGTGCCCGGTTGCGCCGCAGCCACGAAACCTTGTTGGTTGAGGAAGGTTCGGCGGCTATGGCTGCTGCACGACGGCCATGCACGTATCGGTCGGCCTCTGGTCCGCGTGTCGCGCGCGCATGTCCACGCCGGACAGCGATTGGCCGAACAAGGCGCCCTGGCCTTCGTCGCAGCCGCCGGCACGCAGCCGCGCGCACTGCTCGGCGGTTCCGATGCCGTCGGCCACCACCGCCAGATCGAGCGCATGCCCGGCCGCGATGATCGTCCGCACCAGCGCCGCTCCTTGGCCGTCGCCCGCCAGGCTGCCCAGCAGCGAGCTGTCCAACTTCATCGCGGTGAGCGGCAGCCGGTGCAGCACGGCAAGGCTTGCGAGCCCGGCGCCGAACCGGTCGAGCGCCACGCCGGCCCCCAGGTCGCGGATGGCCGACAGCAGCAGCAGCGTGTTGACGCTGAGGTCGATCAGCGACGCCTCGGTCAGCGCCACCTCGAGCAGTTCGGGGTTCAGCCCGGACTCCTCCAAAGCGGCCGCGATCTGCCCCAGCAACATGCCGCCAGCGAGCTGGCGGGCCGAAACGGCGACCGAGACGACGCATCCGCTCGGCCACGACGCTGCCTCGGCGCACGCGGCGCGCAGCATCCAGCCGCCAATCTCGCCGCTGACGCCGGAATCCTCCGCCATCCGGGCGAAAGCGCTTGGAGCGTTCGGGCCGCCCTACCGGTCACGCCACCGGATCACCGCCTCGGCCGCGGTCTGCCGACCGGTGTCCAGCGCCAACCGGGGCTGGTATCGCAGCAGCAGGTCGCCGCCCGCCACCGCTTCGGCAAGGCTGCGCTGCAGTCGGCGTTGCTGCGAGGCGAAGGTCCGCGAGCGGGGCGTCGGCAACCCGCTATTCCGGTCGGTCGCCTGGTCGTGCGGCAGCGGCGCTGTGGCGAGATCGAACATGGTATGTGTCGTCCAATGAGGGCGATCTCAAAATCGGCCACAAAGATGAACGGGCGATTACGGCGCGTCTCAAATTTCGCCGCAATCGCGCCGACATGCCTGGAACCCCCGCCAGCCGTAGGAGCCCGCAATGCCCAGCCCCATCGAAGCCGGCGATCACGCCGAGACGGCCCCAATCGAGGTTTGGACATGGCCTACGCCGAACGGCCACAAGGTCCATATCGCACTGGAAGAACTGCAGCTGCCGTACCGGGTTCGCGCGGTGGACATCGGCGCCGGCGAGCAGTTCGCTCCGGAATTCCTAGCCATCACGCCCAACCACCGGATTCCGGCGATCGTCGATCCGCAGGGTCCCGGCGGTCGGCCGCTCGCGCTGTTCGAGTCCGGCGCGATCCTGATCTACCTGGCGGAGAAGGCTGACAAACTCATTCCGGCGGACCCGGCGGCGCGCCTTGCGTGCCTGCAATGGCTGATGTTCCAGATGGGCGGCGTGGGGCCAATGTTCGGGCAGTTCAACCACTTCCACGCCTACGCGCCAGAGCCGCTGCCGTACGCCATCGAGCGTTATGGCAACGAAGTGAAGCGGTTGCACCGGGTGCTCGAAAAACGGCTGCAGGATGCGGAGTGGCTGGCGGGCGACGAATACTCGATTGCCGACATCGCCACGTTCCCATGGCTGCGCTCGCCGGAGCGGCGCGGCATCGACCTGTCCGACTACCCGGCGGTGCGGCGCTGGTTCGACGCCATCGCCGTGCGTCCGGCGGTGCAGGCCGGCGTTGCGGTGCTGGGCGAGCGTCAGCGCCAGGGTGGCATGACCGACGCGGAGAAAGACGTTTTGTTTGGGAAGGCTCAGCAAACCACCCGTTGAGCGGCCCACTCGTTGAGCGACAATAAAAACCGCGCCCGCTGTTCTGCGGGCACGGCTTGGAAGGTTTATCGAGGGAACGGCGTCTACTTGATCTTGGCTTCCTTGAAGATGACGTGCTTGCGCGCCACCGGATCGTACTTGCTAAATTCCATCTTGCCGGTCTGAGCGCGGGCGTTCTTTTTCGTGACGTAGAAGTAGCCGGTGTCGGCAGTGGACACGAGCTTGATCTGTAAGGTGTTCGTCTTGGCCATAGTATGTTCCCTAGAGCAATGGGCAGTCATCGCCCATCGCGACGCCTGCCGTCAAGGCGTCGCCGCCGCAGGCCCGATCAGCGCCGCCGCGTAGGCTGCCGGATGTTCGGCCAGGAACCTGGCGGCGAGCAGGTCTTCGTCGCGGCCCTCGCCTGCCGGGCAGGCGGCGCGGATTTCCAGCGCCTCGGCCGGCGGCAGCGGCGCCCTGGCGCTGCGTGAGCGGGCCAGGGCGCGCGCCAACGTCTGCCGGCCGTCGGCCAAAGCCGCCAGTTGCTGCCGGGTCGATGTCTGGCCGAGACTGGTGCAGACCTGCGGCAGCACCCCAAGACCCTGCAACGGCCAGCCGAACGGGGCCAGCACGCGGCTCCAGGTGACCAGCAAGTCGCCACCGTCGGGCAGCGGGGTGATCGTCTGCACCAGCCCCTTGCCCAAAGTGGCGCTGCCGACCACCACCGCCCGGTGCTGGTCGGCAAGGGCTGCGGCGAGGATTTCCGCGGCGCTGGCGGAGCGGCCGTCGACCAGCACCGCGACCGGCAGGCCATGCGCCTGGTCGCGGCCGTCGGCGGCGAAGTCGTGCCGCGCCTGCGGGTCCCGCCCGGCGGTGACCGCGATCACCCCTTGCGTGAGCAGCAGGCGCGCCGCCGCCACCGCCTGCAGCAGCAGCCCGCCGCGGTTGCCGCGCAAGTCCAGCACCACGCCGCGCGGCCGGCGTGCTCCGGCCAAGCCGCGACGCAGCGCCTGCGCCAGGTTGTCGCCAGTGTCGCTGGCGAAGCCCGACACCCGCAGCAGCAGCAAGTTGCCGACACGTTGGCTGCTGACAGTCTGCGGGGCGATGGGTCGACGCCGGACCGCAAGCGTCGCGTGGCCGCCCCCGCGATGGCGCACGGTGAGCGTGACGGTGCTGCCGGCCGGCCCGACCAGCGCCTGCTGGGCCAGCCAAAGGTCGTCGGCGGCGACCGGATCGCCGTCGATGGCGAGCAACTGGTCTCCCGGCCGGATGCCGGCCAGCGCGGCGCTGCTCGCGCCAGGGACGGCGGCGAACGCCAAACGCGTTCCCCGAACCGCCAGCGTGGCCCCGATATCGGCCCCGGTCGACCGCTCGGCCCGGCCCTGGGCCGCCTCGTCGGACGATTCGTAGCGGGAATAAGGATCGAGATGGTTGAACATCTCGTCGAAGAATGTCCGGACGATGCCGGCCGTGCCGCTGCGGCGCACCGCCTCCGAGACGTTCCAGCCGGCGCTGACCAGCGTCGCCGCAGCCCGGCCCCAGCCGGGAATGTCCTGCTCGGCGGGCGCCGGCAACTGAACCAGCAGCCGTTCGCCGTTTGCCGACGCCGATGACAACGTGAGCAGCCCGGCCTTGAGATCGGGCGTCAGCCGGGTGTCCAGCGTCGTCAGGCCGCGCAGTCCCCATAACGTGAGCTTCGATGGCGGCGCCGGCTCCAGCGTGCGCGGCACCATGAACGCCAGCGCCGTGGCGGCGACGTCGGCTATTAGCGCCGGGTCCAACGGCTGCCCGGACAGGAACGGCTCGGCGTGCAGGCCGCGGCCGTCGAGGGTGGCGCCCCAGGCCGCCAGCGTCAGGACAGCCAAAAGTGGCGAAAACCTCACCGTGGCCGAGCTTTGCCCCGATTCTTGGCTTGTTTCGGGGCCTTGCCCGGCCTGGCTGTCGGTGTGGCGCGCGGCGAGGCCGTTGCAGCGCGGTCGCCGCGTCCCTGCAGGATTTGGAACAGCAAGCCGCCGGTCACCGGAGCGGCCTCGGCCAGACGCACCTCCACCTCCTGCGCCAGGTGGAACACGATGCGGGTGCGGCGGCCGGACAGGGTTTGCGTCGCCTCGTCGTGCACCCAGAAATCATCCGGCAACTGCGACACCGGCACGAGCCCGCTGGCGCCGCTCCCCGACGCCGTGACGAACAGGCCGAAGCGCGTGACGCCGGAAATGCGCGCCTCGAAATGCTGCCCGACCTTGTCGGCCATGAACGCCGCCAGGTAGCGGTCGATGGCGTCGCGCTCGGCCAGGGCGGCGCGGCGCTCGGTCGCGGTGATGTGGTCCGCGGTGTCGGGGAAGCGCGCCGCCTCGTCGGCCTCCAGCGCGCCGTCGCCCAGCTTCAAGCCGCGGATCAACGCGCGATGCACCAGCAGGTCGGCGTAGCGGCGGATCGGGCTGGTGAAATGCGCGTAGCGGGCCAGCGAGAGGCCGAAATGGCCGATGTTGTCGGGGCTGTAGCTGGCCTGCGACTGGCTCCGCAGCATGACCTCATTGACCAGCGGCGCGTGCTCGGTGCCGGCCACCAGCCGCAGCACGCGGTCCAGGTCACGTGGGTGCAGCGTGTTGCCTGGGGGCAGCGAGATGTCGAACTGATGCAGGAAGCCGCGCAAATTCTCCAGCTTCTCGTCGGACGGCGGCGGGTGGACGCGGTACATGCACGGCTGCGCCAGCCGCTCCAGCTCCTCGGCGGCGCAGACGTTGGCCAGCACCATGAACTCTTCGATCAGCCGGTGGCTGTCCAGGCGTGGGCGGGGCGCCACGGTCGTCACCTGGCCAGCCTCGTCCAGCACCACTTTGCGTTCGGGCAGGTCGAGGTCGAGCGTGCTGCGGGCGATGCGGGCCGAAAGCAGCGTGCGGAATGCCGCGTACAGCGCCGGGATCGGCAGGCCAGGGCTGTCGATGCTGCTGTCGTGGGCTTCCTGCACCTGCGTATAGGTGAGCCGGGCGGCGCTGCGCATCACGCCGCGGCCGAAGCCGTGCGCCGTCTTGCGGCCGCTGGCGTCGATCTGCATGTCGACGAACAGGCAGCCGCGATCCTCGTTCGGGCGCAGGCTGCACCAGCCGTTCGACAGCGCCTCCGGCAGCATCGGCACCACGCGGTCGGGGAAGTAGCAGGAGTTGCCGCGCTTCCAGGCCTCGCGGTCGAGCGCGCCTCCGCTGCAGACGTAGTGCGACACGTCGGCGATGGCGACGATCAGCCGGAACCCTGAATCGGTCGGCTCGGCGTACACGGCGTCGTCGAAGTCGCGGGCGTCCTCGCCGTCGATGGTGACCAGCGGCACGCCACGCAGGTCGGTGCGGCCGTCCACCGTGACGCCACGGGCGCGCTCGGCGTCGGCCACCGCCTGCTTGGGGAACTCGGTCGGGATGTCGTGGGTGTGGATGACGATGAGGCTGACCGAGCGCGCGTCGCCCATGCGGCCCAGCCGTTCGGTGATCCGCGCCGGCTTGAGGCCGAAGCCGGAGCCGGGCAGGGGAGCCGCCAGCACGATCTCGCCGTCCTCGGCGTCGCCCGCCTCGCCGGCCGGCACCACCCACTCGGCCTTGGCGCGGCGGTCGGTCGGCGCGATGCGGCCGGGAGCGCCAGGCTCCTTGCCGGCGCGGTAGACGCCGAGCACGCGGCCGGGCGCGTCGGTGAGGCGCTTGACGGTGCGGCCCTCGAAGCGGCCGGTGCCGATTGGCCGCAGCCGCGCCAGCACCCGCTCGCCGGGAGCCAGCGCCGCCTGGCCGCGCGGTTCGGCCGCCATCAGCACCATCGGCGGCGGCCCTGGCTCGTTCCAGTCCACCGGCCGCGCGATGGCCTCGCCGTCGGGATCGGTGCCGGTGACCTGCACCACGGTGGCGTCGGGCAGCCGTCCGGGCGGCTGGAACCGGCGATGTCCGGCGGGAGCCACGTCGCCGTGCTCGGCCAACGCCTTCAGCACCGCGCGCAGCTCAACCCGCTGGTCGGGGCCGAGGCGGAACTCGCGGGTGATCTCGCGCTTGCCGACGCGGCCGGGCGATTCCTTGATGAAGCGGAGGATCTCTTCGCGGCTCGGCAGCGGGGCCGGGGTTTCGGAGGGCTTGCGCGCCAAGTTACTCGGCGGCCTTCGCGCGCGACTTCACCGACAAGTTCTTCTTGGCCGGCTTTTTCTTCTTTTTCACGACCTTCTTGGCCACCGCCTTGGCTGGCGCCTTGGCGACGGGCGCGGCCGCCTTCGCCGGAGCCGCCTTGCGCGCCGCCTTGGCCTTGCCGCCCTTCTTGACCAGGACCTTGCCCCGCTCGGCCAGCAGCGCCACCGCGTCAACCAGCGTGATGTCGTCCATCGGCACGTCGCGCGGCAAGGTCGCGACCTTGTTGCCGTGCTGCGCGTAGGGGCCGAAACGGCCTTTCCTGATCAGCACCGGCTCGCGGTCCGCCGGGTGCGGCCCCAGCGTGCGGACGCTGGCCAGCTTGGTCGCCAGCACGTCGACGGCGCGGTTCAGCCCGACCGCGAGCACGTCGTCGTCGCGGTCGAGCGAGGCGAAGATGCCGCCCATCTTGACGAAAGGCCCGAACCGCCCGATCCCGGCCTCGATAGGCTCGCGGCTCTCCGGATGGATGCCGACGATGCGGGGCAGCGACAACAGGCCCAGCGCCTGCTCCAACGTCACCGTGCCGCCGTCGACGCCCTTGGGCAGGGAGGTGCGGCGCGGCCTGGCCTTGCTGTCGGGCACCTGCTCGCCCTGTTGCACGTAGACGCCGTACGGGCCACGGCGCACGGTCACGTCCTCGCCGGTCTCCGGATGGTGGCCCAGCGTACGCAGGCCCTCCTTCAGCGTGTCGCCGTCGCCGTCGCCGCTCTCGATCGCCAGCCGCCTAGTGTACTGGCAGTCGGGGTAGTTGGAGCAGCCGATGAAGCTGCCGTGCCGCCCGAGCTTCAGGCCGAGCCGGCCCTGGTGGCAGGATGGGCAGCCGCGCGGGTCGGCGCCGTCGTCGCGCGCCGGGAAGAAATGCTCGCCGAGGTCGTGGTCGAGGGCGGCAATCACGTCGCCGATCTTGAGTTCGCGGGTCTGCTCGATGGCGCGGCTGAACTGCTCCCAGAAGGCGCGCATCACGGCGCGCCACTCGGCCCGCCCGCCGGAGATGTCGTCGAGTTGCTCCTCCAACGCGGCGGTGAACCCGGTGTCCACGTAGCGCTCGAAGAAGCTGGTCAGGAACGCGGTCACTAGGCGGCCACGGTCCTCGGGGATGAACCGCCGGTTCTCCAGCCGCACGTACTCGCGCTTGGTCAGCACCGACAGGATGCTGGCGTAGGTCGAGGGGCGGCCAATGCCTAGCTCTTCCATCTTCTTGACCAGGCTGGCTTCGGAGAAGCGCGGCGGCGGCTGGGTGAAGTGCTGGCTGGCGGCGACCTCGCCGTGGCGCAGCGGATCGCGCTCGGCCATCGGCGGCAACATCCGCTCGTCGTCTTCCTCGGCGGCGTCGTCGCTGCCCTCGCGGTACAGCTTGAGATAGCCGTCGAAGGCGACGATCGAGCCGTTGGCGCGCAGCCTGGGACCATTCTGCCTGGTCGGGTCGGCGATCTCGACCATGACTTGATCGAGTTCGGCGGACTGCATCTGGCTTGCCACCGCGCGTTTCCAGATCAGCTCGTAGAGCCGGCGCTGCTCCGGGTCCAGGTAGCGAGCGACGCCGACCGGCGTGCGCTCGACATCCGTGGGCCGCACCGCTTCGTGCGCCTCCTGGGCGTTCTTGGCGCGGGCCTGGTAGATGCGCGGGGCGGCGGGCAGGTAGCGCGTGCCGTAGGCCTCGCCGACGTGCCCGCGAATCGCCGTTATCGCCTCGTTGGCCATCTGCACGCCGTCGGTACGCATGTAGGTGATGAGGCCGGTGGTGTCGCCGTCGATGTCGACACCCTCGTACAGCCCCTGCGCCAGGCGCATCGTCTGCTGCGCGCCAAACCCGAGTTTACGCGACGCCTCCTGCTGCAGGGTCGAGGTGGTGAACGGGGCTGACGGGTTGCGCTTGACCCGCTTGCGCTCGACCGCGGCCACGGCGTAGCTGCCGGCCTCGACCGCGGCTTTGGCGGCGGCGGCGAGTGCCGCGGTGCCGAGGTCGAACTGGTCCAGCCGCTTGCCGTCCAGGTGCGTGAGCCGGCCGGTGAACGGCACGCCGGCGGGTGTCGTGAACGGCGCCTCGACGGTCCAGTACTCGCGCGGCTTGAACACCTCGATGTCGGCCTCGCGCTCGCTGATGAGGCGCAGCGCCACCGATTGCACCCGTCCCGCGCTCTTGCTGCCGGGCAGCTTGCGCCACAGCACCGGCGACAGCGTGAAGCCGACCAGGTAGTCGAGCGCGCGGCGGGCCAGGTACGCCTCGATCAACGGCAGGTCGAGGTCGCGCGGGTTCTCCATAGCGGTGCGGACGGCGCTGCGGGTGATCTCGTTGAAGGTGATGCGGTGGACCGTGACCCCCTTCAACAGCCGCTTCTCGTCCAGCATGGCGCGCACGTGCCAGCTGATCGCCTCGCCCTCGCGGTCCGGGTCGGTCGCCAGGTATAGCGTGTCGGCACCTTTGAGCGCCTTCGCGATGGCGGCGATCTGCTTGGCGCCGCGCTCGTCGGCGGCCCAGTCCATGGCGAAATCCTCGTCCGGGCGGACGCTGCCGTCCTTGGGCGGCAGGTCGCGCACATGGCCGAAGCTGGCCAGCACGGTGAACCCGTCGCCGAGGTACTTGTTGATGGTCTTGGCCTTGGCGGGCGATTCGACGACGACGACGTCAGTCATGGCGTCCTAACAGCGGTGCCCGAGGCAACCGGTTGCAGCAGCAGCGCGACCCGGTTGCCGGGCAGGTTCTCGGTAAGGCCGTTCAGCTCCAATTCGATGAGAACCGAAACGACCGCAGCCGTGGAGAACTGGCAGTCGCGGATCAGGTCGTCAACCGTGGAGGGCGACGGCCCCAGCAAGTCAAGAACATGGCTCCGCACCGCGGCGAGCGGGGCATCGGCCGCGTTGGGGTCCAGTTGGAACGCCGGAGCGGCTTCCGCAAGCCCGGCCGTCCGTCCGGGCCGGGCGAACATCGGCGCTCGCGCGACGCCCTGGTGGCGCGGGTCGTCGGTCAGGTTGCCCACGATGTCCGCCACGTCCTCGGTCAGCGTGGCGCCCTGGCGGATCAGGTCGTTGGCGCCGCGGCAGCGCGGGTCGAGCGGCGAGCCGGGCACCGCGAACAGGTCGCGCCCGGTCTCCTGCGCCAGCCGCGCGGTGATCAGGCTGCCGGAGCGCGCCGCCGCCTCCACCACCACGACGCCCAGCGACAGCCCGGCGATGATGCGGTTGCGGCGGGGAAAATGGCGCGCCTGCGGGCTGGTGCCGAGCGGGACCTCCGACACCACCGCGCCGCCCTCCGCGATGCGCGCCTGCAGCTTCGCGTGCTCGGGCGGGTATGGCCGGTCGAGGCCGCCGGCGACGCAGGCGATGGTGCGCCCGGCGGCCATGGCGCCTTCGTGCGCCGCCGCGTCGATGCCGCGCGCCATGCCGGAGACCACGACGTAGCCGGCCGCGGCCAGCTCCTGCGCCAGCTGGCGGGCCATGCGGCGGCCGTTCAGGCTGGCGTTGCGGCTGCCGACCATGGCGACGGCGCGCGGCTGCAGCGCCGCCATGTCGCCGAGCAGGGCCAAGGCGGGCGGCGCGTCGTCCAGCAACGCCAGCAGCATCGGGTAGTCCGGCTGGCCCAGGAACAGCATCCGCGCGCCGTGTCCGTGCAGCGCCTCCAGCTCGCGTTCCGCGGCGTCGGCCGGCGGGATCTTCGGCGCGATGCGGGCCAAGCCGGGCAACGCGTCGAGCGCCGCGGCGGCGCTGCCGAAACGCAGCATCAGGCGGCGGTACAGCACCGGCCCGACCCCTTCGGCACGGATCAGCCGCAGCCGGTCTATGTCGTCGCGGCTCACTTCAGCTGGCCGATCCGCGGCTCGGTGCCGGCCAGCAGGCGTCGGATGTTGGGCTCGTGGCGCATCCAGACCAGGATCGCGACCGCCGCCGCCAGCGCCACCACCGCGGGCGGCGAGCCGGTGACCCAGGCCAGCAGCGGCGCCAGGGCGAAGGCGGTCAGCGCCCCGGCCGAGGACAGCCGCGTGGCGGCGGCCACCGCGATCCAGACCGCGCCGGCCGCCAGCCCGCCGAACGGGCTGGCGGCGATCAGCACGCCAAATCCGGTCGCCACGCCCTTGCCGCCGCGAAAACCCAGCCAGGCCGGGAACAGGTGGCCGAGCACCGCGCCCAGGCCGCCGAGCAGCGCCCCGGTTGGCCCTGCCGCATGCAGCCCGAGCAGCGCCGCAGCCGCGCCCTTGACGCCGTCCAGCAGCACGGTGGCGGCGGCGAGGCCACGCCTGCCGGTCCGCAGCACGTTGGTGGCGCCGATGTTGCCGGAGCCGATGGCGCGGATGTCGCCGAGGCCGGCGGCGCGCGTCAGCAGCAGCCCGAACGGGACCGAACCCAGGAGGTAGCCCACGACTGCCACGAATATCCATATCATCACGCAAGTGTTGCGAAGCCGTGGCGCGAACACAAGCCGGAAAGCCGTGCAGCCGCGGCGGGACGTGCGCGTTGATGTCGGAAATCAGGAGATCGCCATGAGAATGTCCCGCGCCATCGTCCCGTTGCTCGGCCTTGGCATGGCGGCTGCTGGCTTCGACAAGCTGGCCGGCAACCGCTCGTACAAGAAGCTGTTTCAGAGTTGGGGCTGGAGTACTCGGCAGATGAACAACGTCGCCACCGCCGAGCTGATCGGCGGCGCGCTGATGATCCCGCGCCAGACCCGGCGGCTCGGCGGCGGCATCCTCGCCGTGGCCTCAGGCGTCGTGCTGGCCTCCGAGCTGCAGTATCGGGAGAAGTTGGCGGCACCACGCATGGGCGTGCTGATGGTGGCGTTGACCGCGCTGCTACGCTGACAGTCGGGCGCGGTCGTGCGGGGCCGAGAAGTCGATTGTCGGGCCGACCGGCGCCACGCCGCTGGGATTGATGCTTGGCTGGCTGCGGTAGTAGTGCTGCTGGCATTGGCGGACGTCGACCGTCTCGGCCACGCCAGGCGTCTGGTACAGGTCGCGGGCGAACCCCCACAGCGCGGGGTAGTCCCACAGGTGCCTGACGTTGCACTTGAAATGCGCGTAGTAGACGGCATCGAACCGCACCAGCGTGGTGAACAGCCGCCAGTCGGCTTCGGTAAGGCGGTCGCCGCATAGGTAGCGTTGACGGGCGAGGCGGTCCTCAAGGATGTCCAGGCTGGCGAACAAGGCCCGGACCGCTGTTTCGTACGGCTCCTGCCGGGTGGCGAAGCCGGCCTTGTACACGCCGTTGTTCACGGTGTCGTAGACCATGGCGTTGACGGCTTCGATTTCGTCCGCGAGGTCGGGCGGGCAGAAGTCCACGCTCGCGTCGCCGCCGACGCCATCGAACGCGCGGTTGAGCATCCGGATGATCTCGGACGACTCGTTGTTGACGATGGTGGCGGATTGCTTGTCCCACAGCACCGGCACGGTGACCCGGCCGGAGTAGTCGGGGCGCGCCGCGGCGTAGACCTCCGACAGCGCGGATTTCCCCAGCACCGGGTCGGGTGCCGTGAACACCCAGCCGCGCTCCAGCATCAGCGGGGATACGTTGGTCAGGCCGACGATGCCCTCCAGCCGCTTAAGCTTGCGGAAGATCACGGTACGCGATGCCCACGGGCAGGCGAGCGACACGTATAGGTGGTAGCGCCCAGCCTCGGCCGGGAAGCGGGTGCTGCCGTCGGCGGTTACCCAGTCGCGGAACTGCGCGTCGGTGCGTACAAATGCCCCACCGGTTTTCGTAGTGTCATACCAAGTGTCGTGCCATACGCCATCGACAAGAAGGCCCATTCGCATTGTCTCCGCTTATCGGGGTTCGATATAAACGAACCTGCTGAACTCAAGCCGCCCTTGAGTTCAGCAGGTTCGTTGTAAAGCTACACTCAACCCGAGTAGTTGTTGTCAAATATTGCAACCTGTGCCTTGCCCCTCAGTCAGTAGAGTTGCTGGGCAGCACGCCGAGATGGTTGATCCAAGGAAGCGCCGACCGACACCAAATCTGTCGCTTTGGCGCAAGTTGCCGGCGCTGGGTGATGCTACCCCATCCAGGGCTGTTCAACGCTTACGAATGGCGGTGAGTGAGAGCAGGTTCTTGATGCCTGCGAGACCGGCGCGGTAGCGGTCCTGACTGAGCGTGTCGGTCTGGTTTGCCTTGAGGATGTTGAAGGC